>Ga0182024_10011392_pt1 | contig 17875 bp, 14 predicted proteins | sample P32metaG_FD_120480 | JGI IMG/M metagenome (GOLD analysis project Ga0182024, IMG submission 120480) | Permafrost microbial communities from Stordalen Mire, Sweden - P3-2 metaG (Illumina Assembly) | ecosystem: Environmental > Terrestrial > Soil > Wetlands > Permafrost | place: Sweden: Stordalen... | reverse complement strand
GGGAGTTGAAGTTCCCGAGCCGGCGTCGATGACGCTGCTGGCGTCGGGCATGGGTTTGCTGGGATTGGCGCTGGTGCTGACGAAGCGCTAAGCATTTCCGCAGACTTAAATTTTTCCAAAACTCGCTGCCTTCGGGCAGCGAGTTTTATTTGGTGGTTGGGGCCCGCCTGCAGACAAGCTATTGGATTGCTAGCCGAGACGCCGAAGAGAGTCCTTAATCATTTTGTTAATTTGTTCCTGAACGGGATCGGCTTCGTCTTTTGTGATTATCTTTTCCTCAACTTCTTGAGCACGCGCTTGAGCTCGTAATCGTGCTAGAAGCTCATCCTTTCTAGCTTGCTGTTCCAATGACTCAGCCAAAGTTTGGTCGCTTTTAACAACTTGCTGTTCCCGCGCAAAAGCGTCGAATTGGCGCTGGAGATGAATACCACGCAATGTCGAAAGGCAACTCTCGGCCTCGCGCCAGGTCTGGTTGTTGACCTTTTCGAATAAAATCTCGAATAGGAGACGACGGTCGCGCTCTTCTAGAGTTCCCGCTACTTCAACGGTGGGAATAGGCTCTGGTGCGAGATTCGCGGCGATCAGCGCGGCGATGATTTTTTCCGCCTCCATTCCCTCGTAGAGGCGTTCTTCCTGCAGGCGGCGCGCCAGCTCGATTTTGAAATCTTCGGCATCGGCGAGCATGCGGATTAAGCGGCGCTCCACCGGTTTGGCAAGGCGGCCCAGCAATTCCGGCTGAGTTTTCAGTGCGCTGCGGCGTTCTTTCGCGGCTTTGCTGAGTTCGGCGCGCAAAACCGGTTCGTCCACGCGCAACTGTTGTGCGATGCGCGTGGCCCATTCGGAGCGCAATAAGCGATTTGGAATTTTCTGTAGGTACGGCAGCAGAAAATTCACCGCGCGTAATTTTCCTTCGCCGGTGCTCATATCCATGCGGCGGGCGCGCGCGATCAGGTAGTCCACGTAGGGCGGCGCGGCTTTCAGCAATTTAAGATATTCCTCCGCGCCTTTTTCGCGGATGAATAAATCGGGATCCGCTTTGCGATCGCCGATGGGAGGCAAGGCCAGGACTTTTACTTCAAAATCTTGCTCGAGCAGCAGGGCCACGGAGCGCTCGGTGGCGGCTTGGCCGGCGCTGTCCGGATCGTAATTGACGATTACGCGCTTGGTGAAGCGCGCCAGTAATTTAATCTGCGGCTCGGCCAGGCTAGTGCCGCAACTGGCGACGACATTGCTGATGCCCGCTCGCGCCACGGCGATGGCATCCATGTAGCCTTCGACCAAAATGGCAAAATCCTGGCGGCGCAGAGCTTCTTTGGCGCGGTCGAGATGGTAAAGCACGTTGCTCTTCGAGTAGATGGGAGTTTCCGGGGAGTTTAAATATTTCGGAGTGTCGTCACCGAGCGCGCGGCAACCGAAGGCCACAATTTTTCCGCCTTCGTTGGCGATGGGAAAAGTGATGCGGCGGCGGAAACGGTCAAAGAGGCGGCCGCTTTGATCGCGGGAAATCAAGCCGGACTCCGCGAGCAATTTTTCGTCCTTATATTTTGCGCGAAGAAAACGCAAGAGCGTGTCGCCGCCGCTGGGGGCGTAGCCGATGCCGAACTGTTCGATAGCTGGTTTGTCGAGGCCGCGATCTTCGAGGTACGCCTGCGCTACGCGGCCTTCCGGCGTGCTCGCGAGCTGTTGGGTATAAAACGTTTGCGCGGCGCGATGCATTTCGAGAATCAGCGTGCGGTGCTGGGTTTCGCGGTGTTCTTCCGGGGAACGCTCGCGTCGAGCGGGCAAAGCGATGCCGGATTTTTCCGCGACGATCTTCAGCGCCTCGGGAAAATCGCATTTCTCCATCTCTCTGACAAAATTGAAAACATCGCCACCTTTGCCGCAACCAAAGCAATAGAAAATCTGTTTGATGGGAGAAACGGTGAAGGACGGAGTTTTTTCCTGATGGAATGGGCACAAGCCGCTGAAGTCTTTGCCGGTTTTTTTCAGGCGCACGTATTCGCCCACCACGCGAACGATGTCCGCCTGCTGTTTTACGCGATCCGCAAATGATCCGACTTCGGCCATGATGCTAAATTTTACGAACTTAGACTAAATTCCCACAAGCAGGCTCGCTCACTCCTGGCTCGCGCGGCTTACAAACGCAACTCTACAACGGTGATCGCGCGGCCGCCGTGCTCTTCTGACTCGAAAGAAGAGCGTTCGACGAGCGGGTGGCCGCGCAGAAATTCGGCGATGCCCTTGCGCAGCGCGCCAGTGCCATGGCCGTGAATAATGCGCACTTTGCTGTGGTGCGCCAGGGCGGCTTCGTCGAGATATTTGTCGACGCGCTCGGTGGCTTCTTCGACGCGCATGCCGATGACGTTTAGTTCACCGGCGGCAGTGCCGCCAACCGGCGAACTCACATTTACGTTTCGCGCGGCACTGGGGGCGACTCCCGGCCCCTCGCCGGGCGCGGACGCTGCGATGCCGAGAATTTCGTCGACGCCAACTTTCATGCGCAGGGGGCCGGCTTCGATTTCCGCGGAGGAGCCTTCGACGCGGCGCAACACGACGGGTTTGCTGAAGCCGCGGACGCGGACACGCGCGCCGGGTTGCAACCGCTCCGCGGTGATGGCTTCGGCCTTTGCCGGCGTGACGCCCAGGTCGGCTTGTGACTCGGAAATGGTTTCGACCACCGCGGTGTTCAGTTCCTCGCGCGCTTCTCCGCGCACGTCCTGCATTTTGCGGCGCGCGGATTTTTCAAGCTGGCCGCGCAGCTCGCGCTCTTTTACCGCTTCCACCACGCGCGCGACGTTTTCGTCGAAGCGCTTTTGCATCTCCGCAAATTTTGCTTCGAGTTCCTGGATGCGGCGCTGCTGGCGTTCCAGCCACTCGGCACGCAGCTTGCTGCGTTCTTCTTCAAGCTCGCGCCGCTCCGCGGACATTTGCTGCTGCATGCGGTCGAGTTCGTCCCGGCTACGGTGTAAATAAGCGATGAGGTCGGCGGCTTCGCGCGATTCCGGGGCCAGCAGAGATCGCGCGCGGTCGATGATGCTCGGGGCGAGGCCCAAGCGCTGCGCGATGGCGATGCCACTCGAACCTCCGGGCACGCCGACCATCAAGCGGTAGGTGGGACGAAGGTTTACGTCGTCGAACTCGACGGCGGCGTTGACCACGCCGGGCGTTGTAGAAGCGTAAGCCTTGAGACGGTCGTGATGCGTGGTGGCCAGCACGATACAATTTTTCGCGCCAAATTCATCGAGCAACGCTACCGCCAGCGCCGCGCCTTCTTCGGGCGCTGTGCCCGTGCCCATTTCATCTAGCAACGCAAGAGAGTGCTCGGTGGCCGTCGCGAGAATGGATTTCAGGTTCAGCATATGCGAGGAAAATGTCGAAAGGTCGGCGGCGATGGACTGCTCGTCGCCGATATCGACGAGCAGGTGATCGAAAAGCGGTAGCACGGCGCGCTCCGCAGCCACGGGAATTGCAGACTGCGCGGAAAGCGCGGCAAGACCGGTGGTTTTCAGCGCCACGGTTTTTCCGCCGGTGTTGGGGCCACTGATGACCAGCACGCGTTCCTCGCCGCCGAGCAACAGCGTCATCGGCACGATTTCACGCTGCTCTTTGCGCAATTTATCTTCGAGGACGGGATGACGCGCGCGATCCAGGCGAAGTTCCGCGTTCGAGGAAAATTCCGGGACGCTGGCAGCGAAGTCTCGGGCAAAACGGGCGCGCGCGAAAAGGCCGTCAAGATGGGCAATTATTTCGGTTGCGACGAGGAGCGATTCCCTGATGAGTTCGAGCCTTCCGGTGAGATCGCGCAGGATGCGGAGAATTTCCGCGGCTTCGTCTTCCGTAAGCTGCACCAGCTGATTGTTGGACTCCAGCGTTTCGAGCGGCTCGAGAAAAACGGTTTGCCCGGTGCCGCTGGCGCCGTGCACCACGCCGGCCACACTGCGGCGATTTTCCGCGCGCAAAGGAATTACAAAGCGGTCGTTGCGCAACGTAACGTAATCTTCGCCAGGCTCCGCGTTGCGCGTACGAAGAATTTGTTTCAGCGTTTTCTGAATGGACTCGCGAGTTTGCGCGATATTGCTGCGGATGCGCCGCAGCATGCTGGAAGCGTCGTCGCTGATTTCGCCTCCGGGAAGCACGCAGCGGCGAATCGCGGCGTGTACTTCACGAAAATCGCCGGCGAGCGCAGCTTGTGCGCTGAGCAAGGGAAATTTTGCGGATTCTTCACGAAATTGCTGACGCAGCCAATTCGACGTTTCCAGCAGCGTGGCGGCGTCGAGGAGTTCCTTGGGCTCGAGAACGGTTCCCGGACCGGCAATCTTTTCAAGCCACGGTGCGGGATCGGCCAGCGCGCCGAATCCGAGTTCGCGCGCGCCACGCAACCACGCTTGCGCTTCGCGGATTAGCGCGAATTCCGATTCGAGCGTTCGGCGATTTTGCGTGAAGACCAGCGCGTCCACCGCGCGGCGCCCGAGCACACTGGTGGTGCGCTGCCGCAGCAGTTCGCGGAGTTTGTCAAATTCGAGAACGTCTTCAGCAGATCGCGGCATTTTCTTCTCAAATAGCCCTAATACCTGGACGCGCTGCGCAGACTCATGGCCACCCGGGTCCGCCGGAATCGTTAGTGCCTGGGATGCTTGGCGGCTTTCACGGGTTTGACCGCCGCCCACTCTTCGGCCATGGCCACGCAGAGTCCATCGAGTACATCGGTGGCCTCATGATTTCGTCCGGCCTGATTATTTCCCATGAAGGAAAAAATCAAACGCTTTCCGCTAGCGGTTTCCGCATAGCCAGAACGCGTGCGCGCGTGCTCCAAGGAGCCGGACTTGGCGTGAATGCGGCCTGCCGCGGCGGTATTTTTCATGCGATCTTCGAGCGTGCCGTCGACGCCGGCGACGGGCAACGAATCGTAGTAAAAATTGAACCATGGCTGCGACTGCGCGTAATGCAAAATCGCCACCAGAGAACGCGGCGTGACCAGATCGTGGCGCGACAATCCCGAGCCATCGAGTTGCACCACGTCACCGGCGAGAATTCCCGCTTCGCCATAAAAGCTTCGCGGAAAATTCGCCAAATCGTCGGGTGTTTTCCAGGCACCGCTCTGCCGTGCCGTGGTGCGCAGATAAATTTCCGCGTGCAAATTCTGGCTGATCTTGTTCACCAGTTTCACGGACTCCTTCAGGGGAACGGATTGGTGCTCGGCTAAAACAGCCGGCACCTCGGCTAAGTCCACGCTTTCGTGGGTCGCGCGCGCTACCCCGCTGATATTCACGCCACGCGCCTCGAGCAAATTTCTCAGCAACGTAGCGGCGTGAAGCGCTGGCTCTTCTAACGCCATCAGCAAGGTTCGCGGCGGGGCGTCGGCTGGCAGGGTGCCGCTGACGACCACCACCGGGGAGCCGGGTTCGCGCGTGAGCGTAAGATCGGTTTTTGCGCCCGCCACGGACGTGGTCACGTGATTGTTCACCGTAAAGTCCGGAGTCCCGGGGACCACTTCCGCGCGAACTCCATCGCCGGGCTTCAGTCCTGGGGCGAGGATCACGCGCACGGTATTGTCGTCGACGACGATCGCGGAAATGGCGGCGCCATATTCCCAGACCATATCGTCGATTTCCCATCCGGCGGGATAACGCTCTCGCGGAAAATAGCTGTCGTCGCCGACGACATCGCCGGAAATCGCTTTGACCCCGTGCGCTACGATGGCATCCGCCAGTTCCGCAAGCACGCGTTCCGGAGCGCCATCAAATTCTTCTTTCAGCGCGAAGGGAAACCGGCGATTCGAAAGATTCGGATCGCCACGTCCCACGAGCACGACATCGCTCGAAAGCAGGCCGTCCGGCGAAAGCACTCCGCGCGTTTCCGCGGTGGTACGAAAGCGGTACTCTGGGCCGAGTTTCGCCAGCGCCAAAGCAGTGGTAAGCAACTTCATATTGGACGCCGGAACGAAAGACTTTTCCGCGTTGCGCTGATAGAGAATTTCGCCGCTGGCGGCATCGACCACCAAGGCTCCCCATTCGCCTTGCGCCGCGGGCCCCGCATCGATCAAAGCATCCGCGCGAGCAGAAAATCTTTTAGCGCTGGGCGACAATTTGCTTTTTGATGCGCGCTGCGTTTTTGCGCTAGCGCGATTGGAGGCTCCGCTGGGACTGGTGTGCTGCGCCCAGGATGGAGCGACAGCGAACACGCTGCCGCCAACGAAGTGCGTGACCGCCAAGACCAGCCGTACCGCGATTACCCTATTCCCGCTCATGGCCCCTCTGGTTACAATGGGTATTGGGAAAGTATAGTCGAATCGCCACGGACCACTCGATCTCGCCGCTGCCCACCGGCAACAATGCTCTATCGCGCACCGACATCCGCCTCTAAAGGCGGAAGAACGCGCGCGGGATGCTTGCAGCACGGATTTTTCTCCGGAAGCGATGTGGGCCCAAATTTATAAATAGGAGATATGCCAATGAAACATTTAAACGCCCTAGGCCTCGCACTGGTGTTGGTGGCTCTGCCCTTCACGTCCTCTGCGAGAGATGATGAAAAAGAAGCCGACCGCATCCGCAACGCCGGAACGGTTGTAAAAGAGATTATGGATATCCCGGACGACATTCCACAGGATCTGATTGATAAAGCGGAATGCATCGTGGTGTACCCGTCGGTCTTGAAGGCGGCATTTATCGTGGGCGGAAGTTATGGACGCGGCGTGATCACTTGCCGCACCGGCGAGCATTACACCGGCCCGTGGAGCGCACCAGCGATGATGGCGCTCGAAGGCGGAAGCGTAGGCTTTCAGATCGGCGGAGAAGCCACGGACTTTGTGCTGCTGGTGATGAATCCGCGCGGCGCGCACTCGCTGCTGAAGAGCAAAGTGAAGTTGGGCGGTGATGCTTCGGTCGCGGCAGGACCCAAAGGGCGCAGCGCTTCAGCGGAGTCAGACGTAACCCTGCGCGCGGAGGTGCTGAGCTATTCCCGGGCGCGCGGGCTCTTTGCCGGCGTGTCCCTCGAAGGCTCTTCGGTCCGCCCGGATGATGACGCGAACGCACGCGTCTACGGACGGAGAATCACCGCCGAAGATATCGTGTTCCACGGCGCGGTCAGCGTACCGTCTCCAGCGCAGGAGTTGGTGGCGTACTTGAATCGCCGGACGCCTAAAAATTTGTCCGATCCCGCATCATTACGAGAATAGTTAAAGTATTGCAGCACAGTGCTTTATCTGGCCCCGAGATCGCTTCGGGGCCTTTTTTTTAGCCTAACAGACCGCCGATTACGGTGGACAGCCGGCCAATAATGACTTATAGTCAGATATGAGTGGTGGTCAAAACAATGTCTTCTGCTTTTCAAACCTCGCAACCCTCGCCGCTCGCACCACTCCCTGGCCGCCGTGCACGACGCAGCGCCGCCACGCGTGAATCTCTCTTCCGCGCGGCCCTTGACCTGTTTGCCGTAAAAGGCTTTTCGGAAACCACGGTTGAAGACATTACGCAGGCGGCTGACTTTGGCAAGGGCACATTTTTTAATTATTTCCCCAGCAAGGATCACTTGCTCGTGGCCTTCAGTGATATGCAACTGTCGAAATTACAAGCTGCCGTCGAGCGTGCAGCGCACTCGGATGAGCCGATGCCGTCCTTCCTGCGCGGTCTCGCTTTGCAAATGACGACCGAGCCTGCTCGCAACCCTTCCATTATCCGCGCCCTGCTGCTGGCGAATCTTTCAAGCACGCCAGTGCGAGAGCTGATGCGAGAGAACCACCTTCGCGGCTTGAGGCTGCTGACGAGGTTGGTGCAGACGGGGCAGGATCGTCGCGAAATTCGCCGCGACTTACCCGCAGAGGAGATCGCGCTGGTATTTCGTCAGACGGTATTCGGCACGCTGCTCATGTGGTCGGTGTATGCGGACAGCTCACTACCGGCGCGTATTCACGCCGCGTTCGATCTGCTTTGGAACGGAATCGCGCCGCGAGACTCGGGCCTGGCGGCCGGCGAGACGAATTCTACTTCAGGGAAAACCTAGCGTATGAAACGCAAACGCATCCTGCTTATTGCACTGATCATAGCAGCGGCCATCGTTGCTGCCGTGCTGTACTCCGGAAAATTTCGAAAAGACGACTCGCTGCAAGGCTCGGGGACGATCGAAGCGCGTAATATTCGCGTGGGGTCGAAAATTGGCGGGCGCATCGACAAGGTGCTGGTCCGCGAAGGCGACCGCGTGGCGCCTGGACAGGTGCTGGTTACGTTTGACGACAAAGAGATGGCCGCGGAGCTGGAACAGGCGAAAGCGACCGCAGAGAAGGCTGCGCGCGGATACCGGCCGGAAGAAATTGCGGAAGCACGTGGCACGGCTGCGCAAGCCAAAGCGGAATACGAGCAGCGGCAGAACGGTTATCGCCAGCAAGACATCGATGCGGCGAAAGCGGATCTCGATCGCGCCAATGCCGAGGAAGTCCGCGCGCATATGGACTTCAATCGCTACGAAGCACTGGCCGCGAAGGATCTGGTTTCCAAGCAGCAGCGCGACTCCGCCGAAGCTGCGTGGAAGGAAGCGCTAGCGCAGCAACAAAACGCGCAACACAAATTGAATGAATTGCAGGTCGGGTACCGGCCGGAGGAGATCGCCTCGGCAAAAGCGAAGTACGAGCAGACGCAAGCAACGCTTGAAAAATTCGAGCATGGCAACCGGCGCGAAGATGTGGACTTGGCGCAAGCGGCTTATTCCTACGACGAGGCACGCTTTCGCGAACGGCAAGTCGTCGCGCCGACTTCGGCCACCGTCGAAGTACTCGATGTGCGTCCCGGAGATTTAATCGCGCCGAACACACCGATAGCCACACTTCTGGAGAACGACCAGATTTACGTGCGCATTTACATTCCGGAAACGGAAATTTCCCGCGTGAAGGTCGGACAAAAAGCGGAGGTCCGGCTGGACACGGCGCAAAACGAAGTGATTGACGGGGTGGTGGAACAGATCAATCAGCAAGCGGAATTCCTTCCGCGCAACGTGCAAACGCGCGACGAGCGGGTGCACCAGGTGATCGGCGTCAAAGTGCGCATCAACGATACGTCTGGCCATGTGCTGGCCGGCATGGCCGCGGACGTAAAGCTCAAGACGGGCAGCTAATGGCTACAGCGAATACTCCACCGAATTTCGCTACTCCAGCCATTTCCGCTGAACATTTGGTACGGCGCTTTGGGGATTTTACGGCAGTGAACGACATCAGTTTTCGAGTCGAAAAAGGAGAGATTTTCGGTTTTCTCGGCCCGAACGGAAGCGGCAAAACGACGATCATCAAAATGCTGACGGGGTTGCTTCCGCTAACGAGCGGAGAAGCAAACGTGGAAGGTTTGAATGTTCGCACCGACGCAGAAGGTGTGCGCGAACGCATTGGGTACATGTCGCAGAAATTCAGTCTCTACGACGACTTGACGGTGGTGGAAAACCTCACATTCTACGGCCGCGTTTACGGACTCTCTGCAGAACGCATGAAGCGGCGCATCGACGAGATCGTCGAACTCAACGGACTCGGTCCTTATTTGAATCGGCTAGCTGCGCAACTTTCCGGCGGATGGAAGCAGCGGCTGGCGCTCGGCTGCGCGATGCTCCATGAGCCGAAGCTGCTTTTTCTTGACGAGCCCACCGCGGGAATTGATCCCGTGGCAAGGCGCCAGCTTTGGGATTTGCTTTTTGAACTGTCTGGCCAGGGCATCACATTTTTCGTGACCACGCACTACATGGACGAAGCCGAGCGTTGCAGTCACGTTGCATACATCTACTACGGCCAAGTGATCGCTGACGGCACTCCCGAGGAGTTGAAACAGCTTCCGGACGTACAGCCCGCGGGCACGGAGCGCATTGAAATCACCACGCCGCAAGTGACGCGGGCGTTGCGATTGGCGCGGCACATCCCGGGAATTCGCAGCGCCACGATATTTGGCGAATCGATTCACGCACTGGTCGAAAGCCACTTCAATCTGGAGGACTTGCGCGCGCAATTGCAAAAAGACGGCATCACCGTTATGGATATTCGGCCGCTCACTGCCAGCCTCGAAGATGTTTTCGTCGAGCTTACTTACAAACACCAGGCGCTGCTTGAGGGGTCGCGTGCCTAACCCATTCCGCGGATTCGGTGCGGTGTTCTACAAAGAGGTGCTGCACGTGCGCCGCGATCCGGGCACACTGTTTTTTTCTTTGCTCATTCCGCTGCTGCAAATGATCGTGCTGGGATTTGGCATTGACACCAACGTGCGGCAGGTGCACACCGTGGTGTTCAACGCCGATGGACGCCAAGAAAGCCGCGAATTAATCGACCGCTTGAAAAACTCAGATACCTTTCACGTGATTCGCTACGTGGAGAACGACCGCGACCTGAACGACATGATCATCAGCGGGCGCGCCCGCGTGGGCATCAAAATTCCCGTGGACTTTTCAGACAAGCTGATTCACAACATGTCTTCGCAAGTGCTGGTGCTGATTGACGGCTCGGATTCCTCGGTGGCGGGCCAGGCGATCAACGTCACCACAGCGATCGGCCTGGACGAATCCTTGCGCCGCGTCGTGTCGGATCCCACCGCGGCATTTGCCGTGGACATGCGTCCTAAGCTGCTGTTCAATCCGGATTCGCGGTCGCCAAATTTTTTCCTGCCGGGATTGACGGCGATTTTATTGTTAAACGTCACCACGTTTCTGACGGCCTTCGCGATTGTGCGTGAAAAAGAACGCGGCACGCTGGAGCAGCTTTTCGTGACGCCGGTGCGGCCGTTTGGACTGCTGCTCGGCAAGCTGCTGCCTTATTTCTTTATCGGCTTCTTTGAGCTATGCAACATTCTGTTTTTTATGCGTTTCGTGTTTCGCGTTCCGATCCACGGCAACGTCTTTTTGCTGGCATTCTTGTCGCTGCCTTACATTTTCGTTTCTCTCTCACTCGGCATGCTCATTTCCAGCAAAGCCAATACGCAAGGGCAAGCGATGCAGCTGGCCTTCTTGACGATTCTTCCCAGCATTTTCTTTTCCGGCTATATTTTCCCGCGTGAAACCATGCCAGTGATTTTTCGCGCGATCAGCTATCTGGTGCCCGCCAGCTATTTCATAAACATCACGCGCGGAATCATTCTGCGTGGCGCGACGTTCCAGCACCTTTGGACGGACGGCCTCGCGCTGCTCACCATGGGAACGCTGCTCCTGGTGATCGCTTCGCGGCGCTTCTCCCACAAAATCATCATGACCTGATGCTGGGGTCTATCCGGCAGCATGCGCGGCGGAGGCTTCGAGGAGAGTCTCAATTCCCGCCGCGCCGGCGCCATTCCACACCAGCGACATTTGCGTGCTGGCCACCGGCCGCTGCATCTCGCCATACGGCCGGTCTGGATACGCAAATTTTCTACGAATTTCCGCTAGCCTTTGCCGCACTTTCTTGCGGTACTCTTCGGGCGCTTGGCCCTGGCGCAGGAACCAGTCCTCATATTGCTTCGCGAGGCGCGGAAATTTTTCGCGAATCGCGGGCATGAACTGTTTTGCGGAGGTGGGCTGCAAAAATAAAATGCCGGAAGCAAACCACCCCGCACCTGCTTTTTTCGCCGCTTCAGCAAGAGCCTCGAGTTCCCCTTCTCCGTCGGTAATTCCCGGAAGCAACGGGGAAGCCAGGACGCCTGCGGGTATGCCGGCTTCCCGCAATTGGCGGAGCGCGGCGATGCGCAGTTGCGGACTCGGCGCGCGTGGCTCCAGCCAGCGCGCCAGACGCGGGCGCAGCGTGGTGATGGTGATGTTGATGTACAGCGCGGAACGGTCTGCAATGCATTTCAGCAGATCGATGTCGCGGACCACCTGGTTCGATTTCGTGGTGATCGAGACGCTCAGCCCCTCGCGCTTCACCAGTTCTTCCAAACAGGAACGGGTCACACCGTACTCGCGTTCGGCCGGCTGGTAAGGATCGGTGGCCGTACCGATGGCGATATGTTCCGGATGGTCGAGATTTGGCCGCTCGCCGGCCTTGCAATATTTTTCCGTGACTTCGCTGCGCAGCAGCGCACCCGCGTGCTGCTTCACAAAGATTTTCTTTTCAAAGTCCAGACCGTCCAGCTCCATGAACTCGTGGGTATAGCGCGCGTAGCAATAGCGGCAGGCGAATTCGCAACCGCGGTACGGATTGATGGTCCATTCAAAAGGCACGCGTTTGGAGTTGCAGCGATTGAGGATGGAGCGCACCGGCAGAAGAAAATATTCCGGGCGCTCCTCGGATTTGCGCTGGGTTTCCGCGGGGCGAGAAATAGCTGCGAGGCGGGCAATGCCAACCAGCGGCGCGGCGGCAGTCGTGGACGGGTTTGCTGGACGTGGCGAATGGCCACGGTCGTTTACCAATCCATGATCCGGATCTTTTGCCGAGGGGCAACCCGGCAAAGCAGGATCCGACATGCCACCGGGGCCAGCGAACTGGGCAAGCTCGCCAACCCTTGCGTTTACAGCTACGTCTGGGCATTGGGGAAAGAGAGATGCTGGAGCTTGTAGAACGGGGCGGCGACGGATACGGAAGCCCGGCACCGGAATGGAGAGAACTGGGGACATGGCCCGCCTCGGAGCGGAGCCATTGTTTCGCTTTTTGTTCGCTGTGTCAACAGTTAGTTTCGTGTTTTATTCGCTTAGACGCTCGACTGACGGACCCCGGCGCACGCGCCAAATGGGATTCTCGGCAGAAGGTTTGCCTCCTTTCTGCCGAAACGATACCCTCAATGGTTGGAGGAACGCTTTGCATCCGGCCCAGCGAATTTCGATGTATCTGACGTTGTCCCTAGTGACGCTCGCCTTGACGACTCCATCGCTTGCGCAAAACACTCCATCGAACCCGGCGCAAGAAAAAAAACCCGCCGCCTCGACTCCATCGCCCGCGCCAGCGCCGAATGCCCCGCAGTCGACGCACTATCCGATCCTGCTGCTCGCGTTCGGTAGCGAGCCCTCCTGGAGCGTGCGCATTGGCCCGAAAGGCCCGGAACTGCTGCAACGTCAAGGCTATCCACCGGCTCTTCTCGATCCCTTGGAAATCACGCGCGAGGGCACAAGCGACGCTTGGGACTATCACGCCAAGGACACCGCCACGGGAGCGGAGGCCACGCTGCGCCTGACGCGTGAACCGTGCTCCGACGCGAATTCCCCTACAAAATACACGTTTCGTGCGGTATTCGAGCATGCGCAGATCGGAACGCTGAACGGCTGCGCGCGCATCGCCGCTGAACTTTTCCCCCGGCTTTCGAACCAGACCGCGCAAGCGGATGCCGACGACGCCACCGAGAAAAAGCCGCCGCTCTTGCCTCCGATCACTAACGCGAAGGCGCCGGTGGCGATTGCGTACGTGACGGCGACTGGAAAAATTGTGGTGAGCCGCGCGGGCGTTAGAAAAATCGCGGCAGCGTCGGGCGCACAGCTCGCGCTATCTCACGATGGCAAACGGCTGCTGTACACGCGGCCGGATGCCAAAGGTTCCACGACGGGCGCTATTGTTCTCTACGAATTTGACTCGGGGCGGTCGCAGGATTTGGTGCATGGTTCCGTTGGCGAGGCGTTTTGGTCGCCGGATGATTCGCGCATCGCGTATGTGAATACCGTCGAGCAGAAATCCGAGATTTGGGCATTCGCCGCGGACCATCCTGAAAATGCGGCGGCGATTTCGCCGCAAAACATCGCCACACTGCAAGGATGGTCTGATACCCACACGGTGCTGGCGACTGACGCGGTGAATGGGTACTGGCTGAGTGATGAGAAGCCTGCGCAAGTTGTGGCGCTTAAGGAAATTTACGGGACGGCTTTTCAGGTGGCCCCTTCGGATACGTTGCGCAACAATCCGGCCAATCCGGACATACTTTTGGTTTCCGCGGCGCTGGCCAGCCCACCGACGGGTGCGCTGGTGGACGCTTCTGGCTTCGCTTACGGCTTCTTTTTGTATGAGTTACGGTCAAAGCGACGTGTAGTCATGAGCCCGCCGGACCAAAGCGCGGAGCACGCTGAGTGGTCTCGCGACGGACTGCAGATCTTCTATGCCAAGCGAGCTGCTGCCGGAACGTTCACGACTTTCCGGTTGCTCTGGGACGGCACCGCTGTGCGGCGCTACCTGGATGGATCTGAACTGGTAGTCGGCCAATAAAAGAAGGCGGCCGGGCCTAAGTACCGAGGAATGATGGGCAACGGCGGCGGCGACCAACCACAGTAGCCGATACGCCGCACCTGTCCTTTAGGCCGGGGCGCTGCGCAGAGCCGCGCACTATACTCCCCGGATGGGCACCGCAGTGCCAATCATCGCGCCACAAGTAGGCATCCTCGTCCTTGACGCGGATTTGCAAAGCTCGGGAGCTTTGCGGCAAATTCTGGATTCGGAAGGTTGGCGCGTGCGCATCGTTCCAGATGCCGCGATGCTGCTGACGGAACTAAAAACCGGGGAATGGTCTTTAGTCATCGCCAATGCGGCGTTGACGCCGCCGAACAGCGCGGCGTTTATTACCTTGCGCGAACTTTCCGGGGTTTCCGCGGAAGATGGCGGACGCATGCGGGTGCTGTTTTTGATACCAGAGCTGACCGGCAGCCAGCACGTGGGCCCGCTCGAGGCTGCTCGGCTGCCCTACGTAGTACGCCCTTATCACCTGCACGATTTTCTGGAAAAAGTCAGCGACCTGCTCGTCGAGGTGAAAGCCATCGCCGCGCCGATTCGGCAAGTGCGCTATGAGTTTGGCGGACTTCGCAAAAAGAAAAAATCCGAGGCGCGGTCTAATTCCATGTTCGCTTCGCGCGATTCATTTTCTTATACCGACGAGGAACTTGCGGAGTATGAGAAGCAGGAAAGCGAATCTTCACAGAACAGGCGTCCCAAACGGCTGACGGATCTAGGAAACCCACGCGGCTAGCCGCGCCGGCATGAAGTAACGCTTCTCGTAAGAAATCGCAAGCCTTAGGCGCATTCACGCAGAAGATTCCAAAGCTTTCACTACGCTCAAGTCGGAAGTGCTCTGCAGCATCTGTAGCGCAGTCTTTCCGTTGACTGGATGCGTAACCTCGGGCGCAATTTCGGCTAGTGGGACCAGCACAAATCGCCGCTGCGCCATTCGCGGGTGCGGCACTTGCAAATCGCGCTGATCAACCACCAGGCCGCCGTACAACAAAATATCCAAATCGAGCAGGCGCGGCCCTTTCGCGAAAGCTTTCTTGCTGCCCATGCGCGCCTCAATCGCCCGCAAGTGCCGCAATAATTCCGCCGGAAGCAGGACCGTCTCGGCTTCCACTACGCAGTTCAAGAACCATGCCTGTTGCAAGTAATCCACGGGCTCCGTTTCGTAAAACTGCGAGACCCGGGTGACGCCCACGCCCACGCCAGGAAGCGCGGCAATGGCCAAGCGCAAATTCGCAATCCGGTCTCCGACGTTCGACCCCAGCGAAAGGTAAACAATCATGGATGGGCAATCGCGAAGCTGCGCGTCTTTTCCTGACTTGGTTAGCGCCTGTTTTAAAACAATCTCGTCTGCCGCTTGGGAAACTCTTTCCCAAAATATTCATACGCGTGCGCCGTGGCCATCCGCCCGCGCGGCGTGCGGTCGATCATCCCGATCTGCATCAGGTAAGGCTCGTACATTTCTTCGATGGCGTCTTCTTCTTCGCTGAGCGCCGCCGCCAGCGTACCGACGCCAACCGGTCCGCCGCCATATTTCTCGATCAGCGCGAGCATTAGATTGCGGTCCACTTCGTCGAGGCCGTTTTCGTCGACGCCGAGCATGGCCAGCGACTCTTGCGCCACGGCGCGCGTAATTCTTCCTGCAGCGCGGACCTCGGCAAAATCCCGCGCGCGACGGAGCAAACGATTGGCGATGCGCGGTGTCCCGCGGCAGCGTTTAGCGATTTCTTCCGCGCCACCTTCGTCCAATTGAATATTCAGAATTTTCGCTGAGCGATGAATAATGATCAACAAATCTGCCGGCTCGTAAAATTCCAGGCGGTGCACGATTCCAAAACGCGAACGCAGCGGCGCGGTGATTAACCCGGCGCGCGTGGTTGCGCCCACCAGCGTGAACCGGCTTAACGGGAAGGGATGAATGCGCGCGCCCGGTCCCTGGCCAATAATCAAATCCAAGCGGAAATCTTCCATCGCCGGATACAGAACTTCTTCAACTGCTGGCTGCAAGCGATGAATCTCATCGAGAAAGAAAACTTCCTTGCTCTCCAGCGAAGTCAAAATGGCGGTTAGGTCGCCTTTGCGTTCCAGCAACGGACCCGCGCTGGTCTTGATCGGCACATTCAATTCGTTGGCAATAATTTGCGCCAGTGTTGTTTTGCCCAGCCCCGGCGGCCCGTACAGCAACACGTGATCCAACGCATCGCCACGGCTGCGCGCCGCTTCGATGGCGATGGCGATATTTTCCTTGACGCGCTTCTGGCCAATATATTCATCCAGCCGCTTCGGACGCACGTTGGCGTCCATGCGCAAGTCTTCTTCGACCGCCGCGCCGGAAACGATTCGCTGACCCGGTCTGTCTTCCATCATTTGCCCGCGAGCCTCATGCGCCTTTTCCTAAACTTCCCCTACGTCGTTTGCTTTCTTTTTCCGGGCGCGCTCAACGCACTTAGAGCGGCCCGCAATAATTTCTCAAGGTTCGCGGCGCCCACCGCTTTGGTCCCCGCCGCCGCGGCCTCTTCGGCGGCACGCGCGTCGTATCCCAAATTTACCAGCGCGGAAACCACATCCGCTTCGATATCGGAAACGGCGCCGCCCGCGGCCGCCGAAGGTTTCGAAATCACTTCCGCGCTAATCGCATCCAAGCGGTCTTTCAGCTCGACGACCATGCGCTCCGCGGTTTTGCGGCCGACGCCAGGAATCTTCGTCAATCGCGGGAGATCGTTTCCGCGAATCGCGGGTACCAGCTCTTCCACGCTCATCCCCGAAAGAATTTTCAGGGCCAGCGACGGCCCCACACCCGAAGCCGAGATCAACATTTCAAACAGCTGTTTTTCCCGTGCCGAGATAAATCCATACAAGGCCAGCGCATCTTCGCGCACGTGCGTGTAAACCAGCAGCGTTACATCAGTGTGCAATTCGCCCAACGCAGCATACGTTGAGAGCGAAACTGCCACCACGTAGCCCACTCCGCCCACATCGACCAACACCGAATTCGGCCGTTTCTCCGCCAACTTCCCGCGTAATTGCCCGATCATCGCACGTCAGTATTGCCGCCCCACTAGCCGCTGTCAACGCAACTCCGGGGTAAGAGGAGAGGGCCCCCGGTTGTTACCCCTGGCGGGTGTTTGGCACCGCGTTGACGGGGTATTACCCATTGAGGGGAAAATGCTACACCGTGTTAGCATCGGCATCTAGAAGGCGATTTGCAAGGAGTGGCGAATGGGTGAATCGCCAAATGGTGCTGCTCAAGACGTCTGGTCTCCCGCAGCTCGCTTTGGCTTTCGATTGGCGTTTGCTTATTTGATTCTCTACAATTTTCCATTTCCCCTGTACTACATCCCTGGCGCTTACAGAGTGTTTTCTTGGCATCAACCGTTGTTGCACGCAGTTGCGCCCTGGGTTGGTTCGCACGTTTTGCGTTTGAAAACTCCGATTACAAATTTTTCATACGGAAGCGGAGACAAAACTTACGACTACGTGCTCATGCTGTGTTTTGTCGTGACTGCGCTAGCGGTCGCGTTGGTTTGGTCGCTTGCCGATCGAAGACGTGCGAACTATGAATTGATGTGTGGGTGGCTTCGCGTCTATGTGAGGTTCGTGCTCGGCACAGCTCTCGTAGGCTACGGGGGCGCGAAGCTATTTCCCTCTCAATTTCCGCAACCCGGCTTTGTCAGGTTAACGGAACCTTTCGGTCAGGCCTCGCCCATGGGCTTGTTGTGGACCTTCATGGGTGTTTCGCGTCCGTACAGC
>Ga0182024_10011391_pt1 | contig 17875 bp, 17 predicted proteins | sample P32metaG_FD_120480 | JGI IMG/M metagenome (GOLD analysis project Ga0182024, IMG submission 120480) | Permafrost microbial communities from Stordalen Mire, Sweden - P3-2 metaG (Illumina Assembly) | ecosystem: Environmental > Terrestrial > Soil > Wetlands > Permafrost | place: Sweden: Stordalen... | reverse complement strand
TGGCGCCATTGGATCAGGGCCATTCCGGTCAACGTGAAGGCGTTCATCTCGAATTCGGGTACGGTGCAACGGGTCATCCTCGCGGTGGTGGCGCTCGTGGCCGCCCTACTGATTGCGGACTTCACGGGACCGCTCGCGCGAAACAAGATGTCGTGGAACCAAATAGTTGGTCAACTGCTTCACACTCGAACCTACGGCTACATCGCCATCGTCTTCTGGCTGCTCAACACCGTGCGCGTGCGCGCCCGCTCCAAGAACGAGGAGAAGGCGCCGAGCTTCTTCGACGCGAATTGGGTGAAGATCCTGGGCGGGGTACTGGCCGGTCTCTTCTTCGCCGCCTGTGCCGACCCGTGGCTCCCGGTTCGCTTCAGCCTCTCGTACTTCAAGTGGAGCGGATCGAGCGACGATGACTTTTTTCACCACTGGACGACGTATCTGTGGACGTTCTGCGGACTAATCGTCGGAATACGCGCGGCCCTCCAGGACCGGATGCAATCGCGCGCCGTCGTCCAGAGTCGCTGGAAGGCGCACCACATAAAGGTCAGTGCCAACACTCGCTTCGCGTTCTACGCCGGAGCCCTCTTCGTGGCTGTGGAGGTGCCGAAGTTCATTTCACCGTTCTGGCAGGAGTCCATATTTCAACAGATTGGCATCTTCTGTCTATTGGCGGTGGGACTCAACGTTGTCATCGGATTCGCCGGACTGTTGGACCTCGGTTACGTCGCGTTCTACGCGCTCGGTGCCTACACGAACGGTTATTTTAGTGGCGCACTGCCCATTCATCCACCCTTCACGATCAACACGTTCTTTGTGGTTCCTTTGGCGATCATCGTCGCGATGTTGGCCGGCGTTATTCTCGGACTGCCAACGCTGCGTCTTAGTGGCGACTATCTGGCCATCGTCACGCTCGGCTTCGGCGAGATCATCTACGTGCTGGCCAGCAACTTGACCAACGTGACCGACGGCGCTGGCGGCACCGGGGTCGCCGGCAGCTTCTCCATGAACCTGCCGTGGATACATTGGTCCCTCAGCGGATTCGCCATTCAAGACGACCTTAATTTTTACTATCTGTTGTTGGCGTTCATTATTCCCATCCTCTTCTTCTTCAACTCGTTGAATCATTCGAAGGTCGGGCGCTCGTGGGCCGCCATTCGAGAAGACGAGGACGCGGCCAAGTCGCTCGGCATTAACAGCCTGAAGTACAAGGTCATGGCCTTCGCGATTGGCGCGAGTACCTCCGGCGTGGCCGGTGTCCTTTCGTCGGCGAAACTCGGTTCGATCTTCCCGTCGGACTTCGCCTTGCAGGTCTCGATCTTCGTGGTCGTGCTAGTCATCTTCGGTGGTATGGGGTCGATTACCGGCGTGCTGTTGGGAGCGACCTTCATCGGCTGGGTACTCCAGTACCTGATCTTCCACTCGTTCATTGACTACAACCAAGCTGACAAGTTCATGTACCTCGGCGCGATTCTGATTCTGACGATGATCTTCCGCCCGCAGGGAATGATTCCTTCCAAACGACGGATGCGAGAGTTCAAGAACGCCGAAGCCGGTCTCGGGACCTCGGACTCGATGGGATCGACCCCCGGTGGGGGTTTGACGTGAGCGACGTCACCGACACCGCGGCCAGCGTGGCGACGGACGACATCCTCGACGTGCAGAACGTCACGATGCGCTTCGGTGGCGTGACGAGTCTGAACAACGTGTCACTGCAACAGCGTCGGGGCGAGATCCTGGCGGTGATCGGACCGAACGGCGCTGGTAAGACGTCGCTCTTCAACTGCCTGACCGGCGTCTATCGCCCGCAGGAGGGCATCATCAACTTCCACGCCGCCAAGCACGGCACGGTGAACCTGGTCGGCAAGCCCCCGCATCGGGTGAATCACATGGGGCTCGCGCGCACCTTCCAGACGAGTCGAATGTTCAACGCTCTCACGACGTTCGAGAACATCAAGATCGGTGTGGAGTCGGGTCAAAAGACCGGTCCGATTGGCGCGATGCTCCACTTGCCGCGCACGCGTCGTGAAGAGCGGGAATCGGACCACCGAACGCTCGACCTGCTCGAATTGGTCGGATTGACCCATCGACTCAACACGATGGCCGACTCCCTGCCCTACGGGGACCGCCGTCGGTTGGAGATCGCTCGCGCCCTGGGCACGAATCCCGAGGTGCTGCTGCTCGACGAACCCGCCGCCGGCACCAACCCGTCGGAGAAGCTCGGGCTGGCCGAATTAATTCGTACCATCAACAAAGAGACCGGTATCTCGATTCTCTTGATTGAGCACGACATGCGCCTGGTGATGTCACTGGCCCAACGGATCTACGTCCTCAACTTTGGCGAGGTCATCGCCTCCGGAGCCCCGGCCGAAATTCAGCAGAATCCCGAAGTGGTCGCGGCCTATCTCGGCGTGACCGAGGATGAGGGTGGCGCCTGATGGGTGAGGCCATGTTGAGCGTCAACGACGTCGAAGTTCGCTACGGTGCCGTGCCGGCGATTCGAAACCTTTCGATGAACGTGGACCGCGGCGAGATCGTGACGCTGCTGGGCGCGAACGGCGCGGGTAAAACGACGACTTTGCGAATGATCTCGGGATTGCACCGACCGTTTTCCGGCACGGTCACGCTGGAAGGCGAAGACATCACGACGATGCCGGCGCACCACCTGGTGGAATTGGGGTTGAGCCACATCCCCGAAGGTCGGCACATTTTCGGGACCATGTCGGTAATCGAGAATTTGGAGATGGGTGCCTTTCGTCGCAAGGGCAACTACAGCTCCGAGTTCGACCACATCTACTCGCTCTTTCCCGTGTTGGGAGAACGGCGCAAGCAGTTGGGTGGGACGCTTAGCGGCGGCGAACAACAGATGCTCGCTATTGGACGCGCGCTGATGGCCAAGCCTCGGATCTTGCTGATGGACGAACCGTCGCTCGGTTTGGCCCCCAAGATCATTACGGCGATCTTCGAGATCATTACCCAGATTCGATCCGAAGGCGTCACGATCTTGTTAGTCGAACAGAACGCCAACCAGGCGCTGCGCATCGCGGATCGTGGTTACGTCTTGGAGAACGGGCACGTGCTCTATCAAGACACCGCGCCGGCCCTCTTGGGCGACGACCGAATTCGGCGCGCCTACTTGGGCCAATAACCGATTGCCGTCGGCCGATGAAGCGATGAGACGTGTCCGGTATTGAAGACCTTCATCCGAGCGCTCGTCGAGTCGCCGAAGCGCTGCACGACCTCGGCGTCGAGGGACCGTTCTTGGAGTTTGATGTTTCGACGAAGACCGCGGCGGACGCCGCTCGAGCACTGGAATGTGACGTCGGCGCGATTGCCAGCTGTCTGGTGTTCGTGCTCGACGACCAACCGGTGGTCATCATCAAGAGCGGCGCCTTTCGCGTGGACACGGTCTTATTCGTCGAACTGGCCCACGGGGCCGGCGTTCGCCAAGCGACTCCCGAGGAGGTGCGAGTCGCGACCGGTCAACCGATCGGGGGAGTATCGCCGATCGGTTGGCCGGCGGGTCTACGCGTCTTCATCGATGACTCACTCGCGCCGTACGAGCGAATTTGGTCGGCCTGCGGCACACCCAACGCGGTCTTCGCCACCACCTTCGTGGAACTGCAAGCGTTGACGGGCGCGACCGCACTCACCTTGCGGGTTTGAACGTCATCGGCTGATTTCCCTGGGTGTCACGTCGCTTAGAGATATTTCGCGACAAAGGCCTTCAAGGCGACTTTTAGTTGCGGTGAGAATGGCAGGTTCTTCGCGTAGTTCGATCCGGTGAGGCTGGCGTCGACCTTCAGTACGTGATCGACGCTGAGCAGGTGTACGAAGTCGAGGTGGGCTGACGACGACGCGAAGTCCCGCGCGACCCGGTCCACTTCACCGCAGGTCACCAGAACGTCGTCGTTGCTGCACGTGAGAAGCACCGGTGTCCCTTGGGCGACCTCGCCCGCCAGAGTTTCCGGATCGAACCTGTCGCTCTGGGCCCAAAACCGGGCATTGGTCGGATTGAGCAGACTCGCCAGTCCGTACGGCAGATTGGCCTTGACCGTCCCCGAGGTTCGCAGCTGCGTGACCGCTTTCGAGAGATCGATCTCGACGGTCTTCTCCACTGTTGTGGTGATGGCGCCCGAGTGCACCTGCGCTTTCAATTCGGCGTCGACCTGGTCGGTGAGGAGATCGAGGTAGCGCTGACTTAGGGGTTCGAAGAGACCCAACGCGTGAATGGGCGGTTTGGCCCCGGCGTGGCCGGTGGCCAAGAGGAGCGCGAACAGGGCGCCCTCGCTATGGCCGAAGACGCCGAGCTCGCGGTCGTTGATCACCTTTTCCTTGGCGAGGAACTGCAGCGCGCTTCGGGATTCTTGTTCGAATACCGAGATGCCGATGGAAGCGGGTTCCGCGGCGTACGGTCCGAGACCGGTTCGACCGCTGCCGAGCTTGTCGTAGCGCAGGCTCGCGACACCGTCTTCGGAGAGCCAGTCCGCCAAAGTCTTCAGCGTGTCCACCGAACCCGGTATCAGCGACGAGTTACCGTTGCGATCCGTCGGCCCGCTGCCGGCGATGAGCAAGACACCGGGCACCAACCTCGTGTCGTCCTTGGGGTGTCGAAACGTCGCGTAGATCGTCATCGGGCCAGAGGTGAACGCGACTTTCTGATCGACCCACGAGACCGTCGAGGAGTTCGCCGCCGACGCCGTAGGGGAGACCAACGTCATCGAAGAGAGGGCGGCGAAGAGGGCGGCGGCCAGGCACGCCCGCAGAGCGCGGATTCGTCGGACGACGCTGGATCGTTGTCGCTGCCGATCGATAGAAGACACTGTCGAAGAGTAGTGAGAATGAGCACGCGGGCCGCCCGTAAGGGCGGCCCGCGTGCGTCGATTCACTCGGTGGAGTAGTCCTATTTGAACGTGATTCGTACTTGTCCGGAGTCACCCTTGGTCGCGTTGGCGACCGAGATGGCGCACGACTTCAGATTCGAGGTCTTGGTACCACACGAACCGGTGCCAATTTTGCCGGCGACCACCTTGAACCGGAAGGCGGGCAGGACTCCGGAAGCGGTGATCTTCACCGGCTTGAGCGTCTTGAGGTCGCAGCCGGACTGGCTCTTCGACGTGGTGAGGCACTCCACCACGTAGACCTGGTCACGCGGCTTGAATCCCGTACCCGAGACGCGAACGAACGAGCCGTTCTTCAGTCCGGCGACCGGAGCGACGTGGAACCGGCGCGGTCCAATCTTCACCGGCGGCTTCGTGGTCGTCGTGGTCGGACTGGGCAGCGCAAAGGTGATCGGTGTGCTGGCCGCGTCGGCGGTTGGGGGATTGGTACTGACACTGATGTTGCAATTCGAAAGGTCGCTCGACGACGTGCCACAGGTCGTGGTGCCGACTGCTCCCGTGGCCACGGTGATGGCGGTGGAGAACGTGCCGGTGGCACTCGTCGTGGCCGCACTCACCGTGCTTACGTCACAGCCCAATTGCGACGTCGCTCCGACCATGCACTCGAGGGCGTACACGGTTTCGTTGGCCATGAAACCCGTACCGGCGACGGTGACGGAAGTACCGCTCTGCAATGCGGTGTTGGGTGTAGCCGTAATGGTTGGGGTGGCCGCGGATGCGCTCGCAACGCCTAGAGAGGTCAGGCCTCCCAGGACCAAAACTCCTATCGCAATATTCGTCATAAACCGTCTCATTGTGTACGTCCTCTCAATAGCTGTTGTCACGAACTCCCTACAAAAAAATTCGTGGTGCTTCAGTTACTTCGACATGCGACGGGCACTGTGCCGCACGCTGAATCGACGTCTCATCCTTCGATTCACGCCCACTTCATCCTAGAGGAGGGTTAGCGAGGGAGTGGGGTCGCGAAGATATCCTTCTGCGCGTGCAACACGATTCCGGCGAATCCCGTGCGGATTCGATGTCCTAAAGTAAATGGTGTGCACCAATCCAGAACATGTGAGTTCGGTGCGTCCTGGATCGTCTTCTCGACAAGTAATACGTGGCCTTCGTGAGCGGTAATCCCAACGGGAACGTGGCGGTCGAACGCTTGGCGGGAATCTCGTATCCGGACGTCGACGATGATTTCGTTCGCTTTCGCGACGACCCGTTGGACGACGCCGTCAAGAGCGTTGTGACATCGGTCGTCGTCGCGGAGGAGTCCGAACGGGATCGATTTCGTGCCGCGCTGTCGAGCGAAGGTATCGAGACACTCCGTCTCTACGCTCGACGTCGAACGTTGCAGGCCCGACGTCGTTCGTCGATGAACTTGGTTGATGACGCCATGGAAGCGTTCGCTCTGATCGCGTCAAGTACCGACGTGCCGTGGGACACGTGGCTGAAAGCGGGTCTGTTCGTCGCTCGTTCACTCGGTCGCGATATCGAATCGATCGCGCAGCACTTTGGCGAACTCTCCACCATGGAGTCGGCCCAGCGATTCGACGTCACCTTCGAGGCGATGAGTCGCGTCGAGTCGCTCGGCCAGTGCTTCATCGCCGAAGTGATGACCAACTACGGCACGGGCTTCGTCGAGACCATCGTGCACCGCGACACGCAGTCGACCGGTTCCTTCTTCAGCGCGCCGCGCCAGGCCGACGACATCGTGGCCTACGCGCCCGTCACCAATCTGGCGCAGCTCACGGCGAGCCTCGCCGACGCCTACGACGAGACGGGGCGACTGCACACCGGTGCCATTGCCCAGGACCAGTTGGCGGGCATGTCGTTCTCTCAGCAGGTGCCCGGCGCCTACCTCGAAGCGACCGGCTGTCTGAGCTTCTACGCCGACTCGCCCGGTGACGACCGGTCGTTCAAGGTCTTCGTTGCCGAGCTGCCCGAGGGCACCAATGTCGAGGCGCTCGCGCTGGGCGCCGAGCGCGACGATCAAGCGGTCTGTTTCGACGAGACCCGGCTGATCCTCCTGCTGGCGCCGCCGAACTTCGACAGCGACGATGACGTGGCCTTCGACTTCGGTGGCGACCTCGACATCGCGCGACAGTTGCTGCGAACCTCGACGCCGGTGGGTTGGCACAACCGCTGACGTCAAGGCCTCGATGGTCGTTCTTCGTTTACAGCGACGACGCGGAACCCTCGAGTTGTTGAATCAGGGCTGGCGTTATGACCGTGACATCCGAGGGCACGGCGATCGGATCGTTGTCGTGCGTGACGGTGGCACTCAAGCTGACGGTGGCGTTACCCGGCGTGCCGTGGCCCTGGGGCGCCGTGATCGAAATCGAACCTCCGGTGGCGACCGAGCCGGCGTTCGTCAGGGTCAAGGTGTAGGTACCGGGAACGGGACCGGCCGTTGAGGCGGAGGGATCGACGCTCGCGATTGTCGGCTCGAGCGCCGTCAGTACCGATTCCAGCGTCCCGGTCTCGCTGTAGCCGCCCGAGGCTAGTGACTTAGCGTGACCCTTGTCGATCAGAGTCGTCAGCGCGTCCAAGATCGTGCGCTCGATCGCCTGGTCCTTCGTCGCCTGAGCCTTCGCCGCGTCCGACTTCGGCAGGACGGTGTTCACCAGGGTGGCCGGCACTTCGAACCACTTGCCGCCGAGGAACAGTTGGGCCGCCGCCAGTTCGGTCTGGTCCTTCGCGGTGAGTGGGATTCCCGGAATCGAATTGATTGCGGTCAGGTCGGCGTTCAGGTACGCGTTCCCATCGATCACCCGCACGTCCAACAACGACTTGGCGCCGACGTTGAGCAGGATCTCAGCGTCGGCCTTGCCGTTGGCTTGCGAGAGAGGGCCACCCGATGGGTTCACGTAGCGCGTGTCCATCGACACGACGTTGAGTACTCGTTGTGCTTCGGCCACGCCGCTGCCCGAGACGCTGGCGGTGAAGTGCATCTGCAGGTCGGCCTGGGCGCCGAGTGACGCGACGGATTGATCGATGGTCGCCTTGGTGCCGCTACTGCACGCCGACAGACCCAGTGACGCCACCACCGCTCCCAGTAACAGGACTACCTTTCGCACGTTCTCTCCTCTTGTGGAGAACCCGATTCGCCGTGCAGGATGCCCGAGACCGCCCGGCGTGAGCTCTTCGCGGAACGCTAGCACCGGCCCCGTGAAACTGAGCACATCGAGATTTGAACCTTCTCGCCAATCGTGGGATTGGTCGCCTGGAGCGGTCGGACGTTCTGCGCGCGCTCGCCGACACGCGGGCGACGACCTAGTCGATGAGGCCTCGACGCCATCAGCGTCAGATACCTGAGGAGAATCGATTAAGTGGTAAATCTCACGCGGAGCCGGACATACAGTTGCAGGGCGGAGGCTCAAACAGGAAATGAAGGAAGAATGAACGTGAAAATCTCTCGAGCCACCGCGGCCCTGGGCGCCGCGCTTCTGATCACCCCGATCTTGGCCTTTGCTGGCGGGGCGGATCCGGCTGGAGCCGGGGCGGCGCCCACTCGCGTACTGACCTGCAGCCTGAAGCTGGCTACCAAGCCGTCTTCGTACCTGCTCTCGTGCGCCGACGCCAACGCCAGCTGGACCGGCGTGTCGTGGTCGCACTGGAACGCTTCGTCGGCCTCCGGTCACGGGATACTGCGACAGAACGACTGCACGCCGAACTGCGTGTCGGGCAAGTTCATCAACTACCGCGCCACCGTCACACTGTCGAAGGTCGTAGCGACCAAGAAGTACGGTGCACTGTTTTCCGAGGCGATCTTTCGCTACTCGGTGGGCGGCAAAGCCAAGACCGAAACATTCGGGTTAGTCGACTAACGGCTCATCGATCGCGCCGTCGTTCGACCGACGGGAACTTCAGTTACCGGCCGTCGCGATGCGGCGCGGGTCGAACGTCGCGAGCGTGAATCGGCTCGCCGCACGACGAGCAGGTCGTGACCGCGCCGAGCGTGTGACCGCAGCGGTGCGTCAGCACCATGGGCGGTGCGTCGCCGTTGGTGAGGTAGCGGTCACCCCATTGCATCAATGAGACGATGACGGGGTAGAGATCGAGACCGGCCGCGGTCAAGCGATATTCGAAGCGCGGCGGGTGCTCCGAAACCGGTCGGCGCTCTAACACGCCCTCTTTGACCAGTGTCTTGAGCCGCGCGGTCATGGTGTCGCGCGGCGCGCCGGTCTTTCGCACCATCTCGTCGAAACGACGATTACCGAGGAAGACCTCGCGCACCGCCAAGAGGGCCCACTTCTCGCCGACGATCTCGAGGGTGCGGGCCACGGAGCAGGTACGTGGTTCGGTGGAAATAGTGGTCATATCCCTATAATAGCAGTAAGTCCGATAACTGGACGTAGTGGCCGATCTTCGTGTAGGGTACATCCAGAAATCAAACCTACTGGGAGGTCGAGATGAGCGTGGAGACGGTGTCCGGCGCGAACGCCCCGGGCCAGGGCTACTCGAAGAAGCGAGTGGCCTTGATCGTCGGTGTCTTGTCGCTGGCGGTCTTCATGTCGAGTCTTGACCTCTTCATCGTCAACCTGGCTTTCCCGTACATCAGTCGCGACTTCCACGGCTCGACACTGGATTCGTTGAGTTGGGTATTGAACGGTTACTCGATTCTCTTCGCGGCCGTCCTCGTGCCGGCCGGACGTTGGGCCGATCGCGTTGGGCGACGACGCATGTTCGTGGCCGGTCTCGTCGTATTCACCATGGGATCGATCCTCTCGGGTCTGTCCCCGGACGTGTCACTACTCATTGGCGCGCGTCTCGTCCAGGCCATCGGAGCGGGCATGATGGTTCCCGCGTCGCTGTCGCTATTGCTGGCGGCCGTCCCGGGGCACGCTCGCGCACAGGCGATCGGTACCTGGTCGGCCATCGGAGCGCTCGGAGCGGCCCTCGGACCGGTGATTGGCAGCTTCCTCGTCGAAGTGTCGTGGCGGTGGGTCTTCTGGATCAATATTCCCGTCGGCGTCGTCACGGTGATCCTGGCCTTGCGGCTGCTGCCCGAGAGTCGCGACGAGACGGCTACGTCGCGACCGGACATGCTCGGTGCGGTACTGGTGGCGTTCGCCGCGGGATCGTTGGCGCTCGCCTTGGTGAAGGCCCCATCGTGGGGTTGGACTTCGAAGGACTTCATCGGAGTGCTGTTCCTCGCTTTGGCGTGCTCCGTCGGTGTGGTGGTGCGATCGGCGCGTCACGACGCGCCGGTCGTCGATCTCAAGCTGCTCGAATCGAGGTCCTTTAACGGGGCCATCCTGGCGTCGGTCGCCTACTACGCCGGGTTCGGAGCCTTCTTGTTGAACATGGTCGAGTTCTTGACCGGGGTCTGGCATTTCTCCGCGATCGACGCCGGGTTAGCCATTGCCCCGGGACCGTTGATGGTCTTGCCCTTCGCGCGCGTCGTGGCGCCGCGTCTCGCGGCGAAGCTCGGGGGAGCGGGTCGGGTCGCGGTCGTGGGATGCTTCGTCAACGTCGCGGCCCAGTCCCTGTGGCTCACCCAGATACAGGTTCACGCGGCCTACGCCACCCACCTCTTGCCGGCCCAGCTCCTGGGAGGAGCGGGCGTCGGGCTCACGATACCGTCGCTGATCGGTGCCGGCACCGCGTCCATTCCCCCAGCCCGCTTCGGCACCGGCAGCGGCGTGCTGAACATGGCGCGCCAGATCGGCACCGTCCTCGGCGTCGCGGGGCTCATCGCCATCCTCACGGGACTGAACGTCGCGGACCCGGTGGTGGCGTTCCGTCACGGTACCGAGCTGGTGATTGCGTTCTTCGCGTTAGCCGGCCTGACGTCCGCGGCGCTGCTCAGTCGTCGAGTGACGACGACTCCATAGTTGCCAATCGGACAGCGCCGCTCAGTCGCGTTGGAGTGCCACCGGGTGCTTGGGCTGATAGAGACCGATCGTCGTGCCGCCGGGCAACGTGAACCGGGTGACCGTTCCCCAACGTTCGTCGTCAATCTGAGAGAAGTCGACGCCCTGGGCTTCGAGTCGTTCCATTTCGGCGGCGAGATCATCGCATAAGAGATAGATCTCGTTCGTCGCGCTCTCGTCGGTCGGGTGAAAGGCAATCTCCGCGGGCGGCATCTTGAAGATCAGCCACCCGCCGCCCGAGTCGACGTTGGCCATCTCGAGAACGTCGCGAAAGAAATTTCGGTCGGCCTCGGCGTCATGGGTAAAGACGATGACGTGCGCTCCAAAGATCACGGTTCACCCTTTCGAATTGCCGTTTCAACGCAACACTAGGTCGGTGGTCATTTGCCGTAGGTCGAAGGCAGTTCGACGCCCGAGCACGAGACTCGATGGCCGAGGCGACGCACGCCGAGTCGCCTTCTACTTTGTTCGATACGTGAGAGTGCCGAAAGGAGAATGGAGAGGGGACATCGAAAATACTTGGGGCATCTCCCTTCGGCACCGAACCTCACGATGATTCGTCCAACATCGGTACTACGAAGGAAGCGACCGAACGGATCGTTTTGGGCGCCGTCGGTCCGACCACCGGACTGTCTTCGGCCACTCCTTTCGCGCCCCGCCTGAAATCGCGTCGAAAATCGGAAATTTACGTCCTGGGAGGCCAGATAGTCAGTGAGGCCACGAGGCCACCACGGGACGCGCTTGGCGAGACGGCGTGACTCGCGACGAGGGAGATGGGAGGCTGGAGCCGTGAAGCGAACGTTCGGCATCTTGTTTGGTCGCCCCTTGATCGTCGCCACGCTGACGCTGTCGTTCCTCGCGACGTCCGTCTCGACGGTGGGTGCCACGTCCTTCACGACCACGACGAAATGGACACCAACGTGTGGCGTCGTAGCGAATCCCGCCGTCCATTTCGTGTCGAAACAGTCACCGTGCGTGATCCGGGTTCGGCGCGGGACCAACGTTCGGATCAAACTGTGGTCCGGTTTTCGCTGGGGCTATCCCGTCAGCACCTCGCGAGCAGTCGTGGTGAAGGACATCTCACGCGACTCGATCGGTGTCTTTGCCGCCACGCTCCACGCCACCGCTCCCGGGCGCGCCACGATTCGAGCGACCGGTACCGTCTACTGCAAGCCCGGCGTGGTCTGTCCCGACCTGGCGTTGCTCTGGAGTCTCGAGGTCATCGTTACTTAGAACACGTCGGTCAATGCGGCGTCTCGGACGTGACGTTGTGGGCGTCGCTCGCGGTCGTCAGTCGTCTACATCGAGAAGTCGAGCGGCTCGCCGGTCTCGAGGAAGGTCTTCAGACTCGAGAGCAGTGGGGGCCACCCTTCGCGAATGGCCTCGTGCACCGCGCTACCCGTTTCGAATCCTTCGTGGCGAACGGTGAGGCACACCACGCCGTTCGCTTTTTCTATATCGAAGGCCACTTTGGATCGCGGCTCGTTGGCGAATTTCAATCGATCCTCCTCCACGTAGCCGCTCGCGCTGGCCCAACCGGGCGAGAACGTGTGCCAGGTGTAGGCGAGGCGGGTCGGCGACGACGATTCGAGGACGACCTGCTCGGGGTCGCGAATCGTGAGATGACCCATCTTCCAGTCCATCGTTGAATCGACCTTCCAATCGGTGATGAACGAGACGTTCCACCATTTCTTGGTCTTCGTGGGATCCGTCAGCGCTCGCCAGAGTCGCCTGATCGTGGTGTCGATGTAGATCTTGTATTGAAACGCGTCGTCGTTCATTCGCCCTCCATCGAATCCATTGTGCCACGACAAGGTACGCGCGGTGAGGTTCGTCGCGTCTTCGACGTCATCGATTTGACCGGCAGTGAGCGTTAGCATGACGGGATGTTCGTACGTGCTTCGAGGGTCGCCGGTGCCGAGCACCACGGCGTCGGCGCGCGCCACCGTTGGCTGAACCAGTGCCCGTAAGGCGGACGCCTCGCCCTAAGCCGCCCGTCGAGGAGGTGGAGGAAGAAGAGGTTCCCGAGTCTCGGCGCCGTCGATTCGTGCGCATCGCCGAAGGTAACTCCGTACCGGTACTGACGATTCTCGTGGCGGTCTTGATTGTGGCCGGCGTCTACCTGTCGGGCCAGCTCATCTATCACTTGAAGATCCTGTTGATGCTGGGCCTCGTCGGTGGTTTCATCGCCCTCATCCTCAATCCGGTCGTCGTGGCCCTGCAACACTGGCGCGTGAAGCGACGTGGTGGGGCGGTGGCGATCGTGACGTTCGTGGCGCTACTGATATTCCTAGGCCTCGCGGTCCTTTTCGGCTACCCGCTCATAAACGGCATCACCCACTTCGCCAGCGCGTTGCCGGGTTATATCAAGCGAGCTCAGCACGGTCAGGGCTGGATCGGACATCTTTTTCGCAGGTACCACGTCGAATCGTGGGTCAAGCGAAACTCCAGTCACCTCACGTCACTCGCGTCAGGTTTAGGCAAACCGGCCTTAGCCCTCGGCAAAGGCGCGCTGTCGGCCGTGCTGTCGCTCGTGGCCGTCTTCACCTTCGTCGTCCTCTTGTTGATCGAAGCGCCGAAGATCCGACGATCGCTGACGAAGTTGGTCGCGCCCGAGCGCGCTAAGCGCTTTCGCCACGTCGGACGGATCATTTCGCGCTCGGTTTCGGGCTACGTCTTAGGTGACATGATGACGTCCATCGCCGCGGGCGTCGTGGTCTTCGTCACCCTGCTAATCGTCGGCGTACCGTACGCCTTCTTGTGGGCGCTCTGGGTGGCGCTGGTTGATTTTCTGCCGACCATCGGCGGCGCCTTGGCTGGCATTCCGACGGTGCTGTTCGCCTTCGCGCATTCCCTCACCGCGGGGATCGTCACGTTGGTCGTGTTCCTGCTCTACACGCAAATCGAGAACCACATCTTGAATCCGATCGTCATGAGCCGCACCGTCAAGATCAATCCGTTGTTGGTGTTCGTCGCAGTCTTAATTGGCGCCGACCTCGGCGCCTGGGTCGGGGGCTTGGCCGGCGGCTTCGTGGCGGTGCTGCTCGCCGTGCCGATGGCGGCCACCATTCAGGTCATCGTGCGAGAGTGGTGGCGCGCGAGCGAACCGGAGTAGTCATCGCTGTTGCAGCGGCGCACTACAGCGGCGTGACGTAGGCCCCGTGGATACCGCCGTCGACCATGAACGTCGTCGCCGTCACGAACGACGCGTCGTCGCTGGCCAGAAAGAGCACCGCGTTGGCGATCTCTTCGGGCTCACCGAAGCGTCCCATCGGGACGTGCACCAGTCGACGGGCGGCGCGTTCGGGGTCCTTCGCGAACAGTTCGATCAACAACGGCGTGTTGACCGGTCCCGGGCAGAGCGCGTTCACGCGGATCTTCTCTCGGGCGAATTGGACCGCGAGCTCACGACTCATGGCCAGCACGCCGCCCTTCGAGGCGGTGTAGGAGATCTGCGAGGTCGCCGAACCGAGGACCGCGACGAAGGACGCGGTGTTGATGATCGAGCCACCGCCGCGCCGTTGCAGGTGGGGGATGCCGTACTTGCAACAGAGGTAGACCGAAGTGAGGTTGACGTCCTGGACCCGCTTCCAGGCGTCGAGGCCGGTGGTGAGGATCGAATCGTCGTCGGCCGGCGAGATGCCGGCATTGTTGAAGAGCACGTCGATGCCGCCGTAGACCTCGACGGTCTGGTCGTACAGGGCAACCACGCTGCCCTGGTCGGCGACGTTCACCTTGACGAACAGTCCGCCGATCTCGGCGGCGACCTCGGGTCCGTGCTGATCGTCGAAGTCCGCGACGACGACGCTCGCTCCTTCGGCAGCGAAACGGCGCGCGGTCGCTCGACCGATGCCACTCGCCGCGCCGGTGATGACCGCAACCTTGTTCTCTAGTCGACCCATCATTCCTCCGTTGAAATAAAGACGTTCTTCTCTTCACTGAAACTGCGCAGGGCGTCCGGGCCTAGCTCTCGTCCGAGGCCCGACTGCTTGTAGCCCCCGAAGGGCGTCGAATAACGAACCGACGAGTTCGAGTTCACCGAGAGCGCTCCAGTCTCGACGCCACGCGCCACGCGCAGGGCCCGTCCGACGTCGCGGGTCCAGATCGAACCCGATAGACCGAAGGGACTGTCGTTGGCGATGCGGATCGCGTCGGCTTCGTCTTCGAATCGCCGCACCGAGACCACCGGACCAAAGATCTCTTCGCGAAAGGCGCGGTCCGTGCCGTCGGCCGATTCGAGCACGGTCGGCGGGTACCAGTAGCCCGGCCCGGTCGGCGCGTTTCCCTTGAAGGCCACGGCCGCCTCGTCCACGAAGGAGTCGACGCTGGCGCGCTGTCCGGCCGAGATCAAGGGTCCCATTTCGGCACTCTCGTCGGCGGGGTCGAGGACGCGAAAGCTCTTGACCGCGACCTCGAAAAGCTCCATGAAGCGCGCGTAGGCCGATGCCTCGACGAGAATCCGCGAGCGTGCACAGCAGTCCTGGCCGGCGTTGTCGAAGACGGCCGAAGGCGCACCGGCCGCCGCGCGCTCTAAGTCGGCGTCGGCGAAGATCACGTTGGCGCTCTTGCCGCCCAACTCGAGTGTGACGCGCTTCACTTGCTCGGCGCAGCCGGCCATTACCCGCTTGCCCATTTCACTGGAGCCGGTGAAGCAGACCTTGCGCACCAAATCGTGCGTCACGAACCGCCAACCCACCACGGCGCCGTCGCCGGGCAGCACCTGGAAGACGCCGTCGGGTAGTCCGGCTTCGAGTCCGAGTTCACCGAGGCGGATCGCCGTCAAGGGCGTCAGCGTGGCCGGCTTCAGGACGACCGTATTGCCGGCCGCGAGCGCTGGCGCGAAACCCCAGCTGGCGATCGGCATGGGAAAGTTCCAGGGCACGATGATGCCCACCACGCCGAGCGGTTCGTAAAAGGTGAGGTCGACGCCGCCGGCGACCGGGATCTGTTTGCCGCTGTGACGTTCCGGCGCGCCGGAGTAGTAGGCCAGCACGTTTCGGACGTTCTCGGCTTCCCACCGCGCGTTGCCGATGGTGTGTCCCGAGTTGGCCACTTCCAACTGGGCCAACTCTTCGAGGTGTTCGTCCACGACCTGCGCGAAACGGCGCAACAGGTGGGCGCGTCTCGCGGGCGTGACGTCGCGCCACTCGGTGGCGACGCGCGACGCTCGCGCAATCGCATGGTCGGTCGCGTCGAGATCGAAGAGCTCGATGGAGGTGACCGGTGTCTCGGTGGCGGGATTGAGAATCGACAGCACGCTCATAGACGTTCGAAACCTCGGAAGCGCTCCCAGTCGGTGACGGCCGCGTTGAAGGCGTCGATCTCGACGCGAGCAGCGTGCACGTAGTGATCGACGACCTCGTCACCAAACGCGGCTCGCACGACGGGGCTGTGATCGAAGAGTTCGGTGGCCTCGGCGAGCGTCGTCGGCACGCGCGGTGCGTCGGATTCGTAGGCGTTGCCCACGAAGGCCGGCGGCAACGTGAGATTGTCATCCACTCCTTGAAGACCGGCCGCGAGGAGCGCGGCGATGGCGAGGTAGGGGTTCACGTCGCCCCCGGGAATACGACACTCGAAGCGCAGCGAGGGCCCGTGGCCGACCACCCGGAACGCGCAGGTGCGGTTGTCGTGGCCCCATAAGAGCGCCGTGGGCGCGAACGATCCGGCGACGAAGCGCTTGTAGCTGTTGATGTTGGGCGCGAGCATCATAGAGAAGTCGCGCGAGTGGGCGAGCAGCCCGGCCAAGAAGTGCTCGAAGACCTCGGAGAAGTGGTGTTCTCGATCGCCGGCGAAGACCGGCCGGTCGTCCTTGTCGCGCAGCGAGAGGTGGATGTGACAGGAGTTGCCTTCTCGCTGGTCGTACTTGGCCATGAACGTGAGACTGACGCCCTCTTGGGCCGCGATCTCCTTGGCGCCGAGTTTGAACAGGCTGTGCTCGTCGCATTTCTCCACGAGCGTGTCGTACTTGAAGGCGACTTCGTGCTGTCCGAAGTTGCATTCGCCCTTCACCGACTCCACGACCATGCCGGCCGAGCGCATCGAACGCCGTATACGACCGAGCAACGGCTCGATTCTCGACGTGCCTTGAATCGAATAGTCGACGTTGTACTGATTCACCGGGGTCATATCGCGATATCCGGCCTCCCAGGCCTGCTCGTAGGTGTCTTCGAAGACGATGAACTCGAGTTCTGTGCCGGTGATACCGGTCCAGCCACGCTCCGTGAGCCGCTCGATCTGGGCGAGGAGTATCTGGCGCGGCGAAGGCGCTACGGGTAAACCGTCCACTGTTTCGACGTCAGCGAAGATGATGACCGTCTTGTCATGCCACGGGACCAACCGGGTGGAGGCGAAATCGGGTTTGAACGCCAAGTCGCCGTAGCCGCGTTCCCAGGAGGTCAACGCGTAACCGTCGACCGTACGCATGTCGACGTCGGAGGCGAGAAGGTAACTGCAGCCCTCGACGACGCCGTCGACCAGCTCGTCGAAGAAGTAGGTCGCGTCGAGACGCTTACCCTGCAACCGGCCTTGCATGTCGGTGATGGCGACGATGATGGTGTCGATCTCACCGGCTTCGACCAATTCGATGAGTTCGTCACGCGATGGTCGCCCGGCCCTGTGTGTGGTCACGTTCACTCCTCGGATCTGCGACGCCCGACCAATGCGGACGAGGACGATTTTCCAATCTAGGTGTCGAGGCTACTCAAACCACCCAGCGATGATTCTCCGACAGTGAGTCGACGCGGGGGTTGTATCCGCCGACGAGATGACCGGTCTCGTGAGAGTCTTCACGTGTGAAGGGTCGACGTGACATCACGCGTGAATTCTCAGCCGATCGATTCCTGCCGTCGTTTGTTCGTCAGGACCAAACAGTTTTGGTCCCGCTCAAGATCACGTCGCGGTTTTTAACGGGGCGAACACATTTGTCTGTGCTCGGAGCCCGCAGAAGTTCTAGTATCTCGCTCAATGGTATAGGCCATTTGAATCGAGGGGGATTTCAGTGTCAGACGACAGTGTCACCATCGCACCCGGCGCGATGAGCGATGAGCAGCGATTGCATCAGATGGGCTACGCCCAAGAACTCCATCGAGGGATGAGCAAGTTCTCAAACTTCGCCAT
>Ga0182024_10011390_pt1 | contig 17876 bp, 14 predicted proteins | sample P32metaG_FD_120480 | JGI IMG/M metagenome (GOLD analysis project Ga0182024, IMG submission 120480) | Permafrost microbial communities from Stordalen Mire, Sweden - P3-2 metaG (Illumina Assembly) | ecosystem: Environmental > Terrestrial > Soil > Wetlands > Permafrost | place: Sweden: Stordalen... | reverse complement strand
GTGCTCGGGCCAACCGAAGCGGGACCATCCCGCGTCGTACAGCGCCGCCATGAGCTCGGACATGGCGTCGACCCGACGCTCGTACGATGCGATCGGGCGGGCGGCAGCTCGGAGCGCGCTCGGGCCTTCGGCCAACCAGCGGTCGAGCGCCGCGGCGTAAGCCGGAACGTCGTCGCGGAGCGCCGCCTGCGCCGGAGACAATAATGACATCGACGTCAGTGTAGAAATATAGGGGTTCCCGGAGCAACTGGCCCGCAGGGACCGCGGCACGATCACGCGGAGGCGAGAGACAGCATGAACGATCCACGCAACGGAGCCGATCCGGAGCAGGCGCTGACCGTCGCGGCGGACGGAGCGGTGCGGATCGTCACCTTGAACCGACCTCAGGCGTTCAACGCCGCCGATGAGGTACTGCACGGCGAACTCGCGAGCATTTGGCGCGAGCTCGATGCGGACCCCGAAGCTCGCGCGATCGTGCTCACCGGGGCCGGCGGGGCGTTCTCCGGTGGCGGCGACCTGCATCTCCTCCAGCGGATGACGCACAACACGGAGGTGCGGGCCGCGATCATGGCCGAGGCTGCGGACATCGTCCGGGGCATGACCTCGGTGCGCGCACCGATCATCGCCGCGGTGAACGGCCCCGCGGTCGGGCTCGGATGCAGCCTCGCCTCGATGAGTGACATCGTGCTCGTGGAGGAGCAGGCGTACTTCGCTGATCCGCACGTCGCGCTCGGCCTGGTGGCAGCCGACGGCGGAGCCGTCCTATGGCCGCTCCTCACGAGCCTGCTCCGCGCGAAGGAGTACATCCTCCTGGGCGATCGCCTCTCGGCGGCGGATGCGGTGCAGATTGGCGTCGCCAACCGCGTCGTGCCAACGGGAACGAGCGTCGGCGCGGCGATCGCGCTGGGCCACCGCGTCGCCGCACTTCCACCGCAAGCGGTTCGAGAGACGAAGGCGCTCCTGAACCAGGCCGTGCGCAACGCCGTCGACTCGCTGCTCCCCGGCGCACTCGCCGCGGAGTCCGCGTCGTTCGAGGAACCCGCCTTCCGCGCAAACTTGGAGAACATGCTCCAGCGGAAGTCCGGATAAGCGGTGGATCAACCCTCGACCGCTAGCGCATTCCGTGACGAGCTCGCGTCCGGGGCTACCCATGCGCTGGCCGCGATGTACCGCGCCGAGCAATGGTGGGACGATCGGTCGCTTGCCGACGGCCTCGAAGCAGCGGCGGGCGTGAAGCCGCACGCGCTGGCGGTCGCCGACAACCGGCACGAGGTGACCTATGCCGAGCTAGTCGAGCGCGTGCACGGTGCCGTCGGTGCGCTCAGCGACCTCGGCGTGCAAACCGGCGACGGTGTCGTTCTCGTCGCCGGGAACACGGTCGACGCCGTCGTCGCCTACCACGCGCTTCTGCGGGTCGGAGCGGCCGTCGCGGTCCTCGACCGTCGCACTGGCGAATCGGACATTCGCCTCGCGGGAGAAGTGCTCGGAAAGCCGGCCCTGATGGTCGTTCCGGAGTCCGAAGAGGCGCGCCTTGGCCTCTTTGCGGCGGAGCACGGTGTTGCGCGGCTCGAGGCGGTTGCCAACGCCGATGGGCGGGGACCGGTCACGCGTTGGTTCGAGCCCGACCGCAACGCGGCACGAGTAGTGCTTTTCACGTCGGGAACGACGAATCGCCCCAAGGGCGTGGTCCACTCGCTCAACACGATTACCGCCGGGGCGAACAACATGGCTCGCATCACCGGCGCGGACGAGCGCACCCTCCTCTTCCTCGTGAGCCCGGTCACGAGCATCGCCGGCGTCACCCAGTTGCACCTGTTCGCCGACCGCCACGCGGGCCTCGTCCTCGAGGATCGCTTCGATCCCGATCGGTCCCTAGACCGCGTGAACGCTACGGGCGCGACCCTCCTCGGTGGCGCGCCCGTGATCGCCGAGCGCCTGCTCCGGGCGGCCGAGGCGCGCTCAGCCCGGATCGCGATCCGCACGCTGGCGCTGGGCGGCGCGATGCTGCCCCGGCCGCTGCTCGAGCGGGCGACCGACCGGTTCGGCATCGAGATCGCACGCGTGTACGGCTCGTCGGAGATCCCGTGCGCGACGGGCAGCGTCCCCGGGGACGACCGCGAACGGCGGCTCTCCGACGATGGCCTCTTGATGCCGGGCACCGAGGTTCGTGTCGGCTCGGTGAACAGCCCGCATGAAGGCCTCCTGCGTGGACCGGCGCTGTTCCTCGGCTACGTCGACGAAAGGGATGACGCGGCTGCGTTCGAAGACACGTGGTTTCGAACCGGCGACCTCGTCGAGTTGAGTGACGACCGGCGCCTCACCGTTGTCGGTCGTCTCAAGGAGGTCGCGAACCGCAACGGGCTCAAGATCTCGCTCGGCGAGATCGATGCCGGCCTCGCGGGGATGCCGGGGCTCGACGAGCACGCGGCATTCGCCATGTCCGACCTGGAGACGGGCGAGCGGGTGGCCGTCGCTGTTCGACCTGCGCCGGGGGCGACCGTCACACTTGCTGACCTCGTCACGTACCTCGAACAGGCCGGCACCGCCCGCCGCAAGCTCCCCGAGCAGGTTGTGATGTGGGACGCGCCACTTCCCCGGACCCCGTCGGGGAAAGTGGTGCGTGCCCGACTCGTGATGGAAGCGGCCGGCAAGCCGTCCGACGTCGCCGGTCGTCTTGGCCGCGCAGAGAGCGAACGAGGGAGGAAAGGATGACACTGAACCCAGAGGACCACGTCCAGATCACCCAGCTGCTCGCGCGGTACTGCCTTACTTTGGATCACGACGACATCGAAGCGTGGATCGCGCTCTTCACCCCGGAAGCGATCTACCAGGTGTACGGGCGCGCGTTCGAGGGCCACGACGGCCTGCGCCGGATGATGGCGGGCGCACCTGGCGGCCTCCATCTCGGCGGCCCGCCAGTCATCACGATGCTCGAGAATGGCCGGGCGGAGACACAGCAGAATCTGCTGTTCATCGACCGCAGCGACGGCGCGACCCGCAGCGCGGTCTACACCGACGAGCTCGTTGACACTGACGACGGCTGGCGGATCGCGAGGCGACGCTGCCAGTTCATCGTCACTGATGGTTTCAGCGACCGACCGGCGCAGTAGCCGGAATAGAGCCCCCGTCGCCCAGCCCGGCGCGTTGGCCCACAGCGCAAATCGCAAAGGGCAGCGCAGTCGCATATTATCGAGATCGACGTCGATATGTACTATGCCTGCCCTGCAGCAACGCGAGGTGACCGGCGCTGACGACCGAGACGGGCGAACTCCGCCAGCTGCGCGATGCGCTCCGTGGCGCCCTCGGGACGGCGATGGGCGACACCATCCCGGAGATGGGACTCGACTGGCGCGCTGGCTGGCCGGCGCTGGCCGAACTCGGTGTGGCGGGGTTCTGCGTGCCCGAGGCGCGTGGCGGTTACGGGTTCGAGGTCGCGGCTGCGATCGTGGCTTCGCAGGAGTTCGGTGGCGCGCTGCACGGCTGTCCGTACGCGGGCCTGATCGCCAGCGTCCACGTGCTCGCCGCCTCCGATGTCGACGCGCCGGCCGAGCTGGTCAACGGCATCCTCGCCGGCGAACGAGTCTGTGCGCTCGGCATCCTCAACTCGGCGGCAGATGAGTCCGGTGGCGACGGGATCACAGGCATCGCGTCGCTTGTCGACGGCGCCGCGACGGCAGACGCCCTGCTCCTCATGGCACCGCCTTCGTTGGACGCGCTACTCGTGGCCGAACCGACGGGATGGGCGGTCGAACCCATCCTCCCGACATTCGATGTGAGCCGGTCGTGCGGCGAAGTCCGGTTGGACCACGTGCCGGCACTCCGGTGCTCCGGCGGCGGGTCGGCGCTCCCCCTCTACCGCCTGCTCCTCGCGGCCGACACGCTCGGTGGCGTGGAGCGCATGCTCGACCGCACGGTCATGTACGTGCGTGACCGGCAAGCCTTCGGACGCCCGATCGGGGCATTCCAGGCGGTGCAGCACCGCCTCGTCGACCACGCGGTGCGCACGCGCGCGATGTCGCTCGGCGTCGCGGAAGCTACCCGGATGCTACGAGATGGTAATCCGCGCGCAGCGCGGGAGGTTGCACTCGCCGAACTCGCAGTGAGCTCCGAGGCGATGCACGTCCTGCACGATCTGGTCCAGCTCACCGGCGCGATCGGGTTCACCTGGGAGCACGGGCTGCACCTCTACGAGCGACGCGCCCACCACAATGCCCGCCTGGGGCGCAATCCGCGTTCGGCGGCACGCTCCCTTGCCGGGTTCGAGGGTTGGTCGGGACGTCGGAACCATGAACACTGAGCGGGCTGCGTCCTTCCGCTCGGAGGTCCGCGCGTTCATTGCCGCACGGGCGCCGCGTCTCCGACAACAGGAAGGAGTCCGAGCCCCTCAGAGCCCGGACGAGGAGCGCGAGATTCGGCGGTGGCTCCGCGGGCTGTACGAGGCGGGCTATCTCGGTGCCGGTTGGCCGACCGAGTGGGGCGGCACATTGGACCACCACCCGCTGCATGACCTCATCGTCATGGAGGAGCTGTTGCGCGCCCGTGCCTACCGCCCGCTCGATCAGGTGATGCTCGCGAGTCACGCCATCCTCGAATTCGGGACAGATCGACAGAGAGCGGACCTGCTGCCCCGCATCCGGCGGGGGGAGCACATCTGGTGCCAGCTCTTCAGCGAGCCCGACGCGGGTAGCGACCTCGCGTCGTTACGCACCCGAGCGGAGCCGAAGGGCACCGATTTCGTGGTGACAGGGCAGAAGGCGTGGAGCACCGATGCGCAGTGGGCCGACATGGGGATCTTGCTCGCCCGCACGGATCCATCGGTTGATCGGCACGCCGGCCTCACCGCGTTTGCGGTCCCGATGCACCTGCCGGGCATCGAGATCCGTCCGATCCGCGAGATGACGGGGTCCTCGGAGTTCTGCGAGGTGTTCCTCGATGAGCTGCGACTCGGCCCGGAACACGTGCTCGGCGATCTTGGCGGCGGATGGTCGGTCGTCACGTCGGGCCTCGCGTCCGAGCGAGCGTTCATCGGTGCGAACGCCGTGCAGCTGGAGATGATGTTCGTGGATCTCGTGTCGTTGTGCCGGGCCGCTCGGATCCCCGACGGCACCATCGCGATCGATCACGAGGACATTCAGGCCCAGCTCGCCGCCGCGCTGAGCAAGGTCGAGGGCGTGAAGCTCATCGTGCGCGACACAGTCGAGCGGATCCTCCACGACGAGGAGCACCCGAGCGACGGCCCGCTCGCGAAGCTGGCCTACACCGAGCTCAACGTGGAGCTGTGTGAGCTCGCCCTGGGGATCATCGCGTCGTCGATCTCCGTTGACGCCGCCGAAGCGGAGGTCGTCACCCGCTGGTACGAGAACTTTCTGTGGAGTCGAGCGTTGACGATCTCCGGCGGCGCTTCCGAAATCCTCCGCGGCCTCGTCGGGAGACAGCTTCTCGGCTTGCCGCGAGATTCGTGACAATTGCCATCGCCCGAACCGTGGGGGACCATGCTTGACGACGCCGCGCTCAAGGACGAGTTCGCCGTCACGAGGACGCTCGCGATGTACTGCCACCTGTGCGATGACGGCGACTTCGCTCGACTCGTCGAGCTATTCGCACCCGACGGCTCGGTGGCCTTCGGCGAAGAGGTGGTCACGGGCCGCGACGCACTGACGACCTGGTTTGCGCTCCGCCAGCCACCGGAACGACGTGGCAAGCACCTGGTGATGAACACCATCGTCGATGTCGACGGTGACCACGCCACGGCCGTATCCGACTACGTGTTCCTCCGTCTGGTCGACGGCGCCGTCACACCCACGATCGCGGGTCGCTACCGAGACCGCCTCCGCCGCGACGGCGCTCGCTGGGTGATCGAGCGCCGGGACATCGAGATCATGAACGGCGCACCCTGAGTGCGGACCGGCATCAATGTCGACGCCGTGTCAGACAGGAGGCTGCGCGTCAGCGAGCTCCCGAAGATTGTTCTTGAGAAGCTTGTCGAGCATCCCCGTCGGGAACTCGCCGACGACGTAGACGGCCCTGGGCACCTTGAATGAGGCAAGCCGTTCCGCGCACGTCGCGATCACTGTCGACGCGAGCGTAGTCGAATCGGGCGCGTCCGGCGCGGCGATCACGAACGCGGCCACGACCTGCCCCAGGAACTCGTGACTCTTGCCGACGACCGCAACGCGAGCGATACCGGGAACGGTCGAGATGAGCCTTTCGACCTCCACCGCCGAGACGTTCTCCCCGCCGACCTTTAACAAGTCCTTGTCGCGCTCCTGGTAGAAGACGTTGCCGCCCTCTCCCATCCGCACCATGTCACCGGTCTTGAACCAGCCATCCTCGAAGGCTGCGTCGTTCGCCTCGGGATTGTCGAGGTACTCGAGGAAGAGCTGGATGCCGCGCGTGCCGCGCAGCCACAGCTCGCCCGGGTCGCCCTCGGCGCAGAGTCTGCCGCTGTTCTTATCGACGACGGCGATCTCGTATCCCGGAGCGACGTGTCCCATCGAGAAGTCGGGAAGGTGCTCCACGGGCTTGCCCACGATGCAGTGCGTCACTGTCTCCGTCATCCCGAACGCGGCGTAAACCGAGATGCCCAGTCTGCGCCCGAGGTCGCGACTGACGAGGCCGAACACGCCGACGCGTAGCGTATGCACCGCCGGGCGCTCGGGGCCCTCCAGCACTGGCATGACGAACGGCAGCAGTGAGATGTGCGTAACGCCGTGGCGGGTGACGCACTCCCAGAAGCGGCCGGTCGACCACTTCGGCATGAGCACCGCGGTCGCCCCGACGCCGAGCACGGCGAAGAACGACCAGCCCTGCGCGTTCGTATGGAAGAAGGGCAGGTAGATCAGGTACCGATCGTCCGGGCCGAGATCGATGTTCCTCGGGCCGGTCCGGGCAGCCCAGACGGCGTTCGCGTGCGTGTGCACGACCGCCTTCGGTCGGCTAGTCGTCCCGGATGTGAACATGATCCCGGCGGGCAGCATCGGTTCGATCGGCCGTCCTCGCCACTGCTCCGCGTCGGCGAACAGCTCCGCGAAACGCAGGAATCCAGGCCGCAGGTCGCCCGCCGGAGCGCCACCGACGGTGTCGGTCACGGCGATCCAGCGCATCGCCGGCGCCGCCTCCGCGACCATCGCGGCGAACGGCGGATGCGTGATCGCGGCCACACACCGAGCTTTGCTCGCGAAGTAGGCGATTTCGCCGGCCACGGACTTGGTGTTCGTCGCCACAGCGATCGCGCCGAGCGTCGCGCATGCCAGCCACACCAGGATCAGCTCGGGAGAGTTGTCGGAATGGATCAGCACCGCGTCGCCGCGCCGGATCTCGTGTTCTGACAGACCGGCCGCGAGGCGGCGGACATCGGAGAGCAGCTCGCCGTACGTCCATGAGCGCACCGCGTCGGACCTCGGGTCCCACACCAACGCCGGATGGTCGGGCCGGTGATGCGCCCAGTGCGCGAGCAGCTGCGGGATGTCCTGCCCGCGCGTCTGGAAGTCGACGATCTGCGTGGCCGCGGCGTCAATCACCGCGTCCGCCGCGGGGAGTTCGCTGAGTTCAGTTGGGACCGCAGGTCAACCTTGCGCACCTTCCCCGTGGCGGTGCGAGGGAAGTCATCGACGAGCAGCAGCGCCTCGGGCCACTTCTGACGCGCCAGGCCGACGCGCTTGAGGTGCGCCGTGACGCTGTCCAGCTCGAGCGAGTGCACGCCTGGAGCGAGGCGAACCACCGCACACGCGTGCTCTCCGAGGCGTTCGTCGGGCGCGGCGACGACCGCAACCTCGGCCACCTGCTCCAGCGCCGTGATCGCCTGCTCGACCTCGGCGGCCGAGATGTTCTCACCGCCGCGGATGATCACATCGTTCAGTCGATCGGTGATCGTGACGAAACCGTCGTCGTCGAGGACGCCCAGGTCGCCGGTGCGATACCAGCCATCGCCGTCGAAGGCCTCGCGAGTGAGCGCGGGATCGGTATAGCCGACACAGAGATCGGGACCGCGCGACCAGATCTCTCCCGGCTCGCCGGCCGGCACCGGCCGGCCATCCGAGTCGACTAGGCGGATGTCCACACCGGGCAATGGCTGACCGTCGGTTGCGTGACGCTTGGCGGCCGGGTCGTCGAACGACGACCCGGTGATTGACGGGTGCTCGGTCGAGCCGTACGCGCGCATGATCGTGATTCCCTGCGCAGCGGCGCGCTCGGCGAGCACGGAGGGAACCGGCGCTCCGCCGAGTCCCACGCGTGGGATCCGGCGCGCGTGCTCGGGTGTGAAGCCCGGGTGGTCGAGGATGCTCGCGAGGAACACGGCGGCTCCTGTGCCTGCGCCAATATCGGCCTCAACCATGATGTCGAGAACACGGGTTGGATCCCAGCGGTCGATCAGGTGGATGTCCTGGCCCAGCGTGAGTGGCGCGAGCACGGCGCCCAACATCCCGGTGGCGTGGGTGACCGGCGAACCCATGAGAATTGGCGAACCCCGCGTGATCCAGAGACGCATATGCTGGAGCTCGGCGAGCAGCGTCCGATGGCTGTGCATGACACCCTTGGGATCAGTCGTGGTCCCCGACGTGTAGGCGAGCACGCACACGTCGTCTGCCTCGGCGCGTGCGTCGGGTGCGACCGGGGACGAACCATCGACCACGTCCCATCCGAGTCGCGGCACCCGCCCGCGCGTGCCTTCGGGGCCGACGACGAGGTGCACTGCCAACTCGGGCAGCTCATCCGGCCCGGCACCGTCGACAATGTCGAGATAGTCGACATGGCCGTACCGGTCAGCCGAGATGTACGCGCGTGCACCGCACTGCCCGAGGATGAACCGAACCTCCTTCGGCCCGTAGATATGCACGATGGGCACGAGCACGAAGTCGCCCATCGCCAGGGCGTAGAACGCGACGACGGCCTCTCGCCAGTTGGGCAGCTGGAACGCGACCACGTCACCTCGCTCAAGGCCCGCGGCACGCAGCGCGCCGAGGAGACGGCGTGCCTCGGCATGGATAGCTGCGTAGGTCCCGTGCCATGGCCTCGACTCCGACCAGATATGAATCCCGGCGTCCGGCACCGCAGCCAGCGAGCGATCGACCAGCGCACCGAGCGTGTCGTTGTTCCACGCTCCCACTTGGAGGTAGCGATCTTGAAGGAGTGCGGGAACCGGTCGCATCGGCCACCGGACCGAGCCTGTCATCGGTGACCGCTCCTCAACCGAGCAGCGATTCAAGCAGGCCCGCGCTGTCGAGGTGCGCGCACGCAGCAGTCGTCCGTTTGGTGGCGCTCACCCCGATGCCGAGCGACTGCCATTTCGAGCCCATCCCTGCGGTCGCGGTCGCCGAGACCCAGGAGTAGATGGCGAACAGGCGGTATTGGTCCCACGCCTCTGCGGGGTCGAGCTCGATGCCGACGGCGGCGAGCAGACCGCAATAGCGCTCGACCCACCCGCGCTCGTGCGCCTCGCGCACGTCCGTCGGTATGGAGTTGCACAGCACGTAGGCCACGTCGCGCATGCCGGGCGCCTTGCACAGCACGGCCCAGTCGAGGAACCCCGTGCAGCCGCCGGCCTCAACGTCGACGAAGAGATTGCCGAGGTGCGGGTCGCCATGCACGAGCGTGCCCGCACCCGCGGTCCATAGGCGCACGATGTCCTCGGTGTGCGCAAGGTAGATCTCAGCGATCCGATAGAACGAATCGTCCATCGTGTCGCCGAGCACTGCGACAGCCCGCTCGATGAAGGCACGCCCCCCACCACCTCGTTTGCTCGCGCGGGTTGCGAGCCAAGCGAGGTCGCCACCGGGCTCGAACCGGTCCGACTCCCAGAACCGCGCGTGCAGCGCCGCGAGCCGATCCACGATGTCGCCCGCGCGGCCCTCGATGTCTGAATCGTCGGGGCTGGGGAACGTGCACCCGCTCGACACCAGATCCTCGAGCACCATCACGTAGCGCTCACCGTCGGTGTCGGCGAACCACACCCCCGGCACCCGCACCGGGACGTCGGTTGCTAGGTCCCGGTAGAAGCGCGCTTCGGCCACACCCATACCGGTCTTGTCGACGAGCGAGCGCTGCCACTCGTCGAACGGGGCAAGCTTCACGAAGACCGTCTCCGGGAGCCCGGGCTCGCCACGGAGCGCGACCCGCGCCCGGCCCGTGGTCCCCGAGCTGCGATCCGCCACGGTGGCCTCGATCACGTCGCGCCCGAGCACGCTCGAGAACCACTGTGGGCTCAGCTCGTCGGTCTCTACAGGAAATGCCGACTTGTCAACCACCGAAAATGCCCCCTCAGGTGTCAGACCGACGCGGTGCGACCCCGGCGCACCCTACGAGGCGTCTCTCATCGCAGCAACGAAGTCGGCGATTAGGTCATCGCCGGCTCGGTATCCCGGGAAGTAGGCGCAGATCCGATCGCAGTCGCCGTAGCGCCGCACGATCTCCGCCGTGACTGCGTCGGGTGTTCCGTGCACGGCGAGCGCTGCGACCATCTCGTCGGTGATGAGATCCTTCATGACGCCCCACTCGCCGCGCTTCGAGAGCGCGTTGAGCTCTCCCTGCAGGTCACCCCAACCATGGAGGTCGAGAACGGCTCGGTAGGCGGGGGTCGATCCATAGAACGCGAGTACGTACTTGACACCGCGCGCAGCCTCCAGCTCCTCGTCGTTCCGACCGACTCCGACGATGACCTCCGCGTTGACCTCCACGTCGGCACGGGTCCGTCCGGCCGTCCGGAGCCCGTCGTCGATCGCGGGCCACGTGCGCTCGCGCATGTGTCGGTCGCTGTTGAAGGGCATCACGAGGACGCCGTCGGCGACCTCGGCGGCCATGGAGTTCATTCGGGGGCCGAGTGCCCCGACGAGAACCCTTGGCACTCCGAACGGGTTCGGGCCCGGGTTGAACGCCGGCGTCATCAGCGTGTGCGTCGTGTAGTCGCCCCGGAACTCGAGTCGCGTGCCATCCTGCCAGCTCCGGAGGATCGCTTTGGTCGCCTGCACGCACTCGCGCATGTGGGCTACGGGCGAGCCCCACCGCGCGCCGTACCGCTTCTCGACGTGTGCACGCACCTGGGACCCGAGACCGAGGCGGAAGCGGCCCTCTGAAAAGAGCTGCAGGTCATACGCGGCATGGGCGAGGTGCATCGGGCTGCGGGGAAACGCCATCGCGACGTTCGTCATCAGATCGAGCGAGCCGACCGATGCCGCCGCCACGAGCGGGAAGAACACGTCATGGGAGTTCTCGAAGCTGAACACACCGTCGACGCCGGTGCCCTCGAGCGCCCGCGCTCGATTGGCGGCGTCGAGCACGGAGTCCGAGAGTTGGACATCGATCTTCAGTGGCATTGGCATCTCACTGGTTGCCTGGGTGTCGGGCAGGTGCGACTGTACCGCCGTTGCCAAGACTGACGTCAATATTGAGAACGGCGAATCGAAAATGATAGACAGCCCCCTCGGAAAGGACTCACGATGGAGACAGACGTCATTCTCGTCGACGACCCGGCGCCGATGGTCTCGCGCATCACCATGAACCGGCCGGAGAAGCGCAATGCGCTCAATCATGCGCTCCGCGGCGCGATCCTCGGGCAGTTGCGCGCGAACGACCAGGCCGCTGACGTTCGGGTCACAATTGTTCGCGGGGCAGGTCCGTCGTTCTCGGCCGGGTACGACCTGGGAGGCGGCAACGATGGTCTCGAGCCGCCTTACTACACACCCGGCGGCGAAGGCCATTGGCCGAGGCACGTCACCGAGGGATGGATGAGCATCTGGGACCTGGCCAAACCCGTGATCGCGCAGGTCCACGGTTACTGCCTGGCTGGCGGCAGCGAGCTCGCGACGGGGTGCGATCTCGTCTACATCGCCGAGGATGCGCAGATGGGCTACCCCGCAGTCCGCTTCGGCGTGCCCGACATGCACTTCCACGCGTGGTTCCTCGGGATGCGGCGGGCAATGGAGATGATGCTCACCGGCGACTCGATCACGGGTAAAGAAGCCGCGGAAGAAGGATGGGCCAACCGCGCCTTCCCGCCGGCGGAGCTCGACGGCGCGGTCATCAACGTCGCACAGCGAATCGCGGCGCTGGAACCCGAGCTGGTGCAGATGAACAAGCGGGTCGTCCACCGCCAGATGGACGCGATGGGGCTGCGAGCAGGGCTCCGGGCCGGAACCGAGCTCTGCGCTCTGGGAACTCACACGAACGCGATGCGCGTCTTTCTCTCTCGCATCCAACAGGACGGGCTTACAGGCGCGCTGAGCGAGCGTGATCAACCCTTCGGCGACTACCGCACAGACTCACAAGTGTGAGCGTGCCGACCAGTGCACTCAGTGCAGGGTCAGCTCCCGCGCGTTCTCGGCCATGATGCGGCGCTGGGCCTCTAGCGAGAACGAGCTGAGGCCGGCAAGGAAGTCCTGCGGCTGAGGGAGGCCCTCGGCGTGCGGCCAGTCAGAGCCGAACAGGATGCGCTCTACCGGGAGATGGCGGGCGAGCTCGTCGACGCTGTCCTCGACGAACGGTGCCACCCAACAGTGTTCGATGAACTGGTCGCGGGGTGAGCTCTTGAACATCCCCGGATGCTGCGCCGCCATCAAGTCGAGCCCGTGGAGCAACGGGCCCACCCATGTGCCGCCGTTCTCGATATAGGCGACGCGCAGTCGAGGGAACCGCTCGAACAGGCCGTGGGCCACGAGGGCGCCCGCGAAGTCGTGCACCAGGCGGTGCTTCATGACCATCTGCACGAACGGCTCGTAGAGCGTTACCGCGGTCACGTCGCCGTCGTGTTGGGCGGCGCCGTAGCCCCACGCCCGGGCGACGGCATCCTCGACTGCCCGGTAACCGTCCTCGAACCCGGCGTGCGGCGCCACCACGATCCCCGCTTCCTGGGTGCGCGCCCAGAAGGGGTCGAAAGACGGGTCGGCCGGCGATTGCGTGCCTTCCGGCGTGAAGACCGGGCCATTCCGGATGCTCACCACGCGAGCCCCCCGATCGAGGCACCACTCCAACTCGACAACGGCGCGGTCGACATCGGACAGGGTCAGATACGGCGCGGCGAAGATTCGGTTCTCATACGCGAATCCCCAATCCTCCTCGAGCCAGCGGTTGAATGCGCGGAACACCTCGATCGCGGCCTGGACGTCGGGTTGCATGGGGCCCTCCATGCACACGCCCTGTGACGGGAATAACCACACCGCCTCAATGCCCTGCTCGTCCATACAGCGCAGCCGAGCATCGCGGTCGAACCACTCCGGATGCTCGGACGGCACCTCGCACGCTAGCTCGCGACCAACGGAGCCCTTGTCGTTGCGACCGCCGAAGTAGTCGTAGAGGGCGCCGGGCCTCGGGCGCAGATGGACGTCGCCCGGACCTGGGAGGATCGGGTGGACTCGGTCACCGATGACATAGCGGGGCACGCCGTCCAGATCGACGACGCGCACGCCGCGGTCTGCGAACTTGGGGTCTCGGTGGCGAGTGAAGGCGTCGCTGGTCTCCCAGTAGTGGTTGTCGGCGTCGAAGAAAGACCCGATGTCGATCGTGCTCACCATCTTGCCTCGCTCAGTCGGTGCCGTGGCGGAGTAGGCGGCCCGGCGTCGCCATCGTGCACTCGCCATCCACGAATGTCGTCTGCCCGTTGACGATGATGCAGTCGTAACCGACGGCCTTCTGGATCAGTCGCCATTCCCCCGCCGGGTAGTCCCACACTCGCTCCGGCGGACAGCTATCGACGGTGTCCGCGTCGTAGACGATCACGTCCGCCGGCGCCCCCTCAGCGAGAAAGCCGCGGCCCTTGAGGCCGGCGGCCATCGCCGGGTAGGCCGAGAGACGCCAGTGCGCCTCCTCCAGCGACATGATCTCGTGTTCGCGTACCCAGTAGCCGAGGAGCTCGGACGGGTATCGGGCCGTGGTGACGAACTTCGTATGGGCGCCGCCGTCGCTGACACCAGGAAGGGCTACCGGCGACGTAGCGATCTCCTTCATGGCATGCGGCGGCGTCATGAGCATGGGGGTGGCGAAGCCGACTCCCAACTCGCCGGCAACGGCCACGTCCAGCATGGCGTCGATCGCGTGCTTGCCTTCGCGGGCCGCGATTTCGCCGATGGTGTAGCCCTCATACGTCGTCTTCAACTCCTGCGCGTTCGGCGAGTCGCTCGAGATCCAATGCACCTTGATCTCTTCGAGCACGTAACCAGCCCCGAACAGACCGCCGCGCTCCGCGTGAACCTCCTTCATCGCTTCACGGCGCACCGGGTCGGCCAGTTTGACCTGCTTTTCTTCGACGGTGCCGAGGAGAGCCTCTTTCCAGCACGGGATGGCGTCCGCCAGGTTGTAGTCCTCGAACGTGAACTCCGAGGCGAAATTCGTCGTGAGCGCCTGGGCGAAAACCCGAGCACCTTCCTCTTCGTTCAACTCGGCCAATCTCTTCAGGGCTTCACGGTGCGAGATCCGCGCGCTGCCGTGCTGGTTCAATGCGCCGTCGGCGAGGAGCGCATTCCAAATAATGGGGCGGCCGCTCTCGCGGGCCATGAACGCCGCGGTCTCCAGCGGGCCGGTCATCTGTGCGACGCCGCGCCCGAGGGAGCCCAGCGCACGAGAAAACGCGCGGACCTCTGGTTCGGTCATCATGTCAGTGACCATTGGCGTGCCGTCGTAATCGAGCTGGACGTTGCCGATCTCGCCGGCGATCTGAGCGCTCAGGCCGCACCCGCCGACCTGCATGCCTTCGACCAGCAGTTGGCACATGCGGCCGAGCTCCTCGTCGGTCACCCGCCGCTCCTTGGCCTCGTCTATCCCGACGACATACCCATAGAGCGGGGCCAGGGGCACGAAGGACATCACGTTCACACCCTTCGGCGTCCGCTCGACGCTGTCGAGAAACTCGGGGAAGCTCAGCCAGTCCCACGGCATCCCCGCTCGCATGGTCTCCAGCGGGACCGCCTCGTTGCGCGAGAGGCTGAGCATCAAGCGGTCGCGGTCCTCGGGTTTGCACGGCGCGAATCCGAACCCGCAGTTGCCGATCAAAACGCTCGTCACACCGTGCCAGCCGGACATCGTGCACCACGGGTCCCAGAACAGCTGGCTGTCGTAGTGAGTATGGAGATCGACGACCCCCGGGGCTACGACCTTGTCGGACGCGTCGACGACCTTCGCGCCTTCAGAAGCGGAGACACGTCCGATCTGGACGATCCGGCCGCCGGCGATCGCGACGTCCGCCTTGTAGCGCGGCGTCTGCACGCCGTCGATGACGACCCCGCCCTTGATCACGATGTCGTAGTTCGCCATGGACACCTCTTCCCCCTGAGCCTGCAAGTCTCAAAATCGATGTCGATATCACTTCGATTGTGTACTGGCAGCGGGGGCTCGTCAATTGGGGACGACGCTGGCGGAAGCTTTCCGAGATGCTGCTCGAATCGGGGTCGCCAGAACCGAAAACATCGTGCACGGCGCTACCCATGCAACCGCGTCGTCGCTGCGTGCGCGGCGAACCCCATCGCGGGAGGGCTCAACCGACGGTAGGCCTGAGTCGTGGTTGAGCAGTCTGGTCAGCCGTTGCACGCCAGTGCGGCAGCGGCTATCGGCGGCGCAATTGGCAGTGTTTTCACTCCACTGAGGCCCAGAACTGGCACGAACTCACTCGTCGCTGATACGAACCCTGACGCGCTCGAGAACGACATCACTCCGTCTTGGAACTTGGTTCGGTCTTGCCTGGCGAGCCTCATCTGACGGTGCGCAAGCCAGACGGCGAACTCATCAGGATTTCCGATGTTGACTTCAGCAGCGTTCAAATGCCAGTCTGCAACTCGAGGTCGGCGCTTCAATGGCCCAGTCGTTCAGAACCCACGACGAGATCGGCTTTTACGCTCTCGCCGGACAGCCGAAGTCACCTCGCGAGTTGATCGCGGAAGTGCAGGCCGGCGAAGACCTTGGGTTCGGTACCGTCTTCTTGTCGGAGCGCTTCAATATCAAGGAAGCCGCCACTCTCTCGGGCGCCGCCGGCGCTGTGAGCGAACGAATCCGCATCGCTACCGCTGCGACGAACCACAACACTCGCCATCCGATCGTCACGGCGTCGTACGCCACGACGATGCACCGACTGACAGGCGGTCGGTTCACGCTCGGGCTCGGTCGCGGCATCGAACGGATGCAGGACGCATTCGGGATCCCACGCGTCAGGACGGCTCAGCTTGAGGACTTCGCCGATCTGATGCGCCGTCTCTGGCACGGCGACACAATCGTGGGGCACGACGGTCCTGCGGGCAGTTGGCCCGTGCTGCGACTCGATCCCTCATTCGACGAGGACATTCCGCTCCTACTCGTCGCCTTCGGTCCGAACTCGCTCGCGCTCGGAGGACGATGCTTCGACGAAGTGGTGCTGCATACCTTCTTTACCGACGAGACCACTCGGCGGTGCGTGGACACGGTCCGTCGGGCGGCCGACGAGGCTGGACGGGACCCGAGCGCGGTGAAGGTGTGGTCCTGCTTCGCGACCGTCGGTGACCATCTCGACGACGCCCTGCGCCTCAAGAAGACAGTCGGACGGCTCGCCGCGTACCTCCAAGGGTACGGCGACCTGCTCGTCCGCACCAATGAGTGGGATCCCTTGGTCCTCGAGCGGTTTCGCTCTGACGCGATGGTCGCGTCGTTCGCCGGCGGATTCGACATGACCGCCACGACTGCAGAACTTGAGCATGTCGCGACGCTCATCCCCGATGAGTGGCTCGAGCCGATGGCGAGCGGCTCGCCGGCCCAGTGCGTTGACGCGATCCAGCATCAGTTCGAACTGGGCTGCGACGCGGTCATCATGCACGGCGCGACGCCGGCCGAGCTTGCGCCCGCCCTTGAGGAGTACCGTTCGCGGGCTGACTCGTGAGCCAATTCGACCCGCATAGAGGACTCAACAGTCTCCGTTACAGGCGCCCGCGCGCCTGAACCCCCTCTTTGGGGAGTGCCGACGAGAGCTTGCACCATCAGATCGTCGACGTGTTTGGGGCCGAAAGAGCCCGAGTTCGGGCTCACCGCCGAGTTGGACCACCGGGTGTCGTAGGCCTGATGGGGCGCTCGGAACCGCGCCGCGGATCAACGTGCACACTGGGAGAACATGTCGTAGGAGAAGCTGTCGCCCGGGTTCACCAGCGAGCCGTATCGACCAAGGGTCTGACGCCGAGGCGACCGCGACCAGGCGTCTCCGAAAACTCATGAGCCCCCGATCACCCGCGGCCGAAGCCGTCAGTTCACCACGCCCTGTACCTTCAGCTGCACGATCGTGTCCCAGTCGAGGCCGAGGTCTGCCAGGATCGCATCGCCGTGCTCGTTGAACTCGGGCGCGCGAGTGGGTGAGGCAGGCTCCTCGTCGTACTGCACCGGTGCCGCGGCGAGTTGAAACGCCGTGCCGTCTGCTGTCGCGCAGTGGCTGATGTAGCCGTTCGCGACCGTCTGCGGATCCGCTGAGGCCTCGAGCGTGTCCTGCACCATCGCCCACTGCCCGGAGAAGCCGGCGAGGAGCTCGCGCCACTCGTCCGCAGTGCGCTCAGCGAAGATCGCGCTGAGCAACGCCGTCGCGGCTCCAGCGTTCTCGCGCAGACCAGCCGCGTCGGCGAAGCGCTCGTCGGTAGCGAGCTCGGGCCGCTGGATGATGTCACACACCTCGGGCCAGTACCTTGCGGCCTGGAGGCACGAGAGCGAGACGAAGCGACCATCGTTGGTCTTGTATGTGGTGACGAGCGGATTGCCGGTCGAAGCGCCAGCCGGCATCGGTTTCCAACCGAGATGATGCTGGAGCGACAGGGCGACGGCGGCCCCCATCGACCACAGGCCGACGCTCAGGAGCGATACATCGACGGTGGTCGTCTCGCCCGTGCGCTCGCGGTGGAACAGCGCTCCCATGATCCCGCCGGCGATGGTCATCGCACCGATGGAGTCAC
>Ga0182024_10011389_pt1 | contig 17877 bp, 17 predicted proteins | sample P32metaG_FD_120480 | JGI IMG/M metagenome (GOLD analysis project Ga0182024, IMG submission 120480) | Permafrost microbial communities from Stordalen Mire, Sweden - P3-2 metaG (Illumina Assembly) | ecosystem: Environmental > Terrestrial > Soil > Wetlands > Permafrost | place: Sweden: Stordalen... | reverse complement strand
TGATGATGGTGCCCCTTGTCCGAGCGCTCGTATCGAGTTGGCTCGCCGGGAATCTCGACCGCGTCGATCCGTCCGTCATCGAGGAGCGCACCGACCGCGCGATAGACGGTCGCGACCCCTAGACCTTCGATCCGCTTCGAAGCGGCCTCGAGTAACTCAGCGACGCTCAGCGGCCGCTCGGCGCGCTGGAGCACGCTCACGAGCGCATCCCGCTGTTTCGTCTTCCGATTTGATCCCGTCACCATTTCTCGTCCTCGCTACCTACCTTCACCCGCGCCCTGGGCGGGAGCCTGCAGGAAGAAAGTCTTGACTATTTGATAATGATATTTTATTATCAAATAGAAAGCTATGAGACCGCTGCAAGTCTGGCCGCGTTATGGCGGCGCTATAGGGATTGCCGTCGCGCTGCTTCTCCTTTGCGCCGCGCCGTCGTACGCCGTCAACGCGAGTGCCTTTATCACCGGAACGGTGACGAGCAACGGCGTCCCGGCAGCGCACGTTGTGGTAACGGCGTCGGGAAATAATCTGACCGTCAAAACGACGACCGATGCAAAAGGACATTTTTCGTTTCCACCGCTCGCGTTGGGCACCTATGACGTCGAGGCGCGGAACGGCGACCTGCGGGGCCTCGTCCGCGTCGATCTCGGAAGCGGCAGTGCGAGCATATCCATCGCGCTTGAGAAGCTTACGGAGATCGCGCATGCCGTCGTCACTCAATCACAATCGCTCACTGTTCACGGCAGCGGCAGCGACGTCGTCCTGAACGGCACGGCCCTGACTCGGCTTCCCTTCGATAACAGCTTTACTCAGATGGAGACCCAGATGCCCGGGGCGGCTCAAGGCGCCAACGGGGTCGTCCACATCAATGGCGACCACGGCGTCATCAACTATATGCTCGACGGTGTGCCGTTGCCGCAGGAGCTGAACCGGGATATCGGCAGCGAGATCAATCTCAACGATCTCTCCTTCGTGGACCTCATCGAGGGGGCGTATCCGGCGCAATATGGCCTGAAATTTGGTGCGGTTTTCAATATGTCGACGCGAGCCGGGACGGGTCCGCCCGGCTTCGACGGATATGCGTCGTACGGTTCGTACACCGACGCTCAGTCTACGATCGGTTATCACGCGCCGCTCGGAGGTGGCGGGGGTTACGACGTCGCGCTCAGCGGGCTGACGACCACGCGGGGCCTCGATCCCCCCGACTTCAACTCGCCCCACAACGATGCGAGCTCGGTGAGTCAGTTCGCTCGCTTCACGCTCCCCGCCGGTGGCAACAACTTCACGAATATTACGTTCTTCAGCAGCCACGACACGTTTGCGATTCCCAACGACATCGCCTACGGCGAACCTGGCGATACCGACGACAACGAGACACAAGCCGGTACCTTTCTGGCGGTCCAGTTTCACCATGCGATCGGCAATACGGGCGCGATCACGTGGGGCCCGGCATACAACGAAACGAGGATCCAGGACTTCGGCGATCCCTACAACGATTGGATCTACGGCGAGTCCCTCAACCAGACGCCGCCCCCTTTCGGTAACGGCGGGACGTCGACCGACTGCGCCAATGCTTTCGTCGTCGCCCCAATGAACCCGACGGGCTTCCCGACGATGTGCGGCTTATCGCTCGCCGATGCGCGGACCGAGCTCGACTACATCATGCAGGGTGACTACACGCAGAGTTTCGGTAGCCATACGCTTGGCGCTGGCGTTAACTACGATCTGAGTCGCGTCCTAAAATACTATGCGTTCACGCTGCAGCCTAATAACTATCTCTCACCAATCGAGACTCCAAGCACGCCCAACGCGCCCTATACGGTAGTCGACGATTCGCCGAATCTCGGGAATACGTATCAATCGTACATTCAGGACAGTTGGCGAATGAGCAGCCTATGGCAGGCCGACTATGGGCTCCGCTACGATTTCTTTACCATCAAGTCGACAGCGTTCGGAGAAGGCTTCGGCGCATTCAGCCCCAGGTTAAAGGTCACACGCCTCTTCGGAAAACGTGCGAGCGTGTACGGATATGTCGGCCGATTCTTCGAACCGTTTTCGTTTGAAAACGTGAGCCCGCAAGCCGCCTACGTGCTGAACCTGCCATTGCAGCGGACTGAAGCCCAGTTCGATCTCAAACCCGAGCGCGATACGCAGCTCGAGCTCGGCGGCCACATCCCCGTCGGCTCCGGAGACCTTGGCTTTCGGATCTGGCAGAAGAATGCCAACGACCTCATCGACGACACCCAGGTCGGCGTTACGCTTCTCCATCAGGACATCAACTACGTGCTGGGCCGGTTGTCGCAGGAGGCGCTAAATTACATCCAACCGCTAGCGCTGAACAGCCGCGCCTACGTAACGATTGCTCACGTGGTGTCGCTCAACTCCGGCTGCGAAACACAACTGCTGGCGCCTTGCTTCGGCCAGCCCACTACCTTTACTCCCGCCGACCACGAGGAGCGCTACACCATCACCAGCGGCATCTTGCTCAACGACCGGCGCGGGGGATGGTTTTCTGCCGACGCGTATTACGGCAGCGGACTTTCGTCGGCTTTCTGCCCACTCGGTACGCCGGGATACTGCAAAGAGACGCCCCACACGATTTTCAACGTGGAAGACGGAATCGCGCTATCTCCGAAAACAGCACTGACGTTGGATATTCAAAATCTGCTCAACGATCGCTATTACGTAACGCTCCTCAACGCCCAAGGCAATCATTTTGGGGCGGGCCGCGAACTCAATATGGGCGTCCGGTTGCGGCCTTGACGAAGGACTCGGCGCAAAGCCTGGGGGATTATGGGCCCTCACAGCGATGCACGATCTCAATCACGGAAGAATCGTCGTTACCGGCGGCGCGGGCCTCATCGGCAGCGCCGTCATTTGGGCTCTCAACCGGCGCGGCTTGGAGGATATCCTGGTGGTCGATCGCCTGGACTCCTCGGAAAAGTGGCGGCACCTGGTCCCGTTGCGCTTCGCCGATTGCCTCGACGCCGACGATTTCGCCGCTCGGATGGCGCAGGGCCGCTCGGTAGGCCACATTTCGACGATCGTTCACCTCGGTGCGTGCTCCTCGACGACGGAGCGCGATACCGGATATCTCTTAAAAAACAACTTCGAGTACACCAAGAACTTAGCGCATTGGGCGGTCGAGCATCAGGTGCGATTCGTCTACGCCTCGTCGGCGGCCACCTACGGCGCGCTCGAAGCCGAGCTTTCCGATGAATCGGACTTGCGCGCGCTGCGCCCGCTCAACGCCTACGGGTACTCGAAACACCTTTTCGATCTGTACGCGAGCGGCACGCGGTTGTCCGAGCATATCTGCGGCCTGAAGTACTTCAACGTCTTCGGGCCAAACGAGGATCACAAGGGTGAAATGCGCAGCATCGTGCACAAAGCGTACGAACAGATCCGCGAGGGCGGCAGCGTGCGTCTCTTCAAGAGTTACCGGCCCGAATATCGCGATGGCGAACAGCGGCGCGATTTCATTTACATCAAGGACGCCGTCGCGATGACGTTACACTTAGCAGAATCCGATGCCGTCGGTCTCTACAATGTCGGCTCGGGTTCCACGCACACGTGGCTTGAGCTCGTTCGGCCGATTTTCCACGCTCTGGAACTGCCCGAACGCATCGAGTTCGTCGAGATGCCGAACGAGCTGCGCGGCAAGTATCAGTACTACACGTGCGCCCGGGTCGACCACTTGCGAGCGACGGGCTACGATCGACCGGTTACGCCGCTCGCCGACGCCGTCACCAATTACGTTACGAACTATTTAGTTCCACAGCGGACGCTCGAGCTCACCGATGCTCCGATCGCCGCACCGCTCAAGGCTCCGTCGTAGAAGGGGAAATATGCCACAACCCAGTCGTGCCGAACGCCGGCGTCAAGGTCGCGGGGGAGCCGCTCCTCCGCCGCGCCGCGATCCGATGCGCCCGATTTATATCGGCGTCGGTGTTGCGTTCGTCGCGATCGTCCTCGCCTTTGCCGGCTTTAACTGGTGGCAAAATCGCACCATCCAACAAGCCAACGCGACGCCGACGCCGGGCCCCAACGCCAGCCAAAAGTCGGTTGCGCTGTCCAACGGCGAAGCGCTCGGCGCGAAATACTTCAAGCCGAAGTATCCCGATACGGTGCAGGGCGGCCACGGGCAAACGGTGGATGGCATCGGCTGCGGCACAATGGAGTTCTTCACGTTGCACGTGCACCCGCACCTCGCGATCTTTTATAACGGCAAGCAAATCCAGGTGCCGCAATTTATTGGATTCGCACCTAGTCTGGCCGGTTCGTGCCTCTACTGGATTCACACCCACGATGCCAGCGGCGTGATCCATATCGAGGCGCCCGACCTGTCGCCTCCGCAAGGCGGCCCGTTCACGCTTGGCATGCTCTTCGATATCTGGGGGCAGCCGCTGCAACCCGACGACGTTGCGGGATTGAAAGGCGACGTTACCGCCTACGTCAACGGCCAGAAGTACGACGGCGACCTGACGGCGATTCCATTGCGAGCGCATCAGCAGATCGTACTCGAGATTGGGGCGCCGCTCGTCCCACCGCCGAACTATACTTTTCCGCCGGGTACTTAGCGCAGAACCGATCTAAGCGCAGCGTCGAGCTCACCGTAGCTAATCTCGCCATCGTCGAGGTAGCGAATCTTCTTGTCGCTGCCGATGATCGCGATTGTCGGAAAGCCACCCCGCAGATAGAGAGTCGCCACGTTGAGAATTGGGTCGTATGCGACCGGATACTTCACGTTAAACTGGCGAACCCAATTGAGCACGTCGAGTTCCGAGGAGGCCGAAGTGCCGTCCATTCCGGTATCGCTTCCCGAAACGGCGACGAAATCCACGCGGTTGCGGTATTTCGCGTAGAGTCTGTCGATGACGGCCGTCTCTCGCTGACAGTGCGGACACCACGTCGCGAAGACTTCCAGGAAGACCGGCTTGCGCGTTTTGCTCAAGTCGAAGTAACCCGCCGTCGTCGCAACCTCGAACTGCGGGGCCGTCTTGTCTTTCTGCGCCTTGCCGACGACCGGCGGTTGCGAGGCACTCTGCACGGACCCGTGAGTGGGGTCTCTGAAGTAGATAACCACGGCCGCCACGACGATGGCGGCGATCGCAATCGTCGTAAGGGTAGCGAGCACGCGCCGGTTCATATGCGGCGCAGCACCCGGTCGACCGCGAGCGCGCCTGGCGCGGCGTATGCCACCACACCGCTCGCCGCAGCAAGTGCGAGATCAAAAGCGACGTGCGGCCAATCGGCGATCGCCGTGTCCTTGGGACCGAAGCATCCGCAGCCGGCCGGGATGCGGCGAACCACGGCCGAGGCAATCGCGACGGCGTAAATCAAGAACTCGAACGCTGCGAGTGTGGCGGCGACGCGAGTGAAGAGGCCGACGACCAGATAGGCTCCCAGCATTAACTCGAGGTAGGGCAATGCCAGCGCGAGCGGGCCGACGATTGCCGCCGGAAGCAGCCGAAAGGCCGCAATGCTCGCGGCCAGACTCGATGGATCGCCGGCTTTTAGCGCTCCGGCGACCAAAAGCAGGCCGCCCAAAAGAATGCGGAGGAGCAGCACGGCAGCATTCACCGGTCCCTTCGTTGCGCTCAATCTCGGTGAACCCCTGTCCGCGAGGATGTACAATAGCGGCATGCTGCTTGCGGCATTGCTCGCGCTGATCCCAATCCATGGCGTCGTGATCGATATGCTCGGCGATCGCACCGCGATCGTCCGCACCGACCCGATACCCAAGATGATGCCGGCGCAAATACGGCGCTATGCCTTTGCCCGGCCTGCGAGTTTCCACAGCGGCACGAGCGTCGACGCGTTGCTCGATCCCTCGACCGCACCGCCGACGTTACTCGACCCGGTGCCGGCAACGGTTTTTGCACCCGGCCTCCCCGACTCCGGACGCGTCGTCCCTGTAGAGATTGGAAGCGCGTTGCCGGCGGCGGAGCTTATCGATCAGCACGGCGACCAGGTCGCGCTCGATCGAGCCTTCGCGGGAAAAACGTTGTTGCTGTCGTTCGTCTTCACGCGATGTCCCGATCGCGACCTCTGCCCGGCGATTAGCGCGAAGTTCGCGTACTTGCAGAGCCGGCTCGATCCAAGACGATTTGCTCTGGCAGAGATAACGCTCGACCCGCCGTACGATTCTCCCGCGGTGTTGCGCGATTACGCCTCGTCCTACGGCGCCAGAACCGAAAGTTGGATGCTGCTTACCGGCACCGGTTCGACGATCCAGCATCTGCTCGATGAGTTTCGCATCAGTTCGATGCGCGTGAGCACCGATAACTTTCTTCACGACGACAAGCTCTATATCGTCGCGCCAACGGGTCGAGTCGCCTCGATCGTACAAACCGGCGGTTGGGATCCGGCAGGTGTACTCGCTGCGGCCCGGACCGTTTCGGGATTGGCCGCCAATCCGTTCGAACGATTCAAGCTCGCACTTATTTCTCAAGCGGTGGCGATTTGCGGCGGCAGCCAATTCGCGGGTATTGCATTGCTGGAGCTCTCACTTTTCACGTTTTTGACGGTCCTCGCGGCACTCGGCATGTGGGCGGTCGCGCGAGTGCTCTGGGCCTCGAGAAGCTGAGCGGAGCTGGCGAGCGCAGCACGGAAGCGTAGCCGCTCGATGGAACAGACGGCTTTCTTGGAACGTGCCATCAACGACTACGGCAAGGCGATCTACAACTACGCCTACCGCCTGACCCAAAATGAGGCGGATGCCCGCGACCTGACCCAGGAGGCCTTCATTCGCGTTTATCGCGCCTGGCGCAGCTTTAAACCCGGGACGTCTTTTCTCTCATGGATCTATCGAATCGTCACGAATCTTCACCGGGACGAACTTCGCCGACGCAAAGGACGTTATCAAGAGGAGATTCCGGAAGATCATGAGCTCCAAGAACACGGTGGCAACCGCCCCCTCGCAGTCGAGCCAATCGAGGAATACGTCGAGAGTCAACTCAGCGAACCGGTCTCAAAGGCGCTCGCTGACTTGGCAACAGAACAGCGTCAGATCGTGCTGCTCGCCGACGTTGAAGGGTACAGCTACCAAGAGATCGCGGAGATCGTTGGCTGCACCGTCGGCACGGTGCGTTCGCGCCTTCACCGCGCTCGTGGACAGCTGCGTGGGCTTCTCAATCGTTATATGAAATCGCCATCATGAATCAAACACATCCGACGCCCGACGAACTCGTCGATTATCTGCACGGAGAGCTGCCGGCGCCTCGTAGCGCCGCCATTGCGGCGCATATCGCCGGCTGCTCCGAATGTGCCGAGGCTCGCGCCGCGGAGGTCTCGCTCACCCAGCTCTTGCGTGACCACGCGCGAGCGCAGGAACGTGAGTTGCCGCCGGGCGTCGTTTTCGGGGTCTGGGAAAAGCTGCGAAACTCCCCGCCGTCGGTTTGGGAGCGTTTTAGCGCCGCACTTCGTCCGGCGATTGCCGTGCCGGTGGCAATCGCCATCGCCGCGTTCCTCTTCTTCAGCATCAAAGTCGCGCATGGTCCGGCGCACGCCGCGACCATTGACGCCGGTTACTACGTCGAGAACCACGCGACACTCGATGCCGCGACGCCGCTCTCCGAAGACGACCCGATACCGCAAGCATTGGCCGGCGATGTTACAACGCGCTAGCCTTGCTGCGCTGACGCTGCTGGCCTGCAGCCTAACGCCGGCGGGTGCCGGCTCTCGGAGCGACGCCGATCTGCCGCTGCTCTCGCAAGTTCTCGCGGCGCCGGCCACGGTTTCGTACAGCGGCATCGTGGAAACCGTCCGAATGGAAAGCCGCGCCACCGTGAGGTCGGTTTACCGAATCGAGCATCGCGCACCCGATCTTACGCGGCGCACGTACAGCTCGCCGCCGCGGTTCCTCGGCGACTCTGAGATCGTCAAGGGAAACCTCAAGTTCTCGATCGATGCCAAGAATCACCGCGTCGTCGTGACGCGAAGCGATCCCACCCTCATGGCCGGCTCCGCGCTGCGAGAGCGTGAAGCCTTGATACGCGCAAACTATCGGGCAGCTTGGCGCGGTAACGGAACCTTCGGGGGCCGCCCGACTATCGACGCCCTTCTGATCAACAAGCACACCAATCGACCAACGATGCTCGTGCGGGTCGATCGCGAAACAAAGATCGTACTCGACAAACAAGAGTTTGCCGCCGGCGGCGCGATGATCGGCGAAACACGACTCGACCACGTTCGCTATGCGCCCGTTTCACCGAATGCGTTCGCCCTCCCGAAGGGCTACACCGTCGTGCAACCGCAACTGGTGAACGGGTCTTCAAACGATCCAGATCAAGTCGTTCGCAACGCCGGTTTCGCCGCGCGAAAACCGGCGCTAACCGATGGTTTCTCGCCGCTCGACGGCGATCTCGTCGAGATGCGCGGCATCCGAACCGTTCAGCTTCTTTATTCCGACGGAATACGGACGGTATCGCTCTTCGAAACCGCAACCGCCGTAACTCCCGACATGGCTCCGTTCCATCCCGACGCGCTCAACGTTGGCGGCCGCCCCGCGCAATATGCCGCAGACGGGACGGTCGCCTTGTTAACGTGGAACGACGGGACGCTCTACTACACGCTCGTCGGGGAGCTTGGCAAGGCCGAGCTCCAACACATCGCAACAACGATCACGCCTTAGCTTTGTCATCCTGAGCGCAGAAAAGCATGCAACGCTTGGCTCACATCCGCGGGGATTGCGCTCGGGTCGGCGGTACCGGATTTTGGTTGCGCTCCGTCGCTAACCGCCGCAATTGCGGCAATCGAGCGCGTTAGCGCGGCGATACCGTAGCCGCCCTCGAGCACGTACGCGACCGATCCGCCGCAATGCTCCGCCGCAACGTCCCGAATTACCGCTGCCAGCGGAGCCGCCGCGTCCACGTCGACGCCCAGATCGCCCACGCTGTCGCCGGCCACGTAATCGAATCCCGCGCTGACGATCAACAGATCCGGACGCGCGATGCGCGCGACCGTGGGCAACAGGTATTGCCACAACGCAACGAACCCTTCGGTGGAGATTCCGGCAACGGGCAAGGGAGCGTTGACGATCAGATCGTCGGATCGGCGATAACTCCGCGCGCCGGTCCCCGGATAGGCCGGATAGGCATGGGTCGAAACATACGAGAGGCCGTCGCCGGCGACCGCTTCGGTGCCGTTACCGTGATGATAGTCGAAGTCCACGACGAGCACGCGGCCGCCGAAGCCTGCCTGGAACGCGCGTGCCGCAATCGCGACGTTGTTAAAGAGGCAGAAACCCATCCCCCGGATGGGCTCGGCGTGGTGGCCGGGTGGGCGAACCAGCGCAAAAACCGCTTCTTTTCCAGCGACGCCGGCTTGCACGGCCGCAATCGCGCCGCCGGCGGCGCGGCGGGCAACGCGAAAGGAGCTCGCATCCACCAGCGTATCACCGGTCGAAAGATACCGCCCATCGGTAGCCACCGCGGTCTCGAGCCGCACGAGTTCGATATACGCCGGCGGGTGAACCCGCGCGAGTTCCTCGTCGCTGGCGTCGCGAGCGGCGAGGGAGTCGACGAGCACGCCGTCCGCTCGCAGACGCCGCCCGACCGCCTCGACGCGATCGGGTCGCTCGGGATTGACTACGCTGCGGAGATGATCCCCGTAGAGGGGATCGACAACGAACTTCAGCCGGAGTGCTTAGTCGCCGGAGACTTGCACGGATCCGCCGCAGCCTTGACGACCATGGCGTAGTCCTTTGTACCCTTCTTCATCATCGGCAGCAGGCGCCTATAGGCTGCGACCGCTTTCGAACATTGGTTCGAACTCGCATACGCCTTTGCGGCCATGTAGAGCAACGGTGGATTCGCATCGAGAAAACCATGCGCCCCGCTATTGAGGACGTCGAAGATCTGCGCCGCTTCTTTATAGTTCCGCAACTCAAAGTCTGCGCCGGCAACGCAGCTCAGCGTCGTCGGGGAACGCTGAATCTCGAAGCTCTTCCCACAGGCATCGCGCGCGCCGGAGTAGTCGCGGACGCGCGAATAGGCTTGACCCAGAATCGCAAACCCCTGCGCGTCGGGGGAGACTTGCGTGTAATGGCGCAGGTAGGAAATGCTGTCGTTCAACCGGCCGCCTTGCATCGAAGCCTCACCTAGCCCCAGCAACGCGGCAGCATTGTTTGGATCGATCGCGAGCGCCGCTTGCCATTGCACGGTCGCCCGGTCGAACTGCCGGACCGAGGCATAGTAATCACCGTAAGCGGCAAACCCGGTCGCGATCTTCGGAAACATCTGCGTGATTTGCTGGAAGATCGCGACGGCTTGCGCGTCTTTCTTTTCTTGTACGAAATACGCCGCCTTCCGAATCATAATCGCGACCTTCTCGTCGTCGGTCGGGGCCGCCACGACCGCGTCGTCGTACGCCTCACTCGTGTGCGCGTCGTCGTGTTGGCGCGCGTAGAGGTCGGCCTTAAAGACGAGGGCTTGAATGCTACGCGGGTCGAGGGCCAAAGCCCGTGCGATCGTCTGCAGCGCCAGCGGAATGTTATCCTGTTGCGCGTAGGTGGTCGCGATCTGGAAGATCGGCGCCGCGTCCTTGGGGTTAAGCGCGAGTGCCGCTTCGAACTGCGCGCGGGCATCGTCGTAATGCTGCTCGGCGGCATAGACGCTTCCGAGCGTCATCAGCGCGCCCGGATCGGTCTTGTTGAACGTGACGGCCCGTCTCGCAATGCGCTCGGCGTCGTTTGGCCGATTCGCGCGGATGTACAGGTCCGCGAGGGACGCCAGCACGTTCAAGTTAGTCGGATCGAGATTGGACGCTTCCTCGAGGTCGTTGAGGGCGCCGCCAGCGTTGCCGAGCTGCTCTTGCGCGAGGGCGTCGTAGTAAAATACCTGCGCGGTCTTATCGCCCAGTTGCAGCAAGTGTTGGGTGTACTGGACTGCAATATCGGGACGGTTCACCTGGAGGTACTCGGCCGCGAGCTGCGCCATTGTAAGCTGGTCGGTTGGATTCGCTTTGAGCTTCGCGCTCAAACGCGGGATCGCGATTGACGGCGGTTCGGGACTCGCCGTCGGTAACGCCGAGGGCGACGGAGACGGGCTCGGCGTCCCGGATTGCTTTCCTCCGAAGAGCCCGGCTTGCGCGGACGGCGTCGTCGCGGCGATGCCGATACCGAAGGCGAGTGCAATCAGTGCGATAAGTGCAATTCGTTTCAAGAATGATTTCCTTTAGCGGTTTCGATAAGTTTCGTCAACTCGGGAACGATCCGGAAGGCGTCGCCCACAACCAGCAAGTCGGAGAATTCGCCAATCGGCGACGCCGCGTCTTTATTGATAGCGACGATCGTTCCGGAGGCACGCATGCCGACTTTGTGCTGAATCGCGCCGGAAATGCCCACGGCGATGTAGAGGGTCGGCGTTACGGTCTTTCCGGTCTGTCCAATCTGAAGATTATAGGGCACCCAGCCGGCGTCGGCGGCGGCCCGCGAAGCGCCGACGGCGCCGCCCAAGGCGCGTGCCAATGGCTTCAGCAAAGTTTCAAAAGGTTCCGGCCCGCCGAGCCCTCGCCCGCCCGCCACCACGACCGGTGCCTCCTCGAGCGCAAGCTCCCCGGCGCCCTCCTCGACGTCACGGTCGATCGCGGTCGGATAGGCCTTGGACGCGGGCTTGGCGATCTGCTCGACGCGCGCGCCGGCACCTCCGGTCTCAACGGCAAAAGCATTCGGCCGAACCGTTACAACGCCGTAATCCGCGGTCCGCAAGGCACACTGCGTTATTAGCGCGCCGCCCAGCTTTGGTGAAACGCAGACCACTGCGCCGTCGTCGGGCTTCACCTCGACAACATCGGCGACCATGCCGGCGTCCAAACGAGCCATCAGACGCCCGGCGACGTCGCGCCCGGAAAGCGTATTTGGAATAAGGATCAAGGATGGCCCGGCCATCCGAGCCGCGGCTTCGAGATAATCGACGATCGGATCCAGTAGAAACGCCTCGATGTCGACGTCTTCGTTGAGGAATATCGTCTCGAGCGGATAGTTTTTCAGCTGCTCGGCCAAGTGCGCCGACCCCGGTCCCAAGACGACGGCGTGCGCCTTGCCCCCGAGGGCCGCCGCGATCTTACCGGCCTCACTGGCCAACTCGAAGGTGACCTTGCGGGTCTCGCCGCGCTGGTGTTCTGCGTAAACGATGACGTCTTTCACGCTTAGACCAGCCTCTTCTCGGCGAGAAAATCGAAGATTGCCTGCGCGCCCGAAAGACCGTCGCTGGCCTCGACAACCTGGCCTTTTCCGCGAACGGGGGGCGGCGCGAAACCGCGCAACTCGGTTTTCGAGCCGCTCGTGCCCACCGGACGGTCGAGCGAGAGGTCTTGCAACGAGATCGAAGCGATGCTCTTTTTCTTCGCGCCCATGATGCCTTTGAGCGAGGCGTAGCGCGGCTCGCCGAAGGTGAGCGCGGTGGTGAGCAGCGCCGGAAGCGGACCATGAACCGTCTGATAGCCCGAGTCGGTTTCGCGCTCGACTTCGATTGCGTCGCCTTTGATTTCAACCTTACGGGCGTTGGTGATACAAGGCATGCCGAGATGCTCGGCGAGCGCACCTGGAACGGCGCCGGTGCTGCTGTCGTCGGTAAGACCGCCGACAACGAGCAGATCGAACTTCAGCGTCCGTAACGCCGCGGCCATGGCGAATGCCGTCGCGGAGACGTCGCTGCCTTCGAGCGCTTCGTCGCTGAGCACAACTGCGTCGTCGGCACCCATTGCCAGCGCTCTGCGCAACCCTTCCTTCAACGAATCGGGCGCCATCGAGAAGATCGTGACGGTGGTGTCGCCGCCGGCACGCTCCTTGAGCTGCAATGCAGCCTCGAGCGCATATTCGTCGTAGGGATTGAGCACGGTCTCTACACCGGTGCGTACGAGTCGCTTAGTTTGCGGGTCGATTCGCTTTTCAGCGTTCGGATTCGGGACGAGTTTAATCGTCACCACGATCTTCACGTGGTAGAGCGACCTCCGTTCGATAGAAAGGAAGAAAGAGCGATAGCCTCTTGGTGGTTCTCCAGCGGCGGACCTGCCGGCCGCCCCCAGGGAGGGCCGATACTTGGCGATGCGAAGCGCTGGGAATGCTACGACCAGCCCTCCCCTTGATTCTCGCGGCGCTACTCGCACCCGGCGTCGCATCTGCCACCGGCTTCGTCGCGCAGCCCTCGCTTGCCACCGAGCAAGACCCGGCGACGCTCGTTCTCGACGCCTCGCGTGCGGCCGACGGCATCATGGAGGTCCGCGAACGAATTCCGGCGACCGCCGGAAGCTTTACGATCGTTTACCCTAAGTGGATTCCCGGCGAGCACGGCCCGACCGGCCCGCTTAACGATCTCGCTGCGCTGCGCATCTCGGCCGATGGCGCGCCGCTGGACTGGCGCCGCGATCCGAACGATCTCTATGCCTTTCACGTCGACGTCCCGGCCGGCACGCAAGCGATCGATGCACAGTTCGACGTGTTGATGAACGCGTCGGGCGATGTGATGTCGTCGCACTCACTGGCAATCGTGAATTGGAATCGAGCGTTACTCTACCAAGACGGCATCGACTCGCATCGGTATTTCGTCAAACCCGGCATCGTGCTGCCTTCCGGTTGGGACTTCGCGACGGCACTACGCGGCGCGACGCAAAGCGGCAACCGCGTCGACTTCGCGGTGACGCCGCTCAACATGCTCGTCGACTCGCCTCTGGATCTGGGGCGCTACGTGCGGAAGTGGAATTTGTGGCAGGAGGGCTCCGCGTTCGTCCAACTCGACGCATTCGCCGATCATCCACAGGACCTCGATATTCCCGCAAGCCTGCTGCGCGCGTACCAGCGCGTGCCCGATGAGGCCTTCGCTTTGTACGGCTCGCGCCACTTCGCCGATTATCACGCGTTGCTGACGCTCAGCGATGCCGTCGGCTTCCAAGGCATCGAGCACCATCAATCCAGCGACGATCGCGCGCCCGACAATTTCTTAACCGACCCGGATGAATCGCTGAGCGGCGGCGACCTCATAACGCACGAGTTCTCGCACTCCTGGAACGGCAAGTACCGCCGGCCGGCCGATCTGACGACGCCGCACTTTCAGGTGCCTCAGCTCACCGATCTGCTCTGGGTCTACGAGGGCATGAATCAATATTTGGGCGACCTGCTTTCGTTTCGCGCCGGCATTCGAGAGCCCAAGCAGTATCCCGAGTATGTTGCGACCGTCTATTCCCAAATGGATACCGAGACGGGCCGCGCGACGACGCCCCTCATCGATCTCACCACGGCCGCGCCCTATTACTATGTAGCGCATGGCGACTACGGCGCGATACGGCGCAATGCGGGAGACTTTTATACCGAGGGCGAGCTGGTTTGGTTAGACGTCGATACGATCATTCGCGAGCGCTCGCGCGGCGCGCGCTCGCTGGATACTTTTTTGCATCGGTACGCGGAGCCGGCGCTAACCGGACCGATCGTTAAAACCTATACGCGCGCGGAGATCGAGACGTTGCTCAACCAAGTCGAGCCGTACGACTGGCACGCATTCTTTGACAAATACGTCTATCAAAGGAGCGTTCATCCGCCGGCCGACGAGCTCGCGCGCGCGGGGTGGAAGTTCGTCTACACCGAAAAGCCCAATGCCTTCATCACGGCGAGCCAAGCCGACGACCATGGGATCACGGGATGGTATTCCTACGGTGCGGACCTCAGCGCCAAGGGCGTGGTGAGAGACGTGCGCGAGGGCTCGCCGGCCTGGCACGCCGGGCTTGCGCCCGGAATGCACGTCCTTGCGGTCGACAACCAAGAGTTCTCCGCCGACGTCTTCGAGTACGTAGTCAAAAAGGCGCAGCACTCCAACGCCCCGATTTCACTAATTACCTCTCAAACCGGGTGGTTCCAAACCCTGTCGCTCGACTACCACGACGGCATCCGTTACCCGCATCTCGAGCGCATCGAGGGCACGCCGGACATGCTGGCCGCGATTATGGCGCCGCACGCCAAGTAGATGGGGGGCCGGTTGCCGAAAAGCCGCCGCAGGAGGTATCTAACATGCTTTCAAGATGGGTACTGACGGCCGCAGCGTTTGCTGCCCTCTGCGCCACTGCGCTGGCCGCTCCTAGCCCAACGGTCGTTAACTCGCAGGCAGCCACGTGGCAAGCGAGTCCCCTGAAGGGGACACAGATGGCGCCTATCATCGGCAATCCGAGTACGGCCGGCGCATACTACGCCTACCTTTTGAAAGTTCCAGCCGGTACGCGCGTTCCCGCGCACTTTCACGCCATGCGTGAGACCGTTACCGTCATTAGCGGCGTGATGATGTTCGGAATCGGTGATGCGATGAACGCCGCCAAGATGTTGACGCTGGGTCCCGGCAACGTCGTTTCAGTTCCGGCCGGTCTTCACCATTACGCGATGGCAAAAACGAATTCAATTATCGAGGTGAGCGGCAACGGTCCAGACACGACTACGTTCGTACATAAAATGTAAGAAGTAACGTGCGAAGTCGTTTAGCGGCGCTGGTCGCAACACTAGCAGCTGCCGGCTGTACGGCGGCGCAACCGCCCGTCGTACCGCCGGAATCTATCGGCTCCGTGCAAGCGCCCGGACTCCAAAGTCACGCGATCATCGGGTTTAGCGTCGACACCCCCAAGCGAGCAGCCAGAGCCGCCAGCGAAGGCGTCGACACGACGATCCTCTACGGTGGGTCGCCGGCGCCGAAGAGTGCGCTCGAAACGGCACTGAAGGCCCACTCCATCGGCGTCGTGGACGCGGGCATTTCCGGAATCCTGTTCTATTGGGAGTGCCATCGAACGCATACGATCAAGCCGCCTCCCAATAGTTATTCGCAGAACTATTATTGCCGCACCGACGAAGACCCTCACATCAAGAACGAAGCGGTCGTCCTGCGCGACGTTACGAGGCTGCTCGAGCGCGATGCCGATCGCAAGTACGTCGGCGCCTATTGGGTACTCGACGACTGGCCGGGCTGGGATCCGGGCAGCGCGCGCGAACTGCTTGCGAAGATCCACGCGCTGATCGTGGCAAAGACGCCCGGCAGGCCGGCGATCTGCGGCTTCGGTGGCGGAGTGGCCAAACCCGGAAAGGTCAATTGGGATCCGGGCACCGCGGCCAACTACTCCAACGGCGCTTGCGACGTCGTCGGATGGTATAACTACTCGCCATTTGGGCGCCACCATCCATCCTTGGGCAAGAAGCTGGACTGGACGATGAAAGCGCTACTGCCGGCCATGGCGCACAGCCTGGAAAAGAAGGGCTGGGATATCGCCAAGACGCCGCTTTACGGAATCGGGCAAGCGTGGTCCGGACCATACGACAAGCGCCATTATCAGCCGGGACTCACTCGCGAGGAGATGCTCGAACAGGCCAAAGCCTTCTGCGACTTCGGCGCAGACTACGTCGGGTGGTACGCGTGGGACGATAGCGGGGACGAAGCAGGGACGCAAACCCCAAACAACTCGCCGGTCATCGCCGCCGGCATCGCGGCGGGCATCAAAGCCTGCCGCCAGGTTTGGAAGTAAACTAACCCGACCGCTTGCGCGTAGCCGTCGTCTTTGCGCCTCCCGTGCCTTTGCGCTTGCGCGTCGCCGTGGCTTTTTTGGCGGACGTCTTGCGACCGGCCGCCGTCCTCCCGGTGCTCGGCCGCGTTCCCAAGTCCTCCGGCTTCGACTCGGACATGTCGACCTTATAGTGCTGCGCGGCCTTTTTTATATTTGCGAACGCGAGCTCGCGTTCGGCGGCCGTGACGCCCGTTACCTGATCGAAGCGTGCGATGGCATTTCGAACGTGCGATGCGTCGGTCATTGGTTCTTTACGCTTCTTCGGATACGCGAACACGCTATCGGGAAGGTCGGCGCGCTCCGTGAGGTCTCCGTGCTTCGTGTGCGGTTTCCAAGTCGCTCGCATTGTAGATGCCTCCATCAGCTTTATTGGTCGTTTTACCCACCCGCTAAACTCTGCACCAACAAGCAAGCCCTACCTAGGCCAAAGAGCCGTGGATCCGGATGGAACTGTTCGATGGCTAAATCTTCGATGGGAACTCGCGCTAGGTCAAGACCCCTGGCATTCGCCACACTCGGCATCGGTGTTATTGCTCGGGTCATCACACCCCGATATATAACCACATTGCTTATAACCGGTTGTACCTGTGTCAGTGACGCAGGTATCAGTATATTTCGTTAGCTTGCAGCCCGGGGCCAATCGCGGTTCTATCGCGGCGCGTATTTCCGATTCGCTTTTTCCTTCACGAATCATCGACATCATTTCATTGTGAAGAGCCTTGGACATTTAGATTCCCTTTCTTAATGCAGTGGTTTCGCCGAGACTTTCGCTCTCAATCGAAGGTCCCTTCCGAGTACAAAGCATCCTCAGGGGTTGGCGCGTCAATGTCAAAAAGCTTGTAAATAAGGACAATACTTTTTGGGATGGCCGGGAGTCGAACCCGGACGTCCTTTCGGACTGCAGATTTTCGCACCACTATGGCTTTCGCCACCGCTTGCGCGTTTGTGGTCCGGACTGTGCCTTGACCCTATGAGATCGATCTCACGTAGGTCGCGCCCGTCCAGTCTCTACACCTTCTCCGCCGAAGCGGAGCTTGGCTCGGCGTCGTCACGTCGCCACGACAGAGAGTTCACCGAATTTGAGCGCATCCCGCAACGGGTTTCCCGCGCTGCGGCTCAACGGATCGCGTCAAGTCTGCTGTGTCTGCCTGTTCCACCACCATCCCAAACTATGGAAAACTACGTTCTCCGCTCGACCAGCGTCAGCCGCCTCTCCAATCCGTCGAACCGAGCATCTACGGCATCGAACCGCATGTATACCTTCGTTTCGAAAGTGGTTAGACGAGTCTCCAGCGCGCCAAAGCGCGATTCCACACCATCGAAGCGCGACGATGGACCATCGAAGCGCGA
>Ga0182024_10011388_pt1 | contig 17877 bp, 18 predicted proteins | sample P32metaG_FD_120480 | JGI IMG/M metagenome (GOLD analysis project Ga0182024, IMG submission 120480) | Permafrost microbial communities from Stordalen Mire, Sweden - P3-2 metaG (Illumina Assembly) | ecosystem: Environmental > Terrestrial > Soil > Wetlands > Permafrost | place: Sweden: Stordalen... | reverse complement strand
GATGAACGAACCGATGAACGAACTCGAGCTGACCAACGCGTTCGACCGCCAGCGGCCCCAGCTGCGCGCGGTCGCCTACCGGATCCTCGGCTCGCTCAGCGAGGCCGAAGACGCCGTGCAAGAGACGTGGCTACGACTGGCGCGGACCGACGCCGAGCAGATCGACAGCCTCGAGCGGTGGCTGACGACGGTGCTCGCCCGGATCTGCCTGAACATGCTTCGTTCCCGCCGTACCCGCGGCGAGCAGCCACTGGAGTACTTGCGCCCGGAGCCGATCATCGATGACCCCGCGGTCGGGACCGATCCCGAGCACGAGGCGTTGCTCGCGGACTCGGTCGGGATCGCGCTGCAGGTCGTGCTGGACACGCTGCGCCCAGCCGAGCGGCTCGCGTTCGTGCTGCACGACATGTTCGCGGTGCCGTTCGACGAAATCGCCGCGATGGTCAACCGCTCACCGGAGGCGACCCGCCAGCTCGCCAGCCGCGCCCGCCGCCACGTGCGCGAGGCGGCGCCGCAGCCAGACCCGGACCTGACCCGCCAGCGCGCGGTCGTCGACGCCTACTTCGCCGCCTCCCGGGAGGGCGACCTGCAGGCACTTGTGGCACTGCTCGACCCCGACGTCGTGCTCCGCGCCCACCGACGCGACGGCGACCCGATCGAGCTGCGCGGCGCTGCGCGGGTTGCTCAGGGAGCGATGAGTGCCCGGCGTTTCGCGCCGTATGTTCGCCCGGCGCTCATCAACGGCGCCGCCGGCGTGGTCGCGTTCGACGGCGAGCAGCCGTTCGCGGTACTGGCATTCACGGTCATCGGCGAGCACGCGGTAGCGATCGACGTATTCAACGACCCGGAGCTCGTCGCCAAGCTCGACATCCGCGGGATCACCGCCTGAACGGCAGGCTGGGCAGCACCCGTAGGCTGGTGGGCGTCCGCCGCACCCCAGCACGCTCCTCAAACGACATGGACGCGCTCAAGACCGCCATCGCCATCGCCTGGATCATCTTCTGGGTCTACTGGCTCATGTCCGCCCTTGGCGCGAAGCAGGGCAGACGCAGTGGGCGTCGGATTCCTCTGCAGGGGCTGAGCGCGCTGTCGGTGATCCTCCTCCTCCGCGTCTTCCGCGGCGGGAGCCTGACCGTCCATAGCCCCGTTCTCGCAGCGATTGGGGCCGTCGTGTTCGCGTCCGGGATCGCGCTGGCGATCTGGGCTCGCGTCCAGCTCGGCCGCAACTGGGGGATGCCGATGACCCAAAAGGCCGAGCCGGAGCTCGTTACCTCCGGTCCATACCGATTCGTCCGCCACCCGATCTACTCAGGACTCCTCGCCGCGATCCTTGGGACAGCCCTCGTGACCAACCTGATCGGCCTGATCATCGTCGCGATCCTGGGCGCGTACTTCTACTACAGCGCGTCCGTGGAGGAGAAGAACCTCACCGCAACATTCCCAGCGGCGTATCCGGAGTACCGAAACAGCACGAAGATGCTCATCCCCTTTGTCCTCTAGCTGAGGTGAGCAGCTACCTGAACTCCTGCTGAGACCCTGGCTCGGCCGAAACTTATCGCTGTACCGAGCGGGGCATCACCTCTGCGATTGATCGGCCGCGATGAGTTCCGTGATCGGCGTCGGTCTCATGCTTGGAGGCTTGAAGGGGAACGTGACTTCGACGGTCAGCCCGCCATCTGGGCGCGGTTGGGCGGTCAGCGTGGCGCGATGGGCGGCGGCGATCGCGTCGACGATCGCGAGGCCGAGCCCGTTCCCGCTGTTGTGGGTGGTGCGGGTTCCGTGAAGTCGTTGGAAGGGTTGCAGCAGGCGCGGCATCTCCTCGGGGGGGATCGTGGGACCGCTGTTGGTGACCGTCAGGAACGCGTGCAGGTGATGGGTGCCGGTGGTGATCTCGACGTGTCCGTGGGGGATGTTGTGGCGGATGGCGTTGTCGAGGAGGTTGGCGATCAGGCGCTCGAGGAGCCGTGGATCGCCAGCAGTTGGTGCTGGGGCTAGCGTTGCGCGGACGTCGAGGTCGCGGCCTGCGGCTTCTGACTCGCGCGCGAGCAGGGCCTTGGAGGCGAGGGCCGCGAGGTCGAGGTGCTCGCGGCGCTGCAGGCCGGCTTGGCCGCGCGTGAGTGTCAGTAGCGCGTCGATCATCTGCTCTAGCTGTTGCTCGGAGGCGAACACTCGCTCGTGCGCGGTGCGCAACGAGCTGAAGTTCGCGTCCGGGTCGGCGAGCGCGACCTGGATCAGGGCTCGCTGGCGTGTCAGCGGCGCGCGCAGCTCGTGCGAGGCGTTGGCGACGAACTGGCGCTGCGCGTCGAACGCGGCGTCGAGCCGCCCGAACAGGTCGTCGAGGGTGTCCCCGAGCTCCTTGAGCTCGTCCTGCGGGCCGTCGAGCGCCAGGCGCTCGTGCAGGCTGGTGGAGGAGATCCGTCGGGCCGTGCGGGTGATCGTCCGGATCGGTCGCAGCATCCTGCCGGCGACGAGCCAGGCGGCGAGCAGGGCGAGCACGGCCACGATCGCCAGGGCGATTGCAGAGTTGACCAGCAGCTGGTGGGAGTCCTCGGCGCGCTGTGCGGCCTGGACGGACCCTGCCTGCGCGACCTGATGCACGGCGTCTGCCAGCTGGCGCTGGTCCTGTGCGAGCTGATGCTGGGCCTGTGTTATCTGATGCTGTACCCGCGCCAGCTGAGTCGGCACACCTACCAGCAGGCGGGGCTGCGCCTTTGCGACCGCCTGCTGAGCCTGCCCCAGTTCCTGTTGAGCCTGCGCCAGCGGATGCGGATGCTCGATGACGACGGATTGGCCCACAGCCGTGGGAGGCCCAGCAGGCTTAAGCGGAAGCTGGAGATGCTGGATGGCGGGAGTGTGAGGGATCGTCGGTAGGTGTGGCGCTCTGTATTCGGTCGCCCGCTCGAAAAGGACGTAGGTGGTGGCGACCAGCGCGACGCCGGACAGGAGGAACAGGCCGCCGTAGAGCGCCGTGAGCCGCAGCCGCGCGGTGCGGCGCGGCAATCTCAGCCAGGAGCGTGGCGCGCGCCGGGGGTGTGCGGCGTCCATTACCGACCTCCGATGCGGTAGCCGGCCTTCGCGACAGTCTCGATCACGGGGGGATCGCCGAGCTTGGCGCGCAGCCGGCTGATCGTGATCCTCACGGCGCCCGTGAACGGGTCGGCGTTCTCGTCCCACACGCGCGCGAGCAGCTCCTCGGCCGAGACGACCCGGCCCCGCGCGGCGAGCAGCAGCTCCAGCGCACCGAACTCCTTCGGCGTCAGCTCGAGCTCGTGGCCAGAGCGCTGCGCGCGGCGCTTGGCCGTATCGAGCACGACATCGCCCTGCTCCAGCACGGGCGGGACGCTCGGCTGCGCGCGGCGAGCAAGGGCGCCGATGCGCGCCACCAACACCGGGAAGTCGAACGGCTTTCCCAGGTAGTCGTCGGCGCCGAGCCCAAGCCCGTCGACCAGATCCTCATTCTCAGCCGCGCCGGTCAGCATCAGCACCCGGCCGCGCCCGCCGGCGGCGACGAGCTTCGCGCACACCTCATCGCCATGGAGCACGGGAAGGTCGCGGTCGAGCACGATCACGTCGTAATCGTTGACCAGCGCGCGCGCCAATCCAGCCTCGCCGTCGAACGCGACGTCGACCGCCATCCGCGCGTGGCGCAGGCCCGCGGCGACCGTCCCGGCCAGCTCCTCATCGTCCTCGATCACAAGCACACGCATCCGTAGCTCCTCCTCGTGAAGGTAGCGCCGTGATGTTTCAACGCTGTTTCGCCGGCACCGTCAAACAAAACCGCTGCCGGCCCTCGGAGAGCGAAACACGGCCGAAACAACCGACCGCGTAGAACTGATCCGCGACGGGACGCAAACCCCGCAGCAGACCCCGAAGGAGACCAGATGCCGCACAGCATCCATACCAAGAGGCTCACCCCACCGCGAACGCGCCTGCTCACCGCCGCAGCCGTCCTGAGCTTCGTGCTGGCGCTCGCCGGGTGCGGCGGCTCATCGAGCCCCGGCGTCGCCCACATCTCCTCCAGCAAGGGCGCCTCGGCGGCGAGCTCCGAAGGCAGCGGCTCGTCGTCTGAAAGCCCCGCGGGGCTCCAGCAGGCGATGATCGCCTATTCCAGGTGCATGCGCTCCAGCGGCGTCCCCAACTTCCCCGACCCCACCGGCGGGGGCTTCCTCTTCCACACAAGCGCCGGAATCGATCCCTCCTCGCCCTTGTTCAAGGCGGCGCAGGCGAAGTGCCAGAAGCTACTGCCGGGCGGTGGCCTACCCGGCGGCCCCGGCTCGGAACCCCCCTCCGCTCGGACGCTGGCGAGGTTTCTGAACATTGCGCGGTGCATGCGCCGGCACGGTGTCTCCGACTTCCCCGACCCTCGGACCTCGGCCCCGCCAAACCCGCTCGGCTCCGGCATCGCAGAGTTGAGCGACATCGAAGGGGTGATCCTGCTGTTCCCCAGAACGATCGACCAGCAGTCGCCGGTGTTCACGCGAGCGGCGGCCGTGTGCGCGTTCCCACTGCACAACCACTGATGCCAACAAAGGAGAACCGAATGCCGTACAGCATCCATGCCAGGAGGCTCACCCCGCCGCGAGCCCGGCTGCTCATCGCTGCGGCCCTCCTGAGCGGGGTGTTGATGGCGGGATGCGGGGGAAGCTCAACGAGCCCGACGGGCGGCGCGAGCACCTCGGCGTCGGCGGCGAGCGCCGTCGAATCGGGGGTCGCGTTCGCCAGGTGCATCCGCTCGCACGGGGTGCCGAACTTCCCCGACCCAAAGGTCAGTGGCCAAACGGTCCGGATGGGCTCGGCGAGCACCGTGCAGTCGCCCTCGTTCCAGTCGGCCGCACACTCGTGCCAGCGCCTGCTGCCGAAGGGCGCTCCGAGCTCCGAACCCCCATCCCCGCAGGCGCAGTCACGGATGCTCGACGTGTCCACATGTATGCGCAAGCACGGGATCTCAGGCTTCCCCGATCCGAGCACCTCGCCTCCATCGAGCTCGGCCGGCAACAGCGGGATCATCGGCAGCGGCGGCTACTATCTCGCGATTCCAAAGTCGATCGACACGAGCTCGCCGGCGTTCGAGCAGGCGTCGGCCGCGTGCAACTTCGGGCCCGGGCGGTGAGCCGTCGTTGCGGGAGATGGCGCAAAACCCCCGAAGCAGACCAGTTGGACCCCACCCGCTGCTGTTCGGGGCGCCCCCGGGCAGGGCGCCCCCGGTGAAGCGTGCTACGCCGCGGCGAACTGCGGCGCGAGCTGAGCGAGCCGCAGCTGATTGCCGGACGGGTCGCGCAGCCCGCAATCGCGGCCGTAGGGCATTGTCGGTCGGCGCCGTTGTGAACTCCACCCCGGCCCAGCTGAGGCGCTTGTAGTCGGCGTCCACATCTTCGGTCACCAGGAACACGGTCCCGGCGAATCCCTTCGCCATCAACGAGCGCACTTCCTCGGCGGTCTCTGGGTCCATCACCGGCGGGCCCGGGATTGCCATCAGCACGACGGCGAAGTCGGGCTGGCTCAGCGGGCTGACCGTCAGCCAGCGGAAGGCACCGAGCTCGGGCATCGTGACGTCGCTGCGGACCTCCCAGCCGAGCTTGCCGACATAGAAGTCGAGCGCCTCGTCCTGGTCGTGGACCCAGAGTTGTGCGTTTTGTACCTTCATCGTTGCTCCTTTCAGTGGTGTGCTGAGAGAAGCTAGTTCACCGCCGCCGCGCGGTCTTCTCCCTTTGTGCTGTGTTGTGGGCGGCCGTACAGGCGCATGTAACAGGCAGGGACGATCACCTGGGCGGAGGCCGGCGGGAAGCTCGCGCGGTACCGCGTCGGCGTCTTGCCGAAGTGGCGCTTGAAGCTGGTGGTGAACGACCCGAGCCCGACCAGCCCGACATCCAGACAGATCTCGCTCACCGACCGGTCGGTGTTGCGCAACAGCGCAGCGGCACGCTCGAGCCGGCGGGTCATCAGGTAGGCCTTCGGCGACTCGCCGAACGTGCGGCTGAACTCGCGGCTGAAGTGCGCCCGCGACAGCCCAGCGGCAGCCGCCATCTCATCGACGCCGATCGGCTCGGCGTAGCGGCGGTCAGCGAGGTCGCGTGCGCGCAACAGATGCCTGGCAGGCGGCACCGGGGTCATCCGGCCAGGCTATACCCCTTGCGCGAATGCCGAGCGATCAGCTGTCCGTACCGTGACCTACCAGGCCGTCGCCTGGCTAAAGCAGGGCAGAGTCCCTATGGCCGAGCTTGCCTCGCAATTCGCCACGCGCACGGTCCTTGTGCGCCACAAGCGACCGCGCGAGAGAGCAGTAGCTCGCGCTCGCGCTCGTTGTTGCACAGGTCGGCTGCGCGCTCGAACTCCGCGCGCGCCTCCTCCAGCCGCCCGAGTCGCGTGAGGATGTCGCCGCGTACACCGGGCAGCAGGTGGTAGCCGCGCAACGCGGGCTCATCGGCGAGCGAATCGACGAGTTCGAGTCCCGCCTCGGGGCCGAATGCCATCGTCACCGCAACAGCGCGATTGAGCTCCACGACGGGGGAGCCGGTGAGCGCTGCGAGGGCGTCATACAGCGCGACGATCCGCGGCCAGTCGGTGTTCTCGACGCTTGGAGCCTGCGCGTGGCAGGCGGCGATGGCGGCCTGCAGCGTGTAAGGCCCCAGCGCGCCGCTGAGCTCCTCGGCCCGCCGCAGCTCAGCCACACCACGCTGGACGAGCAGATGGTCCCAGCGCGCGCGGTCCTGGTCGGCGAGCAGCACCGGCTCCCCGTGCGGCCCCGCGCGCGCCCGCAAGCGCGAGGCCTGCAGCTCGATCAGGGCCAGCAGACCATGCACCTCGGGCTCGCGGGGCATCAGCGCCGCGAGGATCCGTCCGAGACGCAGGGCGTCGGCGCACAGCGCCGGCCGGGTCCACCGCTCGCCTGCCGTCGCCGTGTAGCCCTCGTTGAACACCAGATAGATCACCTCCAGTACGGCAGCGAGCCGCTCGGCCAGCTCGTCGCGACCGGGGAGATCGAATGGGACGTGCGCCTCGGAGAGCGTGCGCTTCGCGCGAACGATGCGCTGCGCGACAGTGCCCTCGGAGACGAGGAACGCTCGCGCGATCTCTGGCGTTGAGAGGCCGCCGAGCAGCCTCAGAGTCAGGGCGACGCGCGCCTCTCGGGACAACACGGGATGGCACGTCATGAAGATCAGCCGCAGCACGTCGTCCTGCACGTCTTCTACCTCGGCTGCGAAGTCGGGGCGATCGAGCTGCTGGAGGATTTCCAGCTCGCGGCCGATCAGCTCCCGCTTGCGCTCGAGCGTGACGCGCCGGCGCAGCGCGTCGATGCCGCGGTGCTTGGCGGTGGCCATCAGCCAGGCACCGGGCTTGTCGGGGATGCCGGACGTGGGCCACTGCTCGAGAGCGGCGACAAACGCATCCTGGGCCAAGTCCTCCGCCACGGTCACGTCACGCACGATGCGAGTCAGCCCGGCTATCAACCGGGCTGACTCGATCCGCCATACGGCATCGATCGCGCTGTGGGTGGCGGTCGGGCTCACGCGCCTAATTCTGGGCCGTCTGCTCGCGCAGCCGCTCGTTCGCCTCGCGCAACTCCGGAGTCAGCTGCTCGCCGAAGTCCTCAGCGCCGAAGATCTCGCGCAGCTCGATCTCAACACCGCCGCCGAAGGGCGCTCGCTTGAGCCACTCGATCGCCTCCTCGCGCGAGGAGCACTCCCACACCCAGTAGCCCGCGACGATCTCCTTGGCCTCGGTGAATGGGCCGTCGATGACGGTGCGCTCGCTGCCGTCGAAGCGAACCTTTGCACCCCTGGAAGTCGGGTGCAGCCCCTCGCCCGCCAGCATCACGCCTGACTTGACGAGTTCTTCGTTGTAGGTCGTCATCGCCCCCAGGATCTCTGTGCCGGGCATCTCGCCAGCCTCGGACTCGGGGCTCCCGGGGACCAGAACCATGAAACGCATTGGTGCCTCCTTGTGGTAGGTGGGGTGAGTTCTACACGCACGTCGAACGAGGCCGGACGAAATCGACACCCGCCCGGGATTTTTCCTGGTGTGAACGCCCCCACCGCGAAGCCCAATCTACAACCGCCTTCCACTCAACGAGGGCGGTTTGGGATACGTGGACGGGCGTTAGCTCGGAGTTGGGAAGCGAACCGTCACGTGGAGTCCGCCCGCGGGCTGTGGGTGGAGGGCCAGCGTTGCCCCGTGGGCGGTGGCGATGGCGTGGACGATCGAGAGCCCGAGGCCGTGTCCGTCGCCGTGGGTGGTGCGCGCGGCACCGAGTCGCTGGAAGGGCTGCTGGAGGCGGTCCAGCTCCTCGGGTCCGATCACGGGGCCGTCGTTGGCCACCGAGAGGACGGCCCGTCCTGCCTCGGTCGCGGTCGTGACATCGATGCGACCGCCGGTCAGGTTGTGTGCGATCGCGTTGTCGATCAGGTTCGCCACGAGACGCTCGACGAGCTGCGGGTTGCCCTCCACGCCGGCGGGGTCGAGGGCGGCGTTCAGACGCAGACCGCGGCGCTCGATCTCGGGACGGCGCGCGGCGAGCGCCTGCTCGGCGACCGCCGTCAGGTCGACCGGCTCGCGCCGGTCGAAGGCCCGCTCGCCGCCGGCGAGGCTGAGGAGCGCCTCGATCAGCCGCTCGAGCTGCTCCTCGGAGGCGAGCACGCGTTCGTGGGCGGCGCGCAGCGACTCCGGGGAGGCGTTGGGGTCCGCCAGCGTGACCTGCACCAGGGTCTTGAGCCGCGCGAGCGGGGTACGCAGCTCGTGCGAGGCGTTGGCGACGAACTGGCGCTGGGAGTGGAACGACGCGTCGAGCCGCGCGAGCAGCCCGTCGAACGTGTCTCCGAGCTCCTTGAACTCGTCGTTGGGCCCGTCGAGCGCAAGCCGCCGATGCAGGTCTGTGGCAGATATGTCGCGGGCCGCGTTCGTGATCGTGCTCAGCGGGCGCAACACACGTCCTGCCATAAGCCATCCAAGCCCCATCGACACGGCCGCCATCACCACCAGCGCGATCAGTGACACCACCGCGAGCACGCGCAGGTCGGCGCCGTGCTGGCCGGGGTTGAACACCTGCACCGAGGCTCCGCCAGGGCGTGCGTGCAGCGTTGGCTGCACACCTTCTTCGCCAGGCCCGGCGAGTCCTTGGGCGGGGGTGCCAGAGGGCGCGGCGCGCGATTCGGACTGTTCGAAAGGGACTGCGACGGACTGCGAATACGCGCCGTGAGTGTGCGAGACGGCGGTGTAGGTGATCGTCAGCAGCGCCGCGCCGGAGATGAAAAACAGGCCGCCGTAGAGCAGCGCCAGACGCAGGCGAATCGTGCGCCGCGGCAGGTGTAGCCGCCTCGCCGGCAGGGTCCGTTGGCGGCCGAAGCGCACAGCAGCGCTCAGATCCGGTAGCCGGACTTGGCGACCGTCTCGATGACCGGGGGGTCGCCGAGCTTTGCGCGCAACCGGCTGACGGTGATCTTGACCGCGTTCGTGAACGGGTCCGCGGCCTCGTCCCACACGCGCGCGAGGAGCTCCTCGGCCGACACACTGCGACCCTGGGAGGCGAGTAGCAGCTCAAGTACACCGAACTCCTTCGGCGCGAGCTCGATCTCCCTGCCGGCTCGAGACACACGGTGCTGCGCGGTGTCGAGCACGAGATCCTCACGGCGCAGCAGCGGCGGGATCGCCGGCTGGGCGCGGCGCGCCAGCGCGCCGATCCGCGCGACGAGCACGGGAAAATCGAACGGCTTTGGCAGGTAGTCGTCCGCGCCGAGGCCGAGCCCGTCTACCAAGTCGTCGATGCTCGCCGCGGCGGTCAGCATCAGCACCCGGCTGCGACACTCGCCGTCCACGAGCCTGGCGCAGAGCTCATCGCCGTGCATCCCCGGCAGGTCGCGGTCGAGCACGATCACGTCGTAGTCGTTGACCGTGGCGCGCGCGAAACCGGCCGGGCCGTCGAGCGCGACGTCCACGGCGATGCCCGTCTGGCGCAGACCGAACGCGATCGCCGCGGCCATCTCCTCGTCGTCCTCGATCACGAGCACCCGCATCGTCACTCCTCTTTCCCGGCCGGACTTCGTTGCGGATCCGGCGTGTGCTCCAGGCTACTTCCCGGCGGTTTCAGCACGGTTTCGCCGGCGGAGAGTCCACCGCCTGGGCGGCGATACGCTCCCGAAACCGTCGATCTCGTACAAGCAGCCCAGAGCACGACCTTTTCGAGCTGCAAAGGAGACGACATGCAAGGCGATGCGAAACACGCCAATGATCGAAGCAGGACTCCGGGCGGCCTGACGCGAGCGGCTTCCCTGACAGCAGCACTGGTTACCCTCGGCCTGCTCGTGGCGGGCTGTGGGGGCACGTCGCCGAGCGGCGGCGTCGCCAGCCTCTCCTCGCACACGTCGAAAACGTCCACGACGAGCTCGACGGCTGCCGGGTCGAGTGGTGGGTCGGGCAGCTCGTCCTCACCCGGGAGCCAGGCGGTGGCGTATTCGGCGTGCGTGCGCACACACGGAGTGCCCAACTTCCCCGACCCAAAAATCACCACCCATGGCAACGGGGTGAGTGTGGCGATTGGGATCAATCCGTCGATCTCGAGCAATCCTCATTTCAAGTCGGCTCAGCAAGCCTGCAGCAAGCTGCTGCCGGGCGGTGGTCCAGGCGGGGAACGCAACCATCAGATCACCACCTCCGAACAGTCGCAGTACCTGAAGGCGGCGGCGTGCATCCGCTCGCACGGGATCCCTAGCTTCCCCGACCCGACGTTCTCCGGCGGTGGCGTGCACATCGAACATCAGAGCCTCAACGAGAGCTCCCCCGCGTTCAAGGCGGCCGTGCACGCCTGCGAATCGCTGATCCCGGGCGGCGTGCACGGCGGCTCGAGCTCGTCGCCCCAGCCGGCGCCGTGACGCGGCGCTCCTCAGCTTTCTTTCAGGTTGGCCTGTCAGCATCGGCCGATGCGTCTGTTGGTCGTCGACGACGATCCCTCCGTCCGCGAGGCGCTCGGGCTCGTGCTGGACCTCAACGGATTTGGCGTGGCGACGGCCGCGGACGGCAGCGAGGCGATTCGCACGCTCGCGGTGGACCGGCCCGATGCGGTGATCCTCGACGTGCTGATGCCCGGCCTGGACGGGCTGGAGGTCTGCCGCCGGATGCGCGCGATCGGCGATCGCACGCCGGTGCTGATGCTGACGGCGCGGGCCGAGGTGTCAGAGCGGGTGGCGGGGCTCGAGGCCGGCGCCGACGATTATCTGGTCAAGCCGTTCGCGAGCGAGGAGCTGATCGCCAGGCTCCGCGCCCTGTTGCGCCGCACTGGCTGGGAGGGCAACGAGGAGCCCCTGCGCTTCGAGGACCTGGAGCTCGATCCGCTCGCGCACGAGGCGCGCCGCGCAGGCCGTGAGCTGGACCTGACGCGCACCGAGTTTCTGCTGCTGGAGCTGCTCATGCGCCATCCTCGTCAGGTGCTTTCACGCTCGAAGATCTTCGAGTGCGTGTGGGGCTATGACTTTGGTCCGGCGTCGAACTCGCTGGAGGTGTATGTCGGCTATCTGCGGCGCAAGACCGAGGCCGCCGGCGAGCCGCGCGTAGTGCACACAGTGCGCGGAGTCGGCTATGTATTGAGGTCGAAGCAGCGATGAGCTTTCGCCGGCGCATGGTGCTGCTGGCCGCCGGGGCGGTCGCTGCGGCGATCGTGATCGCGTCGGTCGTCGTCTACGTCGTGACCGGCAATGAGTTGCGTGGGCAGGTCGATACGAGCCTGCGCCAGAAGCTGACTCCCGGCTTGCCGCAGGCCGTCCAGATCAGGACCGTGAATCTCAGCTCGGCAGAGCTCGCCAAGCTGAAGCGAGAAGGCAGGCTGGCGCCCGGGGCGTTGCCGCGGATCGCCTTCGGCGGGGCGGCGGCGGGGAGCATCCACTCCAGCGGGCAGAGCTCAGCGCACGGGGGGGGAAATTTCGCCCAGGAAAGCGGTGGGAAGAGTCTCCATGGGGAAACGGTCTCGATCGAAGGCAATGCAGCGTTCGCGCAGAGCAGCTCCTCGGCGATTGCGCCTAAGCCCGGTCAGCACGTGCGGGTGAGTCCTTTCAACAAGCTCGTGTTGCCCGCCCCCACGCTCGGCGGCGCCGCGGGCTACGTCCAGTTGTTCCAGTCCAACGGGCAGGTTCTGCGCTCCGAAGGCAAGGGATCCGGCGGGGAGGGCGGGCTTCCGATTACACCCGCTACGCGGGCCGTGGCCGCGGGCCGCCGGGAGGCGTTTTTCAGCGACGCGACCGTCGGCGGCACGCATGTGCGGATCCTGACTGAGCGTGCCGCCGAAGGAGGGGTGTGGCAGGTGGCGCTGCCGCTGACCGATGTGGACAGCACGCTCGCGCACCTGAAGCTCGTGCTCGCGCTCGTGTGCCTGGGCGGGATCGCGCTCGCGGCCGCACTCGGCCTGCTCGTCTCGCGGGCAGCGCTCGTGCCCGTACGGCGCTTGACGGGCGCCGCCGAGCGCGTGGCGCGCACACAGGATCTCGGCCACCGCATCCAGGCCGGCGAGGAGGATGAGCTCGGGCGTCTGGCCGGAAGCTTCAACACGATGCTGGCCGCGCTCGAGCGCTCTCGTCTGGCGCAGCGCCAGCTCGTCTCCGACGCCTCACACGAGCTGCGCACGCCGCTGACAAGCGTGCAGGCCAACCTCGACGCGCTCGCGATCGGCGAGCGGCTGCCCACGCGCGAGCGCGCTCGTATCCTGGCTGCCGCGCAGGCGCAGCTGCGGGAGCTGACGGTGCTGGTCGGCGATCTGGTCGACCTGTCCAAGACCGAGGTCGATGAGATCGAGGTGGAGGACGTGCGCCTGGATCTGGCTGCCGCCGGGGCGATCGAGCGCGCCCGCCTGCACGGCGTGGGTGGGCACTCATCCACGTTCGTGCTCGATGCCGAGCCCTGCCTGGTGCGCGCCGCGCCCGCGCGCCTGGATCGCGCGATCGCCAACCTGCTCGACAACGCGTGTAAATGGAACCCGCCCACTCCGCCTGCCGGAAAGGCGGGCAATCCAATCGAGGTGCGCGTCCGCGACGGTGTTCTGGAGGTCCGCGACCACGGTCCGGGGATCGCCGCGGAGGATCTGCCCCGCGTGTTCGACCGCTTCTACCGCGCACCCGGCGCCCGCGCGCGACCCGGGTCGGGACTGGGACTGGCGATCGTCAGGCAGATGGCCGAGGCTCACGGTGGAGCTGTGCACGCGGCCAACGACCCCGACGGTGGCGCCAGGTTGACGCTCGAGCTGCCCGCGCTCGAGATGACCGACGCCGAGCTCGCCGCATCCCAGCGGGATGCTCCTCCAACGACGTCCGGCATCGTTTAGAAGGATCCTCGCCCTCTCTCAGCCAATTCTCAGGTTGCTTCCAACACGAACGGAATCGATCCCAACTCGCCGCAGTTCAAGGCCGCGCAGAAACGCGTCAATAGTTGATGCCCGGACCGCGGGCTGGCGGGGTGGGGGTTGACGGCGGTCCCGCGGCGTGCTGTAATCTTGTCTTATGACAGTAGATAAAGAGTTCAGGACCCCAGCGGGTTCGGCTGGCGATTCTGCGCCTACCTCGGGCGGGCCGGTCTCGCCGGTCGAGTTCAGGCTTGATTCTGCCTCGGGTGTGCCGACCTACCTGCAGCTCGTGCACCAGGTCGAGCACGCGTTGCGGCTGGGCTACCTCAAGCCGGGCGATCAGCTTCCCAAGGTCCGGGATGTGGTCGCCTCGCTGGCGATCAACCCGAACACGGTGCTGAAGGCCTACCGCGAGCTGGAGACGAAGGGCCTCACTATCGGTCGACCCGGCCAGGGTACGTTCATCCAAGCCTCGCTCAGCCAGGTCACGCTCCCGGAGCTGACCGCGCTTCGCCGCTCCCTGTCGAGCTGGCTGAGCACCGCGGATGGGGCCGGCCTGGACGAGGATGGGATGGTGGCGCTGTTCACCAGCGCGCTGCGGGATTTTTATGAGCGCCGCCGCGGGCCGCGCACCCGCGGCGGCGCGACCAGCGGCGAAATGGAGGACGTCGCATGACCGTCGTACAGGCAAGCGGCCTTGGCAAGCGCTACGGCGACACCTGGGCGCTGCGCGAATGTTCGCTCGCGATCCCCGCGGGTCACGTGGCCGCGCTGGTCGGCCCGAACGGCGCCGGCAAGAGCACGCTGCTGAGCCTCGTCGTCGGTCTGGCGGCGCCATCCGCGGGCGACCTCACGGTGCTCGGCGGCCGGCCGCCCGGGTCGCCCGCCGCGCTGGACGGCATCGCGTTCGTCGCCCAGGACACGCCGCTGTACAAGAGCCTGTCGGCCGCGGACATGCTGCACCTGACGCGCAACCTCAACCGGCGCTTTGACCAGGCATCTGCCGAGGCGCGGCTTGCCGAGCTGGGCATCCCACTGAGGCAGAAGGCGGGCAAGATGTCCGGTGGCCAGCAGGCCCAGCTCGGGCTGACTCTGGCGCTGGCCCGCCGGCCGCGGCTGCTCGTGCTCGATGAGCCGATGGCGATGCTCGATCCCGTCGCGCGGCACGACTTCATGGCGACCGTGATGACGGCGGTCGCGGACGACGGCGTGTCGGTGCTGCTGTCCTCGCACGTGCTCACCGAGCTCGAGCGGGTGGCCGACTACCTCATCCTGATGTCGCGGGGCCGGGTGCAGGTGGCCGGCGATGTCGAGGACCTGATCGGCCGCCACCGCGTACTGACCGGCCCCGCCGCCGAGGCCGATAGATACGCCGAACGGCCGGTCGTGCATGTCCGCCGGGCACTGGCACAGGCCCACCTGCTGGTCCGCGCCAGCGCGGACGATCCCGTTCCGACGGGCTGGGAGGCGCATCCGGTCGGCCTGGAGGAGCTCGCGCTTGCCTACCTGCGCGAGCCCGGCGCCGCGGCGCTGCCCGGCCCGGCCCGCGGCCGCGACGCCGAACCGTCGGAGGTGACGAAATGAACACGCTGACCGTGCCCGCTCGTCCGGATCAGGACGCGAGCCTGCGGCCCCTGCCGTGGCGAGGAATGGCGTGGGTCATCTGGCGCCAGCACCGCTTCGCGCTGACCGGAATGGCCGGGCTGCTCGGCGTGCTGGCGGTGTGCCTGTGGATCCTCGGCGTGCAACTGCACGACGCCTACGCCGCCGCGACCGCCTGCCACCCGGCGAGCTCTCTTGCCTGCGAAAGCCTGATCGGCCGCTTCAACGGCATCGACAAAGCTCTGTCGAATGGCTACGTTTTGCAGATTGTGCCCGCGCTGATCGGGGCGTTCGTCGGAGCGCCGGTGCTGGCCCGTGAGCTCGAGACCGGCACCTTTCGGTACGCCTGGACACAGGGCTTCGGGCGGTGGCGCTGGACGCTCGCCAAGCTGGTGGCGCTTGCGGTCGTCGTGACTGCCGCTACCGGTGCCATCAGCGTGCTGCTCTCCTGGTACTACCAGCCCTACTTCCAGCCGTACTTCGCAGGCAACCCCATATCCCTCACCACTGAGTCCTCGCCGCTCGCTGGCGGCCTGTTCGACCTGCGCGGGGTCGCGTTCGCCGCTTGGACGCTGGCCGCCTTTGCGATCGGCGGCCTGGCCGGCATGCTCATCCGCCGGGTCGTTCCCGCGATCCTCGCCACCCTGGTCGCCTACGCCGGGCTCGCCTTCGCGACCGGGTCCTACCTGCGCCAGCACTACCTGACGGCGCTCGTCACCAGCAAGCTGAACGTGCCCGGCTCCGCGTGGATCATCAGCCAGCAGTGGCTCACCAAGGGCGGCCATCCTGTCAGCCAGACCGTGCTCATCCATGTCCTCCAAGGGGCACCACCAGACGTGGCCGGGAAGGGCGGCGGGGTCCCGGATGCTCTCGGCTCGTGGCAGTACCTCGTCCAGCACGGCTACACGCTGCGCACCACCTACCAGCCGGCCGGCCGGTTCTGGACGTTCCAGTGGATCGAGGGCGGCTGGCTACTCGCGCTGTCGGCGCTGCTGATCGCCACGACCGTCTGGCTGGTCGATCGCCAGGGCGGCCGCAGGGGCCGAGGGAACCACGGCCCGCGACGCCGATTGCCGCGCGCCGCGCTGACGGCGGGCGCGGTCCTCACGCTCGCTCTCGCGGTCGGCGGCTGCGGCGGCGGCTCATCGAGCCCGGGGGTAGCGCACCTCTCGACCAGCACCTCCGGGGGCTCGCCCGCGAGCAGCGGTGACTCATCCTCCCCGGAAAGCAGCGCGGGCACCCAGCAGAAGATCGTCGCCTACGGGCAGTGCATGCGCACCCACGGCGTGCCGAGCTTCCCCGACTCCGGCAGTGGAGGGTCTAAGGAAGCCGTTGTTCGCGCGCTAAAGGAGGTCAGTAACTCCCAGGCAGAGGCGGCCCAGACAGCGTGCGAGCACCTGCAGCCCAACGGCGGCGAGCCGAGCCAGGCGCAGATCGCGCAGCACCTCGGCGACCTGCTCGCCTTCGCCCGCTGTATGCGCACGCACGGCTTGCCGAACTTCCCCGACCCGACTAGCAGCGGCCAGGTGACCCACGAAATGCTCGCCAAGGCGGGGGTAAACATGCATCAGCCGGCAGTGCTGCAGGCCGCCGACGCGTGCGTCAGCGTCACGCACGGGGCTCTCACCAAGGCCGCCGTGGCCCGCTTCGCCACGGGACATTAGACCGTGGATCGGAGACCCATCCGCCGGGCGCCGCGTGCGGGCTACAACGCCGTCGGCCTACATGCGCTACGTAACACGGCAGACCAGCTCGGAGGCGTTGTTTTAGGAAGCTCCTCGCCTCCTCTCAGCCAATTCTCAGGTTGTCTCCCGCATGATGCCGGCATGACAAAAATTAACCTCAGCGTGATCGCGCTTGCGAGCGGCGCCCTGCTCGTTGCGGGCTGCGGTGGCTCCTCCTCGAGCCCGGGTGTCGCGCACCTTTCCTCCAGCACGTCCAGCTCCTCGCCCACGAACGGCGGCGGCTCGTCCTCCCCGGAAGAAAGCAGCGCGAGCGCCCAGCAGAAGATGGTCAAGTTCTCACAGTGCATGCGCACCCACGGGGAACCCGAATTTCCCGAAACCACCGAAGGCGGTATACGCATCCAGAACCACAACGGCCACGGCCCGAATCCAGAATCGTCCCGGTTCCAGGCGGCCGAAAAGGCGTGCAGCAAGTACGCGCCCTCGAAGGTGGCCCCGAGTCCGGCGCAACAAGCCAAGGCGCAGGAAAGCGTCTTGAAGTTCTCCGCCTGCATGCGCAGCCACGGAGTCCCCAGCTTCCCAGATCCGGAATTCCACAGTGGTGGCGGCGGTGTCAGGGTACGAATCGGGGGCAAGGGCTCCGGTATAGATCCCAACTCACCGCAGTTCAAAGCCGCGCAGAAAACGTGTCAGTCCAACCTGCCCGGGCCGAAGGGCGCCGGGCCGGGGGGCGGCGGACCCTCCACCAGCTCCAGCGGCGGTTCCGGCGGGGGATCCGGGGGTCAGGCCGTGTTGGCCCCGTGAGCGCGGAGTCATTCGTGAGGTCGACGAAACATTCCCGAAACCGTTGATGTCGTACAAACAGCATTGATGAGTGATCCTGTGTCTGGTGAGGCGGCGTCGGTGCCGCAGGCGGCCGCCGCGGCCTCATCTTCTGACGAGCGCTCAGGGGTTGACCCGCCGCGAGGTCGCGCTCGCGGAAGGGTGCTCGCGATCGTCGGGCTGGTGCTGGTCGTGGCCGTCGTGGTGGTGATCGCTACGGACCCGTTTGGCGGCCCGGGGAAATCCACCGGCGGTGTCGTTGATAACGGGAGCGCCGTCTCGCTGGCGAGTGTGAAACGGCAGTCGCTCTCGCAGCAGACACAGGTGAGCGGGACGCTCGGCTACGCGGGCTCGTCGAGCATCCGCGTGCCATCCGGCACGGCCCCGTCCGCGGTGTCACAGGCAGAGCAGTCGGTCACGAACGCGCAAGGAATGCTGCAAACAACCAGAGCG
>Ga0182024_10011387_pt1 | contig 17879 bp, 17 predicted proteins | sample P32metaG_FD_120480 | JGI IMG/M metagenome (GOLD analysis project Ga0182024, IMG submission 120480) | Permafrost microbial communities from Stordalen Mire, Sweden - P3-2 metaG (Illumina Assembly) | ecosystem: Environmental > Terrestrial > Soil > Wetlands > Permafrost | place: Sweden: Stordalen... | reverse complement strand
TCCATCGAAGCTATTTGCTGAAACTCGGGGTGGAAATCTACTCCTATAATAATCATCGTTCGGCTCCTTTCTCCCGAGCCTTGGTTGGTTGGCTTTAGCACCACCAACTCTACTCGGGCGTGGAGCCGACATTGTCATGGAATCAATTACACTCATCGACCCTGGTCAGCCAATTCTCAGCGAGTGCTGTTTGTAGGATGGACGACTCCGGCGCCGGACTCTAGCTTCGTCGTATCCGGGGCGAAGGCATTTGGGATGCCGGTTCGCCCGCTTCAAGCGTCTGCAAGCGCTCGCGTATGTCCTGGCACAGCAGCGTGACAGAAATCCCTCCGAAGCCTGGTGGATAGCGGTCGAGCCTCCGCAGCGCCGCTTGCAACAACAGCATCGCTCCCAAGGGATTATCGCGCTGCAAGTGATGGAACGCCGCAGTCACCTGAATCAGCCCCTGCAAGAATGTCTTCTCCGGCTCCGGCGACCCCAGCCACACGCTTTCCCAAGCCTCATGTGCAGTAAAGAATTCGCCTGCGTCGTACAATCGCAGGCCTTCCGCCAAGGCGCCTTCGCTCCAATCGAATTTCATAATGCGCGGTCTGTAATCAACGACCCAGCAGCACTGGCCCATACTCAACGAGCCGAAATCAACGGCCCGTAATGAACGACCCGTAATGAACGACCCGTAATGAACGACCCCATGCTACCAGCCAGCATGGGATGATTCGGTCTCCATCGACATTCGGGGCTAAACATGTCGCACATCAGCCGGGACGGGTGTACACTGTTCGGCAGCGTTTGAGGTCCACAGGAAATCCCGCCTTGTCGGGATTCGTCGACTGCGGGATACCCTGCCTCCCCCCGGCGATTGCTGGAGTCTTTATGAGGAGTTCTCCGGAAGCCAGGCGGCTGGTCGGGTCCAGGAGTAAGGCAAGAAACTTCTTCCTTGCGCATCGCCTGTTTCTTTGTTTTCCGCTGTGCCTGATTTGGCTGTTTGCTTGTCCAACCCCTGCATTTACGCAGTCTTCGCCGCAGACTCCTGCTCCAAGCAGTGCCACCCAGCCCGAACACAATCCAACCTCGGCGGAGATCGTCAGTCACGACGAACCCACCACATTTAAAGTGAACGTAAAGCTGGTCGTAGTGCGCGCCGTGGTCCGCGATTCCCAGGGGCACGCCGTCGGCAACCTACACCAGGATGACTTTCAGGTTTTCGACAAAGGGAAGCCACAAGTGATCACCCAGTTCGAAGTCGAACAGCCCGGAACTTTGACCGCGAAGGCGCGGCAGAAGGCGGTGGAGAACTCCAGCGACGCGCCTTCCGTCGACGCGACTCCAAACACCGGGAACGCTGCTGCCGCGCCCGAGCGTTTTGTAGCTTACATGTTCGACGATGTGCACCTTGAATTCGGCGATCTCGCACACGTTCGCGAAGCCGCGGAACACCACTTTGCCACATTGCGGCCCACGGATCGTGCCGCCATCTTCTCTACCTCAGGTAATACGGTTCTTGATTTTACCGACGATCGCGCCAAGCTGCATGAAGCCCTGGATCGTCTGCAGCCACACTCCATCGCTCGCAGTGTGGGGAACGATTGCCCGGAGATCAGCTTCTACCAGGCGGACCTGATCGTTAATAAGCGCGACGCGGACGCGAAGGCGATCGCCGTCAATGAGGCGCAGCAGTGCGGTCCTCAGGGATTTGGTGGCGTAGTGCTGGGAAATGCTGGACCACTCGTGGACGCGATCAGCCAGGGCGTTTTGAGTGCTGGTCAACACGAAAGCAAGGTTGCGCTGAATTCTCTGAAAGATGCCGTCCACGTCGTGTCCCAGATGCCCGGTCAGCGAAGCATCATCCTCGTTTCTCCCGGGTTCATCATCCCGGAACTGGATTATGAATACAACGACATCGTCGACCGTGCGGTGCGATCGCAGGTGATGATCAACACGCTGGACGCTCGCGGATTGTACGTCGTAATCCCCTACGGAGACGCCAGTCATCAGCCTCAGGCCAGATCTCTTGAAGCTGCCATCGGTCCCAATGGAACTCTCAACATTCCACCGACGAGCAAGAGTCTGATCGAGACTGCCGCTGCTAACGCGAACGACGAACTACTCTCCGCTTTAGCGGACGGCACTGGCGGGGTTTTCTTTCACAACAATAACGATTTCGACGAAGGCTTCCGCCGGGTTGCCGAGACCCCGGAATACTCATATGTGCTGGCATTCGTTCCTCAAAATCTCAAGCTCGATGGCAGCTTCCATAGCCTGAAGGTCACGCTTAAAAACCCTCAAAAGCTTGCCCTGCAAGCCCGCCGCGGCTATTACGCGCCCAAGAACTTCGCCAATCCCGACGAGCAGGCGAAACAGGAAATCGAAGAGGCAATGTACTCCCGGGAAGAGCTGCATAATCTTCCGGTCAACCTGCGCACGCAGTTTTTCAAGGCCAGTGACGAGGATGCCAAGCTTGTCGTCCTCGCCCACGTGGATGTGAAACGACTGCACTTTCGAAAGGTCGAAGGGCGGAACGACAATGTTCTCACCTGCGTGTCGGCTTTGTTTAATCGTAACGGCAATTTCATTCAGGGAACGCAGAAGGTCATTACCATGCACTGGAAAGATGAAACTCTGGAACGCAAGCTTGATTCGGGCATTACGCTGAAGACAAGCTTCGACGTGAAACCGGGCAGCTATCTGGTCCGGCTAGTGGTAAGAGATTCCGAAGGACAGATGATGTCTGCCGAGAATGGAACGGTGGAGATTCGCTAGAAGGCATATCGGGGGTGAAGTATGCGCGATCGCCGGTTGATCTTTATGATCGGATCTATCTGTATGGCCAGTTGCTGGATGTTCCTGCAACTGAGCTCTAACCGCACTGTAGCCCACGCCCAGGAACCAGCCGCGGCTGCCGCGTCCGACCAAGCCATCTTCCGGGCGGAAACCCGTCTGGTGCTCGTCGACACCGTGGTGACCGACAGGAAAGGCAACTACATTCGCGATCTGGCGCAGAAAGACTTCAAGGTTTGGGAAGATGGCAAGGAACAATCCCTTACCAGTTTCTCCTTTGAGGAGAGCACCGGTTCCCCCGACTCTCAACCGCACTATCTGGTTCTGTTCTTCGACAACTCCACCATGGACTTTGGGGACCAAGCCAAAGCCAGGGATGCGGCCGCAAAGTTTATTGATGCGAATGCCGGACCCGGCCGCTTGATCGCTCTCGCCGATTTTGGCGGCGCCGTCCGTATCTCGCAAACCTTCACCGCCGATGCCAAGCGGCTGAAGCAGGTGGTGATGGGCATAAAAGGGTCTGTCGTCTCACCAAATGCGCAGCCGCCCGTGATGGTCGCGTCTCTGGCGGCTCCGCCTGCAGCGCCGTTCTTGGGAAATGCCGAAGCCGATTACGGCGTGCATACAGTGCTACTTGCTCTGCGCAGCCTGGCGAAAGGCCTTTCCACCGTGCCCGGCCGCAAGACGCTCGTCATGTTGACCTCCGGATTTCCGCTGAGCCTGGAATATGAGTCAGAGGTCACCGCAGTGATTGATACCTGCAATAAGGCAAATGTTGCCCTCTATCCTATCGATGTTCGCGGGTTGGTGGTGCCGGAACTTCAGAAGCCGCAAGGCCGTCTGGCGCGGCCTTCGATCCATTCCCCATCGGGATCGCTCGTCCCAGTCGCGCTTCACTATTCCAGCAAGCGCTCGCATCCGCCCGCACTCATGCTGGCGGAGTTTGCCGAACCCGCAGAACCGCTTCCCATGCAACGTGGCGGTGGAGGCGGCGGTGGAGGCGGTGGTCATGGAGGCGGCGGTGGTGGTGGGACCGGGGGCGGCGGTGGTCACGGAGGCGGTGGAACCGGTGGCGGAGGAACCGGCGGAGGCAAGACGGGCGGTAGTGGAACTCCGGGGGGAACTAACACCACTACGCTTACCAATGGACAATACAGCCCATACAATCAGCCCAGGCAAATCGTTCCGCCGTTTCCTCCCAGCGCTTCTGACAACCAGCAAGTTCTCTATCAACTCGCTGATGGCACCGGTGGTTTTGTCATCCTCAACACCAATGACTTGCTGGGCGGTCTGGAAAGAATCGCCAAAGATCAGAACCAGTATTACCTTCTCGGCTACAAGCCCGCCGTTTCAACTGACGGGACTTGCCACACGTTGAAGGTCAAAGTGGAGCGTGGGGGAACGAATGTCCGCGCGCGTAGTGGCTATTGCAACTCCAGGCCGACGGATCTTCTGGCCGGCAATCCGATTGAGAAGGATCTGGAAACCCGCGCCAGCGGCGGGATGCAAGGCAACGTCACCGCTTTGATGCAGGCTCCTTTCTTCTATACCTCGCCCAACACGGCCCAGGTGCATCTTGCAGTGGAGATTCCTTCCACGGCGCTCAGGTTCGAGAAGGTAAAAGGAAAACAGCATGCAGCCATCAACATATTAGGCATCGCCTACAAACCGGACGCGTCAATTGCCGCGCGCTTCAGCGATACCGTGAATGTCGACTTCGACGACAAGAAACAAATCGAAGAATTCCAGAAACACCCATATCGCTACGAAAACCAGTTTGATGTCGCCTCCGGCGATTACAAACTAAAAGTCGTGTTCAGCTCCGGCAATGAGAGCTTCGGCAAACTCGAAACGGCACTCGCCATCGACCCCTACCGCGGTCAGGAATTCAGCATTAGTGGAGTAGCTCTCAGCAACGACATTCGCCGTGCCGCCGACATGTCCACGAGCCTGGACAGCCAACTGCTCGAGGACCGAACTCCTCTATTAGTACAGGGAATGCAAGTTCTACCCTCCGCGTCGAATCACTTCAAGAAGACCGACACCGCTGGCATCTACGCCGAGGTTTACGAACCGCTCTTGAAGAATCCGAACCCTCCGGAAGTTGCCTATGAACTAATCGTTGTAGAACTCAAGAGTGGACAGGAGAAGCTCCACGTCGGAGAACGAACTCCCAAAGGAACAGTTGGCAACCCGGTGATTCAGTTGGGAGTCAAGCTGCCGGTGGCTACGCTGGGTCCCGGTTCTTATCGTTTGAAGTTACGGGCCGTCGATTCATTGAATAACTTCAGCAAGACTCGCACGGCTGATTTTGAAGTGGAATAAGAGGTTGAGTAAGGGGTGACCCGCGTTGTGCCCTTGCACTCGACCTGCAAGAGCCGCTTCGCATATGATTCGAGAATGATTCGTGGGAATGCGTATTGCGGCAGCTGCGGGTCCGCCCGATGATCATTACCCGGAGTCCGCTGAGGGTTTGTCTCGGCGGTGGCGGCACCGACCTCCCGTCCTATTACCGGCAGCATACTGGCTTTGTCCTCTCCGCGGCGATTAACCGCTACGTCTACATCACCATCAACGAAGCGTTTCGTCCCCGGATCATCGTCAAGTATTCCAAATTCGAAGATGTGGAGCGCGTCGATGAAATCCAGCATCCCATCATTCGCGAGGCCCTAAAGCTGACTGGTATAACCGGGCCGTACCTTGAGATTGTCAGCCTTTCCGACATCCCGGCGGGCACCGGCATGGGGTCCTCCGGCAGCTTCACGACCGCCCTGCTGTGCGCTCTGCATACGCTGAAGCGGGATTTTGTGCCGCCGCGAGACCTCGCGGAGCAGGCCTGCCACATCGAACTAAAAATGCTCAACGAGCCCATTGGCAAGCAGGATCAATACATCGCCGCTTTTGGCGGCATCACCTGCTTCCAGTTTTTGCCGGATGATCGCGTGGTCGTCGAACCGTTGAAAATTCCGGCCGAGACTCTGGCCAACCTCGAAGACAACCTGCTCTTGTTCTTTACTGGAAGCTCTCGCAATGCCTCCGACATTCTCCGCGACCAGGACTCAAGAACCAAACAGAACAACTCTGAGATGATCGAGAATCTTCACTTCACCAAACAGTTGGGCATCGAAAGCCGTGACGCGTTGCTGAACTCTGACCTCCGCAAGTTTGCCGATTTGATGAACGTGCATTGGGAACATAAGAAAAAGCGATCTCCCGGTATGAGCAGCGGCGAAATCGATCGGTTATATGAACTCGCGAGGACCAATGGCGCGCTCGGGGGCAAACTCGTCGGTGCGGGCGGAGGCGGGTTTCTCATGCTTTACACCGAAGAAAAAACTCGCCTCAGGGCGGTCATGCGCCATGCGGGACTTCGTGAAGTTCGTATGCAATTTGACTTTGCCGGAACTACGGTTGTGGCACATTCGTAGGAGAATTCATTGTTAACAGTTGCGATTCTCGCCGGCGGCCTCGCTACTCGCTTGCGGCCATCTACCGAGACCGTGCCGAAATCATTGCTCGAGCTGAAGGGCGAGCCCTTCGCCGTGCATCAACTGCGCTTGCTGCAATCGAAGGGCATCCGGCGCGTTGTGCTCTGCGTGGGGTATCTGGGTGAGTTGGTCCAACGCGCAATCGGCGACGGTTCTGCCGCAGGCCTTCAGGTAGACTACTCATTCGACGGAGATGTTCTGTTAGGTACGGCCGGTGCGATCAGAAATGCTTTGCCAAAGTTGGGCGACTCGTTTTTTGTGATGTACGGTGATTCCTATCTTCCTTGCGACTATGCTGCGATTGCCCGGAGCTTCAAGTCCTCGGGCATGCTGGGAATGATGACCGTCTTTCGCAACGAAGGGAAGTGGGACACGAGCAACGTCGAGTTCGAAGCGGCCGGAGAAACAGGAACGATCCTCGCGTACAGCAAGACAAATCGCACTCCGCGGATGCGCTACATCGATTACGGACTCGGAGTTTTTCGCGCAGAGGCGTTCCAAAACCTCCGTCTTCGAAAAGCTTGCGATCTCGCCGAACTGTACGCGGATCTGCTGCAACGCAAGCAACTCGCGGCGTTTGAAGTCCGTGAGCGGTTCTACGAGATCGGCTCGCCCGCGGGACTGCAAGAGACGGCCGCGTTCCTGGCTGCACGAGAGGCAAATCAAGAATCGTAACAAGAAAAGTTCGTCTGTTTTCCTTCGTGTAACTTAGTGTCCTTAGTGGTTAAGCTTCTTAAGCTGACGCAAAAACTAATGACGGCAAAGATTTCATTCGCACAACAGTTTCTCGCGGAAGCCAAAGGAGTAATCGACCGCCTGGACGCCGCCAGCATTGAAAACGCCGCTTCTTTGTTGGCGCAAACGCGCGCTGCCGGCGGACGATTATTCATCCTTGGTGTGGGAGGCAGTGCGGCCAACGCTTCCCATGCCGTGAACGACTTCCGCAAAATTGCCGGCATTGAGGCTTACGCCCCCACCGACAACGTGGCCGAACTAACCGCGCGGGTGAACGATGAGGGCTGGGCAACGGTGTTCGAAGCTTGGCTTAAGGTCAGTCGGTTGCGCTCGAACGATCTTATACTCGTATTCTCGGTCGGTGGCGGCAATCTCGAGAACAATGTCAGTCCAAATTTGGTCGCCGCTCTGCAATACGCGAAGGTTGCAGGCGCGAAAATCCTGGGCATCGTCGGCCGGGATGGCGGCCATACCGCCAAGGTAGCCGATGTCTGCATCGTTATTCCTACCGTCAACCCCGCTCACATCACGCCGCACGCCGAAGCGTTCCAAGCCGTGGTGTGGCATCTGCTGGTGTCGCACCCAGCGGTGAAGCAGCGGCAGACCAAATGGGAATCGACCGCGCTGAACGGCGGCCAGCGCCCGGCAGTTTTTCTCGATCGCGATGGCGTCCTCAATCGCCCCGTGATCCGCGACGACAAGCCGTTTCCACCATCCACTCTGGAAGAACTTGAACTACTGCCCGACGTTGCGAAATCATTGCTTGACCTGAAGGCGCAAGGATTCGCCCTGATCGTCATCACCAACCAGCCGGATGTCGCGCGCGGCACCCAGACCCGCAACGCAGTCGAAGCCATCCATCAATCGCTCACGTCCTCTCTTCCAATCGACGATATCTTCGTCTGCTATCATGATGATGCGGATGATTGCGCTTGCCGCAAGCCCCGGCCTGGACTCTTGCTCGAGGCCCAGCGCAAGCACAATATCGATTTCTCACGCAGTTTCTTCGTAGGAGATCGCTGGCGCGACATCGACGCCGGCCATGCCGCAGGTTGCAAGACGATCCTGATCGATTACGGGTATCGCGAGAGAAAGCCGGCGCAACCTCCGGAAGCTACGGTACGATCGTTGCGGGAAGCGGCCGACTGGATCATCAGCTCCAGTTTGAAGGAGTCTCACAATGGGGTCTCACAATTAAGATGAAGTCCGTGTCTGAATTGCGGGTTCAGGTGTTCGCCGATGGAGCCGACAAGGCCAGCATCCTCGATCTCTATCGCCAACCCTACATCAAGGGCTTCACCACAAATCCAACCCTGATGCGGAAAGCGGGCGTGACTGACTACGAGCGCTTCGCTCTCGAAATTCTCCGACTCATTCCAGACCGTCCCATTTCCTTCGAGGTATTTGCCGACGATGAAATTGAAATGGAACGGCAAGCCCGCAAGATCGCGCGCTGGGCTTCGAACGTCTACGTAAAAATTCCGGTGACGAATACCCGCCGCGAGCCCATGTACGATCTCATCCGGCGCTTGAGCGCGGATGGCATTCAGGTGAACGCGACTGCGGTGCTGGCGCTCGATCAAGTTCAACACATCGCGCAAGCGCTGCGCGGCGGTGCGCCTTCGTATATTTCTGTTTTTGCCGGCCGAATCGCCGACACCGGCCGCGATCCGGTTCCTATAATGAAGACCGCGCTCGAACTGATGGCGCCCGAGCCCAACACTCAGCTAGTGTGGGCCAGCCCTAGGGAACTTCTGAACATCTTCCAGGCCGACGAAATTGGCTGCCACATCATTACTGTTACGTCCGACGTGCTCAAAAAGGTCAGCTTGATTGGGAAGGACTTGCACGAGTTTTCTTTGGAGACCGTGCAGATGTTCCACGACGACGCTGCCCACTCCAGATACACCCTGGAACTCACGCCGCAAGAGCGTCTGGTGTTTGAGTCGATGAGTTCCTAACTCGTATCGTTTCTGCTCTTATCGTTCCAGCTCTCATCCCGGATACCTTCCCGTGATGTAGCCTTCCAACTGCTGAATGGTCTCGGCCTGGTCAGAGACGATCCACTTCACCAGGTCACCCAGCGAAACCACACCCGCTACAGCGTCATTCTCGCCCATCACCGGAAGATGGCGGAAGTGGTGTTTGGTCATGATCGACATGCAGTCATCCACGGTGTGCCGGGGAGTCACGAACACGACAGGCGAAGTCATGATGTCGCGGACCGGAGTTTCCTTCGAGGAGTGGCCTCTCAGGATTACTTTGCGGGCATAGTCGCGCTCCGACAGAATGCCAACCAATTTGCCCTGGGAGATAACCAGCAATGCGCCCACGCTCTCTACAGCCATCTTCTCAATTGCCTCGTAGACGGACTGCTCGGGCGTTGCAGAGAGAACCCTGCTGTTGTCTTTGCTCTTTAAAACCAATGCTATCGTGTCGGTAAGCTTCATGAGGTCCTCTCCAGCCGGGCAAATTATACGCCTGACAGTTCTCAATCCAATCGCAAAAGCTCGCGCGCGCGAGCAAGAAATGATGATATCCCCACTGTCTTTGGAGAAAAAACGTTGGCCCTCCAGACCGCGTCGCCAACGGCGTGAAGAGCGGCACCATGGCGCCTGGACAAAACTAAATAACTAGGAACCGGCTGTGCCCTTTTGTGCTGGCTCTTGTCTATAATGGCCGGGGCACGTCGCAACTCCGGTTTTCCCGGCAGGAAGCAGGCTTTCCCGTTTGTCATTTTCGATCGTCAGCTGAGGTAGTGAAGAAGTGTCGGTTGATTGCATGAATGTGAAACCTGGAGTCGAAGTGGCCGCCCTGAGCGACGTGGGCTGCCAGCGCGAGAACAATGAGGACTCGTACCTCTATTGGGAGCCGGCTGGTGACGACGAATTTCACCGCAAGGGACGCCTCGCTGTGATTGCCGACGGCATGGGTGGCCACGAGGGTGGACAGGAAGCCAGCCGCCTCGCGGTTGAAACGGTTCGCGAAGTCTATGAGCAGGCCTTGGGCAACGATCCACAGGTGGCTCTCGTCGAGTCATTTGACGCGGCCCACGCCCGCATTCAGGAGTATGCCGAGCAGCATCCCGCATTCCAGGGGATGGGCACCACCTGCACCGCGCTCGTGCTTCGCGACCGGCAGCTTTATTTCGCGCACGTCGGAGACAGCCGCCTTTATCTGGTGCGCGGCGCACGCATCTTGCGTCTCACGCGCGATCACTCTTACGTGGGCCGGTTGGTGGAAAGCGGTATCGTCCGTGCTGAGGATGCCGAGAAGCATCCGCAACGCCACATCCTAACCGCCGCTCTTGGGGCGGGAAGGGAACTGGCTGTCGACAGCGCCGAAGAGGGTCTGCACCTGCTGGACGGAGACGACCTCCTGCTCTGCACCGACGGCCTATGGAGTGTCGTCACCGAAGAAGAGCTGGAGACGGCCGTCAGCGGTCACGCTCCGGCTGAGTCTTGCGCCGAGCTGGTGAAACTAGCCCGGCAACGTGGCGGCCCCGACAACATAACCCTGCAGGTCCTGCGCATCGGGCCCGATGCGCGGCCCTGAGTTCAATGGATATTTGTCGATCGCCTCAATAAAGTCTAGTAAAACGATGGACTTTGTGACATAATCGCTGACCGTAAGAATCTCGCGGGCTTTTAGCCCCTCAGGAACGACCATGAACTCCAGACGAGATTTTCTCAGGCACATATCGGCCGCCGCGCTCGCCGCGGGCGCCGTTCCGTCCATCTTGACCTGGGCTCTCCCGCAATCGCAGTCCGTCGACGTTCCCGGCGAAGACAGTATGATCCTTCGCTCTTTCCGTTTCGTCGACCTCGAAACTCCGGTCGAGTATTTCAATACCTGGCTCACGCCGGTGCCACATTTCTTCGTACGCAACCACATGTACGAACCTGTCCAGCTTGACGCCCCCGACTGGCGCCTCTCCGTCAGCGGAGAAGTAGAAAAGCCCGTTACCCTCAGCCTAGCCGAGCTCTCCAAGCTGGAAACCCACTCCGTCGTCAACACCCTCGAATGCGCCGGCAATGGACGCAGCCTCCATCGCCCTCAGGTCCCCGGCATTCAGTGGGGCAAAGGCGCGGTGAGCACGGCCCGCTTTTCCGGTCCACGCCTGCGCGATGTTCTCCAGCGCGCCGCAGTGAAGCCCTCCGGTAAGCACGTCATGTTCCGCGGCCTCGACGAAGTTCCCGGCAAGGTTCCACCGTTCATTCGCAGCATCCCCATCGAGAAAGCGCTCGACGCCGATACGCTGATCGCTACCCACATGAACGGACAGCCGCTCACCAAGCATCACGGCTTTCCGGCCCGAGCCCTCGTCCCCGGATGGGTCGGAGCGGCCTCCTGCAAGTGGCTCACGGAAATTAAATTACTCGATGCGGAATTCGTTGGCAATTTCATGAGCCCCGCCTACCGCTTTCCCAATCAGCCCATCAAACCGGGCGACGCCGTCAAGCCCGAAGATACGCATCCCGTAACCGCGCTGAGCGTGAAGTCGGTGATCGCTGGGCCGGGCGACGGCGCAACCACAAGGCCAGGCAAAGTCGCGGTGCACGGCGCAGCCTGGGCCGGTGAAGCCGACATCACGAAAGTCGAAATCTCCACCGACAACGGCACAACGTGGAATCCCGCCAAGCTAGGCCACGACCAAGCCCACTACGCCTGGCGTCTCTGGAGCTACGATTGGAAAGCCGGCAAACCGGGCGACTACTCTATCCTCTCGCGAGCCACCGACAGCCGTGGACGCACCCAACCCTCAACCCCAGCGTGGAATCCCAGCGGCTATCTCTACAACGCCGTAGATCAGGTGAAAATCCATGTCGCATAATAGTTTGAAGCCATGCACTCATATGGGCGCGTGCAGTAACGTGGAAGAGGGGCGCTTCAGCGCCGCGTCGCACGGCTGCACTCCTCCTAGCTTTGTCATCCCGACCGGAGCATGCCATTCCCGAAGGGAATGGCGTGCGGAGTGGAGGGACCTGCTGTTTCTCGCCACCGCGTGCGCTGCCGTCGCCCTATTCGCGCTCGTTTTCCCGCTCTCCGCACAAGCCCAGAAACCGGCCAGCCTAACCGCCGATCTCCCCGCCGGCCCGATGCAAGCCAAGGCCACTACGTCATGCCTGGAATGCCACGAAGCCCGCATAATCCTCCAACAGCGTCTAGGCATAGCCGCGTGGACGAAAGAAGTAGACAAGATGACAAAATGGGGCGCGCTGGTTGACGCCCCAGACCGCGACGCCCTAATCGATTACCTGAGCGCCAACTTCAGCCCCGACAAGCCCCCCTACGACCCGCCACGAACCTCAGGTTCAGGAAAGCGATAAGCAGGAAAGCGATACGACGGGTGGAGCAGGCCTTCCAGGCCTGCGTCAAAGGCAGACGTTACGAATTGGGTTTGCCCCAGAGGTACTCGAACAAATTGGCCGAGAGAAAGCTCACGAGTGCGCGCAGTACCGTGGAAGAGCGGCGCTTCAGCGCCGCGTCAAGGGTCGTGAATGACGGGGCTTCAGCCCCGTTCGCATCCCGAGGGCAAAAAGCAAAACGCTGCCGACCCAATGCCCCGACCGGACACTACGGCAGCGCTGCCATTGCTTGAGCCCAAATACAAGCGAAGTATAGAAACATCACTGCCCTACTTCTAGTGCATTGTTGGGTACCAGGAAACTGCAGCATTGCCGTCTCTCCTACACGTTTGTCATTCCGAGGAGCAAAGCGGCGAGGAACCTGCTGTCCGCCTGCGCAACCACAGCTGCCGTCTGGAGCGCAAACGGGGAGGGCACGAGTTTCAGCCTGCAGGCTGCCTGTGGCAGCCACTGGTCCCCGAATCGTACATACAATATCGCCAATTTTCCCGGAACATTCCGGCCCTTTTCCCCGCGCCAGGGCCTGCCCCAGGAATCCCAATAACTCTCTTGGATCTCAGGTTTGAGAGGCCTTGTACATACAATTAGATCCGCACATATTTGTGCTCATAAATACCAAAACCGGAACATACAGCACGAATGTTCCAACTGGAACACTCAGCACGAATGTTCCCGCCGGAACATATCTCCAAAAGCGCGTGGACTTACCCCGTGTCCCCCGTGCCCTCTGTGGTGGAAGGTTTTTCCGGACGTAACAACGGGAACAGAATCACGTCGCGTATCGTGTGCGAATCGGTGAGAAGCATGCACAGCCGGTCGACGCCCACACCCACCCCGCCCGCCGGCGGCATCCCGTACGACAGCGCGCGAATGTAATCCTCATCCATCTGGTGCGCCTCATCGTCGCCGCGCTCGCGCTCCGTCAACTGCGCCTCGAATCTTCGCCGCTGATCTTCCGGGTCGTTGAGTTCGCTGAACCCATTCGAGATCTCCATCTGACCCGCAAAAATTTCCCAGCGCTCCGTCCACTCCAGCTCGTCCGGCTTCTGTTTCGACAGCGGCGACACCGCAGTCGGATACTCATAAATAATCGTCGGCTGCGTCAGATGCTCCTCCGCGACCGTCTCGAACAAACTCGCAATCGTTTTCCCCGCAGGCTCCTTCGGATCGTGAGCCATGTGCGCATGCGCCTGATTAAACCGCTCGACCAGCGCCTTGACTCCGTCATGAGAAGCAAAGTCGCTCATCCCAGGCTTCGCCCCCGCAGTCTCTGGCCAGTAGTGGATGATGGCCTCACGCATGGTCAGGCGCTGCCAGTTCGCCCAATCAATTTCCTGATCGCCCCACTTCGTTTTCGTTCCACCAGTCACATCTTTCGCGGCCTGTGTGATCAACTCCTGCGTGAGGTCCATCACGCCCTGGTAGTCGGTGTAAGCCTGATAAAACTCCAGCATGGTGAACTCAGGATTCCAGCGCCAGCCCAGGCCTTCGTTGCGGAAGTTGCGGTTGATTTCATACACGCGGTCAAATCCGCCGACCACCAGCCGCTTCAAATAAAGTTCGGGCGCGATGCGCAGATATAAATCCATGTCAAGCGTGTTGTGGTGCGTCACAAACGGACGCGCCACCGCTCCGCCGGCGATGGGCTGCATCATCGGCGTCTCGACTTCGACGAACCCGTGGGCCTCCATCGTGCGGCGCAGAGACGTCACCAGTTTGCTGCGCTTCAGAAAAACCTCCCGGACGTCAGGATTCATGACGAGATCGACATAGCGCTGCCGGTAGCGCAATTCCACATCCGTAAGCCCGTGAAATTTTTCAGGCAGAGGCAGCAGGTCTTTACTGAGAAAGGTAATCTCCTCCACGTGGATGGTGAGCTCGCCGGTGCGCGTGCGAAATAAATATCCGCTGACGCCGATGTGGTCGCCGAGGTCGAGCAGCTTATACAGCTCGAATCCCGTGTCGCCGACTGCATCTTTCTTCACGTAAATCTGCAGCCGCTTTCCATCCTGTTGCAGATGGCAAAAGCCAGCCTTGCCCATCAGTCGAATCGCCATGATGCGTCCGGCCACGCGCACGTTGACCCGCGGAGCTTCCATTTGCTCGGCAGTCTTGTCGGAGTAGTCCGCGAGAATCCGCGGGATAGTGTGGGTGAATTCGTATTTGCTGCGGTATGCGACCTGGCCGAGCGCCTCGATCTGTTTCAGCTTCTGGCGCCGCAGTTCGTAAACATTGTCGTCGAATGCCAAGAGAGTCCTTTGAGAAGGAATTGCGCTTTACCCGCGCTGAGGATTAAGGAAACATTGAAACGCGATTATAAACAACCCGCGCCCGGAACGTGCATTCGCTGGATCGGTTGCGAACGAAAGACGGCTGTGAGGTAGTTCTGACGCAGCGGGCGGGACGCCGGCGCTACCGACTTGCGCGTACCTGTATATCATAGTACATTGGTACACATGGCGGACGATCCGAAGCTGCTGGTGGAGCGGGTGCAGACTGGCGTGCGCATCGAGAAGCGGCTGCTCAAGGTCCTGAAGGCTTTCGCCGAGTACCACGACATGACCCTCGGCGATCTGCTGGAGGGAATCGTGCTCCATGCGTTCGATGGGAAGACGCCGTTCAGCCCGGCTTCGCTTGAACGCATTCAGGAGTTGAAGAGGTTTTACGATTTTGATCTCGATTCGAGCGCCAGCCATCGGTTGAGGGAAATCAAGTCGCGGCCGGGGCGGAGGCGAAGTGCGGGCAGGGGCTAAAGCCCAGACTGATCGTGGGGCTTTACGCGGCGCTGAAGCGCCGCTCTTCCACGTCACTTCCGGCATTCCGTTTCGACCGCTGCTACAACGGGGAAGCCGTCACTTCCGGCACTCCGTTGACCGCGGCTACGACGGGGCAGGCATCACTTCCGGCATGGTTTGCCGCGCTGTTACAAACGGACTCGTTACTTTCGGCGCGCTTGAAGGCGTGTTCCGGCACGAATCTCTCGTACGTTAAGGACTGCTATGACGGAACAACGGATGAAAACCGCATTTACTGGACTGCAATGGACTCTGGGCCTCGCAATCCTCGTCGAAGCGATCTTATTTGTGTTGCCGTCGGGCCGCCACGACTTTGCCCGGACACACATGCCGGATATTGTGCGGCAAGTTCTGGGATGGGGCGAGATCATCGGCGCTATCCTCTTGCTGATTCCTCGAACGGCGGTTCGCGGCGGCTGGATCCTGGCGGGAATATTTGCGTTGGCGATTGTTGTCCACCTGCTGCACGGAATGTTCAACGTTGGGTATCTGGCCATCTACACAGCGGCGTCTTGGGCCGTTGCGACCGGCAGGGGAGCATAGACTGATCCGACGATCGTTCTCGGAGGGAAAGAGAATGTACCTCATGGGGCTGAAGCCCCATCAAACGCCCGCTTGGGACGCAGGCCTTGGAAGGCCTGCTCCACCCGCTTGTTTCCGCGCGAGATTCCATGACCAACGAAGAACTCATCCGTTATTTTGAGGGCGACGCCATTGCCGAAAGCTCTTTCCATCACGCCGATCATGTCCGCCTGGCGTTTGCCTATCTGTGCGAGTATCCCGTTCTACACGCGCTGGAGAAGTTTGCCGGCGCACTGAAGCGATTCGCCGCCGTTCGCGGCAGGCCACGGCTCTATAACGGAAAAACCATCACTTTCGTATATTTCCTCCTGATCCGCGAGCGAATGGCTGGCTGCGAGGGTGCAGACTGGGAAGAGTTCGGACGGCGGAATCCTGATCTGCTGGTTTGGAAAGACGGCATTCTGCGCTCCTACTATCGCGAGGGCACGTTGCAATCAGATTTGGCTCGCGCAGTTTTCGTACTCCCCGATAAATGTCTCGGGCTCCAAGCAGGTGGCGGCAGTGAGGAAGAAGCCGCCTCGCTGCGCTCGGCTGGACGGGCGAGGAGACTGTCCCCACAAGAACTGGAGGGGCGAGGAGACTGTCTCCACTGAGCATCTCTGCTTGAAGTCGCCCGGCATCGGCGTTAATATTAGCTGCTCGACAGTTGGTCGGGCGAGTGAGGGCGCAAGGCTCTATGCCGCAAAATTACGTTCCGATCTTTATCTTCATGGCAGTCATTGGAGTGCTGCTACCGCTCACGCTGCTGGCGGCGAAGCTGGTCCGTCCGGACAATCCCAGCAAGACTAAGCTGATGCCCTACGAGTGCGGCATCGATCCTATCGACAGTGCCCGCGGGCGTTACACTGTGCGCTACTACATTGTCGCGATCCTGTTCGTGGTGTTCGACGTGGAAACTATTTTTCTGATTCCCTGGGCGGTCAAGTTCAAGGCGCTCGGCATCTTTGGTTTGGTGGAGATGCTGATTTTTCTGGTCATCCTGATCGCAGGATACATCTGGGTTTGGAAAAAAGGCGCGCTGGAATGGGTGTAGCCTCAAGGCGGAAAACAGAAACCATGAACCGCGAAGGACACGAAGTATCACTAAGGTCTTAGTGGCTGGTTTCGTCGTGTGACTTGGTGTCCGCGCCCGCCTCACGCCTTGACGAATGTGGTCAGGCCGCGTCTGGTGCGTTCACGCAGCTGACACTCTCGCAGGGTTTCCGCGATGGCTTCCAGCTTCGGGACTCCATATATAAAAAAGTTCTCAAATTTCTCATCCGACGAGAACAAATGCAATTGCGCTTGACCCATCAGCCTCATCCCCAGTGGTTTGCGAAGCTCGAAATGGTCGACGCGGAAAAGCTCCAGACTTTCCTGAACCTTTGAGAGCAAGCCCCGTTCCCGTTTAATGCGCTGCGTCGTGATTTCGTAGTGGATTCTTCTGCTCTTCAAGTAGAAGTGCACGAAGATGATGGCGCAGGCGATTAGGCAACCGAGGACTGTGTACAAGGTGCCGGCATCCCTGGACTTGGGCTGGACAGCATAGGACCGGACGGCATATTCGATCCCGATGCCCAGGGCGATGACGACCAGAAAAGGAACGAGTTGGCCGATGCTGTAGATCATGGCCGGGTGACCGGAAAACAAGTCCTTTTCGGTTTCCAATTCTTTCGATGCCGCAAATGCCGACAGGTCGGTATTGCAGAAGCGGCACTTAATAGCTACGGCCTTGATGGTTTCTCCGCAGACCGGGCAAGCTTTTTCGTCGTCGTTCATGACCGATCCTCATTCCCGATCGTTCCGAGCCAGAATGATAACGCAAAACGGTGCGGGCTGTTCCGCGATGGCAGTCACGACGAGAAATCCTGAACGTGCAGTCCGCGGAGAAAGCTGCAGAGTGCCGGAGAAAGCCAGCTTCCCGATTTAGCCCGGCTTCAACGAAGGGCGCGCCTCGCTTCGCTTGGCGGGACGCCGAGGCGGCCGTTCCCACATGACTTTCACCCCTGCCGCTATCATGTGCCCCTGCTCGTGTTGAACCACATTAAAAGTGTCCCCGTGAAACCACAATAGAAGTGTCCCCTTTTAGAGTTCCTTCGGCGAGGAGGGACGGCGATTGGGGAGAACGGGATTGAGCAGGAAAGAGTTGAACC
>Ga0182024_10011386_pt1 | contig 17879 bp, 16 predicted proteins | sample P32metaG_FD_120480 | JGI IMG/M metagenome (GOLD analysis project Ga0182024, IMG submission 120480) | Permafrost microbial communities from Stordalen Mire, Sweden - P3-2 metaG (Illumina Assembly) | ecosystem: Environmental > Terrestrial > Soil > Wetlands > Permafrost | place: Sweden: Stordalen... | reverse complement strand
GTCGCAAGAACCTCGAAGGAATTGATCACGTCTTCTTCGCTGAGCTCCACTGCAACTGCGCCGCGGTTCTGCAGCAGTTCAACCATGCCAGAAGTCGCCAGCAGCTTGATGGCTTCGCGCAATGGCGTGCGAGAGACATTTAGCTTTTCACAGAGCTCCCGCTCGTTGAGTTTTGTGCCCGGCGGGATGATGAGCCGGATTTGGACCTGCCAGTGACCTGATGCTAATTGTCGAATGTTGGCCATCACCGAAACCGTTTTCGATCACAAATCCATCACACGCAGACGTCGAAACCTGGCGAAATGCGTCTAAATTTCGGCTACAAAAGAGTGTGATGGCGCGCGTCTAAGTCTTTGGAATATATCGGAATAATGCAGCAAAATCAACAACATATCTTCGCCGTTGCACCGATGATGGACTGGACCGACAGTCCCTGCCGCATGCTGCACCGCTGCCTGACCAAGCACGCCCTGCTTTATACCGAGATGGTGACGGCGGACGCGGTGCTGCATGGCGACCGCGCGCGGCTGCTGGGTTTTGACGCTTTCGAACATCCGCTGGCCTTGCAGCTGGGCGGCTCTGATCCGGCCAAGCTGGCTGAGGCCGCCAAAATCGCCGCCGATTTCGGCTATGACGAAGTGAATTTGAATGTCGGCTGCCCGTCCGACCGGGTGCAGTCGGGACGCTTTGGCGCCTGCCTGATGCGCGAGCCCGCGCTGGTCGCAACTTGCGTCGCGGCAATGCGGGCCGCGGTTTCCATTCCCGTGACCGTCAAAAGCCGCATCGGTGTGGACGATCAGGATCCCGAACAGTCGTTGCGCGCGCTGATCGATGGTTGCGCATCCGCTGGGGTCACCGTCTTCGCGGTGCATGCCCGCAAAGCCTGGCTGGAGGGCCTGTCGCCGAAGGAAAACCGCGACGTGCCGCCGCTGGATCATGATCTGGTCTATCGGGTCAAGCGCGAGCGGCCGACGTTGACCATCTTGATCAATGGCGGCATCGAGACTCTGGAACAGGCCGAGGAACATCTCGCCCATGTCGATGGCGTGATGCTGGGCCGCGCCGCCTATCAGAACCCTGTCATTCTGGCGGAGGTAGACTCACGTTTCTTCGGCGGCGGGCCGGTCGATCTGGACGCGGCGGTGGACGCCTATACCGATCATGTCGCGCGCCAGCTTGCGGGCGGCGCGCGGCTGCATCCGCTGATCAAGCCGATGCTGGGGCTTTACAACGGCCGGCCCGGGGCGCGGCTGTTCCGCCGCCATCTGAGCGAACATGCGGTACGCGATGGCGCCGGCGTCGCGGTGCTGCGCGATGCCCTGGCTTTTGTACGCCAACGCCAGGCCGCTTAAGCGTTCCTGAAAAAGCCGTGGCTCGCGCCCCAGCGCAGCATCAGCTCGGGCCACACCGCGTCCGGCTTGCCTGCCGTGCGCGCGATGCCGAAGCCGTGGCCACCCGCATCAAAGACATGGATCGCGGCGGGAATGTTGGCGCGACGCAGGGCGCTGAAATAGGCCACGCCATTTTCGATCGGCGGCACGGTGGTGTCGTCGGCGGCAAGGCAGATCCAGCTCGGTGGCGCGTCGGCCGGCACATGCCGCTCGCAGGAATAGGCATCGATTGGCGCGGCCGAAGCGTCCAGGCCCAGCAGATTATCGCGCGAACCCTTGTGGCAGCCTTCGCCCATGGTGACGACGGGATACATCGGCACCGAAAAGCTGGGGCGTGCATCCTGGCTGTCGGCGGCATCCAGCGGCGCATAAACCTTGGCCGCAAAGCGCGTGGCGATGGAGCAGGCGACATGGCCGCCGGCGGAAAAACCCATGAAACCGACGCGCGCGGGATCGATGCCGTATTTGCCGGCGTTGGCGCGCACCAGCCGGATGGCGCGCTGGGCATCCTGCAGCGGCACATCGCTGCGGTTGGCCCAGCCTTCGCCCGGCAGCCGGTAGCGCAGCACAAAACAGGTGACACCCGCGCCGTTGAGATGCCGCGCCACGTCCATGCCTTCGAAATCCAGCATCTCGCGCACATAGCCGCCGCCCGGCGCCAGGATCATGGCCGAGCCATCGGGGCGGTCGGGGCGCAGTGCATTCATCACCGGAATGCCGACCTGATCGACGGCGCGGTCACTGGGCGTGATGTAAGGCGGCTCGTGATTGGTGACGCGGATCGGCGGCAGATGAAGGGCTTCGCCGCCCGGCGGCGTGCCGGGCCACAGGATGATATTTTCTTTCGGATCGCTGGGCAGCACGCCATCGCCCTGCACCACCGTGTCGGCCAATGCCTGTTTCGACAAGGCCGCGGCGGCAAGGCCAGCGCCCATCAATGTCCGGCGATCCATCAATGCCTCCCTTTTTGTTGGTCGCTCCGGCTCACGCCGACGCTCCTATTTTTCTCGAGCATCACACTCTTTTCCTTTTGCGGGCAAGGCGTATTGTGCGCCCATGATGAAGCTGATCCCTGCATTGGCGTTGCTGTTTCTCGCATCGGCCGCGATGGCCGATGATGGTCCGGCCTATGGCCCTCAACTTGAGGGCTATGATTATCCCTTGCCTGTTCAGCACTACCGTTTCCAGAGCCAGGGCGTGGCAATGGACATGGCCTATATGGATGTAAAGCCGGCGGTGCCAAACGGCCATGCCGTCGTATTGCTGCATGGCAAGAATTTCTGCGCCGCCACCTGGGAAAGCAGCATCAGGGCGCTGAGCGGCGCCGGCTACCGCGTCATCGCACCCGACCAGATCGGCTGGTGCAAATCCACCAAGCCCGAGCATTACCAGTACACCTTTGAGCAACTGTCGGCGAACACCCATGCGCTGCTGGAATCACTGGGCATCACCAAAGCCATCGTGATGGGCCATTCCACCGGCGGCATGATGGCGATCCGCTATGGACTTCTGTTTCCGGCCGACACCGAAAGGCTGGTGCTGGTCGATCCGCTGGGACTGGAAGACTGGCGCGCCAAGGGCGTGCCGTGGCAGAGCCTGGATGCGCAATACCAGACCCAGCTCAAGACAACGGCGGACAGCATCCGCGATTATGAGCGCGTGACTTACTACGCCAACACCTGGAAGCCGGAATACGAACCCTGGGTGCAGATGCTGGCCGGCATGTATCGCGGCCCGGGCAAAGCGGTAGTGGCCTGGAATTCGGCGCTGACCTACGACATGATCTATACCCAGCCGGTGTTCTACGAATTCGAGAAGCTCAGCATGCCGGTGCTGCTGATAATCGGCGATCACGACAACACCGCGCCCGGCAAGCAGTTGGCGCCGCCGGAGCTGCGGGCGCAACTGGGTCATTATCCCGAACTGGCCAAAGCCGCGATTGCGCGGATGAAACAGGGCAAGCTGATCGAATTTCCTGATCTCGGCCATTCACCGCAAATCCAGGACCCGGAGGGATTTCACGCCGCGCTGCTGGCCGCTCTCAAGCCTTGAAGCCGTGCGTTGCGGCCCAGGCCAGGAACAGGTCCGGCCAGGCGCCGCAGGGCTTTCCCTGCGCCCAATGCAGGCTGAAGCCGTGGCCGCCTTCCTGAAACACATGCAGCTCTGACGGCACCTTGGCATCGCGCAGCTTGCCGAAAAAGGTGATGCCATTGGGGAATGGCGGCACCACATCGTCATCCGCCGCCAAACAGACAAAAGACGGCGCCGTCTCGGCGCCGACATGATTTTCCAGCGACCAGTTGGCCACCGCTTCGGCGGATGGATTGTCACCCAGCAGCTTGTCACGCGAGCCCTGATGCGCCCCCGGCCCCATGGTGATGACGGGATACATATGCGCGGCAACGATGGGCTTGTCGTCTGTCTGGTCGGCCGCATCCACGGGCGTGTAAGTCGCCATGCCATGGCGCGTGGCGAGCGAGGCCGACAGATGACCGCCGGCGGAAAAACCGATCACGGCCAGCTTGGTCACGCCATACTCGCCGGCGCGGATCAGGCGCATGGCGCGCTGGGCATCCTGCAATGGTACGCTGGAGCGGTTCTTCCAGCCTTCGCCCGGCAGCCGGTAACGCAGCACAAAACAGGTGATGCCCAGGCTGGAGAAATGCTGGGCGATCTCGCGCCCGCCACGGTCGCCGCCTTCGCTAGCATAGCCGCCGCCCGGAATGACCAGCAGGCCCAGGCCATTGGGCCGCGCGGCGCGATAAATGAAAAAGCCGGGCGTCTGGATCTGGCTGACAGCGCGGACATGAAAGCCGTCCGGCTGGATCGCGTCGGTGACTTTCAGATTGAGCGTGATGCCTTCGCCGCCCGGCGGCGTGCCCGGCCAAAGTTCCACGAATTCCTTGGAATCGCCGGGCAGAGCGCCCGATTCGATCTGGGCGTCCGCCGCGCCCGATACCAGCGCGCCAGCCAGGCCAACCCGATCATTTCGCGCCGATCCATTCCGCCTCCGTTATTTTGGACGATGCTCTCGCGGGGATGGTCTCAAGACAAGGCTAAATCTTCTGATCGTACTCACCGACTTCCGGATACTTTCCCAGACGCGTGTCGATGTCCCTGAACATCGCCCGCATATTGACTTCCGACGCTGGGCTTTCGACCACGACCACCAGTGACGGCTTGTTGGAAGAGGCGCGCACCAGACCCCAAGTGCCGTCTTCCAAGGTCACGCGCACGCCATTGACGGTGACGACGGAAACGATCTTCTGGCCCAGCAGACTCTCGCCCTTGTCCTTCAGGACGCTGTATTCCTTCACCATCGCATCGACCACGGCATATTTTTTGTCGTCGGGGCAATAGGGCGCCATGGTCGGCGAGCCCCAGCTTTGCGGCAGGGCGTTGTAAAGTGAGGACAGTTTCGCGGCCGACCCAGCCTTGTCCAGCATCTCCAGCACCTGAATGCCGGCGACGATGCCATCGTCATAGCCATAACCGATGGGCGGATTGAAGAAGAAATGGCCGGACTTTTCAAAACCTGCCAGCGCGCCAAGCTCGGCGGTGCGGCGCTTGATATAGCTGTGGCCCGTCTTCCAGTAATCGGTCTTCACGCCATTGGCTTTCAGCACCGGATCGGTGAGGTAGAGACCGGTGGATTTCACATCCACCACAAAGGTCGCGTTCTTGTGCTCGGCCGAAAGGCCGCGCGCCAGCATCACCCCGATCTTGTCGGCGAAGATCTCGCGGCCCTTGTCATCCACCACGCCGCAGCGGTCGCCGTCGCCGTCGAAGCCCAGGCACAGATCAGCGCCCTGCTCCTTCACCGCATGGCCCATGGCATGCAGCATTTCCAGATCTTCGGGATTGGGATTGTATTTGGGAAAGGTGAAATCCAGATCGGTATCCAGGCCGATCACCTCGGCGCCGATGCGGCGCAAGGCTTCGGGCGCAAACGCACCGGCCGTGCCATTGCCGCAGGCCGCGATCACCTTGATCGGGCGTGACAGCTTGTGGCCCTTGGTGACGGCCGCAAGATAAGTCTCGCGCATGTCGGGCACCGCGACGTAAGCGCCGCCGGCGCGCTCCCTCTCCTTGCCGTTCAGAACAATGTCCTTGATGGCGTTGATCTCGTCGGGGCCGAAGGTCAGCGGCCGCTTGGCGCCCATCTTCACGCCGGTCCAGCCATTTTCATTGTGGCTGGCGGTGACCATGGCGACCGCGGGGCAATCCAGCGCAAACTGCGCGAAATAGGCAACCGGCGACAATGCAAGACCGATGTCATGCACCTCGCACCCCGCGCGCATCAGACCGATGGTCAGCGCCTGCTTGATCGAAAGACTGTAGCTGCGAAAGTCATGCCCGGTGACGACCTTGGGCTGCACGCCAATGTCATGCAGATAAGTGCCCAGCCCCAGACCCAGCGCCTGGATGCCCAGCAGATTGATCTCCTTGCCGAACAGCCAGCGCGCATCATATTCGCGAAAGCCGTTGGCGGTGACGAGCGGCAGGTTCTCGTAATCGGCCGTGTTGGGAACAAGGTCGGAACGGGGCTTGGTCATGATGTCCGCATAGTGGAGGAACCGGCCACGGTTTTAGTCGCACCCGCCGCCCTGCTCAACCCGGCTCGTGCGGACCTAATGTCCCATCCTGGCGCTCGAAGCGGGGATTGGCGATATCGTAGGTGCCAAAACCGCAATGGGGACAGGCCACAATCAGATCACCACGCGCCATGCGGGTCACCTGATGACACTGTTCGCAGCGATAATCCGACGATTCACGCGCGATCTCTCCCTGTTTCTCACTCATGTCGAGGACCTTGCCGCGATTGCCAAGTGCCAACGCACCTGACCGCCAGGACGTTCCGCACCCATCCTGTATTGCACCAGTTCCCGCATGGTATAAGCACGGCACATGGACAATGACCTTCTGAACAGGCTGAAGCTGCCCCGGATCGCGCCCGGCTGGGTGTGGCTGGTGGGCGCAGGGCCAGGCGATCCGGGCCTGATCACGGCGCTGGGGCTGCGCGCGATCGCAGACGCCGATGCCATTCTGTACGACGCGCTGGTGGATGAGAGCCTGCTGGCGCTGGCCGGCGGCGAAAAAATCTATGCCGGCAAGCGCGCCGGGGTCAGAAGCTGCAAGCAGGACGAGATTTGCGAACTGCTGGTGCGACTTGCGAAAGACGGCAAGCGCGTTTTGCGGCTGAAGGGCGGCGATCCCTTCGTCTTCGGGCGCGGCGGCGAGGAAGCACAGGCGCTGGCGCGCGCTGGTGTGCCGTTCCGCATCGTGCCGGGCATTACCGCGGGCATCGGCGGTCTGGCCTATGCCGGCATTCCCGTCACCCACCGCGATACCAATCATGCCGTCACCTTCATCACGGGCCATGGCATCGACGGAAAACTGACAAAGCTGGACTGGGCCGCGGTGTCGCGCGGGGCGCCGACTTTGGTGCTCTACATGGCGCGCAAATTCGCGGGCGAGATTGCGCAAGAGCTGATGGCGGCAGGGCGCAGCGCCCACGAGCCCGCGGCCATCGTCGCCAATGCCGCGCGCCCCGACCAGCAGGTGATCCTCACCACGCTTGGCGGACTGGCGGCGGCGGCCGAGAATGCGCCGGCGCTGGCCATCATCGTCATCGGCGAGAATGTGCGCCTGGCGGAAGAACTCAGCTGGCTGGCCGAAACAGTTTGAGCCGCTCAGGCAGCTCTTCCATCACCGCGCGGCGTTCCCTGTCGCTCATGCAATACCAGTCCCCGATTTCCTCGAGCGTCCGCCCGCAGCCCCGGCACAGCCCGCTCTCGGGGTCATACGTGCAGATTTTGAGGCAGGGGCTCTCCATAGCCTGCAGAAAATAAGGCTTTTGTTCTAAGACATACAACTGCCTTAACCGGGACTTAACAGCGGCTCACTAGGCTTGGCCCCGCAGATTCGGAAAATCCCGCCATGGCCAAAGCGCAGTTCCACAAGAACCAGCGTATCTATGTGAAGCCGGTCGGCACCTGGGCGCTGATCGAGCGCGTGGTGCCGCATTGGGCCAAGGGCATCGATGAGCCCATCCGTATCCATTACGATGTCGGTCTGGGCCGCGAATTTGCCGCCGAGGAATTGCTCAGCGAAGAACCCTTGAGCGACAATGCGCGCAACGACACCCACACCTGGCGCGTGGTGCGCGCCCGCAACAAATGGCAGCCCGCGGAAGATTGCGCCCGCCATCCCGTGCCCGGCACCTATCCGGTGGTTATCACCGGAGAAGCGGAATGGGGCGGCTGGCGCGTGCCGGGCGCCGAATATGATTTGGACCCTGCCAAGGTCGAGGAACAGGCGCGCCTGATCGCCAGTGCGCCCCAGCTTGCGGGCTTTGCCAGCGCCCTGGTGGAATGGGCGCGCAAGTCGGGTGAGGACATGCCCAACGCGCTGGCCGAACTGGCGCACCAGGCCCAGGATCTGCTGACTGAGGTCAAGCGGTCCTCATGACGGCCGCGCTCGACGCGAGCGCGGCAAGCATGGCGCGCCCTGCGCTCTTCACGCCCAGGCTGCTGCTGGTGCTGGACGGTTTCACCGCGCTGACCGTGCTGTTTTTCTGGCCGTGGGTCAGCCATCTGTCGTCGGCGCTGATCGGTCCGCCGGAAGACAATATGCAGGACTTCTGGAACAGCTGGCACGCCGCGAGTGCGCACGGCTGGCGCGATTTCATGTTTACCGATCAGATCCGCTATCCCGAAGGCACATCGCTGAGCTATCACTCATTCGCGTGGCCGCAGGTTTTCGCCGTGGCCCTGTTAAGCCGCATTTTCGGCGCCGATTTCACCACCCTGGTCGCCCTGCACAATCTGACACTGTTGGCCAGCTTTCCGCTGGCCGCGACCGGCATGTTTTTTCTGGCGCGCCATCTGCTGGGCGAAGGTGAAGGCCGTGACGCAGGCGCAGTCCTGGCCGGCTTCATCTTCGCCTTCAATCCCTGGCATGTGGCGCAGACCATGCACCATGCGCATGTCTCGGGCATCGAGTTCCTGCCCCTGTTTGTGCTGTTCTATCTGCAGGCGCTGTAGCAGCGCAGCACCCAGCTTCTGGCGGCGGCTTGCGCCATGGCCGCGCTGAGCGCGCTGTCCTGCTGGTACTTTCTTTTCTACCTGCTCTATTTCATGGCGTTCCAGCTTCTGTACCGGCGCATTCGCGACGGGCGCTGGTCATCGGGCTGGACATTGAGGGCGCCGATCCTGTGCCTGGGCGCAACGCTTCTTCTGCTGTCGCCCTGGCTGGTGCACATGATCGGCGCTCCGGCGCGCACCTATCCCGGCAACAACATATTTGTCGCCGACCCGCTGGCCATGATCGCTTTTCCGCCGACCCATCTTCTGGCCCGCTATGGTGCGGGCGTCTATGCGGCGCTGAGCGGCAACGCCTGGGAAAACACCATCTATCTGGGCCTGGTCAATCTTGCGGTGCTGGGCTGGGCGCTGACCCGCAAGGGCGAGAAGCGCCTGCTCCACTATGCCCTGGGTGGCATGGTGTTCTTCGCCGTGATTGCCGCGGGCGAGCTTTTGCATGTCGGCGGGCATATCACGCGGCTGCCGCTGCCCGGCGTGGTCCTGGCCAACCTGCCGTTTTTCGGCAACGCCCGCACGCCTGCCCGCGCCATGGTGATGGTCTATCTGTTCCTGAGCCTTGGTTTGGCGCAGGCCTGCGTGATGGCGCTCACCCGCCGCACAGCCGCGGCGCGCGCGGTCATGGCGCTGACGGTCCTGCTCATGGTGCTGGATTTCACACCGGCCTCTCTGGGCGCAACACCGGCCGCCTGCCCAGCGGCGCTGGATGTCATTGCCGGCGATCCGGGCCGCTTTGGCGTCCTGGATCTGCCGCGCGGCTATGTCGAGGGCAACGCCGCCATGATGCTGTCGGCCTGCCACGGCCACCCGATCGTGGCGGGCGAGACCGCGCGCAAGATGGGCGACACCCTCGAAGACCGGCTGGTGGCCACCGATCTCGCCGCCCAGCGCCGCCAGCTCGCCGCCGCACAGGTCAAATATATCGTGCTGCACCGCCCCCAGGGCGAATTGTACCGCTGGAACAAGGCCGATGGCCGGCTGGCGGATTATGCCAGCGTCTATAAGCCCGTGGCCGACGATGGCCGGCTGATGGTGCTTGGCGTCTATTGATTGTTCGCGGGCAAAAAGACCGGCTATAAAAGCCCGTTTCCCAGCCCGAAAGCCATCCACCCATGCGTACCGACGAGCCGCGCGCCATCCATCTTGCCGACTATAAAGCGCCGGAATTCCGCATCCGCACCGTGCATCTGGACTTCACGCTGTCGCCGGAAGCGACGCGGGTCACGTCGCGGCTTGAGATCGCGCGGCAGACCGGTTCGGGCCCGCTGGTGCTGGCGGGCGAAAGCCAGAAGCTGCTGTCCATCGCTCTCGACGGCCGTCAGCTCTCGCCCGGCGAGTACCTCGTCGACGACAAAAACCTCACGGTGCCCAATCCGCCGGCCAAGCTGACGCTTGAGATTGCCAGCGAGATCAACCCGGCCGCCAACACCGCGCTGGAAGGCCTGTTTCTGTCCAACGGCATGTTCTGCACCCAATGCGAGCCGGAGGGTTTCCGCCGCATCACCTATTTCCTCGACCGGCCCGACAATCTTTCGGTCTTCACGGTGCGCATCGAAGCCGACCGGGAGCAGTATCCGGTACTCTTGTCCAACGGCAATCGCATCGAAAGCGGCGAGCTTGCTGGTGGCCGTCACTTCGCGGTGTGGCACGACCCCTTCCCCAAACCGTCCTATCTTTTCGCGCTGGTGGCGGGCGATCTGGGCGCCATCCATGACAGCTTCACCACCATGAGCGGCCGCAAGGTGGCGCTGGACATCTTTGTCGAGCATGGCAATGAGCCGCGCGCGCTCTACGCCATGGATGCGCTCAAGCGGTCGATGAAGTGGGACGAAGAGGCCTATGGCCGCGAATATGACCTCGACATCTTCATGATTGTGGCGGTGTCGGCCTTCAACATGGGGGCGATGGAGAACAAGGGCCTCAACATCTTCAACGACAAGGTGCTGCTGGCCTCGCCCGAAACCGCCACCGATGACGACTATGCCCGTATCGAAAGCGTGGTGGCGCATGAATATTTCCACAACTGGACCGGCGACCGCGTCACCTGCCGCGACTGGTTCCAGCTGTCGCTGAAGGAAGGCCTGACCGTCTTTCGCGACCAGCAATTCTCCGGCGACATGCGTTCGCGCGGCGTGCAGCGCATCCAGGACGTGCGCGCGCTTCGGGCCCGCCAGTTCGTGGAAGACGCCGGCCCCCTGGCCCATCCGGTGCAGCCGCAGAGCTATATCGAGATCAACAACTTCTACACCGCCACCATCTACGACAAGGGCGCGCAGGTGATTGGCATGCTCAAGACGCTGGTGGGCGATGAGGGCTATCGCAAGGCGACCGATCTTTATTTCGAGCGCCATGACGGCGAAGCCGCCACGGTGGAAGACTGGGTGCGGTGTTTCGAGGACACTAACGGCCGCGACCTCACGCAGTTTCGCCTCTGGTACCGCCAGTCGGGCACGCCGGTGATCGAGGCGCACGGCGCTTATGACGCCAAGGCGAAAACCTACACCCTGGAGCTGACGCAATCGCTGGCGCCCACGCCCGGCCAGCCCGAGAAAAGCCCGATGCACATTCCGGTGCGCATGGGGTTGGTGGGCCAGAAGGGCGCCGCTCTGCCCCTGACCTTGGAGGGCGAGAACCATGCCGGACCTGAAACGCGGGTGCTGGAGCTGACGGAAAATTTCCATCGTTTCGTGTTCGTGGATGTGGCGGAGGAACCGCTTCTGTCGCTGGGCCGCAATTTCTCGGCCCCCGCCATCTTCCGCACCTCGCACAGCCGGCATGAAACCGCGACCCTGATGGGCAAGGACAGCGATGCTTTCAATCGCTGGGAAGCGGGCCAGACCTTGGCGGCCCAGCTCATGCTGGAAGTGGCGGGGGAAGCGCGCGGTGACGCCAACAGCGATTACATCTCGGCCATCGGCGATGTTCTGTCACGCGCCGAGCAAGACCCCGCTTTCGCGGCCCTGATGCTGATGCCCCCCACCGAAAGCGAGCTGGCGGCGCGCAAGCCCCCGGTCGATCCGGTCGGCATCCACACCGCCCGCGTCGCTCTGGTGCGCGCCATCGCGCTGGCCCACCGCGACCGGCTGGCCCAGCTCTATGAACATATGCGCGGTTCGAACGACAGCGAGAACGGGGATTTCAGTCCCGACGCCAAGGATGCGGGCCGCCGCGCCTTGCGCAACGCGGCCTTGCGCTATCTCACCGCCGCGGACGACGAAGCCGCCGCCGGGCTGGCCGATGCGCATTACCGCAGCGCCGACAACATGACCGACATGATCGCAGGCCTGGCGGCGCTGACCCGCATGGAATCACCGCTGCGCGACGCCGCCTTCACCCATTTCTACGACCGCTTCAAAAATGACCCGCTGGTGCTGGACAAGTGGATGAGCCTGCAGGCCAGCTCGCCTTTGTCTGAGACCGTCACTTCGGTGCGCGGGCTGATGAGGCATCCCGCCTTCGACATCAAGAACCCCAACCGGGTGCGTGCCCTGGTCGGCGCCTTCAGCGTCAACCACCTGCGCTTCCACAATGAAGACGGCTCGGGTTACCGGCTGGTGGGCGAGGTGATCCGCACCCTCGACCCGATGAACCCGCAGGTCGCCGCCCGCATGGCCGGGTCGTTCGAAAGCTGGCGCCGCTATGATCCCGCCCGCCAGGCACTGATGCGGGCCGAACTGGGCGCCATTCACGGCCTTTCCGGCATCTCGCCCAACCTGTTCGAAGTGACCGGGAAGATGCTTTCCTGAGTCCTCCACCGATTCGGTGGCGGTGATTCCTTAATAACTAGGTGACGCGGGAGTCCGCGATTCCCATACTTGCCATGCGCGAATCACCGCGCGGTGGGGATCATGGCCGAGGCGACCGCACGCCCTTGGGTTTGGCTGGATGGCATCTATGCCGCCGCCATCCAGTGGCCTTTTGCCCGCCGCGTCGGCCGTGACATCCGGTTCACCGTCCCGCTCTGCATCGTCCTGATCTGCGGCAGCTTTGCCGCCACCGCCCTGCTCGAGATGCGGCTGGACAGGGGCCATGCGCTGGCTCTGGCCCAGAGCTTCGAGCAGGCGCGCGCCGCCGATCTCGCCCGTGCCGCGGGCGCGACACTCGATCGCTACGCCCGGATAGGCGCTGTGTTCGCGGCCAGCCCCGAGCAATATCGCGCCGCTGATCTCGCCAAGGCCGAACCCGCCATTCGCGACATCGCGGTGTGGGACGCTGGCGGCGCCCAAGAGGCCCGCCTGGACGCGACCGCGGCTGAACCCCTGCCCCGGCCCATCCTGACCGGCGCCCGGATGGTCGGTCCCGGCGCTCTCGCCTTCCGTCAGGGCTCCCGCACCGTGGCAGTGCTGTTTGATCCGGCGAGCCTGATGCCGGGCAGCGCCCGCGCCACCCTGACACCAGCGGGAGAGACGCCAGCAGGACAGGCAGGCGTGGCCGTGCCGGGCTGGCCGGTGGCGGTCCAGACCAGGATCGATGAAAAAGCCACGCTGGCAGGCTGGGCCGGCGCCCTGCCGCTCTATCTCTTTGTCATCCTGGGACCGGCGGTGGCCGGCGCCTGGCTGGCAGCCCTGTTCGTGGGCTCCTTCGAGCGCCAGGCCAAGGCCGCGCGCGCCATCCGTGCGCTCAAATCCATGCGTCCCATCGAGGCCCGGTTGATGGTGCGGCTGGCCAATGCCGAGCGTGGCGCGATGGAGGCGCTGCGCTCCAAGTCCGAATTCATCGCCCACATGAGCCATGAACTGCGCACGCCGCTGAATGCGGTGATCGGCTTTTCCGAGATCATCGCCGATGGCCTGTTCGGACCGGCGGGCCATCCCAAATACGGCGAATATGCCCGCGACATCGCTGACGCCGGCAAGAACCTGCATGCCAAGATCGGCGACATCCTGGAATTCGCCAATATCGAGGCTGGACGCTTTCCCCTGACGGAAGAAGCGGTCGAGCTGGCCGACGCCGTGGGCGCGGCGATCGAGGAACATCAGGGCCGCGCCTTCTCCCGCCGCATCTCGCTCTCGCTCGCCTTTGGCGAGCCCGGCCGGGTGCGCGCCGACGCGCGCGCCTTGCACCGTATTCTCTCCAACCTGCTGACCAATGCGCTGACCTACACGGCGGAGGGCGGCATCGTGCGCGCCGATGTCCGCTTCGAGGAAGGCGCAGGCGTGCTGAGCTTGAGCGACAGCGGCGCAGGCTTTTCGCCGCGCGAAGCCAGGCGCCTGGGCAAGCCCTTTGAGCGCTTCGACCGGGCCGGCACCGTGACCGGGGCCGGGCTGGGCGTGGCCATCGCCATGGAGCTGGCGCGGCGCATGGGCGGGGCGATGCGGCTGGCAGGCGAAAGCGGCCCTGGCGCCACCATCGAATTGAGGCTGCCCAGACTATGAAACATCCTATGAACCGGGCCGTTTACCACTTGTCAACCAAGGTTAACCAATCTCGCCCGCAAAAGGGGAAGGCGATGATGCGGGTTTGGCAGCGCGGGCCGTGTTGTGCGCGGGCCTGATGACGTCTGCATCGTTCCTGGCCCAGGGCACCGGCTATCAGGTCATCAGCAACGGCCCCGACGGCATGGAAATCCGCTTCCATGGCGTGCCGCTGCGCTCCGTCCATGCCAACGACAACCAGAGCGCGCTCTCGATCGATTTCCAGCAGCCGGTTGACGGCGCGATGTTCGACCATCTGCCCGCCGATGTGCCGCAATGGATCTCGATGGCCTATGCGAACTTCGATAATGGCATTATCCGAAGCCTGCGCCCGGTCACCTTCCTGACCCGCGCCGAGAGCGACGGCTTTTCGCTGCGCATCGTGCCACGCGGTGGCCCCCGCCCCAGCAGATGGCGCAGAACATGGCGCCGCCGCCGCCAATGCAAGGTCCGGCTTATGGCGCCTATCCGGCTTTGGCCGCCACCGCAGCCGGGCGCGCCGCAGCCCGTCTCGGCTGCTTTCCACAGCTACGCCGACTATGCCAGCTTGCGCAATTACGAGGCGCAGGAACTGGCGGTGCGCCGCGCCGATCCCATGTGGGTGACGGCTTACGGCCGCGCCGCCATGCAGGCCGACAGCGGCATCGGCATTTCCAACGAATGGAACTGGTATCACGGCGGCGACCAGATGATCGGCGCCGATCTGTCGGGCAAGCTCAGCTTCCTGCCCGGCATCGCACTGGTGGGCGACGGCACCTACACCAATGTCACCGGCAAGAATGTGCGCCTGGCGGACGGCACCATCGCCAACACGTCGACCGATCTGTTCACCGGCGCGGGCGGATTTGCCTTTGAGCTGGGCCGCGACAGCGAGCTCAGGCTGGAAGCCTCGGAAGGCAACGACGTCACCGGCGGCCGCATCACCCTCTATTCGGGTACGCCGGCCGGCTTTGGCTACATGAAGGTAGCCTATCACGCCGTCGATCTGGACACGCCGACCGCGATCGCCAATCGCGCCGACACCGACAGCGCCCTTTTGGGCGTAGCGGGCGAACTCTGGTACGGACTATGGGGCAGCGCCAGCGGCCACTACACCCGCTACGGCGTGCATGGCGACGCCGATGTGGCACGCACCGCCGGCTGGGATGCGGGCCTGCGCTGGCAGGGCGATGTCTGGGACGGACTGCTCGCCGGCATCGCCTATGACGGCCATGGCGATTATCGCAGCAGCGAGGCCAGCTTCACCGGCGCGGCGCCCACGCCCTATGTCCCGCTGGGCATCCGCTCCATCGAGAACCATGCGGCGACCCTGAACCTCTCCAGCACCTTCTGGAACGGGGTGTGGTTCTCGGGCTATGCCGGCTGGGTGACGGACCGCTATTCCAGCAACGGACTTTTGGCTGGCCTCGACCTGCACTACACCCCGGCGCCGGGCGTGGATCTCGCGCTGGGCGTGCGCCAGTCGGCGGTGTCTTACGTTCAGGGCGAGACCGGACGCCAGACCACTGCCGGCCTGAACCTGACGCTTGGCATGGGCGAACCGCCACAGCCCAGCTGGATGCAGAACCAGCTCTAAAAACCAGCTACCTTGTCATTCCCGCGCAAGCGGGAATCCATATATCCGCCGAAGCAGCGGAGCAGTCCATGGATGCCCGTTCGTACGCTGGTGCTATGAACTCGCGGGCATGACAGGGGAAGCATGAAGACCGGCTGGATCCTGGGCATGAGCCTGACCGCGGCGCTGGCCGTGGGCAGTTGGTTTCTGCTGCAGCCGCCCGCGGGCAACGGCCCCGTCACCCTGTTCCAGTGGCAGGACTATATGGAGCCGCCCTTCCTGGCCGACTACGAGAAGGCCACAGGCGAGAAACCTGCTATCACCATCTTCGCCGACGAGGACGAGGCTTTCTCGAAAATGCGGGCCGGCTTCAAGCCGGATGTGATGGGCCCCTGCTATTACGAATTCCCGCGCTGGCAGGAAGCGGGCCTGCTGGCGCCGATCGATGTCACAAGGCTGAAAAACTGGAACAAGCTGTCGCCCACCTTGCGCAACCTGCCGGGCATTTCGGCGGGGCCGGGCAAGGTGTGGTTTGTGCCGCATTACTGGGGCAACACCTCGCTGACCGTGCGCACCGATCTGGCGCCGGAATATGCCAAGTCCCAAAGCTGGGACATCCTGTTCGATCCCAAATACAAAGGCCGGGTGTCGGTGCTCGAAGGGGTGGACGATACCGTCCCTTTCATCGCCCACATGGCCGGGGTGAACGCCTATGCCATGTCGGATGCAAACTGGATGAAGGTACAAGCCAAGCTGCGCGCCCTGATTCCACACCTGCGCTTTGTCTCGTCTGACGACACCGCCCTGGCGCAAGGCCTGGCGTCGGGCGAGATCGTGGCGGCCATGAGTTATCGCACAACCTTCGCGGCGTTGAACCGCGAGCACAGACCGGTCGCCTATCTCAATCCGCCCGGCGGCAGCTTCACCTATGTCTGCGGCTTGGTGATGCACAAGGATCCTTCGAATGAGGCCAAGGCGCTGGCGCTGATCGATTCCTCGATCTCGGACGACGCCGCGATTTATACCATCGAGCATATTGGCGATGAGCCGGCCAATATGGGGCCGATGTCCAGAGTGCCCGATTCCGTGTTCAAGAATTTGGGCATCCAGCGCGATCTGGAAACCTTCCTCAAAAGCGGCATCTTCCAGCGCCGTCTCAAGGACAAGGAAAAGATCGTCTCCGCCTGGACCGAGATAAGGAGTGGAATACAGTGAAACGGCTCGTCGCCTTTTCCGCTGCCATCCTGCTCACTTGGCTTTGCGTGTCCGGTGTTGCGGCCACCGAAACGCCCGGGGCCTTCGTGCAGCGGTTTTATGACTCGTATCTGAAAGAAGACGCACCCGACTGGGCCAAGACAGCCCGGAATAGGCGTTCGCTCTTCGACCCCACACTCGCCAATGCACTCCGGGATGATGCCGTCGCGCAGGCTCGGACCACCGGCTACATTGTGGGAATCGATTTCGATCCGTTTCTGGGAAGCCAGGACCCGGGCAACCGATTTGCCGTTGGCCATGCGGTACCTATACTCGCCGGATACCGCGTGGAAGTTTATGATCTGGAGTCCGGCCCCAAGAGCAAGCCAACAGTGCTGGTCGACATCGCGCCCAGCGGTGAGAGCTGGATCATCACCGACTTCCGCTACCCAACTACGTCCAGTGAACTGCTTTCCATCCTGCGGTCGTTGCGGCGAAGTCGAGCGTCGTCCCACTAGCGCCTGGAAACAAAGAAAAAGGGCGGGGCCAAGAGATCCCGCCCTTTAGTTCTTTGCGTTCCGCGAGCGTTGGTTCGCGGCGTGTCCCGCACGGCTATGCGTGCGTTTCGCGGGCAAGCAACAAAGGCGCGTCTTAGATGACGCCGCGCTTGTGCTCGCCGACCACGACGCGGCCCGGCTCAAAAGCGCGCTTGAACACTTCCAGCGCCTTGCGGGGCTCGGCATCGCCGCACATGAAAACGTCGAAGGCGGCAAAGCCTTTTTCCGGCCAGGTGTGAACGGAGATGTGGCTTTCCGCCAGCACCGCCACGCCGGAGATGCCGCCGCCGTCTTCGAACTTGTGCAGGTGAATGTGCAGCAGGGTTGCGCCCGCTTCATTCACCGCGTCGATCAGCGCGGTCTCGATACGCTCACGGTCATCCAGGCCCTTGGCTTCCCAAAGGTCGATGATCACATGGCTGCCCGCATAGGACAGGCCATTCTTCGTGATGAAGTGATCCTTCTGGTCGTCATTCGAAGGCGTCACGACAACCGGACGCGGCGCCTTGGGCGCGCGGGGTTTGATTTCTTTTTGCGGATTAGCCGCCACCAGATTAAGTCGAGCCATTCAAGCACCTACCCGTCTTGGAGTTGACACCTGCGCCTTGGCCTTACGGACTTCCGGACGCGCCTAAAGAAGAAAGCGACGCACGGGGTCACCCGGT
>Ga0182024_10011385_pt1 | contig 17879 bp, 17 predicted proteins | sample P32metaG_FD_120480 | JGI IMG/M metagenome (GOLD analysis project Ga0182024, IMG submission 120480) | Permafrost microbial communities from Stordalen Mire, Sweden - P3-2 metaG (Illumina Assembly) | ecosystem: Environmental > Terrestrial > Soil > Wetlands > Permafrost | place: Sweden: Stordalen... | reverse complement strand
CGCTCCGAGCTGCTTCGGAGGTCGAGCCGCCGTTCCGATGGATAAAGTCGACATCCGCAATGAACCGGTAACCGGTGCGGCTCAGAGTCTGAATGAAGCGTGGATTTGCCGGGTCATCGCCAAGTGTGGAGCGAACCTTATGGACAGCTTTGTTCAGGCGTTGATCGAACTCTCCATGCGCTTCATCCGGCCAGAGCAGATCGATCAAATCGTCGCGTTCGACGGTGTGCCCCGGTTCCTCCAGGAGCCGGGCCAGAAGCTGTGCCGGCTTTTGTTCCAGCCGGAGACGTAGCCCGTGCTTTCGTAGCCGCAGCGCGACAAGGTCGAACTCAAACGTCGACCAAACGGCCAGACGGCCCTCTTTAAGCGGGCTTGGCATGCCAGGCGCCTTCAACCTCCGGACGGGGTGGCGCTTATCATACCCAGCTTTCTTCTTTGTTGTCCATCACTTGCATGGGAACAAAACGGAACGAACTCGGAACTTGCGAGGGACCGCACGGTTCCGACACATTGCTGGCGACCGGCTGATGTCTGCCCCCACTTTCCGACATTGGCACTTAGGAGATACCCGATGGCCCAGATTGGTTTCGTTTCCCAATTTGCGTTTCTGCCACGCCTCCCATACCGCCCGTTCGTCGCTGCCGTGGTTGTCGGCTCGCTGGCAGCCGTGGTGGGTTGCGGCGGAAGCAACAGCCAGAACAGCAACAGTGGCACGACAACTCCCGCGCCGGTCATCAGCAGTTTGTCGCCAGCCTCTGGGCCAGTGGGAACCTCGGTGACGATCGCAGGCTCGAACTTTGGCGCAAGCCAGGGAACCAGCACCGTCACCTTCAACGGCACGGCTGCGACACCGGCCAGTTGGAGCGCCACCAGCATCGCAGCGCCCGTGCCGAGCGGCGCCGCCACGGGAAATGTGGTCGTTACCGTGGGCGGACAAGCCAGTAACGGTGTCAGCTTCACCGTGACCGTTCCGGCACCCGCGATTGCCAGTCTGTCGCCAACCTCCGGACCGGTGGGGACCGCGGTGACCATCGCAGGCTCGAATTTTGGCGCGAGTCAGGGAACCAGCACTGTAACCTTCAACGGCACGGCGGCGACACCGGCCAGTTGGACCGCGACCAACATCGTTGCGCCGGTGCCGAGCGGCGCCACCACGGGCAATGTCGTAGTGACCGTAGGCGGTCAGGTCAGCAATAGCCTGGCATTTACAGTCGGAGCAACATCAGGGAGCAGCGTTATCGGAACGGCCTCTTTGGGTGCCCCGATCGCCAACGCACCGGTGACACTCGTTGATGCTAACGGAGACACGAGCATGGCCACGACCGCCGCGGATGGTACTTTCACGGTCGATACAGGGGGACTCACGCCGCCCTTCCTCGTCAAAATCGTGACGGCCAGTTCTTCCGGCACTTTTCCTTCAGGAACCACGCTCTACAGTGTCAGCGCCGATGCCAAAACCAGCACAAACATCAACGTCCACGCGCTGTCGGATCTGATCGTCCGCTCTTATTACAGCGCCCAGGGAATCGATGTGGATAATGCCTTTGCGAATCCCACCGTATCCGCCAACGCTGCGCCCACTCCTCTGGCTGTTCAGACCATGGCGAGCGCAGTGATTCAGGCTATGCAATTGTGGTTCAGTGCCGCAGGTATCAGCGTGACGCCCGCCGCGCCATCGAGCGGTTCGATCAACCTGATCTCCAGCCCCTTCATCGCGAACGACACCGGCCTTGATTCCGTGCTGCACAGCATAACAACCGAAACCGTCAACGCCGGCAACGGCGCTGTGACTGCCATGACGGTGGCTGCCGGCACGATCACAGAATCCATTGCTCCGGCCTATTCGTCCGGCACAGCAACGATGGTGATCGTAACTACGAACAGCAGTACCGGCATCTCTTCGTCGGAGGCAATCACCGGCCTCGCTCTCACCACCGCTCAGCAATCGGCGATCGGCGGAATCGACGCTCAGCTCGTGGCCTTCGAGAACACCGCCAACTCCGATGGCGCCGGGCTGACCGGCAGCGATCTTCTGCCATACATCGCCAGCGATTATTTGAACGATGGCGTCAATGCCACCGAATACGCCGGCAGCTTAGCCAGCGACCTTGCGGGCGTCACTCTGTCCAATCTCCAGGTGTCGAACATCAGGAGTGTGGACACGAGCACGAACGTCGCGGACGTCGTGGTGGCTTTAACGCAAAGTGAGGGCGGTATAAGCCAAAATGCCACGCAGGAGTTCATCTTCAAACTGGAAAACAGTAATTGGCTGATTTACGGTGACCAGCGAGCGGGCCAGGTCGCGGCTACGGCGCAAAGCCGTACGTCGCAGGGCGCGCCGTCTCTCGGCGCCGGGGTTTCCAATGGGATCTACATCGACACTGAGGTGGACACTCCCGCCACGCTGGGCGTCACGAAGGTCACAGTTAGCGGCGGTGGGAACATCTGGAACGGCACGGCTACGAGCACATTAACCCAGGGAGCCACGGTCATCTCGAATGGACAGTCCATCGACGATTTCTATCTGCTGTCGCAGCCTCTGGGCAGCAACATCAGCCAGTTCCCCGCGCCGGGCACTCAATTCACATTTAACCTCACCGCGCCTTCCGGCAATCTTCAGTACTCCGTTCCGAGCAACGCCTTTACGACGGAAACCGTCGGCTTCTCTGGCGTTTCGAACAACTCGGGGAGTGGCCCCCTCTCGGCTGTGGTTGGGAAGACCCTTGCTTATCAATGGACCCTTCCCACAACGTACGCGATCGGACAGGTAGCCCTCTATGCCTATGTTGCCGACGGAACTGCCGTCAGTCCGGCGACTCATACCTGCGAGATTGACGGTCCTGCGTTGACCGCCGCTTCGACGTCGGGCTCTATCGCGATTCCGGCGAACATGTCAGCCTGCGGACTGAGCGACGCGATTGCAGCCGTTCAGATTTTTCTCGAAGTAGACGGCGTGAATGGTGAGGAGGCCTTCGATGAACTTTCATACCCCTACTAACTCCCGGGGCGTTCGGGATCGAGGAGTCGTAAACTCTCCGGGGCGGACTGGTTCAACGATTCGCTGCTGCTTCGCGATTCCAGCCTCGATTGCGACCTGCCCCCAGGTCTGCACACGGGAAAAAAGGGCGGGATCACCGCGTAGAAGGGAACTACCCTCACCTTTCGCCCAGAGAAGAATACGATTGGGCCGGCGGTGACGATCTTCCTCTGGTCCTTGCCGGCTGCACCCAGCTTCATATAGCGCTTGTGCAGCCGATGCTGCGCTTTCCACGCAATCTCTTTCGCCTCCTCGGAGATGCTCTCCTGTCGTCGGCGCAGTCCATACCAAATGCATCCAAACCCAAAAATCGTAACTTTTCCTGCATGACCGGCTCCTTTCCGCTACTAGGTCGGGTGCCCCTTTCTTTTGGGGCGTGGGAATTCGGCCCTCTATCATGGTTTGCTCCGAGATTGCCGTCTCCGCGTTTCGGGGTAGGGTAGCGCCAGCCGCGAGAGGAGCGGAGCAGAGCCGCGAGTCGGGGGAGCGGGCGGTGGGTTTTTCCGTGGCGCAGGCGCGGGCGCAGCGCCCTCGAATTCTCGGGTCTTTTCTGTACAGGGAATAGGTTTCCCCCGAAGAGGCGCCGCTGTCCAGTGAGAGGGGGTTACAGGGGGCTGGTCCCCTTGGTTCTGGGGGCACAGGTGCGAAGCTCCTGTGGCCTTTGTCTTTTGCTCTTCGAGCGAAGCGAGGTCGGTCCATTCGTACAGTCCAAGCAAAGCAGAGCAATAGGGTTCTCCGAAGGGGAATTCTGTAGGGCTCTGTAGGGTTATAGTCCGCGATTATTTGGGGACCCTCCCTAAAGGATTTGGGGACCGGTCCGTAAATGATTTGGTGAGGGTCCAAAAACTATTTGGGGACCCCCTCCATAAATGATTAATGGAGCCCCTCGATTTCTGTCACTTCATCACCCTCGTTACTCTCCTCGGTGAGAAACTCCATATATTCCTGGCAAGCTTCCTCTGACCACACCCAATGGGTTCCGTTCCATTCCAGAGGAATCCCTTCGTCGTCCGGTGGATTGTCGCGGCGGTACTGCAGTTCCTTCACCAGCGTCGGAATGCAAGTGACCATGAGTCCCAGAGGGGATTTGCCGCTCATAATCTTGACTGTCCATTTTGTGTCGCACACCGCGGATTTGAGGGCATTCATCATTTCGGCAAACTCGTACTGCTGGCGGAATTCCAGTAGCTTCTTCCGTAGTGTGTCCAAGTGCACCGCCGTGATGTCCTGGATCTGATAGCAGAAGGCGACGCAGTACTTCAGGAGCTTGCCGGCATCATCTTCATCTGCCACAAAAGGCATCTCTCGCTTAACAGGTTTCGGCTGCTCCGGGGCCGCCGCCGGCTGCTGTTTTCCCACAACGATTTCTGGTTTGTCTTCTCCATCTTCCTCCCGTCCTGCTGCCCAGTTATTCGGCTCCCACCAGATGCCGAGTGCTTTTCGGTTAATGGTGTATTCATTGCGCTCGTAGACAGCCTTCGGCTGTCCATGTTTGTCCGGTGTGGTGGCACCGGGCACCGGCGTCCGATTGACCGTCCAGGAGACCAGTACTTTGCTGCGAAGTTCCTTGCGGGCCTTCGAAATGCGGTATTCAGATAACAGCGTCTGAGCTTTCAAGTCCGCTGTGCCCAGAGGGAAGGTGGTGGTGTGCTTGCCCTTGGACTCCATGAAGCGTTTGTGGGGAACCGCATACGCCATGCGCTGCAGGACCGCTCGGGCTTCCACCGAGACTCCCAGCTCCCGCAGCCGTGCGTCCACTTCTTTGCTGGCGAGTTCTTTCGCTAGTGTGTAGCTCATGGGCTCGCCCTCCTGTTACAGTCCCTCACCTCCCGAATCTCCCTTGTCATGCGGGCTCGCAGATACCTTCAAAGACGGACATGTCGTTATTGCGACGACGGGGCTGCACAGGAGGAATAACCCTCAGCAGCATGCCGCCCGTCACCTGCACCCAGAACCGTGCATACTCGATTCCACTGCGTGGGCTGACGGATAGCTCTTCATCACTCACTGGGACGGGAAACGGACCTCTCTTGGGCCAGTGCACCTGGTAGACGCCCCCTCCTTCAATGAGAAAACCCGATACTCGTCCGTCTCCCGGCCGTCGGCTCGCAGAGCCTTCTTGGCGCCAAGTTCTTTCGCCCAGGGCCGACCACTTCCACGGGGCGCTCGCTTCGGAATGCGAATTAGCATCTCTCCTCCTCCGATTTCTTCGGCTGCCGCAGCGCCGCCAGTTCCTGTGCCAATACGGCCGGCTCAAAATAGAGCTTGCTTTCGATCTTTATCGCAGACAGCACCCCGCGTGCCGCCCAGTCCCATACGGTTTCCCGACTTCGGCCCAGAAACTCAGCCAGTTCCTTCGCCGAAAGCAGTCCCGTGTGTTGTGACAAATCGTCAATGCTATGCATCGTCTTTTTAACCTCGACATTCGAATACTGCTCAGATGAGGCACCACCGGGAAAACCCCGCGAGTACCCGCTACTAGGGGTCAGACCATTTGTTTTTGCCCGGCACTATCGTTCTGAAAAAAGAAACCGGCCCCCGTAGAGGCGGGCCGGTGGTGGAGTATTCATTTTTCGTCTTTCTCAAGTTGATAAAGACGACATTCAGAAATCAAGGTGCAGCGGAACGGCACCGTATCGCTGACATTCATGCATCCCGCGCCTGACGAACCAGACTTGACTTACACGATGGCCCGAGCGGCGCGGCAAGTTTCCGTGCGTCCGGTGCACATCGCAGAAGAGGATGTCGCTGGGCTGAAGATCGAGCGCCAGGCCAAACTCTGGCATTGTAAACTCCTGACCCTCGTACTCCCCGCAGGCTGTGATGCACCCGGTCGCCTCGCGAATGTCAAACTCGTCGATGTGAAACGCGGTGGGAATATCCCGCAGCGCGCAGGCGGAGCTGTATGCAGTCCCCGGCATCTTGAACCTTTCAGGAACTGTGTTGATATAGGCCATCTGGATGATGTATTCCTCGGGTAGCACCTCACGGAAAATCCGCGTGATCTCCTCACCGATTTTTATCGTTTCCAGATAGCGGGCGGGGTTTTCCTTGGTCTCTTTGGTCAGGTCGCAATGAACCACTCCGGGTGCGGGGTTCTTGTACCGGTAGGGACCAATCACCACCGCTGCTCCGCCGACTGCCTTCGCGACTTCCGTAGGGACACCAACACGCTTCGAAAGCAACCCGTCTGTTTTCCGGATACGGGGCTGCCTTGCACCAGTTCCGAAAATCTCCGGGCGATTATCCGCGGAGCCTTTGATGTCCTTGTAGATTTCCCAGTGGTGGGCCTGCTCCTCCTCGGAAAACATATCTGTCAGGAGCATGGCGACCAGTTTGCCCTTAGTATCGCGGCAGCAGAAATCTTCACCGCGCACGAAGTTGAGGCCCTGGGACGCAGCCCACTGATAGTCCGGTCGGAGCCCGGCAAACCGCTGCCGGGCCTCCTCAGGAGTGCAGATGGGATCGATGATCACCTTACGCATGTGGCACCTCTCCGCTAGCTTCGTCAATCAGGAAGGCGGCAATCTTGCAAGAGAATCCCTTGCTACCCAGCTTGGTGACGAGGGCTTTCATCGCATTGGTGACAGCAAGAATCTGGACATCGGTCAGGTGCTCCAGACGGATCGTCTTAGAAGTGACGGGACCGTTACTCTTCTTATTCGCCTCCGCGACCTGCTTTTCGGCCTCGGCCAGATAAACGGTAATCTGCTTTGCGTGCTCGTCGGCTTCCTCCGAGCCAATCAGCCGGTCGAAGCGCTCAATGGGCTCGAAAATGTCCCACGCCTCTTTGGGAATTCTTACTAACAAGATTTCCCGCAGGCCCGCTCGCACCTGTTCATACTGCTTGATTCGCCGATAGAGGGTAGCGACGGAGACACCGTACTCTTCGGAGAATTTCCTCAGCTCGATCACGAACTGGCCGCGACCGGGAATGGCCAGAAGAACCTGGCGGTGGTACATCAGCATGCCCACCCGATATTCTGCGATGTGCCCGCGATTCATGTTCGTCGCCACCCAGGTCCACATCTTGTCGGGCTGGGTGGCGATATCTTCGGCGAGCTTCTCATCTGAGTAGTGCAGGATGTGATCGATGAGGTCGCCGTTGGAGATAATTGCACCGGGGATCTGCTCCAAATCAGCGCCCGGATCGAGGTGCGGAGCGTTCTCCAGCGATGTGTTAGTTGTGTTAGTTACAAGCGGGGTTTCCATCGGGTTTTACATACATCTCCTTTAAGCGCGCCCCGGACGGGCCAGTTTTGAGACCGGTTCGGGTGGTCAGTTAGTTTTGTGTTTGAGCGCCGAACGGCGCTTTCACTAATTCGATACTGACACAGCTCCGGCTGTATATAACAACAAAATCAGTACTTAGCAATACAAGCAATGTAGGCAATATAAGCGCCACAAGGTCGCACCCGGAGACTAACCCATCGTTAACTAAGGTAAAGTCAGGCCTGGAGTAACTTGGGTAGCTTCTCGCGCCTAGACTAACTTCTATTACCTAACCCCAACGCCCTGAAAAGGCCGGCGTCGGCGGTTCGATCCCGTCCCTGGCCACCAACTTTTTGAACAACTTATAATGGCGGGCACGGTATCGGATTTACCCGTCCTCCACCCGATCTACCCGTCCCCTTTCTCCGAAAAATTTCCGAAAAACGCGCCGAGCATTTGGCCCTGCGCCGTCATTCGGTCTGCGTTTTGCGCGTGAGCATATAGCTGCAAAGTTGTGCTGACGTTGGCGTGTCGCAACAGACTCTTCACCACGTGTGGATCGGTGCCGTTGCTGCACGGCCAGGTCGCCAAGCTGTGACGCAACGTGTGAAGACCATACCTGCAATCCTCTCCTTCCTTAAGAATGGCCGCCGCTATCGCCGCAGGCCGAAGGTGATCCGCAACCAAAACCGAAGCGGAGCGCGGGATTTTTCCCCGGCGACGAATTGAAGGAAATACCCATTGCTGCGGCCTGTGGTAGGGGGTTTCCTTGTGCCACAGCTCCAAGTGCGCACGAAGGAGCTGATGACACGGCACGGAAGCCTGAGAAGCGTGACTCTTGGGCGGACCGATCTTCCCACCTGTCCAGGAGCGACGGATATGTATCAGTTGCCCTTCCAAATCAATGTCTGCCCAGGTCAGGCCCAGAGCTTCGGAAACCCGCAGGCCAGTTGAGGCGACCAACAACACCAGGGCCTTCTCCGCGCCCTGAAGCCGCTGCCAAATCTCAAAGGCCTGTTTCGGGCTCAGCACCATCGGCTAAAGTCGCTGATAGTGCGTTGCCGAACAAACTTCAGAGGGTTGTGCTCTTCCCCCCGAGGAATCAGGCCATACCGCTGCCCACTCTTAAAGACCAGCGACATGATTCGCCGGTGACGGTCCAAGGTGGGGTTTTGGAGTTTGTGCGTCTGCCGTAGTTGGCGCAGCCACGCCTCAATCTCTAAGGGTGTGATGGATAGCGCGGGTCGCTTGCCCCACTGGGGCGTAATGCGAAGCCGCAGGTTGCGCTTGTAGTTTTCGATGGTGGTGTGGGATCGGGGGTCAGTAGATTCGGACTGGTTACCGAGTTCATGCTCGATGAAGTGCTCGGCAAGCTGCCCAAAAGTGACGACCCCCTCCCTGCTGGGTTTGTTGACCTGATGAAGCAGCCCCAGGCGTTCAATCTCAGTCCAGCAATCGGCTTCAGCCGAGAATTTGCTCACCAGCCCAATGGGCTGGGTATGCTCCACCCGTCTGCCGTCCGGCTTGCTGACGCTGTATCGATACACCCAGGTTTGCCCCTTCGCTCGTAGCTCTTTACGGATCGATCCACGCTGATTTCTCGGCATTATTTTTCCCCCTCAGCGCGGGGACTGCCCGGTTTCGTATACCCCTTTTTCTTCGGCCCGTAAACCACGGGTTTTTCTTTGGCCTGAGCCGCCTTGGCTTTCTGCTGCTCGGGCTGGGCCTGAGCCGCCTTGGCTTTCTGCTCGCGCTGGGCCTGAGCCGCCTTGGCTTTCTGCTCAAGGTAGGCGATGACGTCGCTGCGCCTACCTACCCACACGTGGCGCTTTTCGCCCGCATTACGCGGATATCCTCGTAATGCCCCAGTCCGAAAAAGATGCGTAACATATTCCCGCTTCATCCGAGTGAATTCGGCTATTTCGTCGGCATCCATGAGCGGATCGTCTTCAGGAGGGGTGGGCTTCTTCGGGGATAGGGGCTTCGGCATAATAAGTGTCTCCGAGACCGTCGGGTCACCAGCGGTCTACAACACCCCCGTTCTTCGAGTTCGTTCAGTTCGTCTTCGCTCATTCGCTTCGCCATTGTTGTTCTCCTTTTTTGGGCGCACCCTACCGGACCCCGGTCGGACCGGTTTTTCGGTCGAGCTGCAGTTTTTTCGTTTTGGCCGGTCTCAAAAAGCGGCCTGTGGTTTGCAGACCATAGCTGGGGTGTGACAGCGATGCAAGCAAATAAATTAAAGAAACTAAGGTACTTACACTTAAGTTCTCCGTAGGCGACACTAACCGATTTTCAAAAAAACCCGTAGGGGGTTGAAGAAAAGGCGAAGGTCCCGCGTGTTACCTGTGTGTTTACCAAAAAGATGGCCATCGCCCTGGACATTGGGGAGTTAATCAGCTTCCGCATCTCGGCGTTCGAACGGAGTTCCCGGTACCCGCGGGGATGGTGCGGATCGTCGATGCGCCGGATACCGATCTGGCGGGTTCGCCGCTCCTGGGGGACCGCTTCCCGGCCGCAGCAGAGGCGGGAGTGATGAATGGGACAAATCTGGGTGCGATGGAGCCGCATATGGGTTCCTCCTTGGGCTGGTGCGGATTTCCTGGAATCGGAATTTCTAAGCCGTTTTTTCCGAACGCCGCTCAGCGCTCCGGCGTCGCAAGGCCTACTCCGGCAGAGGCGCGATCGATTGCGCCCCTGATTCCTCCGGATCCCGAGTGCAGGATGTTGAACAAGTTGTCAGCTTGGTGGGCCTGCGGATCGTGCTTATACTGCCGTCAGGGAGAACCTATGCAAACCTCAGAATTACTCGCAGCGATTGATGAGGAGATCGCTCGCCTCGAGCGGGCCCGGGCATTGCTCGCCGGCAGCGAAACTGGTCTGGCTCGTCGCTGGCGCCCGGCCGGAGCATTCTCTGGATTGGGCGCCAGCGGCACTGTACCCAAGAAACGGCGCACGATCAGCGCCGCCGGCCGGGCTCGCATCGCGGCCGCTCAGAAGGCGCGGTGGGCGAAAGTTAAAAGGGCCGCTAAGCGCGCAGCCGCGGCAACTTCGGCCAAAGCGGCCGCCACACCAAAGACACGCAAAGCGGTGAAGAATGCGCCCGCGGGGAAGGCGAAAAGCAAAAAGAAAGCCGCTTCCAGGCGATCTCCGGCGAAAGCGGTTGCGCCGGCCAACCCGACACCTGCTGCGGAAGCGTCTGCCTCCTGAAGGCCTGTCACTAATTTGCCCGGGTCAATAGCATCATTTCCAGAACACTGGGCACATTAGTCTTCTGACGGAGTATGGTTTGCCAGATGTATGCCTGAGCCGGCCGGTTGATTAACGGAATTCTCTCGGGCAATGGCGGGACTGCACTGCCAAGTTTCTAACCGGTTTCCGTCGGAGTGGTCCGCCATTTTCTCGACACAATTCCTGCATACCGGTCGACGCGCGACATCGCGAAAGTCACAATCAGACGGCCCGGGTTGGCTGATGCCGGATCAGTAGTCGCAACACTGCCCCAGAGTCCCCCACCTAGGTAAGAGAAACGATAGATCCCTATCGGGACTGCCCCGGCAGACGCGGCGGGTAGCTACCGCGCCTTCTTTACCATCTCGACCAGGACCGCACGGGTATCCTGGGGCGTAGCGACCTCGCGGGGAAAGTTGATGCGAGTGCCCTTGACGCCGTCGCTGGTCTTTAGTCGAAGAGTAAAGCCGAGCCGATCAACCGAGGTCATCGTCGCCTCGATCGCTTCGATCCCAGCTTGTGACTTCGCCAGCAAGACCATCGCATCGACATGATCGGTGTTCATGTGAGCGAGGATGCCGGGCGCGGTCTCGGCCAACGGGTCTGGGGTGGCGTGCTCGTAATCCCGGGCCTCGACCCAGCCCATCACGCCGAATCCACCTACATAGTAGATATCGACGGGTTCGAGCCTGAAGAAGCTGAAGTCTGCGAAGTCAACCCAGTAGCGACTGTTGTCGTGGCGAGCGAGGTACCTCTCGCGGACAGAAGCAAGGTCGTCTTCTGGCACCGGCCCGGCGTTTCCGACGAGTGTCGCTCGGGCTGAACCTAGTGGGTCGCTATCGGCAGCCAGCTGCGTAACGAAAAGGCTGCATCGCGGGTCCGCCTTCAGGTTCTGCGTGTGCATGGCCATATTGCTGATAAGGAAGATGGGCCGACCTGCCGAGTCAAGCGCGAACGGCATCAGGGAACCGAAGGGGAATCCGGGATGCTTACGGGACAGCGTAGAGAGGTTGGCGACCGGCACGAGCGACATGAGAGTCCGGACACGCTCAGCGTGGGGCGGCTCAGGCAGTTGCAGCGATGCTGGGCCGGTGGATGCGTGCTGGCGGGTTACTGCTTCAGTCGGCGACATGGGATGTTCTCCCTTTTTGCGGCGGCCGGTTGTTCACCTCAGCCGCCCCCGCGTGTCGATGATGGGCGGGCCGATGTATGGCCTATCAGGATCGCCGAATGGGAAAAGGCTGTAGCCCCACGATCGCGGGTGTTACAGCCATCGTTCGGTACAAGAGCCTTATGCGGCCTGAATGTTCGAAGCCTGCATACCCTTGGGTCCCTTAGTCGCTTCGTAGGTCACTTTCTGACCTTCCTGAAGGGACTTGAAGCCGCTCGATGCGATCGCAGAGTAGTGAGCAAAGAGATCTGCGCTACCGTCGTCCGGTGTAATAAAACCAAAACCCTTTGCGTCGTTAAACCACTTCACTGTTCCTGATGCCATGTGAGACTCTCCTGCGTGCGCGTGTAACGCCAGCACTTTCAATTGTACTGTTCTTTGCCAATGCGAAGGGCTCGGCCTCCGTGCGCCCATCCAGTGAGGTTCGCCGTCGCAATCGGCGTTTCCCAGGAGTAATCCTTTGGAGCCAGTTTCCACGTGGTAGAAAGGTGTTGGAATGACCCACGACAGTCACGTCGCAAAAACGGCTACCGTTAAGAACCTCTTTGACTCCAGTCTAGCGGGAGATACAAAGCAGCGCATTATGGAGCTCCATCATCACAGTCAACGGCTGTGGGGTCATATGACCGTCGCCCAGACCCTTGCGCACTGCACTTCTGGCTTAGAGATGGCGACGGGCATTATCAACCCCAAACGTGCACCGTTCCCTGCCAACGTCCTGGGCCTGCTGATTAAGCCTCGGGTCTACGGGAATGACAAGCCCATGCGTCGCAATTCACCTTCGTCGCCGGAGCTCTTTTCCTCGGACCACACCAGGTGCGACTTCGAGCGAGAACGCGGCTATCTCATCGCAGCGATCGATCGCTTCGCCAATGAAGGCGCAGCGTGCTGCTCCCAGCACCCACATCCTTTCTTTGGTCCACTCAAACCGCAGCAGTGGGCCATTTTAATGTACAAACACATCGATCATCATCTGACACAGTTCGGCGTTTGAAGCACAATTAGGCCTCAGGTCTGAGCGCTAAGGGTTGTTAGCTATCCTGAATTTAATCAAGAATCACTCCCGAAAAGTCTTGGTGCAAGTCGGCTTGTGTCCGGTCATTCCGTCATTCCAGTGCCCTCGACAGAATGGCCGGAAATCATGTCGGACATCGACTGTCCCGCGGTGCAAATTCCCAGGTTCCGCACACCCCTCGCACACCGGAACCGCCCGCCGCAGCACCCGCACGCGCTGGTTAGATTCGATCTGCTGATGGCCAGTCAGTCTGCCGTGCACAGCGTTCCCGGCTCGCTGTGGGTGCTCGATGATCACGGTAGTCGTTGCGCTTCCTTTCCGCGAAGCACCAACGCTACTGTGTATGTTCGAAGGATCTCGGCATGTGGAGAACGGTTGTCTCAGCTTAGCTACTCAGGATCCGGGAAGTGAAATTTCCCGGGCGTTGGCGGTGTAATCAGATTCCGAGACCGGCCGCGGCATTCTCGCGAAAGATCTCGCCGGAGCGTATATAGCGTCTCAGAGTCGCAATGGTTTTGTGGCCCGTCTGCTTCATGATGACGAACTCGCGGACGCCGTTCATCGCCGCCTGGGTCACGCATCCGGCGCGAAGACTATGGCCGCCGAGCTCGTCCACCTTCAATCCCGCCCTGCTGGCTGCACGCTTCAGGAGCTTGCCGATCGAATCCTTGTGCAGGCCGCGCCGCGATACATGACCGTATCTTCGAACGGAACGGAAGACCGGGCCTTCTCGAATCCCGGCCCGGTCGAGCCACTGGCGCAGCGCTCGGACCGGGCAAGTGTCGGGGCTCGACCCAAAGGGCAGTCCCACTTCGCGTCCTGCACTCTCCTGGTCAGTCTTCGACTTGCGGACGTTGACGACACCGTCGGAGGAGAACTTGAGGTCACATCTATTGACGAGGGCAAGCTCCGAGCGGCGAAATCCGCCCGCGAAACCGACCAGGACAAGTGCGGAATCCCGGAGGCCGAGAAGATCTTCGCGCCGGGCGGCGACGATCCGGCGGATGTCAGCTGAGAGGAGCGGATCCTTTCCGTGCTGCGCAGTGCCGATCGTGCGCCGGATTCCTTTGAGGGTCTCGCCGACCACGAAGTGGCGGGTCGTGGCCGGCGAATTCGTAAAGCCTGCGGCCTGGTGCGCCTTGGTGATCGAGGTGAGACGGCGGGTGATGGTGCCCGACGCCAAAGTGGAGGCGCGGTCGGCAATGTAGAGGGCAACTGTCTCGGGCGTCGAGGGAAGCGACGGCAACTGACGAGCACGGCACCAGGACTCGAAGTCGCGCCAATCGTTTCTGTAAGCCTTCAGTGTGGCGGGGGCTTTGGCCGCGGCGACGAAGGTCTTCGCCTTCTGGATCAGTTCTTCAAGGCTGGCTGCTTTAGGGGTAAGAGAATAAATATTGGATTGCATGGGGGATTTCCTTTCAAGAAGACACGGGTGTGCGGAGTCTCCGAGGGAATCGGAATAACAAATTTGCAAGCGAGGGTGTTGAAGGGGAAGGCTAGGACTTTCCGAGGTGAGATCGATAATTATGGGAGAGGCAGGCCAGGCAGAGATCCGCTAGGAGGGCCAGAGTGGGGAGTCCGCTGCTCCTACCGATGAGGGGAACAACAGGTACTGAACCCCCGTCAGTCTCCCCTTCGCTAATCAACTAAGAGAACCAACCCTCAGCAGCGGCCACGTGTGCCACAAGTGTGCCGCTTCTCTTTTTCGACTTCCCTTTAAGGGACCAATATGGCCGCCAAAACCGGCCATATTTCCGCCGCGGGGCTCCGCATGCGGACCGAGCATCTGGCTGGTCCGCACCAGACGTAAGACCAGTGAGCTACGACTTTGCGACTAAGCTATGGGCCGACCGCCTGAGTTTCGGCTTAAACTGGCTCTTCCATGTCACCGACCCCGGAAGAGAAAGCTCGCCAGACCATCGATTCGCTGCTGGGGCAGGCGGGCTGGATCGTCCAGAATCGGAAGGACGCCAACATCGATGCCGGCCTCGGCGTCGCGATCCGCGAGTTTTCCCTGGGACAGGGCCACGGCGAAGCCGATTACCTGCTGTTCGTGAACGGCCAGGCCGTCGGCGCCATCGAAGCGAAGAAAAAGGGCTCAACCCTCATCGGATTCGAGAAACAAACAAAGAAGTACAGCGAGGGAATCCCCGACGGCCTCCCAGCCCCCATCCGACCGCTGCCCTTTTGCTACGAATCAACCGGCGTCGAAACCCGCTTCACGAACCTGCTCGAGCCGGAGGCAGCCAGCCGCCCGATCTTCGCCTTCCACACCCCAATCACCATCGCGCGCTGGCTCCAGGATGAGTTAGCCAGCCCTGGCTCCCCGCCAAAAGCCCGCCTCCAGTCCATGTCGCCCCTGATCGAAACCGGCCTCCGCCCCGCTCAGGTCACGGCCATCAACAACCTCGAAGACTCCCTCCGCCAGGGCCGCCGCCGGGCGCTCATCCAGATGGCCACCGGCGCCGGCAAGACCTATACCGCCTGCAATTTTCTCTATCGTCTGATCAAGTTTGCCGGCGCGCAGCGGGTCCTCTTCCTGGTCGACCGCGCCAACCTCGGCCGTCAGGCACTCAAAGAATTCCAGGCCTTCCGCACGCCCGACGACGGCCGCCTCTTCACCGAGCTCTACAACGTCCAGCACCTGCAGTCGAACCGCGTCGATCCGGTCGCCAAGGTCTGCATCGCGACAATCCAGCGCCTCTATTCCATGCTCGCGGGAAAAGACTTCGACCCAGACCTGGACGAGCAATCCGGCTCCTCCCTCGAAATGCTCCGCCGCCCGCCCGATCCCATCGTCTACAACCCCGCCCTGCCAATCGAGACCTTCGACGTCATCGTCACCGACGAGTGCCACCGCTCCATCTACAACCTCTGGCGTCAGGTGCTCGAATACTTCGACGCCTCCCTCATTGGCCTCACCGCCACGCCGTCGAAGCAGACCATGGGCTTCTTCCAGCAGAACCTCATCATGGAGTACCCCTTCGACCAGGCCGTCGCCGACGGCGTCAACGTCGACTTCGACCTCTACACCATCCGCACCCTCATCTCCGAGCACGGCAGCACCATCGATGCCGGCTATCAGGTGGACTACCGAGACCGCCAGACCCGCAAAGTCCGCTGGGAGCTGGCCGACCAGGACATCCCCTACGTCTCCGACGACCTCGACCGGCGCGTCGTCACACCGGACCAGATCCGCACCATCGTCCGCACCTTTCGCGACCGGCTCTTCACGGACATCTTCCCTGGCCGGACGGAAGTTCCAAAGACGTTGATCTTCGCCAAGGACGACAGCCATGCCGAGGACATCGTCCAGATCGTCCGCGACGAGTTCGGCAAGGGCAACGACTTCGCCCAGAAGATCACCTACCGCAGCGGCGCCGCCAAGGTGCGCGTGAAGAAGACCGACAAAGAGGGCAACGAGTACGAAGTCGACGAGTGGCAATCCGGCAATCTGAAACCGGAGCAGCTGCTCAACGAATTCCGCACCGCCTACAACCCGCGCATCGCCGTCACCGTGGACATGATTGCCACCGGTACCGACATCAAGCCTCTCGAAATCGTTATGTTTATGCGCTCGGTCAAGAGCCGCACCATGTTCGAACAGATGAAGGGCCGCGGCGCCCGCACCGTCACGCCCACCGAACTCCGGAACGTCACGCCGGACGGTCACAGTAAGGATCACTTCGTCATCGTCGACGCCGTCGGCCTTGAACCCGAAAAGATGGAGGAGACGCAGCCGCTCGAACGCAAGCGCAACGTCTCCCTCGAAAAGCTCTTCGAGCTGGTCACCTTCGGCAACCGCGATCCCGACGTGCTCAGCTCCATCGCCTCCCGGCTCACCCGGCTCGATCGCCAGCTCACGCCCAACGACCGCATCGCGATCACCGATGCCGCAGACGGACGGCCGCTCGCCTCCATTGCCGGGGAGATCGTCGCCGCCCTCGATCCTGACCGGCACATCGACGCTGCCCGCACCCTCAGCGCCGGCACCGAGCCGACCGAGGAGCACATCGCCCGGGCGCGGGAGCATCTGCTCATCGAGGCGGCAAAGCCTCTAAAGACGAATCCACAATTGCGCAACCTCATCGTTGCGGTAAAAAAGAGTTACGAGCAGATCATCGACACCGTCAGCCAGGACCAGCTGCTCGAAGCCGGCCCCGCGGAAGCTATCCGCGACCGCGCCCTGCGCATGGTCCAGACCTTTGAGCAGTTCCTCCAGACGCACAAGGACGAAATCGAAGTGTTGCAGATTCTCTACAGCAAGCCCTACGCCGCGGGCTTGTCGCTCAAGGATGTGAAATCGCTCGCCGGGATGCTGCAGAAGCCCATCGACGGCAGCCCCCGGGCCACGCCCGACCAGCTTTGGCACGCCTACGAGCGGCTGGATGCATCGCACGTGCGCGGTACACGGACGGAAGTCGCCGCCGATCTCGTCAACCTCGTTCGTTTCGCACTGCGCCAGCGCGAGGAGCTCATGCCGCGCCGGGCGGAAGTCACGGGACGTTTCGCCGCCTGGCTCGGTCAGCAGACGAGCGCGGGCGTCGCGTTCAATGCCGATCAGATGCGGTGGCTCGAAGCCATCCGCGACCATATCGCCTCCAGCCTGGCCGTCGAGCCGGACGACTTCGATCTGGATCCCTTCGTCGCCTGGGGCGGGCTCGGAAAGGCGCAGCAAGTTTTTGGCGAGCGATTCTTTCCACTGCTCACCGAGCTGAATGAGGTGCTGGCGGCATGAACAGGTTGCCAGAAACATGGACTACAACAACCCTGGGTGATGCTTGTGATGTGATCGCCGGACAGTCGCCCCCGGGTGAGACCTACAACGAGGAAAAGAAGGGACTGCCGTTCTATCAAGGGAAGGCTGAGTTCGGGGACCTTTATCCAACGCCAAGAAAATGGTGTGACAGGCCCACCAAGATCGCAGAGAACGGTGATGTGCTCATCTCTGTCCGAGCACCCGTGGGCCCGACCAATCTTGCGACCGAAACCTGCTGTATTGGCCGAGGACTTGCTGCGCTACGCCCTCGCGCGGGAGTGAGGACGAAGTTTGCTTTCTATCAAATGAGGAGCACTGCCCGAGAGCTGTCGGAAGTAGCAACGGGTTCGACTTTCAGCGCTGTCTCGACCCAGCAGGTAAAGGCGCACTCGTTTGTACTGGCTCCGACTAACGAACAAGACCGGATCATCGATGAGATCGAGAAGCAGTTCACGCG
>Ga0182024_10011384_pt1 | contig 17880 bp, 21 predicted proteins | sample P32metaG_FD_120480 | JGI IMG/M metagenome (GOLD analysis project Ga0182024, IMG submission 120480) | Permafrost microbial communities from Stordalen Mire, Sweden - P3-2 metaG (Illumina Assembly) | ecosystem: Environmental > Terrestrial > Soil > Wetlands > Permafrost | place: Sweden: Stordalen... | reverse complement strand
GGTTTTGTTCGGCACCAGCAGCTTCTGGCAGGGTATCGATGTCCAGGGGGACAAGCTGCGAAATGTTATTATCGTCAAGCTTCCATTCGCGGTTCCGGATGAACCGGTGGTCGAGGCCCGGCTCGATGCGATCAAACGCACCGGCGGCAACCCGTTCATCTCTGATACCGTCCTGACCGGTCGCTGCTCGACACCGGCGGCGGTGCGCACCGGCAGCACCTCACTCTCCTGCCGCACCGGTCTTTTGTCTCTATCTCTTGCCGGTTGTTGCTCCTGCAACTCATCTCGTTTCGGCGCCTGCTCGATTACCGCGATCTTTCTTACCGGCTGGGTCACATCATCGACTGCACCACGCAATGGCCGCTGCTGGGGCGTCTGCGGATGCAACTCCCAAGCAGGAGCAGACGCCCGAGCAGCGTCCTGATTTACCGAATCCTGCCTGAACTGAACAATATGCATAATCGCCGACCCCTGCGGAGACAACGCTTGCAAATCACCGCCGGTCTGATCGCCCTCGACCTTGCCTTTCAACGCCGTATCCTGAATATGCGCTGTCAGCGGCTGCCCAGCTCCAGCGGCATCTTTGTCCTCAACCTTTCCTTGCAGCGGAGTCCCTGATGATACGCCACCACCTTTATCAACCTGCCCTTGCAGCGGCTGCCCACCCGAGGGCGCATCTTTATCCTCGACTTTTCCTTGCAGCGGAGCCCCCGCTGATACGCCACCACTTTTATCCTCAACTTTTCCCTGCAGCGGCTGTCCTGATGCTTGGGCACCATCTTTAGTGTCGACCTGCCGCTGATCCCGCGCCGCCGATTTCGCATTCTTCTGCGCCTGCCGGTAGTCCCACGGCGCCTGCGGATCGGCATCCGCCCACAAGCCCAGATGCTGATCTCGTGCCTGTTTCTCTAATTGCTGCAAGACAATGTTATTCGGCGCGTATTTCCGATACCACCACGCCAACCCGACGGAAACAATCTCATTGTTCAGGTCTTTGCCATCAGGCAAATGCACATCGCCGATCGTTCTGCCATACCTGTCTTTGTCCTTCGGCGCATCCGGCGTCACCACCTCGACCAACTTGCCAAAACAAAGCGACGACGCAAACTCCTTCGCCTTCTGCCCAAACGCCTGCGATTTCTCCGGCGCATCGATGCCATTGAGCCTGATGCGCTCCGCCTGCCCATTGTGCATCACCTTGATCGTGTCACCATCCGATACTCCCACCACCTCACCAGAAAAACTCTCACCAGAGCATGGTGCCACCGCCAGCATCGCAGCGATTAAAAAACAAGTGACTGAAGACATGTCTTTAAATAAGTGCATTCGTGATGGTGGCAGCCCGCTCCTTACAGTCAAGCAATGTCATATTCTGGTAGAGAAATCCTAACTCGACGAGGCAGGAATTTGGACCCTGGCGCACAATGTCTGCCGTCAGCCGCATCTGTGCAGAATCATCATCATCAAAATCTATTTCCGGCCAATTCGCCACTATCATTGCGCGATCATCAACGGGTACACTCGACGCTGACCATCCCCCAGCTCTGAGAATCGTTAGCAGGTGGTCGAGTGCGAGGTCTTGAGACATGGCAAGTTTTCGAACGATTTCAATCCCTGATTGAGTCAGATCGCAACGCCCTTTTCTGTGAAAACGATTCAGCAGCTCCGAGTGGTTAGCTCCATATTCTTCGTAATACAGCAGCGTTCCCGCGAGGAAATCCTCCAGGTCTGACCCCCGCTCCTGGACCTCCCATCGAGCCACCCCCGGGCTGCATAGCAACAGGCCAAGATCTCGAAATACTTCGCGGCTTAGCCTGCTGTTTTCAAACGCCTTTACACCAGTGTTCCGAAATTCTAAACGCTGTTGGGTATTCTCCAGAGCGTTTGCCTCCAGCAGGGCTCCGATCATTATCGATGAATTGTCCAGATTCTTCAGCTCCAACAGCCGCTGGATCTCTTTTAACTTACTGTTGACCAGCTGCCACCATGATTCGGACATAGAGCCCACCTCTCAGGATTTGAATATCTTTGCCAAACTGTTTTGACCGGATAAGTCCATCTGGTCACTTATTCTTCGCGGGTTTCCATAGCCGTTTTTGCCTGTATTCCTGCAACGTCTTAGTCGGCGGGTCGAACAGTCCGTCGTATTCTGTTTGAAAATGCTCATCAACCCACTGCTGTATTTCCGCCAGTGATTTGCCTTCTTTCTTCAGGCGTAACGCTTGAATTGCCTCTTCTTGGCAGATCGGGCAATCTGCACCGTATTCTGAAGTGAAACACTCTAGAAGACATGTGTGTTTGTCAATTCGATCACAACCGCAGTAACAAAATAGCTTGCAGCAGATGTCCGGTATCTCTTTCGCCGCTGTATAGCTCACCGCCGCTTGCCCAAAAAATTGTTCGGGCTTTAGAACCAATGCACCAGGATTTGTCGCTCGGCAACACGAATGTTGAGCCTGAGATTTGGCATCATCAGCCCTGGTGCTCGATGGCAATAAGCCAACGGCTAGCAGCAGACTGACACCCGCAATCATCACTTTCAAATATCGATGCATACGGTTAGCGGATGACCTTTGGCGAGCTGACCCTCAGTTTACACCAAAGCATGCGTTCCACAATCTTCTGGAATCCGACGACTACCGAACTAGTCGTCATCAGCCATAAACACACCGCACAGCGCATTTATCTCTCGCTCTGCCAGATCGAAGAAGAGGCGAGGATCTTCAATGAAGCAGTTGGCATTCAGGTCCAATGATCCCAGGAATGTCCCCTTCGAAAAGCAAGAAAGGAGCATATCGCCGCCGATATCGTCCAGCAACCACAGAATGCAACCGGTACGTCCACTTGGCTCAAAGTCCCTATACGCTTCGCTCAAGAAACTCTTCTGGCTCTGATGAAAAAGGTGTCTGCACAGTTTGAATCATCGTCATTGCTCGATCTCTCACAGGTATTCGATCAGGAAAGTATCGACTAAGTGTCGCCTGTCGATTCCGTTTGCGGAAGCGGCAAAGCTATCGAGCTGTCTCCTGTCGCCGGAAGAGGACGGCGTGGCACCCGCGACGGATCTGTTGGTGGCTTGCCGCCTGGACCCAGTGGGCCCAGCCTTTCAATCAGATACTCGATTCCCTTGTTGGTGATCAGAAACACACGCTCGCCTACTTCAATGAAATCCTGCCCTATCAGCCAGTGCAGGGCTTGCTCCAAACGTGGCAGCGCAGCATTCAAGCAATCCATCAGCATCTTGCCAGCCGCTCCGCCGTTAGGTCTCCTCTGCCGGGCGGCGTAAAGCACCTGCAATATGCCGAGGCGCATTTCCTCTTCGGTCAATTCTGCGTGCGTATGCTCTTTATACATTGGCATTTCAATGGTACGGTCACTAAGTCGATTATGACTCATTTGCTTGGGGGATGGCATGGGGATATTGTTGGCGTCTGTCTCTAATTTCACCGATGGATGTATAAGTCGGTCTTTGCCAGGTGTAATACCGCATTCTTCAATTGTACTGATGGAGTGCACCTGTGATTACACTTTGTACCGACGCTTCGACTCGATTTTTATGTCGCCCTGTCGTCAACGCCAACAATTTGCTAGGCACCCCAGCCAACTCCCGCTGCCAACATACAAAGCGAGACAAGTGCCCCTAGTAGCGCGAGCGAGCAACGAGATTTTGCCGTTCCAAATCATCGCCAGTACGATAAATATTTCGATCCCATACTTGGGACAAAACAGCAAAGCCATGATTATGATCGGAGCCAAGCCTGTGAGAAGGATTACTGCGATAGCTGGACCCATCTTTAACCGCCGAATAGTTCCCTATAGTAACTCTACGTCCATATGCGCCACCGCAATGACCGGACGCAACACTTGTCCAACCGTTCGATCCGCACCTTCGGGGCCTAAGCCTTCACAGTCGCACACGCTCAAATTACTCAGGCAGCCGCTGAATTGTTTCTTTCACAGTCCCAGAACTCGCCTGACTTGATGTCGTTTTTGTTTACATCAAACGGTATAATCTGTAGGGGCGATGCCGTGCATCGCCCGGTCTGCAAGCAAAATCCCCGCTCATTTTTCCAACGCCACAGCCGCAATAACTGCGGAAAAATACAATCACTCTGCTGAATCCGGACACATCGCCATGAAACTGCAAAACGAACAAGAGTACCTGAACACTCTGAAATACTATAAAGAGCTGCGGCAAGACATTCTTGCCGAAACTGACGCTATCAAAGACGTCGCCACAGCTCTGGACGAGAACGACGCCAACCTCGGATCGATGATCTCGATCATGTTTGAGCTGGAAGATGATCTGATCGACTACGAAAAAAGCAACAATCTACCAATTACCATCGTCAAGACTCCGAAAGTCTTCAACGACGGTCAGTATGAGCGCATCAGCGCGGTGGCGCAGAAGTACCGGAGCGACCTGACTGAAACTACCGACGAGAAAAGGAGAGTTAACCTGGAAGAATGCCTCGCTCGTGTCGAAGGGTTACTGCGCGAATACCAGGACCGCATCCGGCAGACAACATGATCCTCGCCGCTGAAAGCACTTTGCGTGCTCTTGCCTCTCAAAAATATCAAAGCACCACCCGTCCCAGCCCCGCGCTTCACTGCTTCTTACCGCCGCCGTCCCCTAAACCGTTCGGCGTTTTTTTCTCGGTATCAATTCTGGCTTCCTCCACTTTCATTTCAGCCATCCGTACGGAAAGTTTCTCTACCATGCCCTCGAAAGCAGCCTGCTTTTCCCGCAGCTCGCCGTTGTGTTGGCGCATCAATTCCAGTTGCGTCGCCAGCAGGTCCACGGCGGCTGCATACGATTTTGCTCGTTGGAGCGATTGCTTGGCCAGATCGTTATTGTTCTGTTGTAGCGCCATCTCAGCTCGGTGCGTCCATGTGCTGAACTGCTCCTCATTCTTCTTCATTCGTTTTTCAACTTCTAACTCGGCCTCCACAATATGATCGATGGCTTTGCCCAATTGCTCTACTGCATGCGGCAAAATCGGCACCATGTGATCGAGTTCCTGCATCTCTAACTCTTTGATCGCATCTTGCGAAAACAGCTTGGACAGTCTGTTGATGAAACCGAGCGCTTCAGCTTCGCGTGCTGCCACGTCCGCTTCCAGCTTCGCTAATGACGCGACCGTAGCTGCTGGGGATGTCGTACTAAGTATTCTCTCCACTATCTGTGTTGCCTTATCTGCGTGGAGCCGTGCTATTTGCACCTGTTTTCGGGTGTACGCCTTTTGCACCTCTTCTTCCAGGTCCTCCAGCTTTCCCCTCAACATTGCGGTCTTCCGCTGTTGCTGCGCCAGCTGTTCTTTGAGCGCCTCTATCTCCTGTCGCTTTTTGCTGATTCCATCAGATGTCGAGAAATCGACGCTCATGTCCGTTGCCACCCACGCGTCAAAGCTGTCCAACTTTTGCTGTGCTGAAAGCAATTGTTTGCTCAGATCTTCTTCAATTGAAGTCGCCGATTTGAACTGCTCCCTCGTTTGTATAAAATTATCCTGCAGGTCCTGGTAGGTTTGCTCCAACATAATCTGTGGATCGGCAATCTTGTTACCGCCCGGCAGCATCGAACGCCACTTTTCACCGATCAGCGCCAAGCGATCGGACCGGTTCAAGTACAGGCACGCCCAGACCACCGAGGTCGCCAGACCCAGCGTCAATATTCCTAAAAGAACATCTATGCCAACTGCCATATCGTTCAACTCATCCGGTCTAGGGAACCCGTCTCACTTATCTCTATCCCCATTATCAGGCCAGCGGTCCCAGCCTGAAGTAATATGTAAACGGCAGATCCGTCCCGGGTATTTGAGTGTTCGGTCAAGAATGGAATAAGTGCGAATATGGATCCCCAATTAGCCCAGAACACCATCGACGAACTCGTCTCGATCCGCCGTCAAGGCGATCTTTATCGCGCGCTCGATGCTGCTCTGCGCAAGCTTGTCGAAGGACTGGGTGTCGACCGCGGCTTGATCTGGCAAGTTGTCGGCGATCGTCTCACCGTCACCCACGAACACTCTGCCAGTAATGAGAGTGAACAGATTGCTGGCACCAGTCTTGATGCCCGACAGAGCACCGAAATCGTCTTGGAGTTCCTCAGCAAGTTTCTCGACTGTTCCGGCGACGGCGTCATATTGGTCGAGCGAGACGCCGATGGCGAGAACTTCTGGGCGCCCATGTTCGAATTGTCGCTCGGACTCTCATCGCATCTGCTGGTGCAGGTCCGCGCCGATGTTTTTTCCGGTTTTCTCGCTCTGCAGTCCTCTAGAACTAGACATTGGTCTGATGAAGAAACAGCTGTTGTTGCACGCGTCGCTGCCGTGATCTCGATTATAGTCAGCGACAGTTTCTTGCTTACGAAAGCAGAGATGGACGCTACCTCACTCAACACGGTTCTCAAGATCGCCGCTTTGTTCATCGACAAAGATCGAGTGCCATTAAAGATTCTGCCTCAGGCGGTCGAGTTGATCGCATCTCAGATGCCTTTCGAGCGCTCGCGAGTCTACCTTCCCAGCTCAGGAAAATTGGTCTCTCAAGACAATAATCTATCTGTGGATTTGAGTGAAACTTCCGACCCAGTCGTTGAGGTTTTCAAAGCCTGTTACGCGAAGATTATCGAAGCTAACGCACCGAACTTACAGCAATTTGGTGGTGGCGCCGCCATCATTCTGCCTTTGCTTGAAAATGAGGACAAAGCGCTCGGCGCATTCGCGCTCTGGCAGCCGCTACCTGATTGTCCCGACCTCAACTTGTTTACTCGTCATACGGCTATCTGGCTTGCCGGTCAACTATCCAAATGCATCCAGCTCTCCGGCCTGAAATCGGACGATCTGAAATAGGCGGAGCTTTGCTATCAATCCCTCATCCGTGTGCGACCACCTTAGGCACCACTTGCAACGGAAACATCGGCTCTTTCATTTTAAGCAGCACATTTTTGTCGACCCACGGTTGCGCGCGATCGTGGATGCCACCGACGCTATCCCACTCAGCAATGCGCCAGCGCGTCACTTTGTCGTTCGCAAAGTTTAGCTCAATGTAAGTAGCACCTGAGCAACAATGCGCAAGCCGCAGATCTCCTTCATCGCCCAGAAGTTGAGCCACCTTTGACCGCTTCATGCCGATCAGATTGTACTGAGACAGAAACCGGGCGAACAACTCCACTTTTTTCTCCGGGTCGTTGCAGGCGCAGCGCCAATCCGAAAACTTGAAAGGCACCCCGAGTTGCTTACTAGTTGACGGAGATGCAACTCCATTATCTGGACTCGCACTCGAAGCAGTCTGCCACACTGCTGAACCAAGCAGCAGTGAAAGCAAACAGGCGATCAGATTTTGCCTCATATCGGGTGCAATCTCAATAAAAAAGCTTGAAGGTCAGCTCCTTATCCGGCGACTCAAGTTTGATCCCTTCGGTCACGATTCTCATTCTGTCGAATAACACAGTGTCCGGCGAATCGGCTGGATACTTTAACACCGCCAGCGCTTCCTCTCGCTCTCTCTGTCGCTTGATCTCTGCTTGCTCTTTTTGTCCACGTATATCGGGAAACAAGGAGAGCCTGTTTAAGGCGTTGTATGCTTCATCTAAAGAAGTATCTTTCGGCAATCCCAGGGCTTTCACCATGCACGTTCGGTGAAATTCGTCATATTCGAACTCCTTTCCAGCGCGTTTGCACTCTTCCTTCGCCCGTACCAATTGTTCCGCGCTCGCCGTTTCGTATTCCTGTTTTGATGCGCTCAGAGAGCAGCCACTTAACCAACGGCCGATCAGTGGACCTTCGATATTGCTTTTGAAATTCCCTTTCAAACTTGGACAGTAGGGGCACCAGTCAGGGAACCCTTCATACCGCATGTTGTAGCGCTCATCTCGTTCTGCTTGTCCAATGATCATCTGATCCCTGGTCGCATCGAACGAGACACAGTAAAGCCTCGCCATATATGTTTTCCACAGAACGCCTTCCGGAGCATCGACCGGCACCTGCAGTAGCCGCTTCGCCAGCGCGATCTTTTCTGCTGGTGTGCTTGCTTCGGCACAAATAACGTCCGGTCGAACTTGCGTCGATCGTGCGGCCAGCTGCTTGGCACCCCAACCCAGGCACAAAGCGCAAATGACCAAAAGCGGCAAAACCGTTCTCAGTCCCTTAACTTGTCTAGCTTTCAAAATGCTCCCGATTCTCATCAAGAACGATTGTATGTCCCTGAAAGTCGCTGTCCATGATGAATATCCCACTGTTAGTGCGATCGCACAGGCTGTTTCTCTCTATCTCGACCGAATTCCTGCTAGGTGCTTCAGTTGTTTCAACCTCTCCTTCAGCCTTTTATCGTTAGGATGCAGTTTGATCGCCCGTTTGATCATTGCCATCCCTTCGTTGAAGAATCGACTGTCCCCACTGAATATCCACGAAGCACCGTAGGCGATTGAAGCGTTATTTGGATAGGCGTCCAGTTGATCCTTCCAAGCCATTACCAGCGCCCGATAGCCGGTCGGATCAAGATAATAGCTGCCGCGCACGTTCGCGCCGATCGTTTCCGGAATACGCGCTATCAGCCAGAGTTGATGAGGCAAATGATCCGCCGACAATTTCGGATCTCGTGATGACAGGGCGAAGCAATAACGATGCGCAGAGTAGAAACCTAAGAGTTCGGCGCGCAGCCCCAATTCGTTTGGGTTGTTGTGAATCACCTGCTCTGCAGTCCACACCGACCTGTCAGGCGAGCGTCCTCCAAGCAGCCATGCACCAGTTATGCTAATTCGCTTTGATGCTCTTGAAATGATGTCTGATTTGCGCCCGGCAACGAAGTTATGTTTTCTCAAAAGCACTCGGCTTGATGATCTTTTGGGTCGTCTATCCAGTTTTCCTAACAACGCCTCAGCCATCAGCTGTCCCGGCTCCAGCTTCAGGGCGGAGACTACAAGCGACCTTGCACGCGAAGGGTCGCTCTTAAAGTGGGCTAGCGCAGCGTTGATGTATACGCCACTCTTGCGGTGTCGTCTCGCCGTTTCCAGCCATAGTTTCTTTGTTTGCGCATTCAGCTCCGCATCTGTTTCCAAGCCCTCCCAATAGAATTCTTTAAGAAATTCGCAGTCGGGCACGTTCGAAATCAGCCAGTGGAGTTGCTTGATGAAAACAGCGCGCAAATCCTCGCACTCTTTTGTTCTTTCGACAGACTCTCTGTAATATCCGATGATTTTTGCTCTGTTGTATAAATCGATGCTTCGTTCATCAAGAATCTTCTCCAGGTGGTCGATCGAATCTGGTGCCAGCCACGCATAACTTCCAGTCAGTTCGGCGTGACCCATCGAGCAATTATTTGCCCATTCTGTCAGGCTGTAAGTCGTGGATGGCGCTTGTCTTTGGCCACAAGTGACTTGATCCGGCTCAATCGCGATGTCATCGAGCGCGCCTGCCACAGTTGTACGGACGCCCCATTTTCTTCGCGCGCGCGCAAAGTTTCTTTCTTCTGCTTTAGTTTTGCCGTGCAGCAATTTAGATGCATTGGTTTCCATTCTAGAATCTCGTTTTTGCTGAGACCACCTGTTTTGAAGCTGCGCCAGTGTCCTTGCGGACAGTTCTGGTATCCGCACCTCTGACAGATCCCTTGCCGCTGGTGCATGAGTGATGAACCACAGCAAGTGAGTCGCGAACAAACGCTCGTACTCCGGATCTCTTCCCAGAAGATTGAAGCGCTCGCAGCGCTTCCCATAGAACCCCAGTAATTCCGCCCTGGCGGTCACATCTGACGGGTAGGCGGACACAACTCGGTTGAGTGTCCGCTCTGAAATGGGCGAGAGAAATTCGCCGCTCGTCAACGCCTGGCGCAAATAAGAACTGTCGCACACAGCAGTCAAATTTTTAATTTCGTCCTCTGGCACTGCTGACGCCAGATCACTGAAATCGTCTGTCCTCTCTGACTTGGTCGTGGACTCAAGCAGGTTCGCTATCTCCAGGGCCCAGGCGTTTGAGGGATCCATTTTCAAGATAGGACCAAGTAACTTAAGACAGGTATTTGGCTCATGCCTGAAAAAGAACAGCGCGGCGTTGATAGAGACTTGTCTATTGCGTGCTTCCTTGACTCGTTGATGCCAGGCTGCAGTGACTTTGGAATAGTTCTGTTCGTCGCCCTGTTTGTCTACCGAAAAATAAGTATCGCCGGCGAACCTGCAATCCGGTGCATTTTCGATGAACCACAATATGTGCTTGGTGCGGTTTTCTCGGTATTGCTTTGCAAACTTCGTTCTGCGCCTCCAGTAATATCTGTAATAAAAGCCCAGCAACCGAGCCCGATTCAACAGATCCAGCGGGTTCTGCTCTAATATTTCCTCCATAATTGCAGCCGACACCGGCGATAACACATCAGCTTGCCGCGCCAATTCTTCTAGTTGGTACGTGTCGGCAAGGTCGGTGATAGAAGGCAGTCCTATCGCGTCCATTTGAACAAAACTCCATTAAGGGTTCTCTTGCAACGAGGCAAGCAGTCGCGCGATCTTGTTTTTCATTGCCCGAAGCTTGCCCTCATGCAAATCTATCCGTGCCAGGTAAGTGTATGCGTACTGGCACTCTCTGGCAGATCTTCTCCCAAGTGAACAACGCGATAATCCTCGGCAGATGCTGTAATGCTAAAGGAGAGTTTCATAGCAGACGTGCCAGTTGATGTAAGGCGCCCTATGACTAACATTATGGCACCGGCACCAGGACGTCATGATGAAGATACTGTTTTTTAGATGTGTCGTTGTTGCTTCGGCTCGTAACCACGCGAAGATAGAAGCGCGCATCTCGACTCGATTTTCGGCACTGACTTTCGTTGGTGACACCTGCAACCCACCAGACCGTGCGTGATGCCCCGTGGAGTCAGGGCCTGACATTATTGCTTGGATGCAATATATTGCTTGTATGCAATGAAATGTGCTCTACCTCGACGAGTTTGAGCGCTGGCTCACTGAGCAAGAAGAAGGACTCAAGGATGAAGCCTTAGCCCGCATTGGACTCTTAGCCGAAGTGGGTCCTACACTGGCGCGACCGTATGTGGATACTCTTAAGGGTTCCAAAATCACCAATCTGAAAGAACTGCGCTTCGACTACCAGCGAGCACCAATTAGAATTCTGTTCGCATTCGACCCGAAAAACAAGCAGTGATGCTGCTCGGAGGCGACAAGGGAGCCGATAAGCGGTGGTATGAAAAGAACATTCCCATTGCGGAAAAACGGTACGAGGATCATCTGGAACGACAAACAAAGGAAGATGAGGAGCGCAAAAGAAAGGAGCAAGCTCAGCAAAAGGACAAGCAAAAATGAAGACACACAAAGATTATTTGAATAAGCTTTCTCCAGCCCGCCGTCAAAAGATTGAAGCGCGAACGCAGGAATTGGTCGCCGAAGAAATGAGCCTGAGAGATTTGCGTAAAGCAAGAAAACAATCACAAGAAACCGTCGCAGACCTGCTCGGAATGCGCCAGGGCGACGTCTCAAAACTAGAACGCCGCACGGATGCATACTTGAGCACCCTGCGCCGATACGTCGAGGCCATGGGCGGTGAGCTGCAACTGATAGCAAAATTCCCTGATCGTCCACCAGTAAAGATATTGCACATTGGAGATCTCGCAGAAGAATCTGAGAACTCAATTGACAGTGAGCATTTGCAGCACGCTTAACACGTTGATAGCGTATGGCTTCGCGTCGCAAACAAATGTCCTGATACAGCTTCGCTGGCAGTTGCGCAAGCATTTCCGCCGACCGGTACAATGGCTCTATGTCCGACATCCGGAGTGAATCTGTTTATGCGCTGGCGTTACGTCAAAGCTGTTTTACTAGGAGCGCTGTTAGGTTTTGCCGGTCAGTTCCTTACGGACTTCTTTTGCTGGGTTGCCCCCGATGGTGCAGCTACGCCGCAGCACCAATTTTATGTTAATGGCGAAATCTGGTGGGACCGCAGTTTCCCACCACAGCTGAGGAGTCAAGCACAACAATTATGCTGCCAATTTTATTTTCTCTATTGGTTGAGGCATCGAGGAGAGGTCGCTTTGCGCATCGCAGCGGTCGCGGCGTTATTGGGCGTGTCGTCCGTAATGGCGGCGGATCAATTGCGAGAAAGGCGCAAGGCGCGGAAAGAAGTGTCCGCCTGAGATGTAATGTCAGGTGAACCCGCGCGAGCTCGTCGGGGCATAACTCGCTGACAAGCGAACCTTATGTTTCGCTGTCGTCTGACTTTTCCCTGTCAGAGGTCTCTGTAGGGATCTCGTAGCTATTGGGAGAGTCTATTTCTGCTTGGCGTTGGCGTACCAATCGGCCCATAAGCCGTCGAATTCCATCACCGTCACCTGACGCTCCACTCCCGCCTGCAGCCGTCTTGAGTTGCCGATACTCAATGATCTCCGATTTTTGTGGTCGCTTGAAAGTAGACGTTTGAGACAGCTCCGAGTGAGAACGATACTCTCAGTATAAACGAGCGAGCGTCTCATACATTCGATGACGGCATAATGTCCTAATCAGGACATTAATGCGCTGAACGCTTGCGCGCGTTCGGTCCTATAAGAAACGCTGTTCCCAGTCAATGCTTCAATACTCATTTCATATTTAGCCGGCTGCCTCACCAGGGGTGGTGGCATAACGTCATGATGAATATAATCTGCGTTATGTTTGCTTGTCATCTGAGCGTGACCAGACAAGCTTCTTTGGTGACAGCTTGGGTGAAAGGTAAACCCGATTTACGCTTTGTGGAATTTGTATCGTCAGTTTTTCCCTTAGCATTCTGTTTGGATGTCTGACCCAACCTTTGTATTTTGGGTCGTCTTCACGCCAGTATATTTCGCGCACACGTACAAACAAAGCATCCCGCTTTTGCTTGTACGTTATTAGCAGGTAGATCGGACAGTTGCATTTGGAAATGGTTATTGCACCTAGTTCATAGCTAACCATGAAATTGCCAAACTGGCGCGGTGCTGTCTGTTCAGCAGCTGGTGCTTGCGTAGCACAGACGAAAAGCGCAACGGCAATCATCGTGAGTGTTATAGTGCGTCGCATAACGTCCATTCTGTTTCATTTCATCATCCGAGTGGACCAACCTGAAAAACCGTCGGGCATGTGTCCGTCTGGCGTATTCCAGTGTCCATCTTCCCTCGGTTTTCGATCATCTAGAGGCATCGACTGCTGACGCCCTTGGGTGTAGACAGCTCGATAGGCAGAGCTCAAATAGAAATGTGTCGCAGGATCATCTTGCAGCTTCAAAGCCGCCTGAAAGTCCGTTATTGCCCCGAGCAAGTCGTTTTTGACCTGCTTGTGAATTGCTGATCTGAAGAATTTCCCTGCCAGTTGTTGTTTCACTTTTTTGATCGCTGTCGGATATTCTTCGTTCGAAGGATCAAGCTTCTGAGCTCGTTCAAAGCATATCAGTGCTGTAGCCAGATCACGCTTACCTAGACGGCTGGTGCCCTCTAAGTAAACAAGTTCGGCTATGTCTGCGGGTTGTGCTTTTGCGGGTTGTGCTTTTGTATTAGTGCCAAAATCGGATGGATAGAACGCTTGATCTAAGTGTTTCGGCTGATCCTGTGCTAAACACGGTACGAAAAAGAACGGTATCAGGAAGAGTAGAAGCAATGTCCGCATCATTGGTTTTGTCCGCCGTTCGGTCTGATACTTTCGATAATAGCGATTAAGGTGAACCGGCGGGAGGTCCGGCCGGCATAACTCGCTTATGCGAGTTAATGCGCGCTTGCGCGCGTTCAGTCTCATAAGTGTGATATGTTTCATATTTGGCCGGGCGTCCAGGGCGTCTAGAACAGTGAACTGGTAAGGGCTTCCGAGGTTCAAGGGATTCCGCCGGCAGACTTACCGGGTGCCACCACTATTGGTTTCACTATATTTGGGGGATCTATTCAGCGCGAAATCGGATCGCGCCAGATTTCGCTCGTAATCCCAAGCCTCAAATTCAACGGGTTGGGCCAACCCCGTTCGCAGCGAGTACAGAACCAGGGATTGTTAAACTGTAAGTCAATACCGGCAATTTTTTCGGTCATGTACGAAGCGTGAATGACATACCTGGATGTCCGACAATGCCAGCAGTAAGGTCCCCAAACGAAGGTCAACAACAGTCCTAACGAGAAACAGACAATTGCTGTCACCGCGCAGACCTTCACCCAGCCGCTTTTTGCCCTCTGAATCACGATCTGCCTCTTGGACCACACTCTAATCAGTGTGACATCAGACAGCAGAACGATCAAGGTTCAGCATGGATGAGCTTGCTCGTGCAGAACAAAAACTACATTTTGTTCAAAAGGGTGCCCCAGCGCAAGAACGCACAGTTTGAATTTCCCATAAGGGTACAATCGTGTTGGGAGGATCTCCGCGTCTTAGATCGCCGCTGTTTGCTGAAGCCAATCGTTTTTATGAACGCAAGTCCGATACTGCAAGAGCTGACTGAATGTTACGCAAAGCTTTCCTCATACGAAGATGAGGGTGTGAGGCGGACCACGCCATCTTCAAGCGACAAGACGTTTCGAACCCATTTCGTCCGGCCTTCATTCTTTCGCGTTGATTGGACCGACCACGCACGAAACACAGTCTGGTGTGATGGACATAAGGCATACGAGCGGTATTCTTGGGAGAAGAAAACGCGGTTGGTCGGCTCGCTTCAATTGGCCGTTGCTGGTGCCACAGGAGTCTCCTGCGGCATAGCACATGTGATTCCAGCTTTGTTCAGTCCGCTTGTGGGAGGCAGGAAATTAACGGATTACGACATGGAATACTCGGCATCAGAGGACGTGTACGGAGAAGCCTGCCACAAGTTGTCGCATCGATCCGATGAGTATGAATTAGATCTCTGGATCTCCAAGAGCAGACACATCATCCGCAAAATTTCGGAGGTTGAATACATTGATTACAACGAGGTTATTCCAGAAGTAATGGAAAGGCTCGACAGCGCAGCCACCAAGGAAGCTTATGAACGACTCAAAGCATTAGGGATAAACGAAAACATGCCAAGCTTGGACGCGTTCAAGGAAGCCGTGATAGCCCCTATCGCTTCGGCTCAGTTGTTCCCTGTCCCGGCTGGAACGGAAGCAGGGCCACACCACACCGGGAATGGAGCGAAACCGTGTTCACAAAAGTCTCGATCAATGAATCAATAGACTCAGCCGTCTTCAATCCCAGGTTTCCTGATTAATAGTAGTAAACGGCGAGATTGGTGACCGAAATGCGTGGTGAACCAATGAGGCAGTTTGTTCAGTGACAAGAGGCGAGCAATTGAATGTCGCTCCTGAGCGGGACATTTAGCGATCCGACAGCCAGCTGGCGATAAAATAGCTTCAATACCTTAGGTCATAGATCGTGAAGGAACGCGCTATCTTAATGTTACGCTGGTTGGCAGTGTTGCCGGCTGGGTTCGTTTTTGGCACGTTAATCTACTTGATGTTAATGTACGTTCCTGCGCTGCTTCTCGGTCTGGGTCCTAACGACACGATGGCGTTTTCAATTTTGGGGATGGTTTTACTTTCGGTCGCCAACATTTTCTCAACTTATTTTGGAGCCGTAATGGCGTACGCGATCGCCCCGCACCAAAAACTGAAATCGGCACAGGGACTAATCATATTGTTCGCGATTTCAACAGCTGTAAACTTGTGGCATGCAATGACAGAGAAGAATGAAGCCTCCAGCAAAGATCTGTGGCAATACATATTTGCCGTTACGGCAGAAGTTGCCTTGGTTTTTCTAATGCCTAATTTTTTGAATCCAGCAAAGGTCCTGAAATATATCGATTTCAGGTTTCCAGATCCGGCTTCGAAATTCGGTCTGAAGATTCTTCTCGCACAAGCACTTGTCACATCTCTGGGTACAGGAATTCGGCTTTGTCAATTCACCAGGCCCGGCTATCAACTGGCATTGCCTATTGCGGCTTTTTTGCTGATTTCCGTCGCGGTTATTTCTGGCGTGGCTTGGCACAAGCTTTCCGTTAAGTTCAGGTTTTGGGCAATTCTATTTTGTGTGATTTGCCTTTTACAATTGCCAGACCTGTTTCAGCGTATTCCTGCGAGTTTTAGTTGAATGGTTTCGTTCCGACCCTGATCACTGCCAGTTTCTACTTGAGTTGCCCGATCGACGCAGTGACAAAGGCAACGCGCCTGGTGAACAAAATGGTCATTTGTTCACCTCGCGCTCAAATTTTTGGACCTCCAACGGGAGTGCCTCTGTCCCGGCTTCCGTATTCGGCGCGCGGATGGCAGAATGGAAGTGTGAGCCCAGAGGGCTGAGCCTTGAAGAAGCACCCTATCTTGCCGGTCTGTTTACTAATCATCGCCACGAGTTGCGCGGCTGGCGTCATCTATGGAATGAAGCCGCACGTCGCAAGCAGTCATCCGAGTGATACATTGAATTGGTTGCCTAGTCGCGTGCCGGGTGTCGAGACGATTGGCGCGGGTGATACATTCTGAGGTCGGGCGTTATGACAACGATTTATTCAAGATGCATCGCTTACTCTATTCTTGCAGGACAGGTTTATGTGCGCTTGCGGTGGTGGAAATGACATTGACAGCAAGCTGATTTCATCAGAAATTGCTTGCTAGGTCTCAGGTAATTCAGGATGCTGACGCGCTCACAGAAGACGAGATTGGCAGGTTGCGCAGTGACGATGACCATTTCCGGGCTCGCCAACTCAACATTGATCTGCCTTACCGGCACAATGCGTGTCTGTGCGAACGAACTACAAGAGACAATTCGATTCGAACAAAGACACCATGGACTTAGGTCACACTGTAGTGGCTTTCACTACCAATCAGACGTAGAGCCGTGGTTGGGCAGATGCGAGCAGGACATACGGAAGGTGGGATTTGAGGAGAAGATGTTCAAAGGTCGAAAACTGGAGATCCAAATAGATCTGAAGGACAACATTGCCAGTCCACACATCAGTAAGAGCAGCGGCTCCGCTGCGGTTGACCGAGCTGCCTTGGAACTACTAATTAGAGCGTCTCCGTTCGAATTACCGGAACTAGCGCTCCCTCGGGACAGACCGCTATTCGCAGAGTTTGATTACCCCAGGTTAGAGCTGAAATTTCGCCCACTAGCGCGGGCGGATGCGCGGTGGGTCAGGGATCCATATGTGCCTGAAAGCGCAAAATATGCCTCATATGCGCACTACTGATCAAAGGAAATCAGTTCAGACAGGAAGGAGAAAATCGGAATTCAACCCCTCCACATGGCTCTCTACGTCGATCCAAATAACTTGGCGGCGGTCGACTGCAGCGACGTTTGCTGGAAGGCGCTAGGCAAAGACCCTGACAAACCTGATTTCCACCGCGAGATGGGTGAACAATATGAAGCAGCGGGGAACTATCCCGAGGCGATCGCCGAATACAGGCAGTATGTGCGGATCGTCGACAGCGGGCCAGCACATTGCTCTCTTGGACGGGCTCTGGCCAAACAGGGACAATCAGTGCCAGCGTGCGCCGTAGAAGCGTTTTTGGAATTGAGGACTGCAGTCGGCAAAGAATGGCCAGAAGACCAGCAAGTAGATCTCGGCCGCGCCCACATGCAGCTCGCTGAGATGCTCAAAGAGCTGGCTTTCAAAGCGCGTAACGACGGTCGCACGCAAACCGCGCTCAAACGATTTGAAAATGCGAGCATTGAATACAAGCGCGCCTCTGTTTGCTCAGGTAGTTTAGATGCTGCTCGCGGACTTGCAGAAGTAAATCATGAACTGGAGAGATTACAAAAAGAGCTCAGCAAGTAAACGGTTTTCCACCGAGTGCTTCGGCAAGGATTTTAACTCCGCCTCAGCGCCTCGCGCTTCTCCCGCAACTCACTGATGACTCGGCGCAACTCGCCAACATCCACAGCCAGTTTTCCCAGAGCTTCTGCAGTCGTCGTCTCATCCAGCACCCCGAGCAAAAGATGTT
>Ga0182024_10011383_pt1 | contig 17880 bp, 15 predicted proteins | sample P32metaG_FD_120480 | JGI IMG/M metagenome (GOLD analysis project Ga0182024, IMG submission 120480) | Permafrost microbial communities from Stordalen Mire, Sweden - P3-2 metaG (Illumina Assembly) | ecosystem: Environmental > Terrestrial > Soil > Wetlands > Permafrost | place: Sweden: Stordalen... | reverse complement strand
GAACGCCGCGGCGGTTTCCGGGCTGAGCAGATCGACCAGGATGCTGGCGAACTCGCCGGTCGACCGCGTGCCTTCGATATCCTCCATATTCTTGCTGACGGCTTTGTTGCCGACCTTGATGTTCTTGTAAGTTTCGTGGCCTTCTTCATAGGCGACGTCGGCGGTAACGATATCGAGCGCGTCCCAGCCCTGCTTGGGATGATCGCTCTGATACCGCGTGGTCACCTGCTGGCAGAAAAAGTTCGGCAGCGAGCCGGAGAATTGCCACGCCACTTCACGCGCCTTTTCGATCACCGGATCGTCTCCGGCGTTCGTGAGGATGGACGCGGGTGCGGCGGAGCGCGTGGTTTCGCTCGAACGGGCGCCGGTCATGGTGGGATCTTTGCTGGTGTCCGTGGACATCGCCGGACGGGAAGACGCAGGCGCGCCATCCGCGGCGGAAGACGCGCCGTTATTCGATTGCGCGGTCTGCTGCGCCGGGCGGCCGCGCTTTAGTACCGGCGCATCCGGGTCGCGAGCGGTCTGATCGGCGGATTTCACGACGGTGGTGGGCCGGTTATCGGGAAGATCGTCGGGATTGACCGTGGCTGCATCGGGCGGCGCGCCGGTTTTGGTTGGGTTGGCCTGAGCGGTTGGGCCGGCCTGAGCAGTTGGGGTGGTCGCGGAGTCCGGCGCCGGATTGGGCGGGTTCTGCGCAGCCGGCTGCGCGTCGGAATCACTCCCGGGTTTACGCCGGAGAACGGGGCGCTCATCGCCAGGCTCGCGCGTCGAGGACGATGCCGACGCGACGGCCGCCCTGCCATCGAGCTTGGGAAGATCCCAGGTCTCCGAGGCGCGGGCGCGATCCTCGGGCGTTCCCGCTTTTTCGAGCCGTACGGAAGTGGCGGCGAAGTAGCCCTGATCGTCCTGGGTCGATTCGACCATCAGGTAGTCGCCCGCCGTGAAGCTGGCGATATCGGCGCTCTTGCCGTCCTTCTGAATGGTGGTCGCCGGCGACATGCGATAAGTGATGATGCGGTGATCGTCGGCTTCGATGACGAACTGGCTGCCGGCGCTCGTCCGGAGCATTCCGTAGGTTGCGGTCGCGAAAGCCGAGGCCTGCGAATTCTTTCCGCGCTTGAGCGTCGGAGGTCCGTCGTTGGGGTTCTGCCCCGGCGGGTACTGCCCTGGAGGATATCGCCGTCCGGGCGGATACTGCCCCGGCGGGTACTGCCCCGGTGGATATTGGCCCGGCGGATATTGCCCCGGCGGATACTGTCCCGGATATTGCGCCTGAGCGGCAAGGCCCAGCGCGAAGATCAGCGTCGAAAGGCGGACCGCTTGCATATCTCTAATCATGACGCTTTTTTCAAGATCGCGGGGTACACCTCCCGCCGGCCAAAATCAGTGCCGGTGGGGAACTTCATGCGCATGCTGATGGCGCACCTCGGTGCAGGGAGCGTCGGCGAGCTCGCACCTGGTGTGCTCGAACTGGATGGTGGAATGATGAATCTCGAACCGGCACAGCCGGTCGTTGATGCGGCGCAGGATGGCTTCGCTCGCCGACGGCGGCATATCCTCGATGAGGACATGGCAGCTCAGCGCGTGCGCCTCAGAACCCAGGCTCCAGATGTGGAGATCATGCACGTTGATGACGCCCGGCAGGGAGTGTAATTCCTCGATCACGTCCGCGAGACGGAGGCTTTTGGGAAGGCCTTCGAGCAGGATATTCAGCGAATCCTGGATGATTCCCCAGGCGGACCAGACGATGCCCGCGCCAATGAGGATCGAAAGCGCGGGATCGATGGCGAGCCAGCCGGTGAGGCGGATGGCGACGGCGCCGGCGATGATGCCCGCCGAGCTGGCCGCGTCGCCCAGCATGTGGATCCAAGCCGCGCGGATGTTCAGGTCGGTGGGATGAGTGTGGCCCTGGGAGCCGTGATCATTGGAATGATGGCCGTGCGAACGGCCGAGCCCCCACACGATCCCCAGATTCATCGCCACGCCAATCGCGGCCACCACGATCATCGTATTCTCGGACACGGGTCGCGGATGGAGCAGGCGCTGGTAGCTTTCGTAAAACAGAACGCATGCGAGCGCCACCAGCGTAATCGCATTGACGAAGGCGGCGAGCACGCCGGCTCGCTGATAGCCGTAAGTCTTGACGTGATTGGCGGGGCGTGACTGAAAATAGAATCCGATGGCGGCCAGCAGCAGCGCGAAGGCGTCGGTGAAGTTGTGACCGGCGTCGGAGAGAAGCGCGAGGCTGTGGGCTCGAATCCCGGCCTCGGCTTCGAGCACCACGAACGCCGCGGTCAGGCCGAGCGACCAGAACAGGACCCGGCCGGTGGATTGAGGATGGTGATGATGAGAATGCGCCACCGTTACCATGGTAACCCGCGGCATCGGCCAGAGCGAGGGAAATTTGCCCGAGGGCCAGCCGCGCGCGCCGATTACTTAGCGAACCCTGCTTTTACTAGGAAGCCCTACTTGGGCTCCGGGCTGTCGACGGATGGCGGGGGAGCGGGTTCCGGCAACCCGAGTGTGGTCCTTGACTCCGGTTCGTGCCCGGAGGGCGTGTCGATACCGTCCTCGACCTTGAGATCGACGTCCCGATCCTCGTCGTCCTTGGGCGTGTAATACGAGTGATAGTAGGTGTACTTGCTGTACAGCTCGCCGCGGCGCGCGCCGTTGACCACGATGCCGAGCACGTTGTTGTTGCACAGGGATTGCATGGCCCGCGTCACCGAATCGATGGTGGTGTGTCCGATGCGGACCACCAGCAGCGTTCCATGGCACATGGTCGAGAGCAGGTTCGCGTCGGCCGCGAACAGCAGCGGCGGGCTGTCGAGGACAATCCAGTTGAACAGCGTGGGCAGCCGGTCAAGCAGCAGCTTCACTTCCCTCAGGTTCAGGAGCTCGAGAGGATTGATCACCGCTTCGCCGGCCGGCATGAGGTACAGGTTGGTGCCCGCGAGCTTACGGAGCGCCTGATGCAGGGGGACCTTGCCGAGCAGATAATCCGTGATGCCGGGGCTCCGGTCGGTTTGAAACAGCGTGTGCACGATGGGCCGCCGGAAATCGAAATCGGCGAGCAGCGTCACGTTGCCCGCCAGGTGCGCCTGGGCCAGCGCCAGATTGGCCGCCGAAAGCGACTTGCCCTCGGCGGGCGACGGGCTGGTCACCACCACCGTGTGCATCGGCTGGAGGCTCTTCATGTGATTGAGGCGCGTGCGCAGCGTGCGGAACTCCTCCATGGGAGCTTCGTGGGGGCGCGACACGTCGATCAGCAACGAGTCCGCGGCGGTGCGAAAGGGAATCTCCTCGACCTGCTCGAGCAGACCGGCGAGATTGGGTCCGGCATCGAGCGTAGCCGTGGCGCCGCGGGAGTCGCCGTCCGCCATCGGCCGGCCCGCGGGAGTCGACAGCATGCCGGATTGTTCGGCGCGCCGTAGGGCATCATGAACACGGCTCACTGGAGTCCTCCGCCCTTGGTTGAATAGTAGTACACGATCGCGCCGACCATCACCACCACGGCTGCGAGGCATGTGGTGGTCCATCCCAGCCACGCCAGTCGTCTGCGGCGCCTGACCACGAAATCATTTTCGAGCAGCGGAATGCTGCCGAGGACCGCCATTTGCGTGTAGGCCCGGACGTCCTTCAGATTCTTGAGCGAGGTGTCCTTCATCTCTCGAGCGCCGGCGATCACGACGCCCAACAGAAGGCCGATGCCGGCGCCGATCGCGATGAATTCGCCCCGCTTAGGCTCGGTGGGATCGGTCGGGAGCGAGGCCGGATCGAGCGGCTCGAGCCCCTCGCCCTCGTGCCGGTTCTCCATTTCCTCGGAGCGTTTGGCGCGCTCCAGTTTTGCATCCATGTCCTCGTATTTCTGCTTGGCCATCTCGCGGTCGCGGATCAGGTCAGTGTAGGTCTTGGCACCCATGGGAACGCTGCTGAGGCGCCCCGTATAGAGATTGATCTGGTCGTTGGTGCGCTTGACATCGCGATTCATCTCGTCGATCTCCATGCCCTTGGCCTGAATCTGGGTCTCCATCTGTCGCATTCTTCCGTCGCGATCGAGCAGGTCGCGCGCCAACGCGGGGTTCGTGCGCGAAACCGCCGGAGTGTCGGTTTTCGAGTCGGCCTTCGATTCGGCTTTCTTGGCAGCATCTTCTTTGACGATCTCGTCGCGCTTCAGCTTGGCAACGGCCAGCCGTTGGACGGCGTTCTGAACATCGGGGTGGCTTTCGCCGTACTTTGAACGCAGAATTCTCAGCCCGTCTTCGAGAGCCTGGACCTCGTGGTCGGCGTCCGTTAAACGATCGTTGCGTTGCGCCGAGGCCATATTGGCGGGCGCCTCGGCAGACTGTTTGGTGATTATTTCCTGCTGATCCCTCAGAATCCGCAATGCGGACTCGAGCTGAAGCTTGTCGGAGTTGGCGCTGCTGATCCGCGAGCTCAAGGCGGTAAGCTGGGTCTCGAGCGAAATCAGGGCGTGTTCATTAGCGCCCTCCTGATCCGGGAGATGCCCATTGTTCTGAACCTGGAACTCGGCGAGTTTGTTTTCCGCATCCTCCAGGTCTTTCCTGGACCGGTCGGTTTCATCCTGCATCAACCGGGTGGTCTGGTAAGTCGCGTTGGTGCGGCTGCGGGTGTTTTCGTCGATGAACTTTCCCACCAGGTCGTTGACCACCCGCTGCGCCAGGTGCGCATCCGAATAGGAATATCGAATGACGAAAGCGGGAATAATGCGATTATTGCTTCCCGCCGGCCCGACCGGGTCCACGTGGATATCCTTACGCATCAGCTCCACCACGTCGCTCAGGGGCAAGCGCGCCTGCTGGCTTTTATACAGGCCGTTGTTCTGGATCATGGTGGTGAGCTGGGCGCGGGTGAGAATGCTCTGCTCCATCGAAGTGATGCGATCCCACATCTGCTGGTTGAGGGACGAAGGAACCAGCGCCTCCGGCACCTGCTGGGGGATAATTCGGATGGTCGCCTCGGAAACGTAGCTGTCGGGCCACAGAAAAACGCCGACCACGCTCGCGACGACGCAAAACAGAAAGGGACCGAAAATCCAGCTTTTGTGGCGCCGCAGGATATCGATATAGTCCTCGATGTCAAGGGATCTTCGGACGGTCGAAAAGGAGTCGTTGGGCTGCATCGCGATGGCCTCCGGCTATTCTTTGACGATGATGGTATCGCCGTTTTGCAGGTCTATGTTCTGGTCCTTGGCTCTTTTCTTGCCCTTGATGAAATCGTTGTAGTTGAAGTGAAGAATGGTGCCGTCGGCGCGAAGGATCCGGATGTCCTTCTTGTTGGCAAACTCGCGAAATCCGCCGGACTGCGTGAGGGCTTCAAAGACCTTGACCGACACCACCAACGGAAACCTGCCGGGTCGATTCACGCCGCCCGTGATCGAGAAGCTCTTGCTGTTGATCTGAAACATCTCGACGGTGATGTCAGGTTGCAGGACCTTCGGCGCGTAAGCTTCCTTCAACTGCGCCGCCAGCCGCTCCGGCGTGAGGCCGGCGGCCTGCATATCGCCGATGAGGTTCATGGTGATCTTTCCGTCCGGGCGCACCTGCGCGTACTTGCTCAGATCCGGCTCACGCCAGATCGAGATCTTGATAATATCTTCGGGCCCGATGATGTAGCTTTTCGGATCGATCGGAAGTCCGACCGCATCGGGGGCAAGGGTCGCGGGAACCTTAGGGGCTTCCACCCGCTCGGGGGCGGGAGGGGCGGGTTTGTCGTTCTGTTGCGCGCTGGCGAACGCGCCCATCACCATCAGCGCCGGCAGTACCGCCAGACTTCGACGAGCCATCTCGAACCTCCTACGACTTTTTGGCAAACTACTCATTATACGACGTTATGCAGGCCCGCTTTCGAGCGGCTCTGTTACCATTGATCAAACAACATTTCGAGGGTACGTGTCCAGTTACCTAGGTACCAAACCGAAGTTGTACTGGTACGTAAAATCAGGGAGAGCGAATGGCCTACTTTCTCGCAAAGACTGACGCGGAAACGTATTCGATCGACGATCTCGAGCGCGAGAAGAGAACGGTTTGGGACGGCGTGACCAATCCGCAGGCGGTGCGCGCGATCAAGGACATGCGGGCGGGCGATCGGGTGTTCGTTTATCACAGCGGCGGGGATGCGGCGATCGTGGGGATGGCGGTGGTGCGTGCCAACGGGCGCGCGGACCCCAGAAATCCGAAATCGGCGGTCGCGGATCTTGAATTTGCGGCAAGGCTGGCCCCCCCGACCACTCTCGCGGAGATCAAGCAATCGAAAAAATTCGAGGACTGGGCGCTGGTGAGGCAGGGGCGATTATCGACCATGGCGGCGCCGGAGAAGTTCGTCGAATGGATGCGGAAACGGTATCCGGCGGAGAAAATCTAGAAGTCAGGAGTCAGGAGTCAGAATAACGGCCTCCGGGCGTCGGTAGCCCGTATTCTGACTCCTGACTTCTGACTCCTTCTTCTTCTGACTCCCACTTCTTCTGACGTAGACTGGAGTTTGCCCCTCCTCGCCCAATCCGTGGCCGAGCTAGCCGCCTCGCCCGCCGCACGCGCCGCGATGGACTGGTTCCGGCGCGAGCGGGGCTGGATCAATGAACAACATCTGAAGCTGTGCCGGGTGGCCGCGCCGACTTTTTTCGAGCAAAGGCGCGCGACCTGGATGGCCGAGCGCTTCCGGTCGCTCGGATGGGAAGCCAGGATCGATCGGGCGGGGAACGTGATTGCCTCCCGGGCTGGCGAACGCGACCGGTCGGGCGTGGCGGTCACCGCGCATCTTGACACGGTGCTGGCGCCGCGCGCGCCTGAAGAGATCAAGGTCGCGGGCGACGGGCGCTTGCTCGGACCGGGGGTTTCCGACAACGGCGCGGGATTGGCGGCGCTGCTTGCGCTGGCCGCGGCGTGGAGCGCGGGTCCTCCGATGGCGGGCGCGCCTCACTCCCCGGTGCTGATCGCCAACGTAGGCGAAGAAGGCGAGGGTAACCTGAGCGGCATGCGCTACCTGTGCCGTACCGCGAACAATCTCCGCCATCCCATGGATCTGAAAGCGTTTCTGGTGCTGGATGGTCCGAGCATCGAACACATCACCTGGCAGGCATTGGCGAGCCGCCGCTTCGATGTGACCTTCACGGGTCCCGGCGGGCATAGCTGGAGCGATTACGGCACGGGCAATCCGGTGCACGCGCTGAGCCGCGCCGTAACACTGTTCACCGACGAAGCGCCGAACGCAGCGGCTGCCATGGGCCCGCGCTGGTCCTTCAACGTCGGCGTGATCGAGGGTGGGGTGAGCATCAACTCGATTCCGACCGAAGCACGCGCCAAAGTGGATCTCCGATCGGAGAGCGCGGAGCGGCTGGAGCAAATGGCGGCGCTGCTCGCGTCGGCCGTGGATCGCGCGGCGGAGATCGAAAACGGGCGCGGGACGGGCGGGCGCCGCGTCGACCAGGAAGGCCGCGCGCGCGTCAGCGGACGCGTGAAGGAGATCGGGTCGCGTCCGGGCGGCGGATTGCGGGAGGACGCGCCGCTGCTCGAATGCATTCGCGCCGTCGACGCGCACCTGGGAATCCGTAGCCATCTGGATTGCTCGTCAACGGACGCGAATGTTCCGTTGTCGCTCGGTCTGGCGGCGGTTTCGATCGGCGCGGGCGGACAGGGCGGCGGAGCCCACACCGCGGCGGAGTGGTTTCAGCCCGAGGGTCGCGAGCTGGGGCTGCGGCGAGTGCTGCTGGCGCTGTGCCTGCTCCTTGCCGGGGAGTGACTTTTCCCTCGCGAATTCGTCTCAATAGGGCGCGCGTCTGAAACCGCGGGGGCGCCGGGGACATCCATTGAACGAGACCGTATAATAAGAGCGGGGAGACGCGTCCCGAAGAGAGGCTATCAAAAACTATGAAGCTGTACGAGAAGATGCGCCAGCAAAAGGTTTTGTCCACCGCCCTCCTGCTGATCACGCTATCGGTGGGAATCCTGATCGGAACGCTGGTGAATACCGGCGTGAACGCCGCCCGGACGCAGCAGGCCGCGCCGGACGCGACGCCGCTGGTGATCCCGCACACCGAGGAGCTGGGCAACGAGTTCACCAAGCTCGCCCGCAAACTCGATCCGAGCGTAGTCAACATTACCGCGGACTATACGCCCAAGGCCGATTCGGTTCACAGCAGCCGGCGCGGGCAGCCGCAGGATGACGATTCCGACGGCGCCGACGACAACTCCGATCTGCTGCATCGCTTCTTCGGGCATGGCAACGCTCCGGACATGCCCCAGCAGGCTTTCAAGCGCGAGCAGTCCGGCACGGGTTTCATCGTCGACAGCCACGGCTACATCATCACCAATCATCACGTGGTTTCCGGTGATCACGGCGCTCCCGTCGATCACATCTATGTCAAGATGCACGGCGATAGCACTGAATATCGCGCGCGCGTGATCGGCATCGACATCGAGACCGATATCGCGGTGATTAAGATCGATCCCAAACATCCGCTTTCGCCCGTCACGGTGGGCAATTCGGACGGCGTTCAGGTGGGCGATTGGGCGGTCGCGATCGGATCGCCGTTCGGCCTCGAAGCGACCGTAACGGCGGGCATCATCAGCGCGACCGGACGCGAAGTCCCGGGCAATGACAAGCAGTTCCAGAGGTTCATTCAGACCGACGCGGCGATCAATCCCGGCAACAGCGGCGGACCGCTCCTCGACATCCGCGGCGAAGTGATCGGCGTGAACACCATGATCGCGACGCAGAACGGCGGATCGCAAGGCGTGGGATTCGCGCTGCCGATGAACATGGTGGCCAAGATTTACAACGACATCATTCGCGACGGGCGCGTGACGCGCGGCTCGATCGGCGTGGGCTTCACGCCCCGCGATAAACCCGAAACGCTGATTAAGGCGCTGGGATTCGATCACGGCGTAATCGTCGACGAGGTGCGAAAAGACGGCCCCGCGGACAAGGGCGGCATCAAGGAGCAGGACGTCATTCTGGGCTTCAACGGGCAGCCGGTTCGCGATGGGCAGGACGTGATCGCGCGCGTGGCTGAAACCAGCGTGGGCGCGCCGATCACGCTGAACATCGATCGCGACGGCAAGCGGATGGATTTGAAGATCGTAGTGCAGGATCGCGTGGCGATTTACGCCGACCGGGAGGATATCGCCGGAGTGAAGAACACCGAAGAAGCGGCGCACGCCGAACTGCACCCGACCGGCGCGCACGCCGACTTCAAGTTCGGATTTTTGCAGCGCGCCGTGACCGAGGAAGAGCGCGAGACGACGCCGGATAAACACGGACTTACGGTGACGCGCGTCGAGCCGGGCTCTTTCGCCGAGGAAATCGGGATGCAGGAACACGACATCATCATCTCGCTCAACCGGCAGCCGGTAAGCTCGGTGGACGACATCAAGCGTATCCAGGCGACGCTGAAGCCGGGCGACCCGGTGGCGTTTCGCGTGGTGCGCAGCCGCCTCGCTCCGGGCCAGCGCGCCCGCGGCGGCGTTGCGCCGACCGGGACGTTGTTTCTCCCTGGAACGCTTCCCGACAATTAGACTTCGAGCCCGCTCACGCGCACCATGCAGCCGCCAGCGGCGGCGCGGCGGGACCGCAACTGATATCCTGAAATCAAAACTATGCGCCGCACGCGGTGGCTCTTTCTCGCCGCCATTTTGGCCATCGTCGTTTCGGTCGGCGCGACCTATGTGAAGCGCAAAGCGCTCTTTCTGCGCGATGCGCCGGTGCTCCCTAGGCCTCTCGAAGAGGGCCTCGATGCGCGCTCCGAGAAATGGACCTACGTCAAGTCCAACCCCGACTGTCCCATCGTCAAAATGAGCGCGGTGAGCTTCCGCGATATCAAGGACCCGCCGGTGGTGGAGCTCGAGGGCGTCGAGCTCAAGCTCTACAACAAGAGCTGCGACCAGTTCGATCTGGTCAAGAGCGGCAAGGCGCAGTTCGACGCGAAGGCCAAGACGCTGTACTCCGACGGCGAGGTCGAGATTGCCATCAACCAGCCGATTGAAGGTGAGCCGCACGGACGGCTGCTCAAGATCCGTTCGTCGGGAGTGACGTTTCAGAGCGAAACCGGCAAGGCTGCCACCGATCGCGCCATTGCGTTCGAATTCGACCAGGGCGGCGGCACCGCGGTCGGCGGGGACTATGATCCGGAGACGCGGGAATTGCACCTGCGCAGCCAGGTGGTGCTCGACTGGCGCGGGAAATCGCAGGAATCGAAGCCCATGCACATCCAGACCGGCGAGGCATATTACAAAGAACGCGAATCGAAAGTCTGGCTGATGCCGTGGGCGACGCTCACCCGCGACACGCTCCACATCGAAGGCGAATTGTCGGTAGTGACGCTCGATAAAGGCGACGTCCGCGAAGCGGAGGTAGTGAAGGGTCGCGGGGGCCGGGACGAACCGGAGCGCAAGATCGAGTTCGGCGCCGACCGCCTGAAGCTGCATTTCGCGGACGGCATGGAGGTCGACAAAATCGAAGGCGATCAGAACGGACGCCTGGTGTCGAGCGCAGCCACGATGCGGACCACCGTGACGGCTAACCATCTCGATCTCGATTTCGATACGACCAACAAGGACAGCGAGCTCAAAACCGTGGTCGCCACCGGGTCGAGCGTGGCCGAAGCGGTTCCGGTGCCCAAGCCCGGCGCCGAAATCGGCGAGACAAAAATCCTCAAGAGCGACACGATCACGCTGAAGATGCGCGAGGGCGGCAAGGATATCGGGAACGTCGAGACCGCGGGTGCGGGGACCATCGATATTATTCCGAATCGTCCCGGTGTGCCCAAGAGATTCGTGAAGGGCGACCGCATCTGGGTCGCCTACGGCGCGGACAATCGCATTCAGAGTTTCCGGTCGATCAATGTATCGACGCGGACCGAAAAACCTCCCACGGAGAAGCAGCCCACGCCCCCGCCTGCGTTGACGGAGAGTAAAGAGCTGGTGGCCACGTTCGATCCGCAGACGAGCGACATCGCGACGGTCGATCAGAAGACGGATTTTCGCTACCAGGAGGGCGACCGGCGCGCGCGCGCCACGCACGCCACGCTCGATCAGAAGAATAATCTGATGACGCTCGACGGCGCGGCGCGGATGTGGGACTCGACCGGATCGGCGGCGGCGGACCGCATCGTCGTAAATCAGCAGTCAGGCGATTTCACAGCGGAGGGACACGTCGCCTCCTCGCACCAGCCCGATCAGAAAGGCAAGTCGTCGGCGATGCTCGCGACCGATGAAGTGATGCAGGCGCGCGCGCGGCGCATGGTCTCGACCGACCAGAATCAGAAGATCCACTATGAGGGCAGCGCGGTGGCGTGGCAGGGCGCCAATCGCGTGGAGGCCGACCGTTTGGATATCGATCGCGACGGCGGAGTTATGGAAGCGCACGGACAGGTGAAGAGCCAGTTCGCGGACAAGGACAAGAAGAAGGACGCTACCGGCGACGGCGACGATCCCGGCGACCAGGCGATCTCCAAAGCGACCGCCAAGGCAATGGCGCCGGCCGCGCCGATTTTCACGGTGGTGACCGCTCCCGACATGGTTTACCTAGAGGACACGCGCGTGGTCGATTACACCGGCGGCGTGGTGATGAAACGGCCGGACATGACCATCACTTCGAGCAAGATTCGCGCGTTCCTCAAAGACGCCGATTCGGATTCCTCCCTCGATAAAGCCTTCGCCGATGGAACGGTGAAGGTGGTGAGCACGTCCGAGAAACTGAAGCGGACCCGCACCGGGACCTCCGATCACGCCGAATATTACGCGGACGACGGCAAGGTGTTGCTCGAAGGCGGCCAGCCGCGGTTGATCGACACCGTGAAAGGGCAGACTGACGCTCCGAAACAATTGATTTGGTTTTCGAACGATGATAGGCTCATCGTTGACGGGATCGACAAGACCGCGCCCGCCAAGAGCCTCATTAAACGCAAAAAGAAGAAATAGCTTTTCGTGCGCACCCTCCGGACCATCGAGCTCACCAAGTCGTATCGCGGCCGCAAAGTAGTCGACAACGTGTCGGTGTGGGTGAAGCAGGGTGAAGTGGTGGGGGTGCTGGGGCCCAACGGCGCGGGGAAGACCACTTCGTTCTATATGATCGTGGGGCTGATCACGCCGGATTCGGGGCGCGTGATGCTCGATGACGAAGACATCACCCCGCTCGCGATGTACCAGCGCGCGCGGCGCGGCATCAGCTATCTTCCGCAGGAAGCGTCGGTGTTCCGGAAGCTTTCGGTCGAGAACAACCTGATGGCGATTCTACAGACGCTTCCGCTCAACCGGCGCGAGCGGCGGGAACGGCTGAACCGGTTAATCGATCAGCTCGGCCTCGAGACGGTGCGCCACAGCAAGGGCTACGTGCTTTCGGGCGGCGAGCGCAGGCGCGTGGAGATCGCCCGGTCCCTGGTGATCGAGCCCAGCTTCCTGCTGCTCGACGAGCCGTTTTCCGGAATCGATCCGATCCAGGTCCTGGAGCTCCAGAAGATCATCTTCGACCTGAAACGGGCGGGGATCGGCATCCTGGTGACGGATCACAATGTGCGGGAGACGCTGGCGGTGACCGATCGCGCCTATATCATCAACAACGGGCGCATCTTCCGGTCCGGCTCGCCCGAAGCTCTGGGGAACGATCCCGAAGTACGGCGCGTGTATCTCGGCGAGAATTTCAATGCGCTGGAGCTGCAAAGCGGGCGCTGGCAGGTGCCCGCGGGCGGCGAATAAATAACCCGCCTATTCGTGTTAATTCGTGGCTAAGAAGTCTTACGCGGCGGCGCCGACCGATGAGCGTTCGCCCATCGCGTTGGCGAAGTGCGCGACCACCAGGGCCATCTCTTCGATCGCGTGGGACGCAGCCGACTGCGAGAAGCGGCGGCTCACACTGTACCAGGCGCTCATGACGCGATAGTCGATCTCAAGCATGCGCTTTTCGATGGCTCCCTCTTCAGCGCCGTTGGCTGCGTGCTTCAGCAGATAGGTGAGCACCTTGTAATCGCGATCGAGAGCGGCCTTCAGCGGGTCGAGATCCGGAGCGGCTTCGCACAACTGCGCCTGCACGTCCAGGAACCCGAGCTGATTTGCCGTGGCCACGGAAACCGCATAGTCGCGGGTGGTCTTGGCGCTCATGATCAGGAGGCACGTGTAGCGGAACCAATATGCCAGCAGCAGGATCGAGCTTGCGGTAAAGACCGCTGTTACGACGAGTTCAATCATTTTTCTACGCTCTTCTTCACAGCTCGCTCTCCATTGCGTTCTAGGAACATTGGAACTAGATGCAGCATAGCATCCGGCTTTTGAGCGATCAATAGATTTCGACGTACTAAGAGTCTTTTCCGCGAGTCCTAACGTGGATGCCCCCCGGGGAACGTCATGTTTTCCGGTGCCCCTGGATGCTCGCGGCGATATTGGCGATAGAGCGAGCCGTAACTGGAGGTCAAATACTTTTCGGGCGGATAGCCCAGACGCGCGGCGGTCCGGTCGATCCACTCCGGAACGCCTTCCAGTTCGAGAAACACGCCGATCGGGGTTTCATCGATGGTGAGGATTCCAGGGTCTCCCGCGGCGGCGAACTTGGTGCGATATTTTTCGTAGCGAAACGCGGGTTGGTACCCGAGCCGCGCGAGTACCAGCGTGAACGCTTCCGCGGCCGAAACGTCGAACTCGATCTCCTCGCGGCTCTTATAACGCTCGCGAAGGCCCGGTCCTTTATATGTGACGGTCGAGCGTCTGCCCATGCGTCGAAGGCGCAGGAGGCGGTCGGAGCCGTGGAGCTCTCCGTCGCGATCGAACAACTGGTCGGATTCAAGCGTCCGCGGCTCGGACTCGGAATAGCCGTGCTGTTCGAAGAGCGCGCGAGCCGCTTCGGCGCCCTCCGGGTAAGCCAGCTTGATTTCGGTTTCGTGGTATTTGCCGGTCGCGGACATGGTCATTAATGATGATATGCCGCGCTCGATGATAGGACCAGCTCGGCCCTCGGGCTATTGGGCTCCAGCGGCCGCCGCGATGGCGGAACCCTGGGGCGCCTGGAAGTGCAGGATGTAGGCCTGCATCGCGCGCTCCGTCCAACTCATGCCGAACAGCTTCGCCTCGGCCAACGCCTTCGCGTTCTCCCAGTGATCGTGAACGATCCGGTACACGGCGAGCATCGTACCGGTCCGGTCGGCTCCGCGCCGGCAGTGTACGAACACCGGTCCTGCCGCGGAATCGTCGAACAACGCCAGCACCTTGGAGACTACCTCCATGGGGGGCGCGGCGTAGCCGGCGAGCGGGAAGCTCACATAATGCATTCCGGCGGCTTCTACCAATTTCTTTTCCGTTTCCGACCGGCCCCCGGATTCCCGCAAATCGATGATGGTTTTGATGCCTAGCTTGGCCAACTCCGCGAATCCTCCGTCTGAAGGCTGCGCGCCGCGGTAGATATGATCGTTTACCTTGTGGAAGTTGTGAAGGCCCGGCAGGTCGATCGGCAGATCCTGGGCGTACAAACCAGTGGACAGGAAGGTGACGCTCGAAACCGCAAATACGAGGAATCTCTTGGTAGTACGGGGCATTTCAGACTCCAGATTGTGAACGCTTACAGTATACAAGATGCATCGATCTGAAATCGGTTCCGGCGGCAACGCATTAAAAAGATTCATGAATACGGCTTTAATGCCGGAGCCTAGAAAATGCGGGAGCCTAAAAATCGATGCCGGCCAGGATCTCGGACGGCCGCTTTTCAAACGCGCGGCAGATCGCCAGGAGGCTTTCGATGCTCGGCATATTGGTGCCACGCTCGATCGCGCTGATCTGCGACACGCTCAGCCTGGTCTGATTCGCGAGATCCTTGAGCGACCAATCCCGTTCCACGCGCATCACTTTGATGCTGTGGCCCAGCCGCTCGCGCAGCCGGTCCTGAGGAGGGCGTCCCAGCCCGAACGCTTCGACCGCGTTTTTCAGAACCTGCCGGAGCTGCGCGAGCGAAAACGGTTTGGCCAGGTAATCGAACACCTTCAGCTTGAAGGTCGCGCGCATGTCTTCAAGAGACGGGTATCCGGTGATAATGATCACGCACATTCCCGGCCAGCGCGCGAGAAGCTGCTCGAGGACTTTATCGCCGGTGGCGTCGCCCATCTTCATGTCCAGCAGAACGATATCGGGCAGGCGCTCGGCGCATCCGCTGAACAGATCGCCGGCGCTCGCAAACACGCGCACCGAGTACACGCTCTCGTCGTTGAGAAAATCCTCGATGTAGTTGCGGAAATCGAGGTCGTCGTCGAGCACCGCGATCCCGGCAACGGTTTCGTGCGCGGCGGTCTCCATGATGGTTATGATACCGCCCGGGTTTATCATAAAGCGTATTTGCCGGACATCGCCTCCAAAACGCGTGCGGCTAGCAGACACTGCGGCCCTTCCATTCGACCGGCCGGCCGTACAGCGCTCCCAAGAACCCGCGCCATAACACGGGAAGCGCGCGGTAAATCGCGGCCGGAAGAGCCAGCACGGCGAGTGGCGCGATGCCGCCTCCGCTCGACTACCCTCCATGATGAGCCAGGCAAGCGCGGGCAGCCACGCAGCCATCGCCAGCACGGTGGCGATGACACGTACGCGCCTCCAGGGATTCACGATCATGAAGCGGCGCCCATTGACTCGGCCAGAGGCCGGGCCCTTCAGGCACTCATCGCTCGCCACAGCCTGCGCGTAATCGGGCCGGCCATCGATCGCGCCGTGATCCAGGCACGCTCCACTCTGAGCAAACCCGCGGGCACACCGGCGCCGCGGCGGAAGACGTCGAAATCCGAGGTTTCCATGTAGCGGAGCGTCTGGCGATACAGATCGTAGGCCACCCTGACCGCGAATCTTCCACGCGGATCGAGCAGCGCGAGCCCGGGCTCGGCGTTTTGAAAATATTCCGCGATGCGCACGGCCTGAACCCGCATCAGGCGCCGGAACGGCTCATTGCGGACACGCTCGCACAGCTCGGCTTCGGAGTAGCCCGCTGCCTCGATCTCTTCGAGCGGAAGATAGATCACGCCGCGCTCGAGATGAGCCCCGGTGTCGCGCAACAAAGTGGTCAGTTCGATCGCCAGCCCGAGATCAGCCATGTAGTCGAGCGCCGGCCCGCGAAACCCGATGACATGGGCCATCATCAGGCTCACCATTCCGCCTACGCGCTGGGAGCGGCCGCGAAGCTGGGAAAAGCTCCGGTATCGTGCGTAATCGAGATCCAGGCCGACGCCTTCGATAAGTCCGGCGGGATATTCGTGCGGGATTCCGCGCTGATCCACGGTGTCAAGAAATACATCGAGGACCGGATGCCGCGCCAGGCGTCCGCGCAATCCGGAGTCGACCATCGAAGCCCAGCGGTCGAGATCGGCGCGAGCCTGTTCGGGAGTCGCGGCGTGACGGCCCAGTTCCAGGGTGTAGTGGCAAAACCAGTAGACGGCGTGCGCCGCGCGAGCCAGATCGAGCGGGAAATGCCGCGTGGCGAAGAAGAAGCCGCGCGAGCCCGCGCGTGTGGCCTCAGCCGCCTGCGTATACAGCGAGTCAAGCGAATTGGAATCGCGTATCGCCAAGGGGGAAAGTTCAAGTATTCTCTGGAACCACGCGATCATAACATGCCGGGCAGCGCCAGCGGGCGCGATCGGCAATGCCTTAATAAATATTAGTTATCAAAGATGAGTATTGCATTTGCGTTGCTTGTGTCGTATCCTGGCTTCAGGGAAATCGATGAACACTCCGGAACCCAACCAGGCCCTCCGCGATGCGACTTCCCGGAACTTTGAACGCAATGAGAAGGATGCCGTGACTGCGTTTTCTTTAATCCAGAGAAGCGCCACGGCATCTTTTTTGCGTTTTGGCGTCGGCGTTGTGCTCGGGCTCATTATTATTGGGGTCGGTGTAACCGGCCCCGCCTAGAACGGCCCGATTTCAAAGGAATCCTGGCCACTGGCGGGGGAAACAGCCCTCGGTCAGTGGCTTTTGTGTTTTAGGGAAATGTTTAGACAGGAGAATGCAGATGGCTAGTCCGATCACGAGCGCGAAGACTGCGGGCGCCCACCCGGGAGCCAACACTGGAGCCCACATTGGAGCAAAGATGACCACCGGCGCCAAGGTGGTCCTCGATTGCCTTGCCCGCGAACGCGTCGAATGCCTGTTCGGCTATCCCGGCGGCGTGACGCTGCCGCTTTACGACGCCATTTACGATCATCCGATCCGCCACATTCTGGTGCGCCACGAACAGAACGCGTGCTTCGCGGCGGAAGGCTACGCGCGCGCGACCGGCAAGGTCGGCGTGTGCTGCGCGACCTCGGGTCCCGGCGCGACCAATCTGGTCACCGGCCTGGTGGACGCCATGATGGATTCGATCCCGGTGGTCGCCATCACCGGCCAGGTTTCGACCAAGCTGATCGGCAGCGATGCGTTTCAGGAAGCCGACACGTTCGGCATCACGCGATCCTGCACCAAGCACAATTTCCTGGTGAAGACGCTGGCGGATTTGCCGCAGGCGATCCACGAAGCGTTCCATATCGCAGCGACGGGGCGGCCGGGGCCGGTGCTGGTGGATATCCCCAAGGATGTTTTCCAGGCGCAGGGGCATTATTCGCCGGTTTCGGCGATCCATCTGCCGGGCTACAGAGTTTATACCGAAGGGCATGCCGGCCAGATCCGGCGCGCGGCGCAAATGATCTGGGAAGCCAGGCGCCCTTGGGTTTACGCCGGCGGCGGCATTGTCGCCGCGGAAGCTTCCGAAGAGCTACGCGAGCTGGTGGAGATGATCGGCGCGCCGGCCGTGTGCACGCTGATGGGGCTGGGCGCGTTGTCGAGCGCGCATCCCAACTTCGTGAGCATGCCCGGCATGCACGGCAGCTACGCGGCCAACATGGGCATGACCGAAACCGACCTGATCATCGCG
>Ga0182024_10011382_pt1 | contig 17882 bp, 15 predicted proteins | sample P32metaG_FD_120480 | JGI IMG/M metagenome (GOLD analysis project Ga0182024, IMG submission 120480) | Permafrost microbial communities from Stordalen Mire, Sweden - P3-2 metaG (Illumina Assembly) | ecosystem: Environmental > Terrestrial > Soil > Wetlands > Permafrost | place: Sweden: Stordalen... | reverse complement strand
CTCAACGCGACACTGGCACCGCTCCCCGCGGAGAAAACGTATCAACTATGGCTGGTGCCCGCCGAGGGAAATCCGGTGAGCGTGGGCATTTTCACCCCGGAAGACAACAACGGCGCGTCGTACCTGGTTTCTACGCTCCCGGCCGGCATGAAAGCAAAAGCGTTTGCGATAACCGTGGAGCCTTCCGGTGGCGTGCCGCAACCCACCGGTCCCAAGGTACTCATCGGGCCGGTGTCTTAGGCGTTCGACAATTTGAGCTGGCGCCCGCCTGATTTTTTTTCTGCGCGCACATTCTCAAATCCATTGCTCGCGTTGGCGCGTGCGGTGGCAACGCCCGCCGACGGGCTTGGACCACGTAGTCCTCCCTGATTTGGGCCCTTCGGTTTGCTTCGTAATGAGTCAGAAAATCTAGGAACGCGGGGCAATACGGTCGGTGCCCATGTATGGCCGTAGAACTTCGGGGATTATCACCGAGCCATCCGCCTGCTGATAGTTTTCGACGATTGCGATCCAGGTGCGGCCCACCGCCAGTCCCGAACCGTTCAAGGTATGCAGGAATTCGCTCTTGCCGCCCTTGGGCTTAAATCGGATTCCCGCGCGGCGGGCCTGGAAAGCTTCGCAATTGGAACACGATGATATTTCCATGAACTCTTGCGACGAAGGTAGCCACACCTCGATGTCGTAGGTTTTCGCCGACGCGAATCCCATGTCGCCGGTGCACAGCTGCAGGACGCGGTAATGAAGTCCCAGTTTCTGCAGAACATCTTCCGCATCAAGCACTAGCGATTCCAGCTCGTCATAGCTCTGTTCCGGGCGGGTGAACTTGAACATCTCCACTTTTTGAAACTGGTGCTGCCGCTTGATCCCGCGCGTGTCTTTTCCGGCGGCGCCCGCTTCGGAGCGGAAGCAAGCGGTCCAGGCGCACAGGCGGCGAGGGAGTGAATCGGCGTCCAGGGTGTCGTCGCGGTGCAAGCTGGTGAGTTCCACTTCGGAAGTGGGAGTGAGCCAGAGATCGGTGCCCTCGAGGTGAAACATTTCCGCGGCAAATTTGGGAAGCTGGCCCACGCCGGTTAAAGAAGCGGTATTGACGATGAACGGCGGTAATACTTCGGTATAGCCGTGGGCACCGGTGTGCAGATCGAGGAAGAAATTCGCGATGGAGCGTTCCAGACGCGCGCCCAGTCCCATATAAACGGCGAAACGCGCCGCGGCCATTTTCACGCCGGCTTCCAGGTTTAGAATTCCATTGCGTTCGCCGATTTCCCAATGGGGCTGAGGAGTGAAATCGAATTTCGGCGGAGCGCCCCAGCGACGGACCTCGATGTTGCCTTCGGTACCTTTTCCTACCGGCACAGAACTGTGGGGAATATTTGGCACCATCAGCAGGAACGCGCGGAGTTTTTCATCGAGCTGGGTGATGCGCTCGTCGGACTGTTTCACTTCCTCGGACACTTGCTTCATGCGCGCCAGGATTGCCGAAGCGTACTGTCCGGCTTTTTTCGAACGCGCAATTTCTTCGTTGGCTTTGTTGCGCTCGGCCTTCAGGCGTTCGGTTGAGGTGATGATCGAGCGGCGCTGCGCGTCGATTTCGCGGAAGGCGGCCAAGTCCAGGGTAACGCCCCGGTTGCGGGCCATTTGCTCCATCGCATCGAGATGTTCGCGAAAAAATGCTAAGTCATGCATGAGTGCAACAGGATACCTTAATGCGTTCGCCCGCGACTCAGAAAACCAACGGCAAATTCCGCGATGTCAGAACACGCGCTTTCGCGGGTGGGCGGAGTGAGCGGTTCCCGGCCGGGCGCGTGATAAAATTGGAATGTCCATCATGCATCGAACTGTTTATATCGTTAGCGCGGTGCGTACGCCGATCGGAAAATTTGGCGGAGCGTTCGCTGAATTCACTGCGTCCGATCTGGGGGTGATCGCGGTGCGCGCCGCTTTGCAGCGCGCGTTCGGACTTCCGTTACCGCCGGAGCGGGTGCCCGGGGAAGGCCCAGAAATCGACATGGCGGGCATCCTGGCGGCTGGCGCTGCTCCCGGAGATCTCCCGTGGCGAGTGAATGAAGTGATATTTGGAAACGCCCGGCCCGCCGGCGTTGGACCCAACCCGGCTCGCCAAATTGCCTGGCGCGCAGGACTGGGCGACGATGTACCGGCACTGACGGTAAACATGGCGTGCGCTTCCGGATTGCGATCGGTAATGCTGGGATGGCTGCAAATTGCGGCGGGTGACGCGGAAATTGTGGTGGCGGGCGGGGCGGAATCGATGAGCCGGGTGCCTTACCTGCTCGAAGCGCGCTGGGGATTCCGGATGGGGAATCAGCCATTGATCGATTCCATGTATCGCGACGGCTTTCTGTGCCAAATCTCGAAAATGCTGATGGGAGACACGGCCGAAGTGTTAGCCGCGAAATACGCAATTTCGCGGGAGGAGCAGGACAATTTCGCGCTGGAAAGCCACCGCCGGGCGGCGCGAGCTGCCAGCGCCGGTGATTTTCAGGCCGAGATAGTTCCCATCGAGCGCACCGATAAGCAAGGGAAAGTAACGCGCATCGAGAGCGACGAACATATCCGGCCTGACGTGACCATCGAAGCGCTGGCAAAGCTCCCGCCGGTATTCGCGGCGTCGGGTACCGCCCCCGCTACGGTGACCGCGGGCTCCTCCAGCGGAATCACCGACGGCGCCGCCGCGATCGTCCTGGTGAGCGAGGAAAAACTGCGCAGCCTCAAGCTCACTCCCCTGGCACGCATGGTGGACGCCACCGTCTCCGGCGTCGATCCCAGGGCGATGGGCATCGGGCCCGTCCCCGCCGTGCGAAAATTGATGGCTCGCACCGGCACGGGAATCGCAGATTACGGCGCGGTGGAACTCAACGAAGCGTTTGCCGCGCAGGTTCTGGCGTGCGATCGCGAGCTGCACTTCGATCGCGCCCGGCTCAACCCAAACGGCGGCGCCATAGCGCTGGGGCATCCCATCGCCTGCAGCGGGGCGCGGATTCTGGCCACCCTGGTGCACCACCTGCGCCAGCCGGGCGGGTCGAAAGGGGTTGGAAACAAGGTAAACAGGGGGTTGGCTACTTTGTGTGTCTCCGGCGGATTCGGTGTAGCGATGGAAATAGAAGCGTTCTAAGCTGGAATCATCGGAGCACACGATGATTGAAGACTTTCGAATGGCCCAGGAATTTGGGACCATGCCCGCCCCCAAGGTGGAAGACTTCCAGTTCCTGCGTTACCGGCTGGAAGGCGAGGTGGCGCGGCTCACCCTGGACCGACCCGAACATAATCTGCTGAACGAGCGGATGCTGAACGAAATAGCCGCGGCCATCAATTCGCTATCGGACAACAAGGTAAAGCTGATCGTCATCGACTCCGCCGCCAGCGCATTCTGTGGCGGGATTGAAATCGGGGAATACACTTCGCGGCGCGTCTTCCAGTTGGTTGATGCTTTCCAAAACGCTTTCCTGGCGATGCTGAATACCGCCAAGCCGGTTCTGGTGGTAGTCAACGGACCAGCGTTTGGCGGTGGCGCGGAGCTGGCGGTGCTGGGCGACTTGGTGATTGCCACGCCCAAAGCGCGCTTTGCGCAACCGGAAATCCGCTTGGGTGTCTTTCCTCCGCTCTCGGCGGTAATCTTGCCGCACATCCTGGGAACCAAGCTGGCGTTGGAACTGGTGCTTACCGGCGAAGCGATCACCGCGGAGCGTGCGCGAGAGATCGGGCTGGTCAATTGGCTGGTCCCGGAAAATCAGCTCGAGAAGACCGTCAACCAGATCATCGCCAAGGTCACCGCGCAGTCCGGGCCGGTGCTCTCCATGGCCAAGAAAGCGATCCTGGGAAGCGTGGGTATGCCGCTGCGCGAAGGCGTGAAGAGTTCGATGAAGGTTTTCCTGAACGAGCTGGCGGAGCTGGAAGATTCCCAGGAAGGCTTGCGAGCCTTGGTGGAGAAGCGCGCTCCGAAGTGGAAGAACCGCTGAGCACGCTTTACTGTCGTCCCTGCATCGCAACCTGCCCGCCAGCTACCTCAGCATCAGTGCCGAAACGCGCCGCATGACCCGCTGCAGCAAGAATTTCCCTTAGCTGGGCGAGAACGTGGCCGCTTACGTATGGATCTGCCGGGTGCGAGCGTAGCGTCGGGGTTCAGCTCGCGTGGACTCATCAGGGACTGACGTTCACAAGTGCTCCGGCAGGATTGAGGGACGCGGTTGTGAGAAGTTTTTGGAGGGTGTCGCGGTCGACTGGCGGGGAGTAGAAATAGCCCTGGCCGAATTCGCAGCCGAACTGTTCGAGGTAGGCCTGCTGGCCGGGTGTTTCGATGCCTTCGGCGATTACTTTGAGATTGAGATGGCGGGCGAGGGTGACGATGAGGCGAGCGATTTCACGGCTTTCGACATCATTCTCGATCCCGCGAACAAAGGAGCGATCGATCTTCAGAACGTCGACGGGAAAGCTGCGGATACGGCTGAGGGACGAATGGCCGGTGCCAAAGTCGTCGATGCTGAGCCGAACGCCAATGTCCTTCAACTGAGAGAAAATGCGCATCGCGAATTTGGGATCGCTCATGGCCATCGATTCGGTGATTTCGAGCTGCAGCGTCCCAGGCTCCATGCTGGTTTCCTCGAGGGCGGCTCTTACGTCGGCCACCAGATTGCTTTGCGCGAGCTGGCACGGCGAAACGTTGATGGTGACGGTCAACGGCGGATCGTTGTTAGACATGAGATGCCATGCATGGCCCTGGCGGCAAGCTTCTTTGAATACCCACAAGCCGAGGGGAACGATCAAGCCGGTTTCCTCAGCGACCTCGATAAAGTCCGCGGGACCGATATATTCTGATCCGTTGCGCCACCAGCGGACCAGAGCCTCGACACCGGCGATCTTGCCGGTAGCCAGCCGAACGATCGGCTGGTAGAAAACCCGAAACTCTTCGCGCTCGATGGCTTTGCGCAACTCGGTTTCCAAATTCATGCGCCGGACCACCAGGGCATGCATCTCGGTGTCGAATACTTCGCAGCCGGGCGTGCCCTGGGCTTTCGCGCGGCACATCGCAATGTCCGCATCGCGCAGCAGCTCCGCGGGTTTATGGTATGACGACGAACTCAGGGCGATGCCAATGCTGGCGGATGTGAAGGCATTGGCGCCGTTGGCGCTAAACGGCGCGGCCAAACCTTCCTGAACTCGCATGGCAACACGCATGGGATCGCTAGGCGTTTTGATGCCCTCGAGAAGAATCGAGAATCGATCGCCATCCATGCGCGCGAGCGTCTCGTCACCGGTGGCCCGGCCCGAATCGCCGGTAGGAGTGGAGTGGGTGACGGTATCGTCGTGGCGCAGACGGGACTTGAGCCGGTTGCTGATGTTGATGATGAGCTGGTCGACCACCGCGTAGCCCATGGTTTCGTTGAAAATTTTCAATCCGTGCAGCTCGACGAACAGGACCGCGTACTGGAACTCCGGATAACGCTTGGCGTGGTCCATGGCGCGCTGAACGCGGTTCAGGAAGAGATTGCGATTCGGCAAGCCGGTGAGCGGGTCGTGGAAGGCTTCATGTTCCAGCCGCTCCTCGATTCGCTTGCGCTCGGTGATGTCGCGGTTGACGATGACCAGCTGGGTGACTTGACCTCTGCGGTTGCGGATGGCACTGGAAGTGGACTCAAGGACGCGCCAGTTTCCGTCCTTGTGGCGCATGCGGTATTCAAGGGACCTGCCGACGCCGGTAAGGCGCGCTTCCTTCGCAGCTTCGATCACCCGCTCGCGGTCTTCGGGATGAATCTGTTCAAGGGATGCGGTTGCCGCCAACTCTTTGGGCGAGTAGCCGAGCACTTTCTCGTATGCGGGACTGTTGTAGAGGCGCTTGCCGGTGACTTCCACGAGCGCGATCATGTCGGCGGCGTTTTCGCTGACGACGCGGAACAGTTCGTTCCGGCGACGATAACGGAGTCGCTGGTAGGCGATGTACACGTAAGGCACCAGGGCCAGGGCTGCCAGTTCGAGCCAATGGCCCCGAAGAAGCCAGGACGGGAAGGAGATGAGGGTAAGGCTCATTGTCATTTCCATTGGGCGGCGGACCGTTAGATGCCTTCCGGCCTGGGGAACGTCCGGAACTCCTCGTGGTGGTCGAGAGCGAGGGAAACTTCAAGGAACCGCTCGCACCCGAGTTGTTGGGCACGATCTAACTATAGGTCCATGCGCTCGGCATCACAATGGCTTGTAACCCTATCAGTAATACGGTTGAGGCGCACATAACACACCGAACGCGCGGGCTTGCGTCAGAAACCACACATTGCCGGCGGAAGTTGATCGCCCTCTATTCTTAGCGTTGTGCTACTGGCGTAGAATTACAGGAGCGGTGAGTACCCTGAGTTGGTTGACACATCTTTGGGACGGAAATACACTCGCACATGAAATTGAGCTCCGTCGGCTTAACGCTGTGCGAGTCGCTTCGGCCGATCCGGTCAATTTTCTCGCAGGTAGTTCGGCGGAATCCGAGAGCTTCTGTTCTGCACGGCGTCCCCTGATGCAATTTCGAAAATCCTACCTGTCCATTTTATTTTTCGCGCTTAGTCTCACCGCCGCTGCGGTGCAGGCGAGTCAGGCTCCGGTTCGACCCCAGACGGTGGCGCCCAGACTGACCGCACGGTTTACCGACGAATTGGGGCGCCAGTTGACGGTACCGGTAGAAGTTCGGCGGATCGTATCCCTGGCGCCTAATCTGACCGAGACGGTATACGCGCTGGGCCTCCAAGAGCGCCTCGTTGGCGATACTGACTACTGCGATTACCCGAAGGAAGCCTCCGCCAAACCGCACGTTGGCGGTCCGATGACGCCCAGCATCGAGGCGATTGTGGCGCTGCAGCCTGATTTGGTTCTGGCCACCACCTCGATCAATCGCGCCGAAACCGTTGCGGCTCTGGAGCGCGTCGGAATTCCGGTGTACGTTTCCGATCCCCATTCCGTCGAGGACCTTCTCGCGGGAATTCGGCGGATCGCCGAGGTGACCGGAGCGAGCGCGTCCGGGAAAACGCTGGTGGATGGTTTGCAAGTGCGTCTGGATGCGGTGCGTACAGCGCTGAATGGCCGCACGCCACGCCGGGTGCTTTTTGTGGTTTGGTCGAGCCCGATGATCAGCATCGGCCAGGGCACCTTTATTGCCGACGCGCTAAAATGGGCGGGAGCCGAATCGGTGGTGAAGTCGAGGAAAAATTGGCCGGAGATGAGTCTGGAGGAAGTGATACGTCTCGAACCTGAGTATCTGGTTTTTGCGCGAGGACACGACGATCCGGACGCGGGCAATCTGGACGAATTGCGAAAGCGCCCGGTTTTTCGAGACCTGAAAACGGTGCGCCAGGGTCACGTGGTCTCGGTGAGTGATTCGATCGACCGCCCGGCTCCCCGGTTGATTGAGGGGATCGAAGCACTCGCGCATCAACTTCACCCGGACGTTTTCGCCGCGCCCCACGCTGATTTCCCCACCCGCCGACAGGATTTCGCATGGTTGGTATGGGCAAGGGTAAGCGCGAAGGAAGGCCACCCATGCGACCTCTAACCCCGCGCCGACTCCTGAGTGTCTGCGCTATTCTCGCCGGGGTTTTGTTCGTCGCGGTGGTCTTCTCGCTCCGCCTGGGGGCCTATTCCATATCCTCGCGCGACATCGTCATGACATTGATCAACGGCATGATCGGACGAACCAATCAGATTCCCAGCGAATTTAGCCTGGTGGTTTTTGGTTTGCGGCTGCCGCGAATTGCTTTGGGGATTCTGGTGGGTGCATCGCTCTCGGTTGCCGGCGCCGGATTTCAGGCCCTGCTCCGAAATCCGCTGGCCGATCCTTACGTTCTGGGCGTCTCCAGCGGCGCCGCGCTCGGCGCCATTTTGAGCCTCAGCTTGGCTCCGCACTCTCCACTGGCGATGCAGGCAGCGGCGTTCCTGGGTGCGGTGGGGACCATCGCGGCAGTTTACTTTCTGGGCCGCCGAGGAGGACAGCTTGATAGTTCCACGCTGCTTCTCGCGGGAATTATTTCGGCTTCGTTTCTGTCCGCCATTATTTCGTTTCTGATGACCACGCTCGCCGGCCGCGACCTTCGCGGCATGGCCTTCTGGCTGATGGGCGACCTTTCGTCAGCGCCTCCGGCGGATCCGGGTCGATGGTTTGGGTGGCTCTTTTTTGTTTTCTTCATCGCCGCGGGCGCCATCTACACAACCGCATCCGACCTGAATCTGATTCTCACCGGCGAGGAAGAGGCGCGGCATCTCGGGGTACACGTGGGCCGCGTAAAACTGGTTGTCTACGTATCCGCGTCGTTGCTCACCGGTCTGGCGGTTTCGGTGAGCGGTTCGATCGGCTACGTTGGCCTGCTGGTGCCACACGTGATTCGCATGATATTCGGGTCTGACTACCGGCTGTTGATTCCGGCCACGGCCATCGGTGGGGCCATCGCCATCGTTTTTGCGGATACGTTGGCGCGCATGGTGGTTGCTCCTACGGAGTTGCCTGTTGGCGCGATGACTGCATTGGCCGGAGCTCCGGTATTCATCTACCTGCTCCGCCGGAGAATGCGATGAGTGGCGACGCCGATTCCGGCCGGCCAGGCGCGGGCTCGGGCACCAGTTCGACCGGCGCTTCGTGGCCGCCGGGCTCGGGGCAAAATCCCGCGCGCGTGCTGGTGGAGCAGGCCACTTACGCCTATGCGGCCACCGGCCGCGACGCGCCGGATTTTACATTGGGTCCCATCAGCTTCGAAGGAAATCGCCGGGAGCTGATTTCCATCCTGGGTCCGAACGCCAGCGGAAAATCGACGATGCTCAAGTTGCTGGCCGGCATGTTTAAGCCGCTCTCGGGCCGGGTGCAGATTGACGGCAGTGACGCCAGCGAACTCGATGCGCGGGTGCGCGCCCAGCGCGTGGCGCTGGTGCAGCAAGAAAGCGCGCTGCTTTTTCCCCTGCGCGTTTGGGAATACGTCCTGCAAGGGCGCTACCCCTACGGCCGGCGGCTGCGTTTTCAGAGTGCGCAGGATTGCCGCATGGCCGAAAATGCCCTGCTGCAAGTGGGTGCGGACGATCTGCGCGACCGCTGGATGGAGCAATTATCGGGCGGCGAAAAGCAGCGGGTGATTCTGGCGCGGGCCCTGGCGCAGGAGCCCTCGTTGCTTTTGCTCGACGAGCCAACCCAGCATCTGGATATCGGCGGAAAGCTCGAACTACTTCGCCGGTTGCGCCGCCTGGCCGATGAAAATCGTTTCACGGTTATCGTGGTGACTCATGAATTGAATCTCGCCGCGGAATTTTCGGACCGCATCGTCCTGCTGCAAAAAGGGAAATGCATGCGGACCGGCGAGCCCACCGAGGTTTACCAACGCGACCTGCTGGAGCAAGTTTTTCAGGCGCCGCTCGAAGTTCACCTGACCGTCACCGGGAAGCCTAGAGTCTCGCTCCGCGATCAGGATCTACCGCACGCCCAGGCCAAGGCGGGCTGGACCATCGACCCCAACTGAAACGCCAGGGAAGCATGGCGGCAGAAATGACCGCAAATCAGGAACTGATCCTAGCGATCTATGCTGGTTTTAGAGGGGGGGGCGAGAGGCGATTCAATGGGGTGAGAAATTCAAACTGTACCACTAGCGGTTTCCGCCGCGCTTTCGTGAGGCTACGGGCCGAATGCTATAATCCTTCCCTTACTATGACGCACCGCGTACCAGAATCCGCGGCCCTGGCTCCCGACGTTCTCTCGCGCTACGAAGCGGTGATCGGGCTGGAAGTCCACGCGCAATTGGAGACGCGAACCAAGGCGTTCTGCGGCTGCTCCACGCGCTTCGGCGATGCGCCCAATCAAAATACCTGCCCGGTATGCCTGGGGCTGCCGGGTGCGCTGCCGGTGCTGAACCACCGCGCTCTCGACCTGGCGCTGCGGGCGTCGTTGGCGCTGCATCTGGAGGTGCAGGAGCGGTCGCGGTTCGCGCGGAAGAATTATTTTTATCCCGATCTGCCTAAAGGCTATCAAATCTCGATGTTCGAGTTGCCGCTGGCTACGGCGGGCTGGCTGGAGATCGAAGTCGAAGGCGCGCGCCGGCGCATCGCAATCACCCGGTTGCACATGGAAGACGACGCGGCAAAGAATTTGCACGATGGCTTTGCGGATTCCGATCGCTATTCGTACATCGACTACAACCGCGGCGGCGTGCCGTTGATCGAAATTGTCTCCGAACCCGACTTGCACACGTCGGCGGAAGCGTACGCGTATCTCACCACGCTCAAGCAGATTCTCGAATACACCCAGGTGAGCGATTGCAACATGGAGGAAGGGTCGCTCCGTTGCGACGCCAACGTCAGCGTCCGCCTGCGCGGCGAGAGCCAGCTCGGCACCAAGGTCGAAGTGAAGAACCTGAATTCGTTCCGTTATCTGTCGCATGCACTGGACTTCGAAATCGATCGTCAGATCAAGTTGATCGAATCGGGCGGCAAGGTGGTTCAGGAAACGCGCTTGTGGAATGTGGCCGCTGGACGCACCGCGGCGATGCGCTCCAAGGAATTCGCGCACGATTATCGCTACTTCCCGGAGCCCGATCTTTTGCCGGTGCGTGTTACTGCCGCCGTTATCGACGAGGTTCGCGCGGGAATGCCCGAGCTTCCCGATATCCGCCGCGAACGATTCATTGCAGAGTACGACCTTCCGTCCTACGACTCGGGTGTTCTCACTGCCACCAGGCCACTAGCAGATTATTTCGAGAAAGTAGTCGCCATTGGCGTGTTGCCTAAGTCTGCTGCAAATTGGATCTCCAGCGAGGTTCTTCGTCGGTTAAAGGAATCAGGCAAAGAAATTTCTGAGAGCCAGGTTTCGCCCGACCTGCTGGCTTCATTGCTGTCCAAGGTCGATCTCGGCACAATCACTGCGGCAAGCGGAAAACAGGTCTTGGGCAAGATGTTCGAAACGGGTAAGAGCGCGGACGAAATTATTGCCGCCGACGGACTGTCACAAATCAGCGATGCATCTTCGATCGAGCCGATCGTCGGCGATATCATCGCGAAAAACGCCGCCAATGTGGGAAAATATCGCAGCGGCAACGAAGGCGTGTTCAAGTTCTTTGTGGGACAGGTCATGCGCGAGACCCGCGGCCAGGCCAATCCCCAATTGGTGAACGAAGTGGTGAAGCGTATGTTGGACGCAGCGAGTTGACGCCCGCGGGGAGCGACGTGCTAAAAGAAGGCGATCGAGCGCCGGAGTTTCAGGCCCACACCGACGACGGAAGCCCCATTGCACTGGCCGGATTCCGCGGCAAGAACGTAATCCTCTATTTTTTCCCCAAAGCCAACACGCCTGGTTGAACGCACGAAGCGTCCGAGTTTCGTGACGCCCTCAAAAAATTCGAAAAGCACAATGCGCTGGTGATCGGCTGCAGCGGCGGCGACGCGGAAACGCACGCCAAGTTCCGGGCGCGCTTCAAACTCAATTTTCCGCTGATCGTCGATACCGAATTCGAAGTGATTGAGTTGTACGGCGCTCGGAGAATGAAGACTTTCCTGGGGAAATCATTTCTGGGAATCGTTCGGAGTACTTACTGGATCGGTCCGGACGGGATGATTCGGAAAATCTGGCACAACGTGAATCCCAAGGGCCATGCGGAACAAGTGCTGGCGGCGATGGATGAGGGATCGCCGAAGGAAGAATAGACCGAGGCCCGGTTAGGGTCGCAGGGTCCCCGCCGCCTTCAGGCGGCGCCACGCGACTAGGGCCGGCCGGGTTCGGGATACAGCGGGCGCGGGGAGCGCTCCCCTACATGCGCTTCCACTACTTTGGGCTGCTGATGTTCGCCCTTTTCGTCGTAGCGTCCGAAGATCATCTTTCCCGCGGTAGTTTGATGAACGGAAGTGACGGTGATATCCACCGTTTTGTTGATCATCTTGCGCGCGCCGTCGGCCACCACCATGGTGCCGTCGTCGAGATAGGCAACGCCCTGGTTGTACTCCTTGCCCTCGCGAAGAATGAAGACGCGCATCGACTCGCCGGGCAAAACCACCGGCTTCAAGGCATTGGCCAGTAGATTTACATTCAGGATTTCAATTCCCTGCAGCGTAGCCACCTTGTTCAGGTTGAAGTCGTTGGTGACGATCTTCGCGTCATAACGCTTGGCCATTTCGATCAGCTTCATATCCACGTCCGGGATATGTTGAAAATCGTCTTCGGCGATCTGCACGTCCAGATTGGGCATTTTTTGGATGCGTTGCAGCACTTCCAGGCCGCGGCGCCCGCGCTGCCGCTTCAACGGATCGGCGGAATCGGCCACCAGCTGCAGTTCGCGCAAAACAAAATGGGGAATGATCAGCGTGCCGTCCAGGAACTGGGCCTCGCCGATATCCGCCACCCGCCCATCGATGATTACCGAGGTGTCCAGCACCTTGCAGGTGTGCTTGGTGCTCTTCTCGCTCCCGAAGAGGCCGCCGAGAGCTGCCAGGTTCAGCATGTCCCCTTTGTTAGCGCCCAGTACCAGCCCGATATACGCCATCACCAGAAATGCTGCCAGGCTGATGAACGACCGGGTACTGACCGGCATGGAAGTATGGGAAAGAACCAGCGTGGTGAGGTACGCACCCGTCAGACCGAGAATCGATCCCGTCGCAGCGCCAATCAGGCGTCGCAAGCTGGCGCGGCGCAAGCGCACTTCGAACAGAACCACGGCAATGGCGAACACCAAACCCGCGAGGGACGCGACCAGGGCAGACAGGTTAAACGGTCGAAAATGGTATCCCGCTCCGGTGCATATCGCCGTGAACACCAAACGAATCGCGAGCATGTCCCAAAATGTGCCGACGTGCTGTTCGAGCGAGCGAGAAAGGAGGACCGGCTTTGCGGCAGAAGTTACGGCAGTGGCTTCGTCGGCTTGGGGCCGTGGCGAAGAAGTAATATTGCGTGACATAGAGCCCTCAATGAAGGTGGCGGGCGTCCATCCATCTTTCTCTGGCGCCCAATATATTATTTTTTAAAACTTCGGCCTTATTGATCTATGAGACTGCCGGCCGGTATGAACGCACTACAGATATGAACGCACTGCAAAAAAATGAGTCCAAAAAAAATTATCGTCTAAGTATAGCACCCGGTTTGCGCAATCAACCACCTTCGAACAGCCTCTTGTGCAAGTGAACATGGTAGTAGCAGTCCTGATGCTAGTAGGGGTTGGGGAACCGTGAGAACGCGCTAGCGCCTGGTTTTTGAAAGCTTTCCGGTTACGCGGCGGCGAACTTTCTCCAGCATGTCTTCCAGGCGATGGCTGACGTTCACCGGATACCGAGCCGGACGGGTGATTTGCTTGTACTTCTGCGGAAGCCGCGCGAGCCCCGCTAGACACCGATCCCGCGCTTCGCTCACCGGTGCTTTGGGGATCAACCGCCGGCCATCCTTCATTACCGGGACCAGTAACGGCAATCCGTCGTGTGCCGGTTCGTCCTCCAGCACGATCCGGTCGCCGGCCCAATTTCCCGAGGCGTCGCTGAAGCGGAACACTTGCTTCCGGCCGGGATAAGTCACCTTGGCGGCGCTCAGTTTCGCCGCCCCCTGGATTTTTCCGGCGCGCTCTACTTCCACCAGCTTGTAGACCAGATTCAAATGCGGCGCGTCCCCGGGGGTGGCCAGCGCCGTTCCTACTCCGAACGCGTCGATTCGCGCGCCTTTTTTTAGCAGCGCGGTGATCTTGTACTCGTCGATGTCTCCGGATGCGAATACGCTCACGTGGTTCCATCCAGCCCGATCCAGGGTCTTGCGAATCCAGCGGCTGTCTTCAGCCAGATCCCCGCTGTCGATGCGCACACCAGCCGGCTTGCGCCCCATCTCGATTATTTTTTTTACCGCCGAACGTACGTCGTAGGTATCCAGCAGCAGGACGGCGTGTTCCGGAAATGCGTCCAGAAAATGAGCGAATGCCTCTTTCTCATCCTCATGCGCCATCACCCATGAATGCGCCTGCGTGCCGTAGGTGGCCATATCGAATTTCTGGCCCGCCAGCACGTTCGATGTGCCTACCGCCCCGCCAATGGATGAGGCGCGTGCGGCCGAAAGGCCGGCCTCCGGGCCGTGAGCGCGGCGGGCGCCAAATTCCACCACGTGGCGGCCTTCCGCTGCGGTGACCACCCGCGCCGCTTTGCTCGCGATCATGGTCTGAAAGCTGAGGGTCGCCAGTAGGTACGTCTCCATGATCTGGCCTTCGATAATCGGCGCGGTGACCCGCAACAGCGGCTCACCTGCAAATGCCAAGGTGCCCTCGGGCATGGCCCACGCGTCGCCCGTAAATCGGAAATCGCGAAGGTAATCAAAAAAGTCATCGCGAATATTTCGGAAGGTCGGATGACGCCGCAGATAATCAATTTCGTCAAGAGTGAAGCGGACCTTCTCGAGGAATTCCAGGGCGGGTTCCAGCCCCGCGGCCACCAGATAGTTTCGGTGCGGAGGCAGATGGCGAACGAACAACTCAAAAGTTGCGCGCGCGTCGAAACGGGTCTGCAGGTAGCCCGCAGCCATTGTCAATTCATACAGATCGGTTAGTAGGCCGGAGTATTCGCGCATCCTGCTGTGGCTTGGGAAATCGCCGCACCGTCAGCCGCGGCGAGCCGTCAGTCCTCCATCGACTACCAGCGTTTGTCCGTTGATGTAATTATCCGGCTCCAGCAGGAAGCGTACCGCTCGCGCCACGTCTTCCGCGCGGCCAAAGCGCGGGATGGTCCCGCCGTCCACGTACCGGTCGTACTTTCCGGATTGCACACTGGATGCCGCCATACCCGCGGTCGTTGCTCCGGGTGCAACCACATTCACCCGGGTGTTCTTCCATTCCTGCGCCAGGATGCGGGAACCGTGCACCAGTGCCGCTTTTGGCGCCGCATAGTTCACGCTGCCGGGAAACGGCGTCACTGCCTGCATCGACGCGACCAAAACGATCCCACCGCCGCCGCCCTTTTCAAGAATCTCGCCAGCATCGCGCGCGAAGAGCAGCGGCGCTATGAAGTTCCGTTCGAGCGATGCGGCCATCGATTCACGATCGAGCTCGGCCAGCGGCACCCGAGCCGGGTCGCCCGGAAAAACTACCGCGCCCGCGAACGGAGTTGACTTCGACTCGGCGCCGACCGTCACCGCGTCAAAATAGCGGGTGCGAACCGTCGGCTCCGCCAAATCCCCTTCGATCAGTAGCGGTGCGATTGCATCGGGATATTCGACCTCTATGAGGTGCCGTAATTCCCGCGCGCGCGCTTCATTGGACCGGTATCCGACAATTACCCGGGCGCCTTCGCGGGCCAGCAGAATGGACGTCGCGGCGCCAAGACCACCGCTCCCACCGGCGACGATAACTGTTTTGCCGCTCAGCGTGCGTTCCGGAAAATCAAAGCGGAATCGCTGCTCCGCAAGCGCGCGCGCCTCATCCCAGTATTTAGATGGCATAAGTGCGGTTGCCAGACCTTCGATCGAGAATACAAACAGTCGGAAAAGACAAAACCCCCAAGCCTCTGTGTCGTTTCCGACACAGAGCCAGCCTGGGGGCTTGGTCTCGAATCTCTGCGCCGAACCTACTTCAGGACGGCGTCTTTGAATGCTTTGGCGGCTCGCAACCGAACCACCGTCTTGGCCTTAATCTTAATGGTCTCGCCGGTCGCAGGATTCCGACCCATCCGCGCCTTGCGATGCGCCTTGACCGCGCGACCCAGCCCGGGGATTACAAATTTCCCTGTGCCCTTGGTTTCTTTCACAGCGAGGTTGAAAAGTTCTTCGAAGAATTGTCCGGCAGTCTTCTTCGTCGTCCCGGTTTTCCCGGCGAGGTGCGCTACGATCTTTGATTTACTCAGCGGATTGGCCATCGACTTGGAATCTCCTCCTCAGAAGATTATTGAGATAATGCGATCCCAGTGGCCCAGGATCAGCAAGGCACTATAGCTGCCCCATCTCGTTTATTCAAGTAAAAACGCTGGAAAGGGCCGAAAAATGCGGGTTTTCTCGAATGCGCGATTCCGACGTCCCATTCGGCACACGTTTCACACGGTCATGCGCGCGCCAGGCTCTCGTAAAAGAGCGCCACCGACTTGATTCCTCCGTAGTAGTTCTCCAGAGACAGGTGTTCGTCTGGCGCATGCGCGTTTTCATCCGGCAACCCGAATCCGAGCAACACGCATGGCACGCCGAACGTATCGTGCATCTGCGTGACGAACGGTATCGAGCCGCCTTCCCGAATGAAAGCCGCTTTCTTTCCAAATCCTTTTTCCAGCGCCTGCCGGGCCTGCTGGAAAATCGGATGGCTGTAAGGCGCTACCCACGGTTTGCCGGTGCTCACAACTTCAAACTTGCACTTCACCGTTTTCGGCAGCAACTGGCGAACGTGGCGTTCCACTCGCTTGGCGATCTTCGCCGGATTTTGGCTGGGAACCAAGCGCGTCGAAAATTTCGCGTACGCTTTCGCGGCGATCACCGTTTTCGATCCTTCACCGGTGTAACCGCCCCAGATTCCATTCAGCTCGAGCGTGGGACGGCACCACAAACGCTCCACGATCGTGTAGCCGGTTTCGCCCGCCAGGCCCGGGGCGCCAACCGTTTTCCGAAATTCCTTTTCCTTCCACGGCAGAGAATTCAGCGCCTTTCGTTCCGTCGCCGATACTTTGTCCACATCGTCGTAAAAGCCGGGCACGGTAACCCGGAAATTTTTGTCGTGAAGTTTGGCGATCATCTCCGCCAGAATAGTGATGGGATTGGGGGCGGCGCCGCCAAAAACGCCCGAGTGCAAATCCTGTGCGGCTCCGGTGATTTCCACTTGAAAATAATCCAGGCCGCGCAGGCCGTAGGTGATCGACGGAACTCCGGGTCCCAGCATGCTGGTATCGGAAACGATCAGCGCATCGGCTTTCAGCCGGTCGCGGTTTCTCTGCACGAAGTCCCATAGATTCACGCTGCCGACTTCCTCTTCGCCCTCGATCATCACCTTCACGTTGATCGGCAGCTCTCCCTGGGTTTTGTGCAGAGCCTCCAGTGCCTTCAGGTGAATGTGCACCTGACCCTTGTCATCCGCGGTGCCGCGGCCATACAAATTGCCGTTGCGCACTTCGGGTTCAAATGCCGGCGAAGTCCAAAGATCCAAAGGTTCGGACGGCTGCACGTCGTAGTGTCCGTAGAAGAGCACCGTTGGCCGCCCCGTCTTCTGCGGCGATTCCCCGTAGACCAGCGGATGCATTTGGGTAGGCACGATTTCGATTTTTTCCATGCCCGCGGGCTTCAGTTGGCGCGCTAGCCACTGCGCGGCGCGCTCGATGTCCGGTTTGTTTTCCGTTTTGGTACTTACGCTGGGGATGCGCAGGAATTCCTTTAATTCGTTCAGGTTCTCGTCGCGGCGGCTTTCGATATACGGAAGAAGGTCCATTTTCCCCTCGGATGGCCGTCCGCCATTATGCACCCGAACAGGACGTTTTCGACACTTCCAACAGAACCAGCGGTTGACTCGATTCTGTGCCAATTGCACCATGGGTTGGTGAGCCCCGAGATACAAACGGTACCGCAGAGCCAGAGCGACCGCCGGAGTTCGCGTGTGTTCATGCGCATTCCGGTGCGTGCCACAGGGCTTGATCTGCAGGGACGGCGCTTCCGCGAGAATAGCCAGACCATTGTGGTGAGCGCCCACGGCGGCTTGTTGTACCTCAATGAATCACTCGAAATGGGTGTGCAGCTCACTTTGATCAATCCGGTCACTGAAGAAGAACAGGAATGCCGCGTGGTTTTTCTGGGCGACGCTTCCGATAAAGGACAAAGAGTGGGCATTGAATTTCTGTACCCCTCACCCCACTTCTGGGGCGTGGAATTCACACCTACTGACTGGTCCAGCCGTCCTCCTGGCCCTCCTCCTCACTAGATTTCTCCTAGCGCACACAGTTCTGCG
>Ga0182024_10011381_pt1 | contig 17882 bp, 16 predicted proteins | sample P32metaG_FD_120480 | JGI IMG/M metagenome (GOLD analysis project Ga0182024, IMG submission 120480) | Permafrost microbial communities from Stordalen Mire, Sweden - P3-2 metaG (Illumina Assembly) | ecosystem: Environmental > Terrestrial > Soil > Wetlands > Permafrost | place: Sweden: Stordalen... | reverse complement strand
TTTTATCCCGCCGAATCGTATCACCAGAATTATGCGACCCGGCATCCCAACGACCCCTACATTATGTACAACGACGCGCCCAAGGTCGCCGATCTGCACAAGGAGTTTCCTGATCTTTACACCGGCAAGTAAACCACCAGCGGTTTCTGATGCGCTCTAGAAGAGGAGGCCACATGTTTGAAGATCGCGACCGTGAACCCGAAGTCAACCCCGGCCGCCGGATATTCCTGGCTGGCGCGGGCGCCGCGCTGGGCGGCGCGCTGTTGTGGTCGTGGCGCAAGCCTCATCTGATCGTCGCCGAGGCGAAGTCCGAGCCGGGAGAAGTCACCATCGTGCAATTCTCCGACGATGGCAAGCGGCTGGCCAAAGTGAAAATTGCGAAAGTCATCAAGACTGAAGACGAATGGCGGAAGCAATTGCCTTCAGGAGCCTTCGAGATCACACGCCACGCTGATACAGAAATCGCCTACACCGGAAAGTATTGGAATCTACACGACAGCGGAATTTTCCGCTGCATCTGCTGCGACAACGCACTGTTCAGTTCCTCCACAAAATTCGATTCCGGGACCGGCTGGCCCAGCTTTTGGGCTCCGCTGGCGCCGGAAAACGTGCGGGAGATCAGCGACTCCACGCTCGGCATGGAGCGAACTGCCGTGTCGTGCAAAGAATGCGACGCGCACCTGGGCCATGTCTTCAACGACGGCCCGCGCCCAACCGGCCTGCGTTACTGCATGAATTCGGCGTCGTTGCGCTTTGTGAAAGCGGCCTAGCTTCGTCGCGAAAGATCGAGCCCAAATCAAAAAGAAAAGACGGGTTTCATTCCCGTCTCTTCTTTTTGAATCCGCTTAAGCGGGTTGAGGTTAGTAGAAGTTACTTGCTGTCGACGTCATGTTTGGCATCACCCGTGCTCTTCGGCGCCGCAGTGCCCGAAGTTTGCTGAGCACTCTTCTGCGCTTGGTGCCCTTGCTGAGGCTTAGGTGCGGCCGGTTTGGCGGCTTCGTTGGCATGGCTGGGTTGGGAACTGCTGATTGGATTTACCATATGCGCATAGATCGGCGGGCCGGAAAAACACTTGAGTCGGGAATTGAAGATTAGAACTTTCCAATTTTCCCTCTAACCTGCACTATCCAGCAGCTCTGCCGATTACTCCAGCACGCTGTCGTCGAGTTTCTTGCGGCCCCAATCCGCCGCGGCCTGCACAAACGCCAAAACCAGCGGATGCGGATTCTTTTCCGTAGACGACAACTGCGGCTGGAACAGCGTGGCCACGAAGAAGCGGTGGGTGGGCGACTCCAGTGCGCGAATCTCTCCCTGCGCTCCGCGAGCCACCACTGGAAAGCCCGCCTCCATGGCGCACCATTCGTACTCGGGGTTTACCTCAAAGTTGCAGAAGAACTCCTCGGTCACAATTTCTTTATCTTTCCCGTAAAACGATTGCAGGTACGATCCCGGCCGGAGGCGAATTTCCGGCACTTTACCCGATAATTTCGGCGCATCGGCTTTGCGTCCGGGCACGGCGCAGGCTACGGGATAAATCACGATGTTTTTTGATCCGGAGTTGTTCTCGGCGCTGTCGGCATCCGCGATCCCCAGAACGTTGCGGGCGAACTCGATCAACGCATATTGGAATCCGCCGCAGGTGCCGAGAAACGGCCAATCGCGGCTGCGGGCGAACTCAATTCCCTGCAGCATGCCGTCAAAGCTCTTGTACGGACTTCCCGGCGATGCCCACAATCCGTCAAAGCCTTCAAGAATCTTCTCCGCGCCGGCCGCCGTGAGAGAGGGGGTTGGAATCCACTCGAATTCAACTTTCATTTCCAGCTTGCCGGCGGCATGTTGCAAGGCCTCACCGGTGGCGTGGTGAGAACGGAATTGGGGATTGAAGTCCCCCAGGATTCCGATGCGGACGAGGTTACTCACGCGCTCATTGTACTAGAGCCTTACGCAGAGACTCGGCGCGGATGATTAGAAGGCTGGTGCGTGTTTAAGTGAACCGGCAGGATTCTAGAACCAGTGCTTGATATTGATCAGCACATACAACGACAGCAGCGCCAGCAACGGCCCGCCCCAAATCATCAGCGCACACTTCCATCCCAGCGAGCGCGCTACTTCGCGCTGGCTCCGCCAGGAGATCAGAAACGTGGGATTATTCTTCCCTTTCCGCAGTACCACTGGCGGACGGGCATCGAAGTCCTCGAGCGCCGAAGGTTGCGGCAAAGTGTTGCCGTTGCTTCCCGTTACGCCGACCTTCGCAGAGTCGTTTGCCGCGCCGTTCCCTGCCTGCGCAGTCGTTAGTCCCGCCGCTGCCCATGCCGCGGGGTTGGTAATGCCCGCCTTGAGCAGCGCCGCGGCGATCTTCTGTTGTTGGGTCATTTCTGCCGCTGTCGGTGGAACGGATGGCTGTGAAAGATGAATTACTTCTCGCGGCCCTTGGCTCGCCGCGCTGACTGGCCTGTCATAACTAGCCCGACGGCCAGGATGATCCGCCATGAGTTCGCTCGCCGACCCGCTGCTGAAGCCTTCGCCGGCTCCCGCGAATGACAGCGCTGTGCTTCCAATGGAAAATGAAAACAGCTTTCCGGCACCCGTTCCCATGGTTTCTAAATCATGGATCGGTTGCGCCGTGACCTCGATCCCAGGATTTTCATCCAGCGTTCCCAACAGGAACAGCGCGTTCTTCGGCTTGATGCAGAACTCTTCGACTTTGATTTTATTGTTGGTGCTCACGCCGTAGCGCGAAAGAAAGTTGCGCACCGTATCCGGAGCAGGCTGCTTGATCGTAAAAAACGAATCGCAATATTGCTCTTCGAAATCGCGATGCAAATCCAGGTCGGCGCCGCGCGGATCGACCATCACTTTGCCGGTATTGTCATCCAGGAAAAACGGAACGTGCACGCACTCGGCCGCCACCTTCATCCATTGCTTGTTCTTGCCGGCCTGCTTCCATTCCCAAACCAGAGTTCGGTAGTAGTAGCACGGACGCTGCGTGATGGGCGCAAACACGGTGTACGGGCCAACGGCCTGGCCGGTGAGTTCGACCATCCCCATCGATGCGCCGCGAATTTTAGAGAGCGGCGTATCCAGAATGAGGTGCCGCCGTTGCAGCAAGCGAAACCCTTGATAGAACAGATAAATTCCCGCGCACAATCCGACGACGGACCACACCACCAATCCCGCGGGATTCTGGGAACGGATCAGCAGAACAGCTAGCCATGCGCAGAGAATCAAGGTTCAATCCGTTCAGGAGGCGATTTGACACACGCACATCGAGGCTAGTGGAGCATCTGCGAGTTGAGCAGCAGAAAATGGCAGATCACGCTTACGTTGGTAACAGCCTGGAATTAAATCTTAAGAAGAAGATTTACGGCTGCGCTGCATGTTGGCGGGTTTCAACAGAAAATAGACGATAGTCAGCGCCCCAAGAAAAGCAAGCCCGGCCCATTCATTGATCCGAGACGAGCGCAGCGTCTGGATAATCGCGGCTGAAACCAGTACGAACCCGATCATCGATCCCCACGGACCCAACGGCGAGCGCATTGGGAGGGCTGCGACTTGCTGCGGCGTCAAGCGTGAGCGGAAGCTCACATGCGCCGCGAGTGATACCACCCACGAGAGGATCAAGCCAGAAAACGCGGCTCCCATGATGTATAGAAACGCTTGCTTCGGCGCCCAGTTTTCAATGATGAGGGCCGTCACGATGCCATAGGACGAAACCAGCAGGGCCAATCGCGGAGAGCCCGCAGCGTTCAACTTTCCCAGCCGCGCCGGCGCCCATCCCGAGCGCCCCATCGAAAACAGCAGCCGCGACGCCACGTAAAGTTTGGCGTTCGCCCCCGAAAGTGCAGCCGTGAGCACCACGAAATTCATGAAGTATGCCGCAGCCGGAATCTTCGCCAGCCGCAGCACGCTGACAAAAGGACTCTCGCTGACTGCGGCATGGTTCCACGGCATCACTCCGACCAGCACAACAATCGCACCCAGGTACAGGCCCGCAAGCAGAAAGAATGTGAGCTTGGCGGCTCGGGGAATGTCTTTCGGGGAACGCGATTCGCCGGTCGTCACCGCCAGCATCTCGACTCCGCCAAATGCATAAATCGCCAAAAACACCGCCAGCAAAGGAGCGATTGGACCCTTGGGCAAAAATCCGCCCTGAGCCGTGTATTGCGCGGCCACCCGCCCGCTCGCCAGCAATGCGGCCCCGGCAAGTATGAACCCCACGATGGTCGCGAACTTGATCATCGCGAACCAGAATTCAAATCGCCCAAACGAACTCACGCTGCGCAAATTCACCAGCAACAACAGCGCGGAAAAAACTAGAACCCAAATCACTCCCGGCACGGTAGGAAGCCAGTAGGTCATGTAGGTCGCCGAAGCCACCAGTTCGGCTCCAATCGAAAACGCGATCGAAGCCCAATACGCGGCCCGGCAGAGAAATCCCAGATACTGGGTTAGATAAAGTTCGCCGTAGATTCCGAACGATCCGGCGGCAGGGTGAACGCTGGCCAGTTCTCCTAATGCCATTGCCACCGTGTAGGCAATAAAAGCCGCGGCCAGGTAGCTCAGAATTACGCTGGGGCCGGCGATCTCGAGCGCGGCAGCCGATCCCAGCAGCAGTCCCGTGCCGATCGAACCGCCGACCGCAACCATGGTCATCTGCCCGGCCGTCAGTTGATGATGAAGTCCCTGCTCCCGGACTGTTTCAGGAGCAACTTTCGCGTCAGAGCGCGCAGCAGGCATGCGGCACGATAACAAAGCAGCGACCAAGATGAAAGCGCCTCGCCCGCGCGCGGCATGGTTCGCGCCAAGCTGCGCGGTGACTTTCGTAATCGCATTCCGAGCCTTCCCGATTGCTGGCCCCTCCCCTGCCTCCTAGAATCAATGCAGCAGTACACTGCCCTCAACTGACCATGCCCGAAGCCACAAAGCACGTTGATCGAGCCGAACTTACCCGGCGTATGGAGCGTGCGGAAAAACTCCTGCAAAAGGGCAAAGCTGCCGAGGCACTTGAAGAATATCTTCTGGTGCTGCGCGACGACCCGGAAAACGACACGGTTCGCCAACTTACAGCCGATTTGTGTTTATCCCAGAACCGCGCCCGCGATGCCGTCCGGCTTCTTGGAGACTTATTTGAGCGGCAAGTGATTGCCGGCGATGCTACTCGCGCCAGCCTCACTTATAAGAAACTTGCGCGGCACGGCAGTCCCACCTGGGAGCAGAAATTTCGCTTTGGGCAGTTGCTCGAAGGCTCGAACAAAAAGCTTGCCGTCGGGACGTATGAATCGGCTTTGACCGATCTGGAAAAACTGAATAACAAGAAGGACGCTCTGCAGGTCCTTGGCCGCGTAGTCGCCCTTGAGCCCGTGCAGGAAAATCTGCTGCGCATTGCCGAACTGTCTTCCGAACTAGGAGAAAGCAAAGCCGCGGCCGAAGCGTTCAAGCAAGTCGCGCAGCTTACAGCTGCGGCGGGCAACGATCCGGCGCAGTGGTATGAGCGCGCCTACCAGGAAGATTCCTCCGACGAAGAGATTGCCCTCGCTTACGGCAAAAGCCTGCTCACTCAGGGACAGGTGGGCGCCGCAATTTTTATTCTCGAACCGCAAATCAATGCGGGAAAGAATTCTCTCGAGCTTCGCGATATCTATAGCGCGGCTCTGCTGGCCGCAGGCCGCCTTGCCGAAGCCGAGCCGCTGGTCTGGCAACTTTTTGAACAGAATACGAACCGCATCCAGCAAGTGACGGCGCTGATGGGGCAGTTGCTCGACGCCGGGCAGGAAGAAACCGCCGTCGCCCTGGCCCGCAAGCTGGGACAATTTCAAGCCAAACATGGCGAGCGCAGGCAATTTCTCGCCCTCATGCAGGATCTTACGGCCAAACGCACTTCTTCGCCTGCCATGTTGGAGTTTCTCAGCGAGCTCTTTAACGCGGCTAACCGCGAAGGCGACTACTGCCAAACCCTGCTCAAACTTTTCGATGTGTATTGCGGCACTGGAGATTTCGCTAAAGCTGCCGAGTGTCTGGACCGCGCCGCCGAGGTCGACCCATACGACTCCGGCCACAACAAGCGGCTTGATATGCTCAAGGGCAAGATCGACGACAACAAGTTCAAAGCGATTGCCTCGCGCTTCACCTCCACCAAACCCAGCGCCGCCGAAACGGCGATCGAACACGAAGCGACGCTTGGGGCTTCGACCCTGCAGGATCTAATGCTGCAGGCGGAAATCCTTGTTCAGTACGGCATGCGCAACAAGGCAGTCGAACGTCTACAGAGAATTCAGGAACTCTTCCCCCGTGAAGAACAGCGCAACGAAGATTTGCAGCGGCTTTACCTCGCCGCCGGGATGACTCCCACGTATGCCGGCTCCGCTCCCCTTCCGGCCACGTCCAGCCAGTTCAATGCGTCGTCAGGGGCGACACCTGTAGCTCCCGTGCCCGATCCGGCGGCAGAGATGCGCAACGTCACCCGCGTCGCCGAGATCACTCGCAAGCTCTACCACCAGAGCACTGCGCCCGCCGTTCTTACCACCGCGGTCAACGAAATTGGCGGCCACTGGGAGGTTTCCCGTTGCATCGCCATGATGCGCTCTCCCGGCTCCGCACCGACCGCGCTGCAGGAGTTCTGCGGCAAGGGAGCCAAGGAGGGCGGCTCCGCAGTGAGAAAAGAAGTGATGATCGCGCTGCAAGATATGGTCTCCGGTGAGCCCCTCGTCATCAACGACGTGCCCAAAGCGCCCGAGTTGCAGGAAATCCGGAACGCCATGTCCGAACTGTCAGCCGCTTCGCTCCTGGCCTTGCCGCTGAGCAATGGCGAAGATTCCGTGGGAGTCCTGGCTCTGTTCCATAACAAACCCCGCATCTGGCCGCACACCGACGCTGTAATTCTCAAAACCCTGGCCGACCAGATGGTGATCGCGCTGAACAATGCAGGCCTGCGCCGCCTGGTAAAAAATCTTTCGGTCACCGAGGAAAAATCTGGACTGTTGAAGCGCAGCTCGTATCTCGACCTCCTGCTCGCGGAAATCAAGCGCGCCGTTCAAAACGCCTCATCCATCTCCGTGTTGCTGCTGCAATTCGGCCGCGGCGCGGCTCTGGTAAAAGAATATGGCGAAGCAGCCGTCGACAGCACAATGGATAAAATCGGCCAGCAAATCGCCGCCAACATCCGCACCAATGATTTGGCTTTCCGCTATGACACCACCACCATCGCTCTGATTCTGGGCGAAACCGCCGAAAAAGAAGCTCTGATGGCGGCCGAAAAGCTGCGTAAGATCGTTGCCGGAGTGCATCTCCCCTCCAAGGATGCGGCGGGAGCTGGCCGGGCCATGGAATTCTCCGCCGGATTGGCCGAAGCTGTCGTCCGCGATAGCTACGATCCCGTCGACATTGTCACCGAAGTGATCAACCGCGCCGAACACGCGCTGGCCACCTCGCTGGTGCAGGGACCGGGAAAAGTTGTAGCGCTGGGTGCGGCGCTGGCCGCGGGAGCGGTGGCGTAATTGCTTTGCCATTCGTTTCTGGTTTTCTTTGTGAACCTTCGTACCCTTCGTGGTTAACTCTTAAGCCCCATTCCCGCGACTAAGCCCCTGTGGTCAAACTTCCTCACCCGCTGCTACACTAACCAGTTTGACTGTCACTTTTATTCCGCTCTGAGGGCGGAGCCCGCAAGGAAATCATGTTAAAACCCGGGGACATTGCCATCGTCAGTGGGGCGCGCACGCCCTTTGGCCGCTATTGCGGCAAGCTGAAAGACTTTACCGCGCAGGAGCTAGGCGCGTTCGCCGCCAAAGGTGCAATCGAGCGCGCCGGCATCGACGTAAAGGAATTCGATCACGCCGTCTTCGGCAACGCCCAGCAGACTTCAGGGGACGCCCTATACGGCGCACGCCATGTGGGATTGCGCGCCGGCCTGCCCATTGAGACTCCGGCGCTGACGGTTAACCGGCTGTGCGGCAGCGGCATGCAGTCGATTGTGAGTGCAGCGCAGATGATCCAGACTGACGAAGCTAAGATCGTTCTCGCGGGCGGCATGGAAGCGATGTCGCAGGCTCCGTTCACCATTCGCGGCCGCGATGGTTTTACGCTGGCTCCGGGCGGCAAGATGGAAGATTCGCTGATGGTCGCGCTGCTCGACAGCTACTGCGGCCTCTACATGGCAAACACCGCCGAGCTCTACGGCGAGCAGCAGGGCATCACCCGCCAGGCGCAGGATGAGTTCGCGCTACGCTCGCAGCAGAAAGCCGACGCCGCCTACAAAGAAGGACGCATTCAGGAAGAACTCGTTCCTGTTCCTCTGCGCAATTCGAAAGGCGAAGCCACCGGAGAATCGCTCACGGAAGATGACCATCGCCGTCCGCAGACCACAATGGAGGGTCTAGCCAAACTGAAAGCCGCATTCGGCAAAAGTGGCACGGTCACTGCCGGCAACGCGAGCGGCATTGTCGACGGCGCAGCCGCAGTGGTTCTGATGTCGCTGGAAGAAGCCCGCAAGCGCAGCATCGAACCGCTGGGCCGCATCGTGAGCTGGGGCATCGCCGGAGTTGATCCCAAAGTAATGGGCCGCGGCCCCGTGCCAGCGACGAAAGTCGCTCTGCAGAAAGCCGGCCTGTCGCTCGACTACATCGATCTGATCGAAGTAAACGAAGCCTTTGCCGCGCAATATCTCGCGGTGGAGAAAGAGTTGGGCCTCGATCGCGAAAAAGTAAATGTGAATGGCGGCGCGATTGCGCTCGGCCATCCGCTGGGCGCGACTGGTACGCGGCTGGTGATCACGCTGCTGTACGAATTGCGACGTCGGAAGAAGAAGTATGGACTGGCTACAGCCTGCATCGGCGGCGGGCAGGGGATCGCGATGATTGTGGAGAGTATGAACTAGGCGGGTATTTATGGTTGGGAGAATAAAAATTAGCACGCAGGCGGACGCTGCAAGGCACCTCTTCATGGACCTGGAGAAGGACGCTAAGAAAATCAAGAGGTGCTGCTCGGTTGGGCCTTGATGGGCCCCGGCATCGCACAGCCGTCTTTTCCACGCACAATGAAAGTCCTACTGAACTGTGACTACAAGACAAGCACCTCGTCCCCTCGGGCGCGAAGGGCCTTATCAAAGGTGACGAATTTCAAGCCTGAGGCGGCTGCGAAGGCGAGAAGGTAAGCGTCGGCCCAAAGCTTGGGGGATCGGCTCGAAATCTTAGAACGCGAACGAAATTCCTTTTCAAGGCGGCGGGTTCGGGCAGAAAGGCGATGCGTGGGTCGGCCCACACGCGGTCCCACAAGGCCCAGGCTTCGGACATAGTCTTGGTTTCTTTTGCCATGACCGATTCCGTGGTGAGCAAGCGAAGGACGGTGAGCTGTGTGAACCGGCAGAAGAAGAATTGTTGCTCCGCAGCTCCTGCAAACCAGGAACGGGCTCTTTCGGAATGAACGTGCCGGCTCCAAATCAGGGCCAGCCACACGTTTGAATCAGGGAAATTCAACGTGTTCATAGATTTGTTCGTTGGTAAGATTGACCTTGGGGCCGGATCCGACAATCAGCGGGAATTGCACTCGTTTCCGGCGCGGCCGCCGCGCCTGAAGAAGGACGCTCTGCACCCCGGCAAGAACGAGTTCGCGCACCGAGCGTCCATTCGCCGCCGCTTGAGCTTTGAGCCTGCGGTAGAGCGGGGCCGGAATATCGACCGTGGTGCGAATGCACTCCTGCTTCATAAAGGTGATTATCCCATGTGTGCCATAAATATGGAACCGTTTGAACATACAGGAAAAACGCTGTGCCGGTATGATTCTCTCTGCGCAAGTCTCCGCGAAGCACGGCTCGATGCGACCGTGCTTGAACTAAAAATGAGACCGATCGGGAAGCGACGCGTGATATTGTAGCCGTATGAACGATCTCCGAAACCAGATAAACAGCCTCTCTCCAGCCGAGAAGGCGGAGCTGCTGGATAAGGTTTGGGAGAGCCTCGAAGCAGACGCGGCATCGTTGACGGATGGGCAACGGGCCGAGCTTGATTATCGAATCACTCGGCACGAACAAAACCCTTCGGATGTAATCCCGTGGCAGCAAGTCAAGACGCGACTGTTTAAGAAACCGTGACGCTGCCGGTCGTTTGGACGCCAGAAGCGAATGAAGATTTGCTGGAAGCGCGGGCATGGTATGACAACATGCGTCCACAGCTCGGGGAGCGTTTTGCGCGGGCGGTCGAGGCTATAGTCGAAACTATTGCGGAACATCCGTTGCAATTTCCTGTCGTCCATCGAAGCCGTCGTCGCGCGGGGGTGCGTCGCTTTCCTTACGGAATTTTCTTCGAGGTTCAGGAGCATCGGATCGTGGTAATCGCCTGCTTCCACAGCAGGCGCAATCCCAGGCACTGGCAGTCGCGCTAATCAGGTCTGACGTTGCTATATTGCTGGTAGATATATTTTTCATATCAAGAAGGCTTCCCTATGGAAATTAAAAAAGTAGGCATTCTCGGTTGTGGCCTCATGGGTTCCGGCATCGCGCAAGTCTGTGCGACGGCCGGATTCGACGTAACCGTTCTTGAAGTCGAGCAGAAATATCTCGACAAAGGCTTTGCCGGGATCGAAAAATCCCTGGCGAAGGTCGCCGAGCGCCCGCCGGAAAAAGGCGGAATCACAGCGCATCAGAAAGACGAAATCCGCGCCCGTCTGAGAGGCACGACGAACAAATCTGATCTCGCCGATTGCGACATCATCATCGAAGCCATCATCGAGAACGTCGAAGAGAAGAAGAAGATGTATGCCTCACTCGATGGCATCGTCAAGAAAGATGCGATCTTCGCCTCGAACACCTCTTCGATTTCCGTCACCGAACTTCTTACTGCGGTTAAGCGTCCCGAGCGCTTTATCGGGCTGCACTTTTTCAATCCCGTCCCGTTGATGAAGCTGGTCGAGGTCGTCCGCACCATCGCCACCGCCGACGAAGTTTACGAAACCGCCTACGAGTTCGGGAAAAAGCTCGGCAAAGTTCCAGTGCGCACCTCCGACAAAACCGGATTCATCGTAAACCGGCTCCTGGTGCCGTATTTGCTCGACGCCATTCGCGCCTACGAAGAAGGCGTGGGATCGATTGAAGACATCGACAACGCAATGAAGCTGGGCTGCGGCTATCCCATGGGGCCGTTCACGCTGCTCGATTTTGTCGGCCTCGACACCACGTATTACATTACCCACGTGATGTACGACGAGTTCAAAGAGCGCCGCTTTGCCTCGCCTCCTCTGCTGAAGCGGCTGGTGATGGCCGGATGGTACGGTCGCAAGAGTGGTAAAGGCTTCTACGATTATTCCGACCCAAATCAGCCGAAGGCGAATAAACTGTAGGGTCTGAAAATCGGCTCGAGCTTTAAGGCCGAACTTCCAATGTTCAAACGACGAAAAACCGATCAGGCGCCCGGCGAAGGCGGCCCGCAGGATATTGACCGCTACCGCCGCGCCTGGCACAGCTACGTGGCGCGGCGAAATCTGGTCGTCGTCCTCTTCGCCAGCTTTTTATTTTTGGGATTCATGATCGGCAAGCTAAAACTGGGCGAAGCAACCGATTTTGCAATCCTATTAATCTGGGTCGGCGTCTACCTCGCCGGCGGATGGTGGCTCACCGAGTGGAAGTGCCCGCGCTGCGGCAAAGTCTTCGGCCATCGCCTGTGGACGCAACGCTGCATCAGTTGCGACTTAAGCAAGGATGAGGTGGCAGCCGTGGCGAAGGCGAAAACGTAGAGCCGTAATCTTATTGGATTGGATTAGATTTTAAATCCGTGTTGATCCGCGAAAATCCGCGGCAGATTTGATTTTATGAACTTCGAAAACATTCTCCTCGAAAAGAAAAACTCCATCGCTTACGTCGCCGTGAACCGGCCGCCGGTGAATGCGCTGAATATGGCCACCATGGAAGAACTGCGCGCCGCCTTTCATGACATCAAGAGCGACCCCTCCGTTCGCGTCATCATCTTCCACGGAACCGGCGAGAAGGCCTTCATTGCCGGCGCAGACATTTCCGAACTGGCCAAGAACGACGCGGTCGTGGCCAAGGAGTACACGCATCGCGGCCAGAATGTTCTCAATCTCATCGAAAATCTCGGCAAGCCGGTGATCGCCTGCATCAACGGATTCGCCCTCGGCGGCGGCTGCGAAATGGCCCTGGCCTGCACCATGCGCCTTGCCAGCGAAAATGCCAAATTCGGCCAGCCCGAAGTTAAGCTCGGAATTATCCCCGGCTACGGCGGCACGCAGCGCCTGCCGCGTCTGGTGGGCAAAGGCCTCGCTATGCAGATGTTGCTGGCCGGCGAAATGATCAGCGCGCAGGAAGCGCACCGCATCGGACTGGTGAACGAAGTCACCGCCGCCGCGGAATTAATTCTCCGTGCCGAAGCCATCGCAGCGAAAATCATCGCCAACGCCCCGCTCGCCGTGCAATACACGCTCGAGGCCGTAAACAAAGGCATGGAGATGACTTTAAGCGAAGGCCTTTATCTTGAAGCTGTGCTCTTCGCCGTCGCCTGCGCGACCGAAGATAAGAAAGAAGGAACGGCGGCGTTCCTGGAGAAACGAGCGGCGCAGTTTAAGGGGAAGTAAAACGCTTTTGCCACGGATTTTCACGGATTTTAAGTCAGTTTTCAAATTGTCATCCTGAGGCGGCGTCTTTTGCCGCCGAAGGACCTATGCATTTTGCTTGGGCGTGCAACGCAAACGGAGGCACTCCGTCACGGAGAAAAAAGACAACAATAAATTCGTTCTGGAGCGTCTTCCTGAGGCCGAGATCCCCGCGATCGAAGGCTCGCTCGACGCCAGCGGCAAGCGCTTCGCCATCGTCGTTGCTCGGTTCAACGCATTCATCACAGAACGGCTGCTGCTGAGCGCAATCGATGGCCTGGTCCGTTCGGGCGCTAAGAAAAAAGGCATCGCCTTGGTACGCGTCCCCGGTGCCTTTGAAATTCCTCTTGCCGCGCGCAAACTCGCCGAGACCAAAAAGTACGATGCAATCCTCTGCCTCGGTTGCCTTCTCCGCGGCGACACCGCACACTACGACGTAATCGTGAACGAAGTGACGCGGGGCATTGGCCAATCTGCGCAAGAGACCGGCGTCCCTCACGCCTTCGGCGTGCTCACCTGCGAAACTTTGGAGCAGGCCATCGACCGCGCTGGGTTAAAGATGGGTAACAAGGGATTCGAAGCGGCACTGGCTGCGGTTGAGATGGCATCGCTCGTTGCGGGCATTCGGCGCCCGGCATCCGGCCTCCGGGAGTCATCGGCGGGAAGTCGCTCGTCGGCTGCCGGCAAACTGCAGGTTCCTCCCCCTCGACTCCGCTCGGGGCTTCGCCCTTCGGGCTCCGGCAAATCCGCTCGGAATGACAAGCCTAAGAATAAAAACCCAAAGCGCAAATAGTCCGCCGCCGTACAAATAATCTCCCGCTCAAGTAAACTGACAACTGGCGACCAGCTACTGGCAACTGTCTTATGGGTACTCGACGTAAATCTCGCGAAATGGCGCTGCAGATGCTCTTCCAGGCGGATATGGGCAAGCAGTCGGTCGATCAGGTCCAGCGCACATTTTGGGCCGAACATACCGGGACCAGCACCGAAGTGCGCGGCTTCGCGGAAGATTTATTTCGTGTGGCTACCGACCGCAGCGCTGAGATCGACAAGCTGATCGAGCAGCACGCCCAGCACTGGCGTATGGAGCGCATGGCCGCGGTCGATCGAAACCTGCTGCGCGCGGGTGTCGCTGAATTTCTGGGCTATCCCGATACTCCCCGCGCGGTCATCATCAACGAGGCCCTCGAGATCGCGCGTAAATTCTCCAGCCCCGAGTCGGTTCAGTTCGTCAACGGCGTGCTCGACAGCGTAGCAAAAGACCTGGCGAAATCCGCTTAAGGTCCCCCGCGCACTATCCCGGCAACCATAATCCCGCCGCAAAGAAAAACGCCCGAGACGAAGTCTCAGGCGCTGATCATTCAAAATCAAAACTTCACCGAATCTTACCCAACGTGCCGGTCAATCGCCTGCGCGATGGCTTCCTTGGGCCGGTAGCCTACCAACTGCTCCACCACCTGGCCGCCCTTAAAAACCAGCAGCGTTGGGATGCCGGTCACCTTATAACGCATTGGCGTCGAGCTGTTCGAGTCGACGTCCATCTTGCCGACCTTCAGTTTTCCCTGATAGTCCTTGGCGAGTTCATCCACAATGGGAGCGAGCGCGCGGCATGGGCCGCACCATGTCGCCCAAAAATCCACCAACACGGGCGTCTCCGATTTCAAAACATCCTGGTCGAAGTTCGCATCGGTCACTTCGACAATTCCATTGCCTGCCATGTTCGTTTCTCCTCGTTGTAACGTCGCGCTGTCGGCGGACGCTCCATCGAGCGCACGTAGCCGGTCCGGCGATCTATGCAGAAGTGCTCCCCAATCCTCTGGGCAACCTATTATCGTATCACCGCTATTCGATGCTTGGGGCGTTGCAGAAGTCGCAAAAACGCCCTGGCCGGCAAAAAAGGTCTGGCCGGGAATTCAAGGGCTTAGTCCCCGTATTTACCGGACCGCCGTTCCGGGGAATTACCGCTGCTGAAAATTAAAAAGCGTCCTCGACTTTTCAGTCAAGGACGCCTCGGCAGCCCTCCCCCAGAACTGCCAAACCACGAAATGGATCCTAAAGAACTACTCATTTTGTGTAAACGTCACTTTGGTAATGGGAATATTTCAGCGGTGGTAGCTGGTTTCAAAAAGGAATTGTTGGTTGGCTAGCGCTCGGGGAAGGAAATTGCGCCGACGAGATTTACTGACGCCGAGCCCAGCTTTGACCGTTGTCGGCCGTCGTCCAGACTTCTCCAGTGGAAGTCGTAATTGCGCCATGTAGCGCGTCGGGAAACCCAATCGCTGTGATGTCGCCGCGCAGCACTGCGTCTCCCATCGACGGAAAAACTCGCGTCCAGCGCGTTCCCGAATCAGCCGAGTGATAGAGCATTGCGCTCGATCCGCCGGCCCACACTTCAGGGCCAATCGCCGCTACGGCTCGGAACATTATAGGCGACGTCTGGGCAGTGATTTTGTTTTTACTTTGAGCTCCGCTGCCAGCTTGATTCTTAGGCTGCAGGCCAGCAACGGCTGTCTCCTCCACTTTCACATCTTCCCAACTGCGCCCTGCATCAAAGGACCGCTGCAATCCGCCGCTCGAACTGATAGCCCAGCGCGGCAACGCGCGCGCCATTAAACCCGGCTCGGTTTGCAGAGGAACATTCGGAGCAGCCAGTGCTGACACAGAAGTTTCCGGCGGTGCGGGATTCTTCGCTTTGACTACGTCTGCGCCGGTGACCGATCCACGCTGCTCCTTCCGACTCAGAACAAGCTGATCCGCAGCCTGATTCTGCGCACTCTCAACCGGTTGGCTCGTATCGACCGCGACCGTCGACGGAGCGGACGCTACGACGGGCGGCGATGCCTTTAGTGAGGCCCCGGCAGCCGCATGGCTGCCCAGAAGCTTTTTCTCCGTTGCGTCCGCCGTTTGCCTCTTCGTCTCAGGAACTGCCGTCAGCACTGCAGATGCCGCAGGCAGTATGCTTTGCGCCGCACCAGCAGCCGGCTGATTACTGGCCACCTGTACCGAAAGCGCAGCCTCACTCCCCTGCCGGCGCTCATACTGCATGACTCCCACGAAAGCGAAAGCTGCAAGCCCCAGGGCCACAACTCCCCAGCGCAAAACCGGCCAGCTAAACCAATTCCTGCGCACCGCAACAACCCTAACGCTAGCGCCAATTTCTTCCTCGGCAGGCCAAGCCAGAGCTAGCACGTCGCGGCAATCGCCACAGAGTGCCAGATGCTCCATCACATTCTCACGCTCAGCTTCAGCAAGCCCACGCTCCGTGAACGCCGCCAGAAGGTTCGCATCCGGATGAGCATCCACCTCCGATTGCTTACGCAGCCGCTGTAGCGCGTTTTTTGGAATGTCCCGCATTTATGACTTCTAACTCCCGCTTCGCGTACCGTACTACGTTTGGCGGATTTAACCTTTCGCCCTCGGCGCTACTTTCTGCCGCACCCTCAGACTCTCGTTCTTCTCTGAGAACGCTCCTTCGGCGGAATCTTGCGCCAAACTGCGACGAATATTCACCTGAAGGTCGCGCACATCCACTTCCAGCGCCTCTTCAGCCTGGCGGCGGGACAATCCCCGTTGCATCATTCCAGCCAGAATCTTCTTTCGCAAAGCTTTGGCCAGCTTATCCACCTTCCGGCTGATGGTCGATTCATGTACGCCCAGCATCCGGGCAACCTCAGCCAGCGTCCGTCCGTCTAGGTAATAGGTCGCCATCACCAGCCGGTCTGGGCTCGGCAGCGTTGCCAAAGCCTCGTCCGTTGCCGATTCCAGCCTCGAATCCGCCGCCGCAACCGGTTCGGGCTCGGGCGCGGCGAATCGCTCTCCTTCTTCGTTCTCTTCGTCCAGGCTCACCAGCCGCTTGGTGCGCCGGTAGCGATTCACAAATTCCTGCGACAGAACCGTGCGTAGCCAGCCTTCCAGCGATCCCCGCCCCGTAAACGATGCCAGCTTTGAAACTCGTTCTCCTCCGCGTGTGTTTGTGCCGTACAGCTCGGCGTACAAGCTATCGGCGAGGTCGCGGGCGGCTGAGTCCTCGCGCGCGATGCGCAATGCCGATTGATAAACTTTCTCGCGGTAGCGAGTGAGAAATACCTCCCAGGCGGAATTATTTCCTGCGGCGCAGGCTCGCGCCAGCGCAAGTTCTTCAACTCGCAACGTCAGCAGAAAGCTCTGAACCTCGCCTTCACTCGCCCCGGCAGGCAAGTACTTCGCGGCGACATCGCACAGGATGGCAGCAAAACTTCTGCGGTCAAGACCAATTTTTTCGCAACTGCCTTTAGCGTGCAGTTCCGGCAGCAAAGCGGAGACGGCCGACTGTACCGCCGCGGAAACTGTTTTCGCAGGACCCATGCAAATGAAGAGAAGAACACCCTACATCGTCGATGCTACCAATTCATTAGACGCTCGTAACCCTAATTTTGTCCGCATGCTCGGATTTTCTTCACTTTCGCGGATTCGATCCGCAGTCATGGGATATGCAAACTGCTGAATAATGGGAAAGCTAGGTTAATACTCGGAAAAAGCCGCTTGAGGTACCGTGGAAGAGAGGCGCTTCAACGCCGCGTAAAAACCACAAAATAAACCGGGCTTCAGCCACAGCCAGCCAAACTACAAGAAGTTCCGAGATAATCCGGAAGAATTGCACCAAGCTCAAATCACTGCCTTCGATACCACTCCCGCCAAGCCGCGGAATCTCGAGGCAGTTGCTGCCTGGTGATGTCAGACAGTGCCTGAAACGCCCACGTGTGGGTTTGCGCGTCGAGCGTCGGATCATCCGAATAGTCGATCAACTGTGGCACAGCGGTCATCCGCTGCTCGTGCGTCAACATGCCGGACTCGGCCAGGCTGCATGCCGCGCGTTCGCGCACCACAGGCGACGAATCATTGTGCATTGCATCCAGCAGCGGCGCGATGGTTGAGTCCGTTCCCACCAGCGCCAAACCCTCAACCGCCCAGCGCCGCGAATCTTCGTTCGGATCGCGTCTCGGCCCTTTGAGCTGTGCGCTCAACGCTTGCACAACGCGCTCACTTTCAACTCCGCGATTGCCGAGCAAACCGAGAGCCCACAAAGCCCAAATCTTTTGCGCATGATCGGAGGACCCTGTCTGCGGCATTAAACGGTCAACGCTCGCCCGGCTCTGCGCCAGCCCGTATGCGGCTAACTGCACTTCGATCGCCGAAGCCCGCACGCTGTTGTCGTTCGAGTTCAAAGCTGCCGTGGTCAGGTCGCTCAACTGCGCGTTCCACTGAATTCTTCCCCGCCATCCTTCCACATGCGCTTGGATCTGTTCTGTTGC
>Ga0182024_10011380_pt1 | contig 17884 bp, 16 predicted proteins | sample P32metaG_FD_120480 | JGI IMG/M metagenome (GOLD analysis project Ga0182024, IMG submission 120480) | Permafrost microbial communities from Stordalen Mire, Sweden - P3-2 metaG (Illumina Assembly) | ecosystem: Environmental > Terrestrial > Soil > Wetlands > Permafrost | place: Sweden: Stordalen... | reverse complement strand
GACTTCGTCGGCAAGCGAGTTGGCAACTACCAGTTCTCGCTGCAGTTCTACATGTACGTGGACCAGTTGTGGGTGAAATAGGCGAACTTCCCGCGACCGCATCGGTCGCCACTAAAATTGCGGTGAAATTGGCCGCCGTGGACTCGGAGAGTCCATGGCGGTCTTCACTGCAACAGTTGCGTCGCAACCGAGCCGCCATGGTATCGCTCGGAATCTTGCTCTTCATGGTGATGGTCACGTTGTTGGCCCCGGTCTACGCCCACGACATCGCCCATAGCAACCCGTTCGCGTCGAACCTCCAGGGCCGAATCAAGATCGGTGGTCATTACCGCAGCGTCATGCCGGCCAACACCCAAGGCCTGGGTTTGGGCGTCACGCCGATCGGTCCGACGTGGCACTTCTCCACCTACTTCCTCGGGGCCGATGAGTTGGGCCGAGACGTCTTCGCCCGAATTCTCTACGGGGGACGGGTCACCTTATTAATCGGGTTCTCCTCCGGCTTAATTTGCATCGCCGTCGCCACCGTGCTCGGGATGTTGGCCGGCTACTTCGGTCGGGCGACGGACTGGATCATCTCGAGGCTGCTCGACATCGTGTGGGCCTTTCCCATCTACCTACTCGCGATCTCCCTGTCGGTCATCCTGGTGACTAGTGGATTGGATCTCGGCATCATCCACATCGGCGCCGGTTCGCTGCTCTTGCCGATCCTGATCATCGCCTCGGTGTACGTGCCGTACGTGGCGCGACCCGTGCGCGGGATCGTCTTCTCATTGAAAGAACGTGATTTCATCCAAGCGGCGATCGCGTCGGGGGCGTCCGACTGGCGGATCTTGCGCAAGGAGATATGGCCGAACGTGGCGCCGAGTGTGATCGTGTTCTTTCCGTTGATGGTGGCGCTCAATATCTTGACCGAGTCAGCGCTCTCGATCCTCGGGATCGGCGTCCAGCCGCCCCAGGCGAGTTGGGGAACCATCATCAACGACGGACTCCAATTGCTGTACACGCGGCCCTGGGTCGCGATCGCGCCTGGTATCTGCATCGTGGTCGTGTGCGTCGCTCTCAACATCCTCGGTGACGGCGTGCGCGACGCGTTCGACCCCCGAGCCAAACTGCGCGGATCAATCTAGATGCTGCGTTTCACGATCAAACGACTGGCGTCGGCGGTATTGGTCATGTTCACGATCAGTGTGCTGGTCTTTTTGATCTTCTTCGCCACCCCGGGCGTGAACCCCGCCGCCCGTATCGCCGGGCGCAGCGCCTCCCCTCAGGTACTGGCGAACGTGGCCAAGGAGTTCGGGCTCAACCGACCCTTACCGATTCGCTACGGCTTGATGATGTACCACCTGTTCATCAAGCAAGACCTCTCGTCCTATGTGAACATCGGGGACCGGATCATCCCGCAGATCACGGCCGCGGCCCCGATCACGCTGTCGCTCATCTTCGGCGCCGTCGTAATCTGGCTCCTGGTGGGGGTCTCGGCTGGCGTGATCGCCGCCAAGAACAAGGGCAAGTTCATCGATCCGCTGGTCATGTTTTTCGGCATCGCCGCGATCTCGATTCCGGTCTACTGGCTGGGTCAGATGGTTCTGTTGGTCACCCAAGGGGGGTTGCATACATCGATTTTCGCGTGGGCGCCCAATGGCGGCTACGTCTCCTTGACCCAAAGCCCCTGGCAGTGGGCGTTACACCTGCTCTTCCCGTGGCTCACCTTGGCGAGCCTCTACGCCGGCATCTACGCCCGAGTGTTGCGGGGCGAACTAATCAACAACATGAATGAGGATTACATCCGCACGGCCCGCGCCAAGGGTCTCTCGGAGCGCCGAATCCTCTATCGTCACGCCTTGCGCTGTTCCATGATCTCCATCGTTTCGCTCTTCGGCCTGGACGTGGGGGTGCTGGTCGGCGGGGCAGCCCTCTTGACCGAGGTCGTCTTCGGTCTCCCGGGCGTCGGATTCCTCACCTACCAGGGACTGCAGAACCTCGACCTTCCGCTCATCATGGGCTGCGTCATGTACGGGGCGTTCTTCGTGGTGCTCGCCAGCGCCGTGGTTGACGTGCTCTACGCCTACATCGATCCAAGGATTCGCGTTGTCGCGTGAGGACCACTCCACGGACGCGGTCCTGAGCGTGCGAGACCTGTCGGTCTCGTTCGCCACGCGCCAGGGTGTTGTTCGCGCCGTCGACGGGCTCTCCTTCGACGTCGGAGCGAAAGAGGTGCTGGGCATCGTCGGGGAGTCCGGGTCGGGTAAGAGCGTCGCCATGTACTCGATGCTCGGACTGGTGCGCGACGCCAACGTCTCGATCTCGGGCAGCGTGCTCTTCGAGGGCCGCGAGATCCTCGGGCTCTCCGATACCGACATGCAGTCGGTGCGCGGTGGCGAAGTCGGCATGATTTTCCAGGATCCCATGACCGCGCTCACGCCGGTCTACACCGTCGGCTGGCAGATCGTCGAACAGCTGCGGGCCCACAACGAGATGACGAAGAAGGCGGCCTACGAACGCGCGGCCGAACTGCTGGCCGAGGTCGGCATCCCCGACCCCAAGAGCCGCGTCAATCACTATCCCCACGAGTTCTCCGGCGGCATGCGCCAGCGCGTGGTCATCGCTATGGCGCTCTCGTGCAATCCCAAACTGCTCATCGCCGACGAACCGACGACGGCGCTCGACGTCACGACCCAGGCGCAGATCCTCGAACTGATGGGCCGGTTGCAGGCGACCCACGGTTCGTCGATCGTGATCATCACCCACGACATGGGCGTGATCGCCGAGATCGCCCACCGGGTCGTCGTGATGTACGCGGGCCGACCGGCCGAGATCGGGCCCGAGATCGACGTGGTGCGTTCGGCGCGTCACCCCTACACCTGGGGACTGCTGGGCGCGGTACCGCGCGCGGACGTCAAGTCCCGTCGACTGGTCACGATTCCCGGCAACGCCGTCTCGCCGCTCGAGGTGCCGCCCGGCTGCGCCTTCGCGCCGCGCTGCCAGTACCGGATGGACATCTGTGAGCAGCGCCCACCATTGCGCGGCGCGCACGACCACCTCGACGCCTGCTGGCTGAGCGACGAGCAACGCCTGGTCATTCGTTCCACGGCGACCGTTCGAGGAGTGTCGTGAGCGACGACGTCCTCCTGAGGGCCACCGACGTGGTAAAGAACTACGCGTCGAGACGTCGGGTCAAGGGACTTCGCACGCTGAACACGGCGGTGAACGGCGTCTCGCTCGAGGTGAAGCGGGGCGAGACGCTCGGCATCGTCGGCGAATCGGGCTGCGGTAAATCGACGTTGGCGCGTTGTCTGGTGCAACTGCTACCCGTCACTTCGGGCAGCGTCCAGTTCAACGGCGTGGAGCTGACGACGCTGTCGCGTCGCCAGCTGCGACCGCACCGCCGTGAGATGCAACTCGTCTTCCAGGACCCGTACGCGTCGCTGAACCCACGCCGAACGGTGGGGGACATCGTGGCCGATCCGATGCGGATCAACAAGATCGGTAGCGACGCTGAGATCAGTTCGCGCGTGCGCGGCCTCTTCGAGACGGTCGGACTCGACCCCTCGGCGCTGCGGCGCTATCCCCACGAGTTCTCGGGCGGACAACGCCAGCGCATCGGTATCGCGCGTTCGCTCTCTCTGAACCCGTCGCTGGTCGTGGCCGACGAGCCGGTCTCGGCGCTGGACGTCTCGGTCCAGGCCCAGGTTTTGAACCTGATGACCGACTTGCAGGACGAGTTCAAACTGACCTATCTCTTCATCGCCCACGACCTCGGCGTCGTGCGCCACGTGTCGGACCGGGTGGGCGTCATGTACCTGGGCGAGATCGTGGAGCTGGGCGACGCCGAAGCGCTGTACGAAAAGCCCCTGCACCCCTACACCGAAGCGTTGTTGTCGGTGGTGCCCGAACTCAACGACACCGACGCCCCCCGTCGTGAGCGCATCATCATCAGTGGCGACGTGCCCGATCCGTCGGATCGACCGACGGGCTGTTCGTTTCACCCGCGCTGCCCGGCAGCGACCGAAATCTGCACGACCGAGAAGCCGGACTTCGTCGAACTGCGTCCCGGTCGATTCGTGGCCTGTCATCATCCCCGCAACGTCGACGCCGTGGCGCCTACGACCTGACATCCCCAGTCGGAAGTGTCTCATCGGTCCGCGGGCGCTCTGTTTCGCAGAGCCGAACAGGGTTCTTCTGTGTACAAAGAGTGCCATACTCACGTCAATGGCATTCTCCCTAATCGTCGCGTGGTCCGGTCACGGGCGATGGACAATGACCAATGAATAACCGCGACGTGAGCACGGTCAGTTTCGAGCAGTTCTTCTGGAACTCGGCGGACTTGATGGCCGTGGTCGATATCGCCGGCAATTTCGTGCTGGTCAACGAGGCGTTTCGTGACATTCTTGGCTGGGAGCCGAAGGAGTTGATCGGTCAGTCCTACCGGGGCCTCATTCATCCCGAGGACTTTGAGCGGGTGACGGGCGGCTTTGACCCCGTCGAGGGCGTCACGCCGAGCGTCATCGAACTGGATCTACGCGAGCTCTGTCGTGACGCCACCTATCGATGGATGAGGTGGACGATACGAAAGGATTGCAACCTTTTTTACGCCGTCGGTCACGACATCACCCAAAGCCGCGAGACGGTGAACGCCCTGGCCGTCAGCCTGGAGAAGTCGCGGGCCATTTTTGACGCCGCCGTCGATTCGATCATCGTGATCGACGAGAATCTGCAGGTCGTCGAAGCGAGCCCCTCGAACGATTCGACCTTCGCCTTCACTCGTGAAGAGACCGAAGGTCGCATGGCCCTCGAATTCGTTCACCCGGAGGACCAGGGCATGATCCTCGAAACGCTCGAACGCGGCTTCGCCACCGGCGAGATTATGCAGGTGCGGTTTCGCGGCCTGCACAACGACGGGCGTTGGGTGATGATCGAGTCGCGGGGTCGAGCGCTTCGAGACGGCCAGGGCAAACCGACGGGCGCCGTCATCATCTCTCGCGACGTCTCTGAATCAGTCGAGGCGGAGCAGGCGTTGCAGCGCGCGAAGACCGAGGCGGAAAAGGCGAACGTCGCCAAGAGCGAGTTCTTGTCGCGCATGAGTCACGAACTACGAACGCCGTTGAACTCGGTTCTCGGTTTCGCCCAGATCCTCCAAATGGAGATGGAGTCGCCTTCGGAACTCGAGATGATCGGTTACATCGTCAAATCGGGCGGCTATCTGCTGGAGTTGATCAATGAAGTGCTCGACATCTCGCGCGTGGACTCGGGCACCATCGGCGTGTCGCTCGAATTGGTGGTGCTCGACGAACTAGTGGCCGAATGTCGCGCCATGGTGTCGAGTGACGCCGAGGACGCGGGCGTGGTGATCATCGACGAGAGTAAGGCCATCGGCGTGGTTCGGGGCGACCGGAAGTATTTGACCCAAGTGCTGGTGAATCTGCTCTCGAACGCCATCCAGTACAACCACCCGGGAGGGACGGTCACGCTCACCGGCGATGAGCACGCCGGCCGCGTGCGACTTCGCGTCACCGATACTGGGGCGGGGGTCGCCCCCGAACTGCACGAACGGCTCTTCGCCCCCTTCGATCGTCTCGATGCCGAGTCGAGAGGCATCGAGGGCACGGGTCTGGGACTGGCACTTTCGAAGGGACTGATGGAGGCCATCGGCGGCTCGCTCGGCGTGGAGAGTGAGCCGGGCGTGGGTTCCACCTTTTGGATGGAGCTGCCCCTGGCGACGAGGTCGACGAGTTTCACTGACGTCGAATCAGACGATTCGACAACGCCGAGTTCGAACGCTCTGCGATCGGCGACCGTGCTCTACGTCGAGGACAATGTCGGTAACGTGCGCCTGTTAGAGCGTCTCATGGTCCATCGACCGAACGTTCGGTTGATCACGTCCATGCAAGGGACCCTGGGGTTCGAATTGGCGCTGCAACACCGTCCCGAATTGATACTGCTCGACGTGCACATGCCCGATCTCTCGGGCTACGAGGTGTTGCAACGACTACGGTCCGATCCGCGAACGGCGTCGATACCGGTCGTCATGCTCTCGGCCGACGCCTCCCACGAGCAGATACAACGATTCCGAGACGCCGGGGCGCGCGACTATTTGACGAAACCACTTGACCTCCTGGCCTTCCTGTCCCAACTCGACGCCTACCTGCGCGAGAGCGAGACCTAGGTCGAGCGGGCCACGGCGACGACGTCGTGGCGGCGGACGTTACCTAGTCCGGTGGTCTCGAAGTTCGAGGAGTGGGCGAGGGATCACGAGCGACGGGAAAGCCCGAGGTCATCACCGCGGTGCCGTCGTAACCAATGATGAGGGCTTCGTAGTCCTCGAGCGCCTCGAGGAGGGGGAGCGCCTGTTCGCCGGCCACGGCCAGGGCCGTCGCCAGGGCGTCGGCGAGGCCGAGGTCCGCACCGGTCACGGTCGCCGACGCCGCTCGCGACGCGGGTCTGCCCGTGTGGGGGTCCAGCAGGTGCTCGCCGCGTTCGTACACGCCCGACGTGGCCACGGCTCCCGGACTGTTGACGATGCACGCGAGCCTCTGCGTGGCCGCCGGATCGACGATGCCGATTCGAAACGGGGCTCCGGGATGCGGGCCGCCGAAACTCGCCGTGTCGCCGGCGGCGTTGACCAGGGCGCCGCGAATCCCGCTTCGGCGTAGCACCTCGAGGGAGCGTTGAGCGGCCCAACCCTTCACGTAGCCGGTCGGGTCCACACCGCCCGGCAGGGACCAAGGGTCGAACCAACCGTCGGAGATGGTCCGCGCTTCTCGGCAGAGTTCCAAAACCTCAAGGACTTTCGAAGGGCACTCGCCGAGCGTGATCTCGCCTCGCCGAAGCTGAGAGATCGGACTGTCGGTCTTGAACGTGCTGAAGACGTCATCGGCGTCGTGCAGCACCCCGATGGCCTCGTCGAGGAGGGTCTGAAGTTCTTTCGTCGCCGCGTCAGCGTCGTAGAGGTCGAACGTGACCACGGTGCCCATGACTGGCTCGTCACGGTGAAGGATCCGGCGCAGGGCGAGACCGGCCGTGGTCTCTCGACTCATAGTCCCAACTTCGAGAGCGCCGACTGGAGTGACTGATCGAAACCGGCGGTGGTATAGCTCGCTCCGGAGACGCCCTGAATATTGGCGCTTTGAGCGCTCAGGGCCTGCTGTTCCAGCAGGGGGAGGGAGGCTTGGTCGATGTAGGCCGACCGGGGGTTGCCGCCGTCATCGATCGAGGCGATGGAGATGTTCGTGATCTTGGTTCCCGACACCGAGACCTTGACCGAGAGGACGCCGAAACTGTAGTTGACGGCCGCGCCGGTGGCGCTGCGAGCGACCGACGGCACGGCGGTCGTCGTGGTGGTGGGCACGCCGACCGTGGTGGGCGGAGGCGTCGAGCCACCGGCCCGGGGCGCGGTGGTCGTGGTCGTGGGAGGCGCGGTCGAACCCGGCGGCGCCGTGGCGGCCGGCAACGCGCCGAGCGACACCTTGACCGCGGTCGAATTAAAACTGAGCAGTCCCGCGAGCCCTATGACGGTTCCCGCGATCACCATCGGTGCGGGTTTCATAATCTCCTCTTCGGTATTCGGGTCATGGTCGTAGCTCCTCAGTCCTAGAAAGCGAACGCCTCTTGATGAATTCGTTCACGACGAGCACCGAGTCGCAAGAGATTCTCGGTGACGCTCGCGCTGAAGGCCGGGGGTCCACAGACGTAGACGTCGGTGTTATTCAACTTTCCCAAGAGTTTTCGAAGCATCTGGCCGTCCAGGCGCACCTTCTTGCGAGGTCCTACGACCTCGTGGAGTTGGCCGCCGCGTTCGCTCACCAGCTGCGTAATCTCCTCGCGATGCACGAGGTCCTCGACACTCGAAGCCCGCAGAATCACCGTGACCTTGGTGGTTGGCGGAAGATCTTCCAGGAGGGCCCGGATGGGAGAGATCCCTACGCCGGCCCCGATGAGCACGACCCGGTCGCCGCGACGGGCGTGGCGCGTGAAGATGCCGTAGGGACCTTCGACGAAGACGCGCGTGCCGGGCTTGAGGCGCGTCGCGGCCAGGCTCTGCATGCCGAGTTGTTTGATCGTCACTCGCATGAAGGGAGGTCGGGGCATCGCCGACAGGGAGTACGGGTGCGAGTGCCACCAGAGGCCTCGGGCCATGAAACGCCACTGGAAGAACTGTCCTCCCGAGACCGCGAGCCGTGAGAGATTGCGACCCTTGACGATGATCGAATAGACCCCCGGGGCCTCTTCTCGAACGCTCGAGATGCGCAGTTGGTGGCGAAGGTTTTGCGCGAGGGGACGGAGGATCCGTAGACCCAGTACGGCCGCGAGAGCCCCGGCCGAGACCGCGATCCAGAAGTCGGTCCCCAGGGGGTGTCCTATGAACATCACGCCGGTCTTGATTTCGTGAGCGAACGCCAAGACCAGGGCGAGGTACAGGTAGAGGTGCACGGCCCACCACGTCTGATACCTCATGGTGCGACGCACGGCCGGGATCGAGCTCACGCCGGCCACTACGAGAAGGACGAACGCGACGGTCGCCGCGAGCACGTCGGGGTAGTGAACGATGAACGTCCAGAATTCGCTCAACACGCTGACGTGCGACGCCTCGGCGTAGCCCAGCGTGATGAAGACGACGTGCAGGGCGATGAGCGCGATCGGCCATCCCCCCACCGTTCGGTGCCAGCGCACGAGACGGACCTGACCCACGGTCTCTTCGAGCCACGGGAGTCGGGTCACGAGGAGGATCATGATCACCAGCGCGTACGTGCCGGTCAGTCCGGTGATCCGTCCGGCCAGCGTGAACCATCCTCCGGCCGATTCGTACGACGCGAGTGACTGGCCCAAGAATGAGAGGCCGAAAGAGAGCACCAAGCCGACGCCGGCGATGAGCGCGAGCCAGTTGGCGACATGGGGCCGCGGCGGTCGCTGCGCACGACGGGGAGCACGTTGCGGACGGCGACCCGTTTCGAAGGTCGCATTCTCTGGCTTCGGTCGCGTGGTGACTTCGTTCATGGTGGGACGATACGGGGTCACCATAAGGGGCACCGTAAGAAGCACGTAGGAGTTTGTTCAGAATGCCACGGCGTCCGTCGAAGGTCGTGAAGGGGAGTCGACGTTCGTTCCATCGCCTACGACTTGCCGTTCTTGGGCGCGATGGCGGACATCGTGATGAAGTCGCGCGCCCACCACGACTCGAAGTATCGCGCGGGTGTACCGGTCATGGCCGAAAGCAGCTCCGTGCCGTTTGACGCCGCCGCGATGCCGTGACGCGTCGACGGCTTATAACTGGAGAAGTTCACCCAGTCAGTGTTGATGTCGAGTTCCATTGCGCGCACCGCACCGGCGCGAACGAGAAGATTCGCGAGATCGGTGATGTTGAGCCCCGGCCCGCCCACGTAGACGAGCGCGCCGTCGGCCGTGATCCCCAATCCGGAACGCCAGACGTAGACGGCGTTACCCAAGGTGAAGCCCCATTGCGTCGTGTCGGTCGCTTCGAGCCCCGGCACCGGACGGCCCTTGCTGACGAGCAGGTCGAGGTTCTGGCGAACCGACACGATGGAGTGGTTGAGCGTGACGCTATTACCCCACGCCACGATGTTGCTCGAGCCATTGCGATACACGACGAAGGACGCCGCACCCTTGCGAAGGGGTACCTCCGTCCTCCCGGCCGTGTAGTAGCCACCGTTCGAGTTCGACATGAGGAAGCCCGCGTTGAAGGCCGCTACGAGGGTTCGCGCCGCCGAGGTCTTGATCGGGGCTGACTGGGGAAAGGGGCCGCCACCGGGTATCGCGCTACCCGAGTAGAGCGACGCGCGTAGGAGTTTCGTGTCGATCCACGCGACGCCGGCCACGTAACTCGTGTGCACGCTGTCGGGGCGAAGCGTGGTTTCGTAAATCGCCGGAACGCCGTCGACACGGCGACCGACGGGACGCCAAGCGCCTTCACCCTGAAGTGCTGGCGACGCGAAAGGAACCATGGGCTTGGGCGTGGACAGGTACTGCACCGACGTCGAGATGGCCTGTGAGTTCGACGTGGGATTCTGGATCGAACCGGGTGGCAACGTCCCGCCGATCGGTGGCGCGTGGTGTTTGTACCACTCATTCTCGGCCCAGTTGACGACGCTGGCGCCGCCGTGGCCGCGGGCCCACTCAGCCAGTCGCGAGCCGAAGGAGCTGCCGAGCGCGGGATTCAAAAGGGCGCCGCCGAGGGAGAACGCCAACCAGGTGAAGACCACGGCGAAGATGAGCCCGATGACCGCAACATCGCGTCGGTGTCGCCGCAAGAATTGGCGCCGGCTTCGCTTTAAGGCGTGGCGAGGGCCACGCGCATCATGGATCGGCGGCCGGTGCCGATTGACCGTTTCAACCATGGCTGATCACCGGGCTCCCACCCAATGGCCCACGGAGGGAATCGTCGCGAAGGCGAGCAGCACACCGCTCGCCAAGCTCGTCGTTATCACCAGGCGACGCGAGCGCGAACCGGCCACGCGAGCCCGGGTGCGTCGGACCCAGTCCTGTGTTGAGAGTTGCGCCGTCTCTTTGAAGTGGCCGAGCACGTGGACCGTCATGCAGGCGAACCACACGACGAAACTCGCCTTGTGCAACAGCGACATGTCGCCGCGCCAGGCCGTCGGTCCCAGCAAGAGTACGATTCCCGACGCGAAGAGGATGATCGTCGTGATCGCGACGAACGGGCCGAGCAATCGAAGCATCGCTGGCGGCGGACCTTTTTCTCGGTACTCGCGCGAGCCGGTGTAGTACTTGGCGAAACGCCAGAAGGTGCTCGCCAGTTTCACGAGTACCGGCGGCACCAACAGCATTCCGATGAAGACATGCAACGTGAGCATCGACCCGACTCGCACTACGGTGACGCCCTCGATGGCGAGCAGCACCAAGAGGACGAGTGCGGTGGAACTGGTCAGTCGCGCGTTCGCCTGGGTCCCTAAATGGCGCGCGCGTTGTACCAGTGGCGCGCGCGATGGGCTCGGGCGACGTTCGAAACCCGTCTGGCCATCCAACGTCATCGCGTCCACTTCTCGAGTGACTGCGACGCACCGCTCCCGGCGACAAGTGCGAGTGAGTTTTTGAACGCGCCGCTGCTCGGGCCAGTGCTCGTCATGCATTCAATGCTAAGGAGCGAACCTTACGGCCTCATTAAGGGCGTTCGACTCTTCACCAATTCTTACATTCGCTCGTGCGCTTTCTGCTTCAATCGGTGAAACGGGGCGCTAACACGGGTTTACGCGTCATTTGCGTCGTCGTCGGTGGGGCGTTCACCGCTCGACTTTGCGGCGAGGCGCCAAGTGATTTCGAACTTTGCGCCACCAATGGACGCCGTACTGATCGTGCAGTGTGCCTGCGTCGCGCGAATGATCGAATCGGCGATCGCGAGCCCGAGACCGGTTCCGCCCGCCGGGCTCGACGAGCGATGGAATCGGTCGAAGATGAGGTCGCGTTCTTGAGGGTCGATTCCCGGTCCGCTGTCATCGACTTCGAGGGTGACCGTGTTGACTTGGGTCGCGACGATCACCTCCACCCGACCTCCCGAGCCGGAGAACTTGCACGCGTTGTCGATGAGGACGCCGACTAAGCGGTCGAGGGAGTCGCGCGGTGCCCGTACGATTGCTTCTTCATCGCCGAACTTCCTGAAGGTGAGACGAAGCTCCGACGTCTCGGCCACGACCTGGAACCGCTGCGTGCACGCCAGGGCAATGGCTTCTAGATCGGCGGTCTCTTCAATCTGTTGCGTGCGCTCCTCGTCAAAGCGGGCGAGCCACAATAAGTCGTCGACGATGCGTTGGAGCCGAAGGCCTTCCCCGCCGATGCGTTCGAGTGCCGACCGGTACGACGCCGCGTCTCGTTCTTTGCTGAGCGCGATCGACACTTCGGCTTCGATGACGCTCAGTGGCGTCCTCAATTCGTGCGAGGCGTCTGCGGTGAACTCTCTCTGGCGACGTTGCGCGCGAGCGATGGGTGTCAGGGCTCGGATGCCCACGATGAACGAAGCGACGTAGATCATGATGAGCAATCCGGCGCCGAAGATCAGCTCGGCGTTGATCAGGGAATCTCGCACCCGCTCAACGTCGACCAGGCTCTCTCCCGCCACCAACCAACCCGCGCCAAAGGACTCTGCGCGCACGCCGAACGTGGAGCCACCGATGTGTAACGATCTGTCGCCCGCGACCCATTTCATCGAGGGAAGTCGCGGTGAACCCACCGTTAGCGCGGTGGCAACGCCGTTCGGAGCCACCTTCCACACGAAGATCGGCGCGTCATCGTTGTCGAGAACACCGGGCTTGGGGTCGGCGGATCCGCCACTGGACGCTTCTCGTTGGCCGCCACCCTTCACCGTGAGGGCCAATCGTTGGCTTAGTCGAACGTCGACCTGTGACGTCAAGTGGCTGGTCAAGGAGAAGTTGAAGATGAACGCGATCAGCACGTAGACGCCCATGCCGATCACGGTGGCCACGACCGCGACCGTGGCCGCTCGAACGCGTTCGGTTCGTTCGGTCTTCACGACGCGACCACTCGATAGCCGAACCCCCGGATGGTCTCGATCTTCGCCTCGCACCCGGCGATCTTGGAGCGGATGCGAGCGACGTGCACCTCGATGGTGTTGGAACTCACGACGTCGGCTTGATCGCTCCACACCTGATTGGCGATGGTACGGCGAGAGACGGCGGCCGGACTCCTTCGCAGCAGTAGCTCAATGAGGAGTCGCTCGGTCGACGTGAGATCAATGTCCTTGCCGCCCGCGCGCAATTCGCGAGTCGCCGCATCGAACGAAAGATCACCGCAACGGATCTCCTCGTTGAATCTCAGCGCCGGGCGTCGCTGCAGGGCCTGGAGTCGGGCGACGAGCTCACCGAAATCGAAAGGTTTCACCAGGTAGTCGTCCGCGCCGGTGTTGAGCCCCTCGACGCGGTCGAGCGGCGCGTCGCGGGCGGTCAACATGAGGATCGGCGTCGTGACGCCCAGCTTTCGAACCATCGCCAAGGTCTCTATGCCACTGCGCTTGGGCATTCGCCAGTCCAAGATCGCTACTTCGTACTCGTGGTCCATGAGCATCGTGGTCGCCGCTTCACCGTCGGCCACCACGTCGACCACGTAGCCGCTCTCTCGCAGTCCTCGCTGGAGGACCTCTCGGAGCGTGCGGTCATCTTCTGCGATGAGGATTCTCACTTGGTGCCACCGTCGTGGCGTGCCCGCGAACGCAGCACCACGTCCACTAACGGCCCATCGAATCGGTGACCGTGCGCCACAGCGGCGCGGGCAAGTGCCGTAACAAGAAAAAGACGTAGCGCAAGTTCGGGGGACTCCAGATGATCGGACGTCGATCGGCCAGCCCCCTCATGACGTCGTCGGCCACGTCGTCGACACCGGTGGCGAACGGCGGTTCCTTCTCTCCGATCGTCATGCGCGAGCGAACGTGGCCCGGTCGCACGATCTGCATCGACACCCCGGTGCCCTCGAGGGAGTCGGCGAGTCCGACGCAGAGACGGTCAAGGCCGGCCTTGGCGCCGCCGTAGAGATACTTGGCGCGCCGCACCCGTACGCCAGCGACCGACGAGATGACCAAGATCCGCCCGCTGCCCTGGGCCACTAAGAGACCGCGCACTCGAGCGAGCGCGGCGACGGGCCACGTGAAGTTCACCGTGACCATCTCCGCCGCCAGGGCTGGGTCGTCCTGGAACCGCCCTTGATCACCGAGCATTCCCACCGCCACCACCACCAAGTCCACGGCACCGCTCGCCTTTTCGAATGACGCGGTCACGGTGCGCTCGGCGCTCGTGGGGTCGCGGGCGTCAAATATCACTGTTTCGACGTGACTCGCGCCGTAGGCGAGCGCTTCGGCGCTCGCCTCTGCGAGCAGATGCTGATCTCGTCCGGCGAGCACGACGGTGTGAGCGCGCGCCGCGCAGAGCTTCTTGGTGATGGCGCGAGCGATGTCAGAACTCCCGGCCAGCACGACGACGCGCTGCGGTTGTCCAAAGGCGTTCTCCACGTCAGGTACCCGCGAGATCGAGTCGGCGCGCGAGGTCGCTGGTCAATTGGTGCTCCGGATCTACTCGATCCTTGACCTGGAGAAAGGCGTCGAGCTGGGGATACATGGCTCGCATCATTTCGGGGCTCAGTCGCGCATCCTTGGCGAGGTAGATTCGTCCGCCCGCGGACGCGACCATCTCGTCGAGGTCGTCGAGGATCTGCGGCAAGGACGCGGGACCGACCGGCAGGTCGAGCGCCAGGGTCCAACCCGGCATGGGGAACGAGAGTGGGCCGGGGTTCGCCGGACCGAATCGTTTCAGCACGGCCAGAAAGCTGGCGACGCCGGCCGAGGAGAGGTGTTCGATGGCGCGGCGCACGGTCTCGCTGGACCTTTCGGGCACACAGAACTGGTACTGGACAAATCCGCGCCGACCGTAGAGGCGGTTCCAGTTTCCGATGCCGTCGAGCGGATGGAAGAACGACGAGATCGATTCGGGTTTGGCCAGCTGGCTTCGCGGCGACGATCGGAACCAGGCCTCGTTGAAGGCCTTCACGGTGAATCGGTTGAGCAGACCGCTCGGAGCGTCGAAGGGAACGGTGAATCTCGCCGGGGTCGGGGCGCGCAACGATGCCGCACTGACGTCGCTCGCTGGGGCGTGGTCACCCCGAGTGAGTACCGCGCGTCCCATGTGCGCGCCACGAGTCATGCAGTCCACCCAGGCCACCGAGTAACGAAAGTTCTCGTCGCCGCTCGTCATTTCGCTCATCACTTCGTCGAGATTGGCGAACCGCTGCGTGTCGACCAGCACCTGATCGGTTTCGATCTTGAGCAACTTGAGCCTCACGCTGCTGACGACACCCGTCAGTCCCATGCCGCCCATGGTCGCCCAGAACAGTTCACCGTCGTGGTCCGGGGATATCGTGGCCGCACCGCGAGGGGTCACGACGCGCATCTCGAGGACGTGGCGCGCGAAGGAGCCGTCGAGGTGATGGTTCTTTCCGTGCACGTCCGCGGCGATCGCACCGCCGATCGTGACCTGTCGGGTACCGGGCGTGACGGGTAGGAACCACCCTTGGGGGATGCACTGAGTGAGGATTTGATCAAGCGAGGCGCCTGCCCCAACGGCGAGCGCGCCCTCGTCGTCGATCGGCCCCACGTCGATCATTTCGCTGACGAGCACGGTACCGCCGCTCACTTGGGCGGCGTCACCGTAGCTGCGTCCGAGCCCCCGCGCGACGAGAGCGCGTGACGACTCGAAGGTGGCGGCAATCTCGGCGTCGCTCGACGCGTGACGCACGGTCGAGACACCGGGCGAGGTACGACCCCAACCGTGAAGCGTGACGCTCATCCGTAGACGCCCCAGGCGATCAACACCGCCCAGATCAACGCGAGCGCCTGGACGGTGTGGTTGTGCAAAAGCAGATCCTCGGGGGCGGCGCCGTCGCCGGTCTCCGCGGATCGCATGATGAAGAGCACGGCGAAGACGACCGGGACGACCGACAGTCGAATTGGCACGAAGTCGTTGAGGTTGGCGGAAAGACCGGTCGACGTGGTGTCAAAGGCCCACAGGCAGTAACCGGTGACGACCACCGTGGCGCTCACCGTAAGCGCAGAACGCAAGAACTCCGGCGTGTATTCGCCCAGCACCGCACGGGTGCCGGTCTCGCCCACGTGCCGTAATTCGCTGGCCCGTTTTCCCACCACGAGAAACAGCGCGCCGAATGAAATGACGACGAGGAACCACGTCGATACGGTGATGTGCGACGTCACGGCCCCGCCGTACGCGCGTAGAAAGAATCCGCTGGCCACGACGCCCAATTCAATGATCGCCATGTTCTTCAGCCACAACGAATAGTTGATGGAGACGACGAAATACAGCGCCAGAATGAGCAATAAACCCTGAGAGCGTGTCAACGCGAAGGGTATGGCGAAGGCGACGGCGATCAGCACCACGGCACTGGTCAGGGCGACTCTCGTGGAGAGTTCGCCCGAGGCGATGGCACGATATCTCTTGGTGGGATGGAGGCGATCCGAGGGAGCGTCGCGAACGTCATTGAAGAGATATATTCCCGACGCCATGAAACAAAAGGCCACGAAGGCGGTAGCCGTGCGCCAGAAAACGTCGGCGTGCGTCAAGCTGTGGGCCGCCGCCGGCGCGACGGCGATGAGACCATTTTTCACCCACTGCCTGGGTCGCATAGCGGAGACGAGTGCGTGCAACGGTCGACGATTCCGCATGAGAGATGTTGCCACGACCGTCAACGCTACTAGTGGGTCCTTGAGTGCCTTCGGGACCACCGCCCTTTCGCCCACGCGATCAATTGATTTTGAAGATCGAACGTACGAAATTGCGTCATGGTGTACGAGTCGGCCCTGATATTGCAATGGCAATACTTACGACCTGCTGAAGGACTCTCGCACGAGCAAAGTTCCTCTGCTTCTCGGTCGTAAGGAATCGTTGGTTGGTGGGCGACGCTGTTTTCCTGTGGCGGCTGACCAGTCTGGTTGTACTCTGAGTACGTCTCGCTGTCATTCGGATCCCTTTCAAAGGAATGAATTGATCCTTACGGCAGCGAGGCGTTTCTTTAATACGGGTCTAGAACATCGGTCCCCTCGCGCTTCATTACTGGCCCAACGATGAAATCCGAAACCGGTCCGGTGACGAAGCGGCGCTGGTGCAGAGGATCGGCATTTTCGGTAGAACCAGGTCGAAGAATTCAACGCTGGATCGCGACGCGAGCACTACTCTTTGACCAGTAGATGGACGTTCGCGCAGCGCGGAAAGGTGGAGACATGAGTGGCGTGCGAGTACTGGTAGGAACCAGAAAAGGTGCCTTCGTATTGCGATCGGATGGTCGACGCAAGGATTGGGACGTCAGCGGCCCGTTCTTCGGCGGTTGGGAGATGTATCACATCAAGGGATCGCCCGTCGATCCGAATCGGATCTACGCGTCCCAGACGACGGGCTGGTTCGGCCAACTCATTCAACGTTCGAACGATGGTGGGGTGACGTGGGAGCCGGTCGGCAATCAGTTCAACTACGACGGCGTGCCCGGCACGCACCAGTGGTACGACGGCACGCCCCACCCGTGGGAGTTCGCGAGGGTCTGGCATCTCGAACCGTCGTTGAGTGATCCCGACACCGTGTTGGCCGGGGTCGAAGACGCCGCACTCTTTCAATCAACTGATGGTGGACAGATCTGGAGTGAACTGTCCGGCTTACGCAATCAAGACTCCGGTTCGTCGTGGCAGCCCGGAGCCGGCGGGATGTGTCTGCACTCGATCATCGTGAGTCCGAAGGATCCGGATCGAATCTTCGTGGCGATCTCTTCCGCGGGAGCCTTTCGCACCGATGACGGTGGCAAGAGTTGGCGCCCGATCAACAAGGGCCTGCACTCCGAGGGTCTTCCCGACGAGGACGCCGAGGTCGGGCACTGTGTGCACCACATCACGATGCACCCCTCCAAGCCCGACACGTTGTTCATGCAAAAGCACTGGGACGTCATGCGAACCGACAACGCGGGCGATTCGTGGGTGGAGATCAGTGGCAATCTGCCCACGGACTTTGGTTTCGCGATCGACGTCCACGCCCACGATCCCGAGACGGTGTACGTCGTTCCGATTAAGAGCGACTCCGAGCACTATCCACTCGACGGGCAGCTCCGCGTGTACCGAAGTCGAAGCGGTGGCAACGAGTGGGAGCCCCTGACCAAGGGTCTCCCTCAAAGCAACTGTTACGTCGACGTGTTGCGCGACGCGTTGAGCGTGGACTCGCTAGATCGCTGCGGCCTCTACTTCGGCACGACCGGTGGTCAGGTCTACGCATCGAACGACGAAGGCGACAGCTGGGAAGCGATCGTTCGTGACCTGCCCGCGGTCTTGTCGGTCGAGGTCCAGACGCTGGCATGATTCGAGTCG
>Ga0182024_10011379_pt1 | contig 17886 bp, 16 predicted proteins | sample P32metaG_FD_120480 | JGI IMG/M metagenome (GOLD analysis project Ga0182024, IMG submission 120480) | Permafrost microbial communities from Stordalen Mire, Sweden - P3-2 metaG (Illumina Assembly) | ecosystem: Environmental > Terrestrial > Soil > Wetlands > Permafrost | place: Sweden: Stordalen... | reverse complement strand
TGGGGGCCCGAGCTGGCGCGCATCAGTGCAGCGATCGGCGAGCGTGGCGCCGTGCGCATGCGGCACACGATGCGGCTCGCCGGGGCGCCGGAGTCTGGGCGGGAGGCGGGTTCGGGAGATCTCGCCGGGATGCTGGCGGCGGCGCTGGACGTGGGGCGGCCCGGGGATGTGCGCCATGGCGCGACGCGCGTGGGGCCGCATCGCGATGATCTCGTGCTGACGCTGGGCGGACGGGACATGCGCACGTATGGTTCGGCGGGGCAGCAGCGGACCGCGGCGATCGCGCTCCGGATCCTGGAGGCCAGTACGTTGCGGCTCGAGACTGGTGCGGCGCCGGTGTTGTTGTTCGATGATCCGTTCGCCGAACTCGATGAGGGGCGTGCTCGCGCGATCCTGGACGTCCTGGGGGGCGAGGATGTGGGGCAAGTGATACTGGCGGTGCCGCGGGCGGCGGACATTCCGGTGGGGCTCACGCGGCTCGCGCGATACACCATCGCGGACGGCGTCGTGCGCGGAATGGACGCGGCCGCGTGAGCGAGCGGCGGAGGGACGCCGGGCGTTCGGACGCGGGGCGTGCACCCAAGCCGGCGGCGATCGGTGCCGTGATCACGGACTACCTCAAGCAATCCGGGCTTGCGGAGCGGGTCGGGCAGGCGGGAGTGATCCCGGAGTGGCCGCGGCTGGTTGGGCCGCAGGTGGCGGCGGTGACGCAGCCTTTGTGCGTGACCGCAGACGGCACGCTGTTCGTGGCGGTGGCGACGAATCCATGGATGGCGGAGCTATCATTGATGGAGCGACAGCTTCTCGCGGCGATCAACGTCGTCCCGGGCCGTTCGCCCGTCAAGAAAATCCGTTGGCAGGCAAGGGGATAACTCTAATGCCCGCAATGTCATAGGGACGACTGTCCCGGTTGCTGTGGCGGCCTGGTTACGTTAGATTAAATGGTTGGGGGCGAACTGCCTTTCGGCTTTCATTCGCCCGAGCGAATTTCCTCCTCCGTACACATGGCGAAAACGGACTCTACGCACGACCGCTACGACGCGGGCCAGATCCAGGTACTCAAGGGACTGGAAGCGGTACGTAAGCGCCCCGGGATGTACATCGGCTCGACGTCGGAGCGGGGACTGCATCATCTCGTGTTCGAGGTCGTGGACAACTCGATTGACGAGGCGCTGGCGGGCTATGCGGACCGGATCGCGGTGACGATCCACGCGGACAACTCGATTACCGTGGTGGACAACGGCCGTGGGATTCCGGTCGACGTGCATCCGACCGAGAAGATCCCGGGCGTCGAGCTGGCGATGACCGTGTTGCACGCCGGCGGCAAGTTCGACAAGAGCAGCTACAAAGTCTCAGGCGGATTGCATGGCGTCGGTGTGTCGGTCGTCAATGCGCTCTCCGAGGAGCTCAAGGTCTGGGTCAAGCGGGACGGACGCGAGCACTACATGGATTTCGTGCGCGGCGATACCCGCTCCAAGCTCAAGATCATCAACCGGGTGGCAGCCAAGGAGACCGGGACGACGGTGTGGTTCAAGCCCGACCCGCTGATTTTCACGGAGCTGGTCTACCAGTACGACATCCTCGCGCTCCGGATGCGCGAGCTGTCGTTCCTCAACAAAGGTGTCACGATCTCGCTCGCCGACGAGCGTGCCACGCCGGCCCGCCTGGAGACCTATCACGCGAAGGGTGGTCTCCGCGAGATGGTGCAGTTCCTCAACCAGAACCGGAAGTCACTGCATCCCGAAGTCATCTACATCGAGACCGAGCGCGACGACATCGGCATCGAGTTGGCGATGCAGTACAACGACGGCTACAGCGAGATGGTGTTTTCCTTCGTCAACAACATCAACACGCACGAAGGCGGGACGCATCTCACCGGGTACAAGTCGGCGCTGACGCGCACGATCAACGCGTACGCGACGAAGGGCAACTTCCTCAAGAAGGACAACTTCACCCTCTCGGGCGACGATGTCCGCGAGGGACTGACGGCAGTCCTCTCGATCAAAGTGCGCGAGCCCCAGTTCGAGGGGCAGACCAAGACGAAGCTCGGCAACTCCGAAGTCGAGGGCACGGTCCGCACCGTCGTCAACGAGATGCTCGGCGGGTATCTCGAAGAGCACCCGCGCGTGGCCAACATCGTGATCGAGAAAGCGGTGTCGGCGGCCCGGGCGCGCGAGGCGGCGCGCAAGGCGCGCGATCTCACGCGCAAGAAGAACGCGCTCGATGTCAGCGCGCTGCCCGGCAAGCTGGCCGATTGCTCGCTGAGCGACCCGGCCCTGTGCGAGCTCTACATCGTCGAGGGTGACAGCGCTGGCGGCAGCGCGAAGATGGGCCGCGAGCGATCCTTCCAGGCGATCCTGCCGCTCCGCGGCAAGATCCTCAATGTCGAACGCGCGCGGATCGACAAGGTGCTGTCCAACGAGGAGATCCGCACCATCATCACGGCGCTCGGCACGGGCATCAAGGATGACTTCTCGCTCGAGGACGCGCGGTATCACAAGATCATTCTGATGACCGACGCGGACGTCGACGGCGCGCATATTCGCACGCTGCTCCTGACGTTCTTCTTCCGCCAGATGCAGAACCTGATCGACGCGGGCTTCATCTACATCGCGCAGCCGCCACTTTTCCGCGTGGCCAGGGGCAAAGAGGAGTACTACGCCTACGACGAGAACGAGCGGGACGCCATCGCCACGCGGCTCGGGAACGGCGACGGGAAGGCGAACATCAACGTGCAACGCTACAAGGGCCTCGGTGAGATGAACCCGGAACAGTTGTGGCGGACGACGATGGATCCCCAGACCCGGACGATCCTCAAAGTCACGATGGACGATGCAGTGTCAGCGGACCTGCTGTTCCAGAAGCTGATGGGAGACGAAGTCGAGCCGCGCCGCGATTTCATCGAGGCCAACGCGCGGTTCGTCAGCAACCTGGACGTGTAGGCGTCGCACGAGTGGCGACCGCGGGGCCGCACGTCCTGGCGATCGACCAGGGGACGACCGGGACGACGTGCCTGGTCATCGCGGCCGACGGACGGGTCGCAGGCCGCGCGTATCGCGAGATCACGCAGCACTATCCGCAGCCGGGCTGGGTCGAGCACGACCCGGTGGAGATTCTGGACCGCACGCTGGAGGCGGCCCGGGAAGCGGTGGCGGCGTCGGGTGTCGTTCCGGTGGCGATCGGCATCACCAACCAGCGCGAGACGGTCGTCGCGTGGGAGCGGTCGCGTCCGCGGAGCGGGCCGCGCGCCATCGTGTGGCAGGATCGCCGGACTGCGCCGCGGTGCCTCGAGCTTGCGCCCCACGCCGCCGCGGTGGCGGCGACCACCGGGCTGACGCTCGACCCGTATTTCTCGGCGACCAAGATCGAATGGCTGTTGCGGGAGCACGGGTGGACCGAGCGCGCGCGCCGGGGTGAGGTGCTCACCGCAACGATCGACAGTTGGCTCATCTGGCACCTGACGGGGGGCCGCGTCTACGCCACCGATCCGACCAACGCGTCTCGAACCTCGCTCTACGACATCGGCGCGGGTGCGTGGAGCGATGCGATGTGCGGGCTGTTCGGAGTGCCGCGTGAAGCGCTGCCGAATGTGCGGCGCTCGTCAGGCGACTTCGGCGCTGCCGACGCGGCGCTCGTCGGCGGTCCGGCCGGCCACACGATCCCAATCGCGGGAGTCGCGGGCGACCAGCAGGCGGCGCTCTTCGGGCATGGGTGCTGCACCGCCGGCGAGGGCAAGAACACCTATGGCACCGGTGCGTTTCTACTGCTGCACATGGGGACCCGCCGTCCGGTGGCCGAGAGCAGGACCGGGCTGCTGACCACCATCGCGTGCGATCCGCGCGGCGGCGCAGCGTATGCACTCGAAGCCGCGATCTTTGTCGCGGGTGCCGCGGTCCAGTGGCTGCGCGACGGGCTGGGCATCATCGCGCAGGCGTCGGACACCGAAGCGTTGGCGCGGAGCGTCGCGTCCACGGACGGCGTCGTTTTCGTGCCGGCGCTGACCGGCCTGGGCGCACCGCACTGGGAGCCCCAGGCGCGGGGAACCATCTTTGGTCTTACGCGAGGAACGACGCGGGCCCATCTCGCGCGGGCGGCGCTCGAGGCGATGGCGTATGCGACCAATGAGGTGCTGGCCACGATGAACCGGCAGGGCGGATCTGGACGGGGTGCATTCGCGCGTCTGCGCGTCGATGGCGGCGCATCGCAGAACGATTGGCTCATGCAATTCCAGGCGGACGTGCTCGGCGTGCCGGTCGAGCGTCCCTCAATGGTCGAAGCCACGGCGCTGGGTGCCGCGGGGCTCGCGGGGCTGGCCGCCGGTGTGTGGCCTGACGTCGAGGCATTCGTGGGCCAGCGGCCGGTCACCCGATTCGTGCCGGGACCGGGCCGCGAGATGGCGCAGGCAGGCGTCCGCGAGTGGGATCGCGGCGTCGGAGCGGTCCTCCAATGGGCGCGCGCGGGCGCCGCATCGTGAAGTTCCTCATCGTGTTGTCGTTGCATGCGGGGGCGCTGCACTCCAGCTCGGCCGGGTCCACCACGCCGCACGATTCCTGGCTCGGCGCGGACAAGGTCAAGCATTTCTTCCTGTCGGCGTTCATCGAGAGCGTGGCCTACGGCGGCCTTCGCCTGGCGCATGCCGACAGGGCGACGGCGCTCCCCGTCGCGGCGGGGCTGACCATGACCCTTGGAGTGGCCAAGGAAGTGCGTGACAGGTCCACCGAGGGGCTCTTCAGCCTCGGCGATCTGACGTGGGACGCCGCCGGAACCGGAGCTGCCGCGGTGATGTTGTACCACACCTCGCGCTGACCTATAATCCGGCGCATGCCGACTAGCCCGGACCCGACGACCCGAGACCGCCGATCCAACCTCGCGCTGCGGGCAGTGATCGACGAGATGCTCGAACGGATCCGGGACTATCGGGTACTCACGGGCGCGTGGACGCCCGAGGAGCGAGCGCAGGCGGAGCGTGAGCTCGAGGCGATCATGACGCGCATCCGGCTCGCCACGACCCGGCCTGACTAGCGGCGGGTGCCCGGCATGCGGCCGGGTGCAGGACTGCGGCCACTGGAGCGCCAGCTCAGCTGATGGGAGAGGGATGAGATGACACCGCGAACCAAGTTTCTAATCGGAGGCGTGCTGATACTCGGCGCCGCGGCGTACCTCATGGCCAGCTCCATCAAGAGTACCGGTGTGTACTATCTGACCCCCCGGGAGTTGGCTGGCCGGGTGGCCGCTGATCCGGGGTTTGCCAACACCGGCGTGAAAGTCGGTGCCCGAGTCGTTCCGGGCTCCATCACCCGTGAAGCGGGTGGCCGAGAGGTGTCGTTCCGAGTGTCGGATGGGGACCGGACCTTTCCGGTCGTCTATCGTGGCGTGATTCCCGACACGTTCACGGACAGCGCGGACGTGATCGTCGACGGCCGGATGGGGCCGGATGGGACATTTCGGGCGACCACCCTCCTCGCGAAATGTGCGTCGCGGTATGAGAACGCGCCGAAGTACCGGAGTACCCCGGGCTATCAGCGCCCGGCGTCTGTCGTCGCAGGCCACGTGTGACCCATCGGCGGCCCGAAGGACAGCGGTTCGTGACATCCGGCGCGTGAGGGCATCGTCGTGACCGTGCTGGGCGAGCTGTCGCTCTGGATCGCGCTCCTCCTCGCAGGGTGGGCGTGTCTCATGTCGTTCGCGGGCGGCGCGCTCCGGCGGCAGGACCTCATCCTCTCGGGCGAGCGGGCGGTGTACGCGATGTGGGGGTTCGTCGTGGTGGCGTCGCTCGGGCTGTGGACGGCGCTCCTGCAGCACGACTTCACGCTGCGATATGTCGCGTCGTACACGAGCAGCAATCTGCCGCGGCTCTATACGCTGAGCGCGTTCTGGGCAGGGCAGGCGGGATCGATGCTCTTCTGGTCGCTGATTCTCACGACCTATTCGGCGATCGCCGTGTGGACCAATCGCAGCCGGAATCGCGTGCTCATGCCGTACGTCTCCGGAACATTGGCGGCGGTGACGCTCTTTTTTCTGGCGACGATCTGCTTCGGCGACAGCCCGTTCGCGCGGCTGCCGTACGACGTGATCGACGGCAACGGGATGAACCCGCAGCTGCAGAATCCGGGGATGGCGTTTCATCCGCCGAACCTGTACCTGGGCTACGTGGCGACGACGGTGCCGTTCGCGTTCGCGATCGCCGCGCTGATCACGCGGCGGCTGGATGCCGAGTGGCTGGCGGCGGTGCGCCGGTGGGCGCTGGTGTCGTGGTTCTTCCTGACAATCGGCATCACGCTCGGCATGTGGTGGGCGTACGTCGAGCTGGGATGGGGTGGGTACTGGGCATGGGATCCCGTCGAGAACGCATCGCTGCTGCCCTGGCTGACGGGCACCGCGTTCCTCCATTCGATCATGATCCAGGAAAAGCGCGGCATGCTCCGGAAGTGGAACGTGGTACTGGTGGTCTCCACGTTTCTGCTCGCGATCCTGGGCACATTCATCACGCGCAGTGGGGTCATCCAGAGCGTACACTCCTTCGCGCAGTCGCCGGTGGGCGTCTGGTTCGGGGCGCTGCTCGTCATTGCGCTGTCGGTGACCTCCTATCTCGTCATCACGCGGCTCCACAACCTGGAAGCGAAGGCCGAACTCGAGAGCATGTTGAGCCGAGAGGCGGCATTCCTGTACAACAACGTGCTGCTGGTGGGGATCGCGTTCTCGGTGATGTGGGGTACGCTGTTCCCGATCCTCAGCGAAGCGGTGCGGGGCACGAAGATCACCGTCGGGCCGCCCTTCTTCAACGCCGTCAACGTCCCGCTGGGCCTCCTGCTGCTCGCGCTCACGGGCATCGGGCCGCTCATCGCGTGGCGTCGTGCGTCGGTGTCGAACCTGCGCCGCCAATTCGCCGTGCCGGTGTTCGCGGCCGTCGTCGTGGGTGCGGTGTTGCTGGTGCTCGGCATGCGCGAATGGCACGCGCTCGTCGCGTACACGCTCGCCGGGTTCGTCTCGGGCACCATCCTGCAGGAGTTCTACAAGGGAGTCGGCGCGCGGATGCGCATGCACGGCGAGAATCCCGTGGTGGCATTGCTGCGGCTCATCGTGCGCAACAGGCGGCGCTACGGCGGCTACATCGTGCATGCCGGTGTGGTGATGCTGTTCTGCGCGTTCGCCGGGCTCGCGTTCAAGCGTGAGTTCGACGTGACACTGGCCACCGGGCAGGCGTTCACCGCGACGGATCCGTATGGCCACGAATGGCGCTTCGTGAGTGATGGCATCTCGCGATTCGACGCGCTCAACCGGCAAGTGACGGCGGTGACCCTCAAGCCGTGGCGCGACGGTCGGGCGATGCCGTTGATCGAGAGTGAGAAGCGGCAGCACGTGGACAGCCGCGGGCAGCCGACATTCGAGCCGTCCACGGCGGTCGGGATCTACGAGCGGGCGTCGCAAGACGTGTACGTGGTGTTCACCGGGCAGACGGGGCCGGATACGGCCGAGATCCGGATCACGTTCAATCCGCTGGTGTGGTGGGTCTGGTACGGCGGGATGGTGATGGCGCTCGGCGGCTTGATCGTGATGTGGCCGGCGAGCGATCGCACGCGCGCGCAGGGTGGCTACGCGGCGGTGATGCGTCCGGCGGCCCGTCCCGCGCGGGCCGGAGCGGCGCCGTAGTGGAGAGGACCCAGCGGTACAGCCGCCGGGAATTCCTCGGCGCGATGGGCGCCGGGGTCGTTGGGCTCGCGCTGCCGGACCGTGCGCGGGGACAGGACAGCCAGCAAGACGGGCAGGGAGCGTCGCCGGGCCCACGGACGACGATGAGCGGGCCGATGAGAGAAAGCGCGTACCGGCCAGTGGTGCTGCCTCCTAAACCGGGGGCCAAGTCATCGATGTCCGATGTGCAGCGTGATGCACTGGAGCACCAACTGCACTGCCAGTGTGGATGCACGCTCGACGTCTTCACCTGCCGGACGACCGACTTCACCTGCCCTGTGTCGCCGCCGATGCACAGCGACATCGTCAATCTCGTGCTCGGGGGATATACCGCGGTAGAGATACTGGACGCGTTCCGGCGGACCTACGGTGAGCGGGTGCTGATGTCGCCGGTTCGCGAGGGATTCAACTGGGCGGGGTATGTGGCGCCGTTCGTGGCCCTCGGTGCGGCGACGGTCGCGGTCGGGGCGCTCATTCGCCGGTGGCGGGAGACACCGGCGCCGGCGAGCGCCGCTGGCGTTGGCGCTGCATCGCCCGCTGACGCGTCAGGCGCGACCCCGGATGAGATGGCTCGTCTCGAGGCGGCCATCCGGGACGACACGCACTGATGACGCGGTGGGTGGGAGGGCGTCGCTCCGCATGACGGGATTCATACTGACACTCACGCTCGGCGGAATCGCGGCTGCCGCGGTGCTGCTATTCGTGTTGTTGCCGATGTTCACGGGGGCCAGCGCGGCGGCCGTTCCGCGCCGTGTGAGCGGCGCCGTGGCGCTGGAACCCACTGAAGATGGTGCGCGGGCGATTGATGCGTTGCGCGAGATCGAGTTCGACCGCGAGACCGGCAAATTGTCGGATGCCGACTACGCGGCGCTCAAGGCGACCTACACGGCGAGTGCGCTCGACGAACTCCGGCGCGGCGACGCGGCGGGCGCGCGTGGCCGGACAGCCGCTCTCCCGCTGGTCCCGCGCTGGATCTGCCCGGCGTGTGGCCCGAGGCCCGAAAGCGACGCGCTCTTCTGTTCGAATTGCGCGCGGTATCTGCCCGGCGTGTGCGCGGGCTGTGGCGCGGCGGTGGCCGAGCCGGCAGCGCGGTATTGCGCCGGGTGCGGGAACCGCCTCGTGGCGTGACGCCCGGCGGACCGCGCGAGGCTCAGTGCCTGCCTCGGTGTCTACCTTAGTGCCTGCCTCAGTGCGTGGGCGCTTTGCTCTGGGCTTCGCGGGCCCGCTGATAGGCGGCCGTAGCTTCCTGCGGGCGGCGCATCCGGTCGAGTACGATGCCGACGCCTTTGAGGGCGCGCCAGTGATCGGGTTGGAGGCGGGAGGCGGACTCGAAGGCTTCGAGCGCGGCGGTCAGCGCATCCGTGTGGTTGCAGGCGTCGCCGAGGTAGTAGAACGCCATGGCGTTGGCGGCATCGAGTTCCGTCGCGCGACGGAGCGGCTCGATCGCGGTCCGCCATCGTGCAGTGCGGCAGAGCTGGATTCCCTGTTCGGTCAGGGCTTCGGATTCTGCGGCATGCTGGGCGCGAGCCGTCTTCTCCGAGGCCTCGGCCGACGGGCTGGCGGCAGGCGTGCCGGTGCCGGCCGCAACCGGATCACCTGGTGTGTGGGCCGCGAGGTTCGCGGCGGCCGCGTTCTCCTGTGCGGCGGGCGGGGACACAGCCGCGTCGGTGGTGGGGAACGTCGGGAACGGAACAACGATGGAATCTGCCACGCGGGGGTACCTCGCCCGGCCGGCTGGTGGAATGGCTAGGCCAAGGGCTCAGGCTAACGTCTAGGCCAGCGCAAGTGAAGTCTCTTTGTCGATCCAACCCAAGTACCGGCCGGCGCCCGCCGCGACCGGCAGTGCGAGCAACTCCGGCACTTTATACGGATGCAGACTTTCGAACGCTGCCTGAAGCGCATCGATCCGGGCGCCTCGCGTCTTGAGTAGCACCACGACCTCTGATTCATCCGCGACCTTGTCATCCCACCGGTACAGCGAGCGAGCGCCGGGGATCAGCGTCCCGCAGGCGACGAGCCGGCGGTCGAGCAATGCGCGGATGAGTTTGACCGCCTCATCGGCGTTTGCGACAGTAGTCAGGACAACGAGCGCGTCGGTATGTGCCATAATGCCTGTGCACCGAGGACGAGGAAGCCTTGCCGAAGGTAAGGCAATCTGGGGGTTACGGGGGCCGGATTGGTAGCGGGCCCTGGCTTCCGGCACCGGCGCCGATGAGGTTTCGCCGATTATGCCCGAAGAGTCGCTGATCGTTCGAGGGGCGCGGGAGCACAACCTCCGCAACATTGATGTCACCATCCCCCGGGACCGCCTGACCGTCATCACTGGACTGTCCGGTTCTGGTAAATCGTCGCTCGCGTTCGACACGATTTACGCTGAGGGACAGCGGCGGTATGTGGAGTCACTCTCCGCGTATTCGCGGCAGTTCCTGGGGTTGATGGAGAAGCCTGACGTGGATGCGATCGACGGGTTGTCGCCCGCGATCGCGATCGAGCAGAAGAGCGCCGGGCACAATCCGCGGTCGACCGTCGGCACGGTGACGGAGATCTACGACTATCTGCGGTTGCTGTACGCGCGGGCTGGGACACCGCACTGCGCCAATTGCGGCCGTCCGGTGCAGCGCCAGAGTGCGGGGCAGATCGCCGACGTCGTGCTGACGTGGGTATCCGGGACCCGCATCGAGGTGCTCGCGCCGCTGGTGCGTGGGCGAAAGGGTGAGTTCCGCGAGCTGTTCGAGTCGGCGCGCAAGCAGGGATTCATCCGCGCGATCGTGGATGGCGTGCTGGTCGAAGTGGCGGACCCGCCGAAGCTGAATCGCCGCCAGAACCACAGCGTGTCGGTGGTGGTCGACCGGCTGACCGTGCAGGCGGATGACCGCGGGCGGCTCTCGGATTCGATCGAGACCGCGCTTCGGTTGGCCGACGGGCTCGTCGAGGTGGTGGCGTATCCACGCGGCGGGGGCAGCGCCGGTGAGACGCATCTCTACTCCGAGAAATACGGGTGCCCCGTGTGCGGCATTTCGTTGCCCGAACTCGAGCCGCGGCATTTCTCATTCAACTCGCCATTCGGGGCGTGTCCGGCGTGCAGCGGCCTCGGGACGCGCCGGGAAGTCTCCGAGGACCTGATCCTTGGCGATCCGAGCATCTCGATACTCGAAGGCGTGGTGCTGCCGTGGGGAGAGCCGGACGGGTATCTGCGCAAAGTGATCCTGCCGGGCCTCGCGAAGCGGTACAAGTTCGAGCTGAACTCGCCGTGGGGACAACTGTCGCAGACAGTGCGCGACACCCTCTTGTACGGGACCGGGGGGCGGAAGGGCACGCGGGCGGATGCGGCGGCGGATGACGGCACGCGGTGGGAGGGAATCCTGGCGCACGTGCAGCGGCGGCACGATGAGACAAAGTCTGCTTCCGTTCAGGTAGAACTGTCGCAGTACATGATCGGCGTGCCGTGTTCGGTGTGCAGCGGCCGCCGGCTCAAGCCTGAATCGCTGGCGGTCACGATTGCAGACCGCAACATCGGAGAAGTCGTCGAGCTCTCGGTGGCGGATGCGCAGCTGTGGTTCGAGGGGCTGGCGGTGCGGGCGCCGGGGAAGCCGGGGCTCGATCCGGGTGTGGCGGGGCCCATTCTCAAGGAAGTGCGGGAGCGGCTCCGCTTCCTCGTGGATGTGGGCCTCGACTATCTGACCATCAACCGGGCGGCCGAATCGTTGTCCGGCGGGGAGGCGCAACGCATCCGTCTCGCGACGCAGATCGGGTCGCGGCTGGTGGGCGTGTTGTACATCCTCGACGAGCCGTCGATCGGGTTGCATCAGCGGGACAACGCGCGGCTTCTGACGACGCTCAAGCGGCTGCGCGACCTGGGCAACACTGTGATCGTGGTCGAGCATGACGAAGAGACGATGCGGGCTGCCGACTACATCATCGATATGGGTCCCGGGGCCGGAAAGCATGGTGGGGCGGTGATCGCAGAGGGCGATCTCGATGCGTTGATGGCCAATCCGGATTCGATCACGGGGCTGTATCTCACCGGGAAGCGGGAGATCGCGGTCCCGGCGACGCGCCGGCCGTTCAACGCGCACCACGTGCTGCGCGTGGAGGGTGCGCGCGCGCACAACCTGCGCAACGTGGACGCCGAGATTCCGCTGGGGTGCTTCGTGGCGGTGACCGGCGTGTCGGGGTCGGGGAAGAGCACGCTGGTCGAGGACATCATCCACCGGTCGCTGGCCCGGCATTTCTATCGGGCGCGCGTGATACCGGGCGAGCATGCGCGGCTCACGGGGCTGCAGCATCTCGACAAAGTGATCGACATCGACCAGAGCCCGATCGGCCGGACCCCGCGATCGAACCCGGCGACCTATACGGGCGTGTTCACGCCGGTCCGGGAGCTGTTCGCGGAGATGCCGGAGGCCAAGATCCGCGGCTATGGGCCGGGCCGGTTCTCCTTCAACGTGAAGGGCGGCCGCTGTGAGGCGTGCCAGGGCGATGGGTTGGTCAAGATCGAGATGCACTTCCTGCCGGACGTGTTCGTGCCGTGCGAGGTGTGCAAAGGGAAGCGGTTCAACCGGGAGACGCTGGAAGTCCGGTTCCGGGGGCTGAGTATCGCCGACGTGCTGGAACTGACGGTCGAGGACGCGTGCGCGTTCTTCGAGAACCAGCCGCGCATCAATCAGAAACTCTCGACGCTGGCTGACGTAGGGTTAGGGTACATCCACCTCGGACAGAGCGCGACGACATTGTCCGGGGGGGAGGCCCAGCGGGTGAAGCTGGCGACCGAGCTGTCGAAGCGGGACACGGGGCGGACGTTCTATATCCTGGACGAGCCGACGACCGGTCTTCATTTCGAGGATGTGCGCGTGTTGCTGGACGTGCTGCACCGGCTGGTTGACCGGGGGAACACCGTGCTCGTCATCGAGCACAACTTGGACGTGATCAAAACGGCCGACTGGATCATCGACCTGGGGCCGGAGGGGGGAGCGCGAGGGGGGACGGTGGTGGCGGCGGGGACACCCGAGGAGGTGGCGGGGGTCGCCGGGTCGCACACCGGGGAGTACCTCCGTTCGATGCTCGGTCGTCGCCTCGTAGCGGTGCCGCCGGTCCGGCGGCTGAAGGTGGTGTAGGGATGGTGGTGTAGGGATATCGTAGCCGGGCGTCTTTACCGCTCCCGGCCGTGGGGTTAAGTCTAAGCGCACCTGTCACAGCCACGGCACATATGGTCACCCGCGAAGACATCGAGAGTTTTCTGGACCGCCTGACGTCCGAGGGCGGTGGTGCGACCTACAGCGAGATCGAGCCCGGGTTGTGGGTGGTTCGGCCGCCGGGGGCGCTCGATCTGGACATCATTGTCCACTATTCCCCGCCCGTCGTCCTGTTGCGGATGAAGGTGATGAACGTGCCGGACAGCGAGGGGAAATCGGCGAGCCTCAACCGGCGGCTCCTGCAGCTCAATGCAACCGACCTCGTGCATGGCTCGTATGGTATAGAGCGGGATTCGATCGTCCTCACCGAAGCGCTCGAGTTGGCACACCTGGATTTCGATGAGTTCCTGGCAAGCTACGAGGGCATGACCTTGGCGCTCACGGCACATCTCCGCGAGCTCTCGACATACCGCGAAGCGCGGTAGTACCGGGCCTACGCATGGGTATCTTCGACCGCCTCACCACGCTGCTCCGTTCGAACATCAACGATCTCATCTCCTCGGCCGAGCATCCCGAGAAGATGTTGAATCAGATCATCGTCGACATGCGGTCGCAGCTGGTGAAGGCGAAGCAGCAGGTGGCGGCGGCGATCGCGGACGAGAAGCGGCTGCGCGATCAGGCCGATGGCGAGCAGCGCCAGGCGCAGGATTGGGAGAATCGGGCGGTGCTCGCGGTTCGCTCGGGGCAGGACGACCTCGCGAAGCAGGCGCTGGTACGGCAAACGGAGCATCTCACGCACGGGCAGCAGCTCGAGACGACGTGGCAGTCGCACCGCGACGAGACCGAGAAGCTCAAGAACGCGTTGCGCGACCTCAACGACAAGATCGAGGAAGCGAAGCGCAAGAAGAACCTGCTGATCGCACGCCAGCGCAGGGCGCAGGCGCAGAAGCGCATCTCCGAGACGATGTCTTCGCTGTCGGAGAAGTCGGCGTTCGAGGCGTTCGCGCGGATGGAGGAGCGGATCGATCAGAGCGAGCGGCAGCTCAAGGCGCACGCGGAGATCGACGAAGAGTTTACGGGCGACCGGCTCGGCAAGGATTTCAAGGCGCTGGAGAAGGCGGCCGGAGCGCAGGACGCGGACTTCCGGCTGCTGCAGCTCAAGCAGCAGATGGGGATGCTCGGTACGGGGACCGCTGGCGCTCCGGCGAAGCAACTGGGTGCGGGAGTGGCGGGCAGTGCGCCCGCGCCGAGCGCGCCGGCCAAGCCGAGCCTGACTGCGGGCACCGGCAACGCGCCGCATCCGGACGACGGGATCGAGACCGCGGACGTCGAGGAAATCCCGGACGGACCAAAGCCCAGCTGACGGCGCCGCGGGATGGCGGCGCCACGCGGGTGAGCAGGCCGTGACATCACGGGTGGCATCACGGGTGGCATCACGGGTGACTTCACGAGACCGGAGCACATGGCGAGCGGTGTGAGGCGCGTGCGGGTCGGTACGGTGCTGGTGGCCGTCGTGTTGACCGCGCTCGCGCTGTGGATCATCGCGGTCACTGCCGACATCCTGCTACTGCTGTTCCTCGCGGTGCTGATGGCGCTCTATCTCGGCGCCGTCCGGGACTACATCTCGCGCCGGCTCCGGCTCCCAAGCCTGCTGGCGTTCTGGATGGCGGTGATCGGAACCCTGGCCGCCACGATGGGACTCCTGTGGCTTCTCGTGCCGCCGGTGCTGGAGCAGACACGGGGGCTGATCGCGACCGTCCCCGGGCAACTGCAGATCTGGGATGCGTGGGTCACCCAGGCGTTGTCGCAGGTCCCGGGGATGTCGGACGTCGTGGCCAAGCTCGGCCCGCACGCGCTGACGGGGCAGATCTACGGATTTCTGTCGGACCGGCTTCCGTCGCTGTTCGGCGACGTGTCGAAGCGCGTTCTCTCAGTGCTCGGCGTGGCAGTGGCGCTGTTCACCGTCGTCGTGATGAGCGTCTATCTGGCGCTGTATCCGGGCGTCTACCGCGAGTGGCTGATCGTGCTGTTCCCGCCGGTCTATCGCGACCTCGTGCGCGACGTGCTGGACGGATTGGGCGAGACAATGCGGGCCTACATCGTGGGACAACTGTCCACGATGTTCATCCTCGGCGGCCTGACCGCGATCGGGTTGGCCGCGGTCGGGGTTCCGTACTGGCTGACCTTCGGCGTATTCAGCGGAGTCGCGGCGCTCGTCCCGGTGTTCGGTGTGCTGCTGGCGACCGTGCTGCCGGCGCTGTTCGTGCTGGGGAGTGGCGCCGGGTTGTCGAAGGTGTTGCTCGTGATCGGCGTCGGCGTGGTGGTGCACGTGATCGATGGAAACGTCGTGTCGCCGCTGGTGATGTCGAAGCAGGTGGATCTGCCCCCGGTGCTGACGATGCTGGCCGTGTTGATCGCGGGCGCGTTGCTTGGGCCGTTGGGACTCGTGGTGGCGGTGCCGCTGCTGGCGTGCATCATGGTGGTCGTGCGCCGGATCCTGATCGAGCGCATCTACGCGGGTCGCGGATTCCGCCGGGCGCGGCGCGAGCGGGAAATGGTGCTCCGCGTGCCAATGCCTGACGGTGGCGTGCGGGTGGCGGAGCCGGCGCCCGCGGTCGACATGATCGCATTGTCGGAGCAGACCGCCGGCGGCTGATCCTGCATACAGGCAGGATACAGCTAGCATACAGCCGGCATACAGCCGCCATATTACCGCACCATGACCGAGCTCCGGTTGTACGACACGATGACGCGCGGGATCGAGTCTTTCGCTCCCGCGGATGGCCGCACCGTGCGCATGTACACGTGTGGCCCGACCGTCTACAACCCGGCGCATCTCGGAAATTTCCGGACCTTTCTCTTCGAGGATCTGCTGCGGCGTACGCTGCGGCTTCGCGGGTGGTCAGTCGAGCAGGTGATGAACCTCACCGACGTGGACGACAAGATCATCGCGAAGGCCCATCGGGACGGCGTCACGATCGGGGCGATCACGGATCCGGTGATCACCGTCTTTCACGCCGACCGCCGGTACCTCAAGATCGCGGACGCGGAGCATTATCCGCGGGCGACGGAGTACATCCCGCAGATGATCCAACTGGTCGAGCGGCTGATGGTGCGGGAGCTGGCGTACCGGGCGGAGGATGGCTCGGTGTATTTCGCGATCGGCCGGTTTCCGCAGTACGGGCGGCTGTCGCGGCTCGACACGCGGGAAGTGAAAGCCGGCGCGCGGGTGTCGCAGGACGACTATTCGAAGGAGAACGCGCAGGATTTCGCGCTCTGGAAGGCGGCGAAGCCAGAGGATGAGGCGGCGGGGGCGGCGTGGGATTCGCCCTGGGGGCGAGGCCGGCCGGGGTGGCATCTCGAGTGCTCCGCGATGGCGCTGGCGCTCCTCGGCGACACCCTCGATCTGCATTGCGGTGGCGTGGATCTCATCTTCCCGCATCACGAGGACGAGATCGCGCAGTCCGAGGGTGGGACGGGGGTGACCTTCTCGCGCCGGTGGTGTCACGGCGAGTTCCTGCTGACGGACGGCGCGAAGATGGCGAAGCGTGTGGGGAACGTGATGGCGGTCGCGGACCTTCGGGCGGCGCGCATCTCGGGGGCGGCGCTCCGGCATCTGATGTATACGACCCATTACCGGCAGGTGCTCAACCTGTCCGAGGCGGCGCTCGAGGCGTCGCAGCGGGCGGTCGCGCATGTCGGGGAGTTCGCGGAGCGGCTGGCGGCACCGGGAACGAGGGGTGGGACGCCGGCGATGGCGGCGATCGCGGACGAGTTCGAGGAGCGGGTGAGGGCGGCGTTGTTCGACGATCTCAACGCGCCGCAGGCGTTGGCGGCGGTGTTTGACTTCCTGCGGGCGGCGAATGCCGACCTCGACCGGAGGGGCAGTGACCGGGCGGCGCTGGAGCGAGCTCGGCGGTCGGTGACGTTCATCGAGGACACGTTGGGGATCGTTCCGCCGCCGCGGGCTGGGGGGGTGGTCGGGGCGGCCGGGGTGAGCGGCGGCCAGGACCTGGTTGCGCAGACGGGGGCGGGGGGCGCGGAGAGTCCTGAGGATCTGGTGTTCCGCCAGTATGTGGAGGAGCGGTTGCTGGCGAGGCGGGAGGCGAGGAGCCGGCGGGATTTTCGTGCGGCGGACGCTATCCGGGACGAGTTGTCGGCGCGCGGGGTGTCGATCGCGGACAGTGGTGACGGCACGAGCTGGAAGAAGACCAGTTCGTAAGACGTGCAATCGCGTGCCAGTGGCCCAAGCGCGCACTGCACAACGGCTTGACACTCTCTCCACGGTCGCGTATTCTACGAGTCTGGCGCAAAACCGCTGTGTGCCGACGTAGCTCAATTGGCAGAGCAGCTGATTTGTAATCAGCAGGTTGCGAGTTCAAGTCTCGCCGTCGGCTCTGCCACGAGGGAGAATCCGGCTTGCGGCGGGTGAGTCGGGGTGGGGTACCCAAGCGGCCAACGGGAGCAGACTGTAAATCTGCCGGCTCACGCCTTCGAAGGTTCGAATCCTTCCCCCACCATGGAGGATCCGGAGTATTGGAGTGTTCGTCATGTTGGTCATCGTCGTACCGCGGGAGTAGCTCAGTTGGTAGAGCGCAAGCCTTCCAAGCTTGATGTCGCGGGTTCGAGCCCCGTCTCCCGCTTCGGGTGAGCGCGTGTCGGGTGAGCGCGTGCAGATGGCGGCGAGTGCAGAGTGGGGCGGACACGGAACGCAGGTGCTCGCGTAGCTCAGTTGGTAGAGCACACCCTTGGTAAGGGTGAGGTCATCGGTTCAATCCCGATCGCGAGCTTCGCGGCGCTGCGGGTCAGAGAGTAGACAAACAGAAAGTAGAAAGTAGAAAAGCAGAACGTAGACAACGACAACAACTGCGAAATCAGTATATCGCGAGCGACGGCGCTAGTGCAGCGAACGACGGAAAGCTGCGAGCAGACCAGGCGCTCCTAACACGGCGAGAATCGAGAACATGGCGAAGGCGAAGTTTGAGCGGACGAAGCCGCATGTGAACGTGGGGACGATTGGGCACGTGGACCACGGGAAGACGACGTTGACGGCGGCGATCACGGC
>Ga0182024_10011378_pt1 | contig 17886 bp, 14 predicted proteins | sample P32metaG_FD_120480 | JGI IMG/M metagenome (GOLD analysis project Ga0182024, IMG submission 120480) | Permafrost microbial communities from Stordalen Mire, Sweden - P3-2 metaG (Illumina Assembly) | ecosystem: Environmental > Terrestrial > Soil > Wetlands > Permafrost | place: Sweden: Stordalen... | reverse complement strand
TCGATTTCGCCGATCACGTTGAACGAATCCGTCGGCGAATCGATGAACTGCGCCTTGATATCGAACTCCAGCTTTACCGGAATGTCGTGCTGTAACAGGCGCACGATTCTGTTATAGTGCTCCGGAGTCACCGCGACCATCGGTGGCGGGATCGGATCCTTCACCTCGCGCGATCCGCCCGCTGCCGCGAACACAGTGCCTCCGTCGCCGTTGTAGCCATATTGCAGAACAACCAGCGCGCCCTCGTCCTTCAGGAACTGGTTTACCTTCTTGCGAAATTGCGTGGCTTTCTCGCGCTCTTCCGGCGTGGGCGGCGCGGGGCCTCCGGGAGGCCCGAAAGGATTCGCGAGCCGCGAGGGATCCGGCGCGTGCGATCGCGACTCGAGGTCCGCATCGGTGAGCCGCCGTCCTAAAGGTTCCATCATCATCGCAATCGCCTTGGGCGCCGTCGTCAGCACGATCTTGCCCTTCAGCTTGCCCTTGAATTTTTCGAGATCCGCATCGGTCACGAGCGGCGCGTAGATGGCATCGCCCTGGACAGCTCCGTCGGTGCCCGGCGTCCATGCCAACGGAAAACCGATAAGCGGTGAATACTGGGGCGCGATCATATGGCCGGCATAGTGCGTGTAGTTCCAGCTTCGGCCAAATGGTCCCCAGGCCTCTTCATGCACGTTGGTAAGCCCGTACTCTTTGAGCCGTTTCACCACAAAGTCTCCGGCTGCCTTGTATCCTGGCGAATTGGTGAGGCGCGGACCGTAGACATCGGCGAGGTAGAACTCGTGGTCCATCACTTTGGAGTTCTCGAACGCCTCGGCTTTTATGCGATGAATTACCGCGAGATCTGCGGGCTCTTCCGAGTAGAGACAAATTGCCGAGATCAGGAGCGCCGCCCCGATTGTGATGATCAAGTTCCGGGATTTCATATCTTTACACTTTACATCACACCAGTTACACCACACCAGTACTTATAAGTGATCCACCTTAGTCAGCACTAGGGCTTTGGTACGCTTGCCCCTCGGGGTACCAGGCGGTAGATTGGCATGAGGCCACTAATGACTCACGCTAAAGTATCCCTGAAACCATGGCAACCAGTCCGGGTCTGGCGTAACTGGACGAAAAGCGAGCAGCGGCGCACCATCACTGTTTATCCTTGCGTGGAGACGTTTCCGCCGGGCTCTGAGATCACGCTATTCGAGGCGCCGGATGAGGATGGAGTTTCTCCCACGGACAGTCGCGTAGCTGTTGGAGCGAGAGGCGATTCAGTGGCATTAGTTATTCAACCTGGGAATGCGGTATTTGTTCACATCGACCTGGCGAAATCGGCCGCAACCTCTGTGATCGCCGACATAACGCAGGAGCCGTAGCGCACGCACCCATGCGTGCCGCGTTCACACTTGTGTGAACGCCTTGATCTCTTGTCTACTTGTGTTCGCATGAGTGCGAACACGGCACGCAAGTGTGCGTGCGCTACTAATGTTTGTGGATGAAATCGCCGACGCGCCGCATCCACGCTAGCTCTTCTTCTCCCATAGGGCCCAACTCGGCGGCGCGCAAGGCATCGTCGGCCTGAGCTGCATTCGATGGTCCGGTCATACACACATCCACAGCGGAGTTGGAAAGCACGAACCGGTAGCAATCGGTGGCCGTCGGGACGCGTTCACCAGGCGGCATGCGCTTGGGATTCATCAACTGGCGCCAACTGGTAGCGGTGAAGGCCACAATTCCAGGGCCGGCGTTGTTCGCCGGGAGCAGCGGAAATACCTCGCCCTCCGCCCCTTTGTGCACGGCGTTGTAACGGACGTGCACGATGCCGACACCGGGATCGGCATTGAGCTCCGCCCCGAGCGGACGGTGATGCGTTGAAATGGCGATGTGACGGATCAAGCCGCGCTCGCGCAGGTTGTTCGAGGCATCCAGAATACGTCGCGGCGGTTTGTGGTTCCACAGTCCGAGCAGTAAAACATCGGCGTGATCGAAGTTAAGCTTGCGCAGCGCTATCTCGACGCTCGGCGCCATCAACGCTGCCACTCTCGAATACGATTGCAGAACCAGCACCATGCGGTCGCGTTGTGGCTTGAGATTCCGCAGGGCTTGTCCGAACGGTCCGCGGCGGACGCTGCCCCAATACAGGTAGTTCACGCCACGCTCGAAGGCGCGTTCCACGGCGGCAGCAGGCACCCCGTAGCCGGCGGCCATACCCAACCGGCCAACTGGAAGGCCGGTCCGGCCGAGAGTTCGGATCTCCATGTAACTTCAGTATACTTACCCCAAAACGTAAAACATGCACCGTTCTGGCCGATAAGCACTTGTTGTGATCACTGCGGATGGAGAGCTCGCTCTGCGCGGGAGCGAACAGCAGTTTCGGTCGGCATTTGCGAACGCCTCGATTGGCATGGCCATAACCGATACCGCCGGCAGGTTCATCGACGTGAACCCTGCGTTCTGCCGCATCACCGGCTATCAGCCCGGCGAGTTGGCTTCCATCGATTTTCCATCCATCATTCACCCGGATGACCGCGACAGGCGGGAGGCCTTGCTACAGCAGCTGCTCAGGGGTAACATCCCCAACTTCGTAATCGAGAAGAGGTTGCAGAAGAAGGGCGACGGACTGGTTTGGGTTCGCGACAGCGTGTCCATTGCAGAGGACCAAGGTGAGACGCTGCGCGTGATCGTCCTGATGGAAGACATCACCGAGCGCAAGCAAGCTGAGGAAGATCTGCGCGCTTCCGAGCAACGGTTCCGGGTCGCCGCGGAGAATGCAAGCGACATTATCTACGAATGGGACTTGCACACCGGCCAGGTGACAACCTACGGAATGAAACCGGACCGGCTCGGAGGCCGGAGCGTACCAGAGGATATTGAAGGTTTCAAGCGCATGGTTCATCCGGATGATCTCGAACGGGTGGTAGCGGCTCTCCGCCGCCAGATCGAATATGGAGAGCGTTACTATTGCGAATACCGGATTCTCGGAGAAGACAACCAAGTCTACTTCTGCTCCGATCGAGGCGTGGCGCTTCGAGATGCAGCCGGCCAGCCCTATAAATGGGTGGGCCTGGTTACCGACATCACCGAGCGCATGAAGGCCCAGGAAGCCGTTTCGCAATTGGCTGCGATCGTCCAGGGGTCTGACGACGCCATCGTTGGCCTCAGTCCTTCGGGGTTTATCACAAGTTGGAACAATGGAGCGGAGAAGCTGCTGGGCTACTCTGCTTCTCAGGCACTGGGAAGGCCGGTGGCAAGTTTATTGCCGGCAAGAGACGTTCTGAACCTGATCGAGTGCGTCAGTCGCGGCGAAGTCCACCGCCTCACGGAGACTGCCTTGGTTCGAAGCGACGGGGCCGCCATATCCGTCTCCCTCAGCGTCTCGCCAATTCGGAAACCTGGCGGTCAGATTACCGGAGTCGCCTTGATCGCGCGCGATATCCGGGAACGAAAGCACGCGGAACAGCAACTGGCGCATCTGGCATGGCACGATTCCTTGACGGGACTTCCGAATCGCTTGCTCCTGGCCGATCGGCTGGAGGATGCCATCACTCGAGCGCGCGAGTCCGCGCTGATGACCGGCGTGATCTATATCGACCTGGATGGTTTCAAATTCGTCAATGACACGCTGGGTCACGACGCTGGGGACGCGTTGCTGAAACAAGTTGCCGAGCGCTTCAACACGCGCGTGCGCCCGGCGGACACGTTGGCCCGCATGGGTGGCGACGAATTCATGCTGATTGTGCCCGCCATGAGCGCACCTGATACTGCATGGTCCGTGGCGGAAAGACTGGCCGAAGTCCTGCAGGAACCATTCCAGGTGGCCGATCACCAGCTCTATATGACCGCCAGCATGGGCATCAGCGTGTACCCACTGGACGGCGCCGATGTAAGCACTCTACGCCGGGCCGCCGACTCGGCCATGTACGAGGCCAAACATGGCGGCAAGGATCGCATTCGGTTCTACGAGGCGGAGATGAGTAGTCCTTTTATCGAACGCTTGGAACTGGAATCGGATCTGCGGGCAGCGCTTGATCGCGGCGAACTAACGCTCAATTTTCAGCCGATATTGCGGGTCCCCGATCAGCGCCCGGCCGCCTATGAGGCTCTGGTTCGTTGGTTCCACCCCTCGCGGGGATTCGTTCCACCCAGCCGCTTCATACCGGTCGCCGAGGAAACCGGGCTGATCGTTCGATTGGGAGAATGGGTATTGGAAGCAGCCTGCCGCGAATGCCGGGCTTGGCAGGATCGGGGACTGGAGTCGGTTCGTGTGGCCGTGAATGTGTCCGCGCTGGAGTTCGCCCGGCCAAATTTCGTGGAGAATGTCCTGGCGGTCCTGGATCGGACCGGCATGCCGAGTGATTTGCTGGACCTGGAACTTACCGAGACCATGCTGATGCGCGATATCGAGGATTCCATTCGGAAAATGTCGCGCCTCAGAGCCCGCGGGATTCGCATTTCGGTGGACGATTTCGGCACGGGATATTCATCGCTCGGTTATCTTCATCGGCTGCCCATCGATACCCTGAAGATCGACCGCTGTTTTGTGTCCGAGATCGGCGTAAATAGTTCAGCCGTTCCGCTGATCAGCGGCATGATCTCGCTGGCACACAGCATCGGAAAGCGAGTGGTGGTGGAAGGCGTAGAGACTCCCGAGCAATTGGCTATCCTCGAAAAGATCGGATGTGACGAAGTGCAGGGGATGTTGTTGGGCCGGCCGGAATCGCTCCCCTCCAGCCTGGAAGAGCAACTGGCGGCACTTTCCAGGGGCATGGCCGAAACGTCCGGCACCGACTCCCTCACGGTCGCGGCTCTGCTCCAATTACCGAGCCGCGAGCGTGAGCGACAGGTAGAGACTCTCCGCTAGCCCGCGATCCCCAGATACCGGAATCCGAAGCGGGTCAGCCTTGCGCGGTCCAATGCATTGCGTCCATCCAGCACAATGCGCGATCGCATACGGCCAGCCAGCGCTTCCCAATCCAGCTCCAGATATTGCTGCCACTCGGTGACCAATACCAGAGCATCCGCGTCATCGGCCACTTCCTCAGCCGACTCGGAGGCCAACATGGCCAGGTCCGGGTACTCTTGCCGGAAACGCTCCAGCGCTACCGGATCGTGCACTCTTACCTTGCAGCCCCGCTCCACCAGCTTGCGCGCGATATCGATGGCCGGAGCTTCGCGAAGGTCATCCGTGTTGGGTTTAAAGGCGAGGCCAAGCAGGCCGATAGTCCGGCCCTTCAGAATCTTCAGTTCGCCGAGCAATTTGTCCACTACCCGCTCGCGTTGGCGGCGGTTAATCTCGCGGGCAGCTTCTACAATCGGCATCGTCAAATTATATTCGGCCGCCGTAGACACTAACGCCGATGTGTCTTTGCCGAAACACGAGCCACCCCATCCAATGCCGGATTGCAGGAATCGCATTCCGATTCGCGCATCCAGGCCGATGCCTTTGGCAACCTGCTGAATGTCTGCGCCCACCTTCTCGGATAATTGGCCAATTTCGTTGATGTAGCTGATCTTCAGCGCCAGAAAGGCGTTGGCGGCGTATTTGATCAATTCGGCGGACGCCAGATCGGCTGAAATGAGCGGCACTGCGCCCATCCCTTCCGGCCGAGGAAGATACGGCGGCGGCGCGAAGGTCTGATCGAGAATCGGGCGATACAGCGAGTACAGCACCTCGAGACAGCGCTTGTCATCGGAACCGATCACCACCCGATCCGGGTACAAGCTGTCGTGCAGCCCCGTGCCTTCGCGTAAGAATTCGGGATTGGAGGCCACCGAGAAGTGTCCATTGGCTTTCTTGCCATGGTGCTTTTCGTACGATTCACGAACGATCGAGTCTACCCAATTGCCGCTGCCGATGGGTACAGTCGACTTGTTCACCACCACGGTAAAATCGCCCGCGTAGTGCTGGCCAATGCCTTGAGCGGCCGCTGATACGTGGCGCAAATCAGGGCTCCCATTCGGGGATGGAGGTGTTCCTACGGCGATGAAAATCACGTCCGCATGCGGTACAGCGGAGGCGTAATCGCAGCAAAATTGAAGATTCGGAGCAGCTTCGGCCAGCAGTTCCGTCAAGTACGGTTCATAAATGGGCGTTTTGCCGGCCCGTAACAGCGCGATCTTCTTCTCATCCGAGTCGATGCAGGTCACTTTGTGCCCCAAAAATGCAAGACAGGTTCCTGTCGTCAACCCTACGTAACCAGTGCCAATAATAGATACATTCATGCGTTAGTTGTGTCCCTCCACTAAGCTAACAGAGAGAACGCGATGGCACAAAAGGCAAATGGTACCTATTTCGGAGGACCTAAGTACCGGAGCTTTTCGCCTAAGGTGTTTTTGCTAATCTGGGGCCAGCCACTGCGAAGATTCATCCCCTGTTATTGCCGGAAAACCCAAATTTCGGAAGACAAAACGCCGGTCCCGCCCGCGCCCAAAGAATGGAACAAGGCGGCGATCATCGACCCGTGAAAAAATCGCAGGCACCGACTCCCTCACGGTCGCGGTTCGGTAACCAGGAACACCGCGACTTCGGCTCTCAAGTTCGGGCGCAGCTTCACGGTTCGGGCGCCTTCGAGAAAGATGCGCCGCTCCACAGTCCACTTTTCGGCGAGTGCCATGGCCTCGAAATCGTGGACCGTCAAAAAGTGAATGTTCGGCGAATTGTACCAATCGTAGGGAAACAGTTTTGTCTTGGGAGCGCGGCCGGTCCACAGATGCGCCAGCCGTACCCGCCAGTGGCCGAAGTTCGGAAAGGCGACAATCGCCCGGCGTCCCACGCGCAGCATGTCCTGCAACACCTTGAGCGGGGCGCGCGTTTCCTGTAGAGTCTGGCTCAAGATTACGTAATCGAAGGCTTGGTCCGGCAGGTCGGCCAGCGCTTCTTCGAGATCGCTGTGAAATACCGAGACCCCGCGGGCGATGGCCTGTTGCGCCTTGGGCCCCGAGATCTCGACGCCTCGCGCATCCACGCGCTTGTTGGCCGCGAGCCACGCCAGCAACTCGCCTTCGCCGCAACCGAGATCAAGGACCCGGGTGTCCGGCTCGATCAGTTCGCCAATAATGGCGTAGTCGCTGCGGCCCAGCAGCTCACGGACGAAGGTTTGCGCCACGCTAGTGGTCCACCGTGGCGCACGCACTCGTGCGTGCCGCGTTCACACTCGTGTGAACGCATAGAGGTTTCCTTAAGCCAGTGTTCGCAGGAGTGCGAACACGGCACGCACGAGTGCGTGCGCCACGGATCATCACGCATGCTCCCGAAGCGTGCTGGCCAAGAATCCGCGCACCACCTCGGCTTGCTCAATTACGTTGACCAGAAATGCATCGTGGCCGTAGCTGGAAGGCAGTTCGCAATAAGCCACGTTGCAATTGCGGCCGCGCAACGCGCGCACTACTTCGAGCGATTGGTAGCTGGGATACAGCCAGTCAGAAGTGAAGCTGATCACCAGGAATCGCGCCTTCACGTTTTCGAAAGCCGAACTGAGTGAACGGCCGCTGCTGGTGAGATCGAAATAATCCATCGCCTTGGTGATGTAGAGATACGAATTAGCATCAAACCGGTCCACGAACTGGCCGCCACGATAACGGAGATAGCTCTCGACTTCGAATTGGTTCTCGTCGCGCAGGCGCCGCCCGAACTTTTCACGCATGGATGCGTCGCTCATGTAGGTGATGTGCCCCACCATGCGCGCCACCGAAAGGCCTCGCGCCGGCGGACGGCGTCCGTAGTAATTTCCTTCGTTCCAATCCGGGTCAGCCATGATAGCTTGCCGTCCCACTTCGTTGAAAGCGATTTGCTGCGGGCTGTGCCGCGCCGTTCCGGCGATTGGAATGGCGGACGCCACAGCATCCGGATAAGCCACTGCCCACTGCATCGCCTGCATGGCTCCCATGGAACCGCCTGAGACCGAGAGCAGGCGCTCGATGCCCAGGTGGTCGATCAGCATTTTCTGCAGCCGCACCATGTCGGGAATCGTGACGGGCGGAAAGGACATTCCATATGGGCAGCCGGTGGCGGGATTGACGGAGCCTGGACCAGATGTTCCGCGGCAACCGCCCAGAACGTTAGAACAAATCACGAAATATTTGTCGGTGTCGAACCCCTTGCCCGGCCCGATCATGCTATCCCACCAGCCATCCTCGCCCGCGGCGTGTGCGTCGCCCGAAAAAGCGTGGAGAACCAGGATGGCGTTGTTCCTGGCCGCGTTCAATTCGCCGTAAGTCTCATAAGCGACGTCCACCGGAGCGAGCGTCATTCCGCCGTCGAGCGAAATGGAATCGAACTTTGCAATGTGCGACTCAGTGATCATCAAATGCAGTGGCTGAGAAACTCTTTGGCAATTGTGGCGCACGCACTCGTGCGTGCCGCGTCGGCACTCATGCCGACGCCCGGTTCATCCAGGATATCAAGCCCAGCGGCTAGCCGCGCTGCTACCGGAAGTCTTCCTGGAAGCGGTCCAATGCCTCGACTCCGGGGCAAAGCTTCTCGTAGGGGACCTTTGTAAGCGCGACGTCGACGGTTTCATTCATCTCATGCAAATCCGGCATGGTCTCGTCCACAAACAGCAAACCCGTCACCACCTCACCCTTGCCCTGATGTTCCTCGATATAGGTTTGGACTTTGGAGCGGTCCGTGGGGTCGTAGTTTTCCGGAACCCCTTTGAACCGCAGCACGCTTCCATCGTGCATGGTCACGCTGACTGCGCCATTCTGGCCGATGTGCGCCAGGATCTCGCTCGCGGGCGCGACGAAATCGGTCTCGGTGGCCTTCAGCTCGTGCTGGCGCGTGTATAAATAGCTCTTTGTGGATCCTTCATGATCGTTGAAGGTTACGCACGGCGAAATCACGTCTACCAGCGCGAAGCCACGATGGGCAACGGCCGCCTTCAGGATGGGGACCAATTGTTCCTTGTCGCCAGAGAAACTGCGCGCAATGAATGTGGCGCCGATGCTCAAGCCCAACATCACGGGATCGATGGGCGCCATGCGGTTGGCTTCGCCCTTTTTACTCTTCGAACCGATATCGGCGGATGCCGAAAACTGACCCTTGGTGAGCCCGTACACGCCGTTGTTCTCGATGATGTAAACCATCCGCAGGTTGCGCCGGATAGCGTGGCACATGTGACCGAGTCCGATGGAGAGCGAATCGCCATCGCCCGAGACGCCGATATAGGTCAGCTCGCGGTTCGCCGCGTTGGCGCCCGTGGCGATGGGAGGCATGCGCCCATGGGCCGAGTTGAATCCATGCGCGCCGTTGACGAAATAGGCGGGCGTTTTGGACGAACAGCCGATGCCGCTGAGCTTGGCGATCATGTGCGGCTGGGTGGAAAGTTCCCAAAAAGCGCGCACAATGGCAGCGGTGATTGAATCGTGCCCGCAGCCCGCGCATAGCGTGGACATCGCCCCTTCGTAGTCGCGAATAGTCAGTCCCAGTTCGTTGCGCTGCAGGCTGGGGTGCGTGGCGATAGGTTTTGCGATGGATGGCATGCTTAATCCTCGATTTGCATTTCTGGCTGGGCGGAGCCCGTGGTCAACAACTCCGCCGCAGGCGGTTCCGGAATGCCGAGTGAACTCAGAATTCCGTCGATAACGCGTTTGGCGCTCAGCGGGAAGCCGCCGTAAACCAGAATGGACCGCAGTTTCTCCTTCGGCACGCTGGTCTCGATGATGAGCAGGGAACGAAGCTGCGCGTCTCTGTTTTGCTCCACGACGAAGCAGAAATCGTGTTCTTCCAAAAACGCTTCCACGCTGGAATCGAACGGAAAACCGCGCACCCGCATGAAGTCGGCCACCACACCGCGTTCGGCCAGCAGAGCTAGTCCCTCACGCACCGCCAAGTCACAGCCGCCCATGGTTAATACTCCGAACTGAGCGTCAGCCTGCCGCAGGATGATCGGCTCCGGCACGAACTTAGCCGCTGCTTTGTGTTTCAGCAGCAGGCGGTCCATCACTTCCCGGTATTCGTCCGGCGTCTCGGTGTAGTTGCCGAATTTGTTGTGGCCGGAACCACGCGTGAAGAACGAACCCTTCGGATCCACGCCCGGAAGCGTTCGCGCGGGCACGTGGTTTTCGTCTTCGTTGAAGTAGCGTTGGAATTTCGCAATTTTCTCGAGCTGCTCCGGCCCCCACACCGCGCCGCGGTCCGGCTGGTATGAGGGATCCCACTTGAAACGCGGCACCACCCAGTCGTTCATTCCGATGTCGAGATCGGTCAGCATGAACACCGGAGTTTGGAAGCGCTCCGCCAAATCGAATGCCTTCGGACCAAACTCGAAACATTCTCCCGGATTGGCGGGGAACAGCAGGATGTGCCGCGTGTCGCCGTGCGAGGCATAGGCGCATTCCATGACGTCGGCCTGCTGGGTGCGAGTGGGCATTCCGGTAGAGGGGCCCACGCGCTGCACGTCAATGATCACGGCCGGGATCTCGGCGTAGTAAGCCAGACCCAGCAATTCGTTCATCAGCGAGATGCCCGGGCCGGCTGTGGAAGTAAACGCCCGCGCGCCATTCCACGCCGCGCCGATTACCATTCCGATGGCCGCCAACTCATCTTCGGCCTGGATGATGATGTAGTTGTTCTTTCCGGTTTCCGGATCGCGGCGATATTTTTCGCACAGTCCCTTGAACCCATCCAACACCGAAGTGGAAGGCGTAATCGGATACCACGCCGCAACGGTCGCGCCGGCATACAGGCAACCGAGCGCGGTGGCCATGTTCCCCTCAATCAGAATTTTATCGGCGTTGCAGTCCATGGTTTCCAGATGAAACGGCAACGGGCACGTGAAATGGTCCTTGGCGTAATCGTAGCCCAACCGCAAAGCCCGGTGATTGGACTCCTTCAGCTTCTTCTTTGCCGCGTACTTCTGATCCAGCAGCGCAGTGACGATATCCATATCGACGTTGAGCACAGCCACGAGCGATCCCGCATACGCGATGTTTTTCATCAGGATTCGCTCGCGCGGATCCCGGAAATTTTCGTTGCACAGTTGGGCGAAGGGAACTCCCAGGAAGTTGACATCGTTCCGGACCAGCGCCGGATCGAGCGGCCAACTGGAATCGTAGAGCAGGTAGCCGCCCTCGCGCACTTCGCGAATGTCTTTCGCGTAAGTCTGCGAGTTCATCGCCACCATCAAATCGTAATCCAGAGATCGAGCAGTCCAGCCTTGGTGGTTGACCCGGATCTCGTACCAGGTGGGCAACCCCTGGATGTTAGAAGGGAACAGATTCTTTCCCGAAACCGGGATGCCCATGCGAAAGATGGCCTGCATCAGCAAGCCGTTGGCGCTGGCTGATCCGGTTCCATTAACGTTGGCTAGTTTGATTGCGAAATCGTTTACGCAAGTACGCATGACTCGATGTTTACTGGCCTCCCAGCATAGGGAATAAGAAGTTCAAACTTTTGCATATCCCAGGCCGCCGTTGGGCAGCGTTCGGCGCAGAGGCCGCAGTGTACGCAAAGGTCTTCATCCTTGGCCATGATGCGTGCGGTCTGCGGCAACGGGGCCGAGACATAGAGATCCTGGGTGAGATTGATGGCTGGAGCCGAAAGTCGCTTGCGGAGATCGTCTTCTTCACCGTCGCGCGCGATGGTCAAGCACTGTACGGGACAGACGTCGATGCAGGCGTCGCACTCGATGCAGCGTGCTGCCGTGAAGTCGGTCTGGATGTCGCAATTGAGACAGCGCTGCACTTCCCGTGCGGTCTGTTCAGCCGAAAAACCCAGCTCCACTTCGATATTCATCCGCTTGAAACGCTCTACCAGGTCGACGTGGCGCATCTTCTGCCGCGCCGCCGGATTGTAATCGTTGTGATAACTCCATTCACTCAACCCCATCTTCTGGCTGATGAGATTCGTGCCTTGCGGCAGGCGCTCCGTCACGGGGACACCCTGGCAGTAATTGTGAATTGAGATGGCGGCCTGGTGGCCGTGCTCAGCGGCCCAGATAATGTTCTTTGGTCCCCAGGCCGCGTCACCGCCGAAGAAAATGCCTTCGCGCGTGCACTGCATGGTCTTCTCATCCACCGTGGGCATGTCCCATTTGTCGAACTCGATTCCGATATCCCGCTCGATCCAGGGAAACGAATTTTCCTGGCCGATGGCGAGGATGACATCGTCCGCCGGTAGAAAGATTGTGTCGATGGTGGTGGACTTTTTGGCGCCCTTGTCCCACTCCAGGCGCTCGAAATCCATACCTATGAGCTTTCCGTTCTCAATAACGAAGCGTAGCGGCGCGTGGTTGACCAGGATCTCGACGTTTTCCTCTTCGGCGTCCTCCAGCTCCCAGGGCGAGGCTTTGAAGAACCCGCGCGGCCGGCGCGCCATTACCTTGATGTCTTTACCGCCCAACCGGCAGGACGAACGGCAGCAGTCCATGGAGGTGTTGCCGACGCCGATGATCAGCACTTTTTCGCCGACCGAATCGGTGTGGCCGAACGCGATGGACTCCAGCCAATCGATGCCGATATGAATGCGATTCGTATCGTGACGGCCCGGTAGTTCCAACTCTTTGCCGCGCGGAGCGCCTGTGCCCACGAAAATCGCATCGAAATTCTCGGCCAGCAGCGCCTTCATACTCTCGATGGGCGTGTTGTAACGGATGTCGACACCCATGTTGAGAATCTGGTTGATCTCGTCCATCAGGACCGCTTCGGGTAGCCGGAACGCCGGGATGTTGGTGCGCATCAGGCCGCCGGGCTTGTCGTATTTCTCAAACATCACCACTTCGTAGCCCTGCGGCAGCAGGTCGTTGGCCACGGTGAGCGAAGCCGGTCCCGCGCCGATCAAGGCCACGCGCTTGCCATTTTTCTTGCTGGGGATCTTGGGAAGTCGGTCCGAGATGTCATCGCGCAGATCCGCCGCGACGCGTTTCAGCCGGCAAATAGCTACCGGTTTACCATCCAGACGGCCACGGCGGCAGGCCGGCTCGCACGGACGATCGCAAGTGCGTCCAAGAATGGCCGGAAACACGTTCGATTCCCGGTTGAGCATGTAGGCGTCGGTGTAACGGCCTTGCGCAATCAACCGGATATACTCCGGAACATTGGTGTGGGCCGGACAGGCCCATTGGCAATCAACAACCTTATGGTAATAATTCGGATTATGAACGTCCGTGGGCTTCACACGTACATCCTCTCGATCTGTGCTGGCGATCGACGGGCCATGCTATTGGGATGAGACCAGTCTGATTTGATTGTACTCCTTGAGGAAGAAGACCGCAGCGGAAAGGGGTAGTGCCCAACTAGCTGCGTTGCGCTTCATTTTTGGCCCACGGATGAAAAGCCCTCATCGCGTGCGCGCCGTGTGTATCGCAGATGTGCAAGGGAGTAGGCGCTCGAAATAGCGAGCAACAGAAGTGCACTGTATTCGTGACGCCATAATGTTGAATCTCCGAGCAGAGATGCCAGTCTCCTCAGCGGGGTGGATAACAGGATGCCCGCAAAATAAGGCCACGATAAAACACACGCCAGAAGTCCCAAAGCAACACCGTACCGCAAATTAGCTAAAGAGGCTAGGCACGCGATTGCGAAAACCACCGTTCCAATAATTGCGATCTGTATGGAGCCTATATGGGGAAACGGGATCGGCCCAGGCTCCATCCCGTCAACGTCTTCGAACCAATTCGCCAGTACGAGAGCGGTAAAGGCATATAGCACTGCTGGAATGACCCTTGACTTCATTACAGTCAACCCATTTTCCGGTAGTGTGCCTTTCCACTGATTGATTTTACGCCAATAGTTCGGCAATCTTTCAAACATGATCGGTGAGGTTGGATTCCATCGCCGGAGTTACGCGACGTGTCCCGCAAGGCTCTACTGCGGTGTCCGGCACGGGCCATGTTGCTTGTGATCATCGGCACGATCGTTTGCGGAAGTCCTGTCCCTAGCCGGTCTGCTTGAACGACCAGCGCCGGACGCCGCTTCGCTGTCCGTTGGTTCGAATCCGGGTACAGCACCAAAACGATATCACCGCGGTGGAAGTTCATCGTAGGCGGCCATTTCCGGCCGATCCCAATCCTCGGCGAATCGGGCTAACCGATGGCCCAGATCGGCCGCCTGAGACTGGTCGATGCCTCGTTGACGAAGGTCGACAGGTTCTGCCGGACGAACCAGCGTCACGATGACACGCGATCCCTCGGCCTCGTCCAACGGCTGCAACAACTCCAATCTCCCGTTGCGGTAAATCCCCTCGACTGACTTCACCATCAACCCCAGTATCCCGCGAGACGCCCAGCCGAGTCCAGAGGCGTTGGGCTCTTACGATACGTCAACTTGGATTGGCACACTAGCGTATCCTAGGAGACTGGGAGGCGATCAGAATGGTAAGGATAATCCCAACGGCGCTCCTGCTGAGCCTGGTAGTACACGCGCAAAAAACTGACACTCCCTATCCCAGCATGGCCCCGCTTGACCAATACCTGATTGCGGACCGCAATGCCGAAATAGCCCTGGCGAGAAGTGCAGCCCCAACGAGCATCGCGGATAACGCGGAGGTAATGGTCCTGGAGCGGCAAGGGTACAAAACGGCAGTTAAGGGCACGAACGGTTTCGTGTGTATGGTGGAACGCTCGTGGACGGCAGGGTTCGGGGATCCCGCGTTTTGGAATCCCAAGATCCGAGGGCCGATCTGCTTCAATCCACCGGCCGTGCGAACATACCTCCCCATCACCATAGCGAGAACCCGGCTGGCCCTGGCGGGGAAATCGGAAACCCAGATGCTCGACGCGATCAACTCCGCTCTCGACAAGAAGGAGCTGCCTGCGCTGGAAGCAGGTGCGATGTGCTACATGATGTCGAAGCAAGGCTATCTGGGCGATCAGGCCGGGCACTGGCATCCGCATTTAATGTTCTGGGCCGAACGAACGGAACCTAAATCTTGGGGCGCAGGGCTGCCGGGCTCTCCCATCCTCGGCGAGGTGGAGATTCCAGGCCGGTTAACCATATTCATGATCCCTGTCGGCAAGTGGTCAGACGGCACACCGGATTCCCACTATGAAGAGTGACAATCGATCCGCCTTGCAGACGAATGATGCACCACTCGGAAATTGGCTGGTGGCAGTCTAGTTGCCGCATCGCGGCCGACTCGCTGTTGTGAGGGAGGTTCGAGGAGAAGGCAGCTCGAAGTCGCGGCGGTTGCCAGCGTAATCGAACGCCGTTTATGGGCCGCGAGTGGCACAAGTCACCCTAGGCGACAAAACGTCAAAGTGGATCGCTGGCGCTCTCTAATGATCGCGGCCCGCCTTCAGCTCCGCCTCCATAAGATTCGTGAGAATATCGTTAATCAGCGTCAGATGGCCGCGGCCCTTCGATTTCAGCCAGACGAGCACGTGTTCATCCAGACGCACGCTGACTGCCCTCTTCCGCAGTCTGACGGCGCGGAATCGCACCATGCCTCGAAGTTGTCGATCGGTCAGACGTGGGATGCCTTTGAAGTTGATTTGTGAGTCGTCCCCGGCCGCCTGTCGTGCGGCAATCCCTTGAAGGGTTTGACTCTCCCGGTTAGTCAATCGTCTGTTTTTGATATCTTCGGACTTCATGCTTTTCAGCCGCGCGGGCTGAGATGATGCGGATAATTTCTTCGCCATTGTGTTCCTCCCGATAAACGTAAACCACAAGCAGCACGGCGGCAGTTCCTGGTTCATTCCGAACCGCGCCGATTGCGTGCCAGCGCTGCTCTCCCGTTACGCGATCGATACGATCTGGAGCGACCAGGCAAGCCTCGTCCTCGAAGACGAGAGCGGCCAGCTCGAAGGTAACTCCGCTGTGATCCCGCTGATTTCGGAGATTCTTGGCCTCGTCCCATTCATACCGCACGTTGTATATACAAACTGTATCACAGATACCGCCCGCTGCGGGGAGGCGTCGGTGCCGCACATATGGAAGCTGTTGGCATGTCCGGTAATTCCGCGGCTTGGCGACTTTTCGCTCATGTGGATTCGCAGAACCGGAACATTCAGGAGCACGGACCCGAAACGACATCACCTAAGCTTATGCGACAGAGTTTTGCAACAGCGCCGAAGGCAACGCCATGGCTGCGACGAGCCCACTGAGGGTTTTGTTTTGCAACAGACATCTGCATCGTGCCAAGCCCTTTGTTTTACGGGCAACCGTCGACGTTGCAAGACTTACCCCTTGTGAAACGTGGTCCGGTTTGCCCGATCCTCAAGACGGGGCCGCGTTCGGGTCATGGGCTCTAACAGAAGCGGGGGCAGGGGAGAGGGGTTCCGCATCGATCTGAGCCGCACAGGCCGATGAAATCCCAGCTCCATGTCGGCGATCTTTGCCGCGGCGCGGAAGATTTCGCGTCCGATTACCTCAGAAACCACAACCCGCTAACCTTGGGGCCAGGCGAGCCCCCCATAAGCGCTAAGACAACCTTTGAAACCTCGGATTTCGAGGTCTCTGGCCACTCGCAAATGCGAACATTTTTGCATAGGAATGTTCTTAACTTAGCGCTTATGGGCGGGCCCCCGGTCGCGTCACGTACCCGGCCCGGCACCAAATCGGCCCTGCCTCTACGATCGCCGCAAGGCTTCCTGGCCGAGACGTAAAACCTCGTCTAGCTGAATTAGCCGCTCATCCTTTTGCGCGTCGGTCCAGCCCTTGGGATCTGACCAGTAGTCTGCTTTCTTCAAGTATCTGAGGGCAAGGTCGTAGTCCACTTCCGTCATGTCGATTCCCGCTCGTGTCCAGAGGCTTGCGAGCTGATTCTCTTTATCGGCGTTCTGGCTCGTGGGGTTCCTCTTCACGATCGCTAGATATTGCCTTGTTTCGGTGGCGGCGGCCATAAGCGAAGTGAGCGCTGTTTTGATGGCAGCCTTTTTTTCAGCGTTTTGGGCCAGCCGCCAGTTCAGAACGGAACCGAACCATCCCGCGATGGTTTTTATTCCGTCCATGGTTAGAGCGAATTCCGTCATTGCGGACGCCTCCACTCGGGGAGTATAGCATTTGCCACCGGCTGCCCACCCTTTGCTTCGTTGCGAAAAGGACCCTTTGTGGAACACGCGCCGAGCTCCAACTCGACGGGTAACGCCCGAACCGTTGATGTGCCAGTAAAATGCGATTCAGAAGTCATGTGTGGTCGGCTTACCGGGTTTGGATGAAGCTGATTATCGCTGGCGAAGAGCGGGTCCTGGGGCCGCGCAGACCATGGGTGCCCCACCACTGCAACCGAATCCCTAGCTTTAGAGACTAGGTGACATTGGCACCCTGCCCGGAAGGCGATATTGATGCCGGCCTCTGGCGCGCCGGCGGGAAATCAATTTCATCCTCGCGAACTCTCCCATTGCCATTTTGACCTCCGCCTCTCAACGTACGCCGCCATCTCCGGCCGATCCCAAGCCTCGGCGAACTGGGCCAATCGGCGGGGCAGATCCACCGCCTGAGACTCGTCGACACCCGCTCGCGGAGGTCCACAAGCTCTCATGGACGAACCAAACCCTCAGCTTCCTCGAGTGGCTGCAACAACTCCACCTTCCCGTTGCTGTACCCCGCCAGACGGCCCGAGGAGTCCAGAGGCTTTGTCCGACTATGCTAACTTGTGAAAAGATGCGACTCACCGTTGTTCTGAGAACCGGCATCTTAATCGCCGACGTTTTGATCGCTACTTCTGGATTGCGCGCGCAAAAGCCGGACGCGCAGACTGATGCGCAAGTTAAGGAAGCGCAAGCCAAGGAAGCGCAAGCCAAGGAAGCGCTGGGCATGCCGGCCAGAACCGCGGCTACCGAATATCAAGCCCACGCCCAGGCCGGCTCCATATCCATTGGCGCTGAGTTCGTGGGACACTCCGTCCCGACACCGCAAGCCACCTACTCATCGGACGACTTTGTGGTAGTCGAAACGGGTTTCTTCGGTCCGCCAGATGCGCGCCTCAAGCTGGCCGTCGAAGATTTTTCAATCCGCATCAAC
>Ga0182024_10011377_pt1 | contig 17888 bp, 10 predicted proteins | sample P32metaG_FD_120480 | JGI IMG/M metagenome (GOLD analysis project Ga0182024, IMG submission 120480) | Permafrost microbial communities from Stordalen Mire, Sweden - P3-2 metaG (Illumina Assembly) | ecosystem: Environmental > Terrestrial > Soil > Wetlands > Permafrost | place: Sweden: Stordalen... | reverse complement strand
CGCCAGCATTAAAAGAGATCAGCCCGAGGGAGCGCCCAAGGTCGATCCCAATCTCGTCAAACCGCCAGTTGCCGGCGGCGATCGCCCCACAGCCGGCAAACCACCCGAAGGTGGGCTGCCCACTGCCGGTAGTGAAAAAGGTCGGCCAATCGCCGGACCGACTGAAAACCTCGGCAACCTCGGCGGCAAAAATACTGTGCAGCTCGGCATGCCAGGCGCCGCTCGCGATCAAGAAGCGACAGTCGACAGCCGCGTAGATTTCGATGCCAACGGCAATCGCATCGTGTTGAAAGCGACCGACAAGCCGGTAGCAGGCACGTCACGTCCAGGCACTGCCGACGGCAAGCTGCAACCGCAAGGACAGCCGCCGGTGCCGCCTCAGGCGCTTCGTCCGACTGTCGGCGATACTCACAGCACCGCCAACACCGGCAATCAAGCAGCCCAGTCCTTGCAGGGTGGACAACACGTTGTTCACGCTACTGGACCGGCAGCACCTGTGGAATTAAATCAGCAAGTGACGCAGGAAGGCGGCACACAGCCGGTGCAGTCGCGTCTCACCTTGCAACCTGGCGGCGCACCGCGGCCGGTGCAAACAACACAAGCAGCGGGCGCGCCACCGGCGCGGCCAAACGTCAATCCGATCGGTATCGGCACTGCCGCTATGATTGGCGGCGCCGCTCTAGGCGGAGCCGCCGTGGCCCAGGGGCGCGCTGTCGATCCGCTGACGACGAGAGTGCCTAACGAGCTGCAATCAGCTCTAGGCGACTCACCAATGCCTGGTGGCGGTCCACCTCCCGGCATCGCCGATCCTTTCAGCACGTACGACCAGGCTGGTTATCGCTGGGTGCCGGGCAGAGGTCTGGCGATCGACATCAGAACCGCTCAAGGACCGACCATGGGCAAAATGCCGATGGGCAGGAACTCGCAACTAGTTGGTGGCAGCAAGGGCACCGCGCACGTACGCTTCGCCGAAGGCACCACCAAAGAGCAGAAGGCGATGATGGTGATGGCAGGCGGTTATGCCAACGTCTTCAGCAACGATGTCGAAGCTTTCGACGCAGCCCGGCAATCGGCTATTGATGCCGGCGAAGACCAGCCACATGGAATCGTTGAGCGCATGGCTGCCGGTTATATGGCCAAGGAAGGCAAGAGCTTCAAGCAGACGGCAGCGGCTAAACAGCGCTTCCAAAACTCCATGTACAAGCACGCGGCGATCGGCTCTCAAGCTTATGTGGCCGGACAAGACGGCAACGCCTATACCGAATATCTCGAGAAGAGATGGGGACCAATGACCTCAGAGCAGCAAGCCTGGGGCGTGCACATCTTCACCGATCCGTCATCGCCTGAATCAGGATGGTCACCGAAGGTGGTGCCGGCGACAGACACATTGCTCGGCGCAGGTATTCCAATTACTGCCTCATACAGAGCTGCTGCCGCCAACCCGAACGTCTTGAAAAATGCGGCATGGTCCCGCGGTCCTGCTATTCGCGGTGTGGCTGCTTATACCGATGCGCTGGCCGATCGTATGTGCGGTCCCGATACTCACCCGTTTGTGCGCGACGCGCTCGTCGGTCGCATCTCGCCCAACATCAAGTCAGAGGAAGTCGGCGCTTGCCTGGCGATTATGACAGAGTCGCCGACAGCGGAGTACGGCGAAGCAACAATCAAATCAAACCCGGCGCTGGTCCAGTCGGTAGCGCAGTTAGTCTCCGGCGGACACGCAAAGGATGCGGTCAGCGCCTATCGCAGCATCAAAGGCGTCACCAACCAGTTGGCCGGCCGTCAGCAGGTCGTGCAGCAAGATGTGATGCCGTCTGCAGGAACGGGCGGCTCGACAGGACCGATCTCGATGCCGTCGTCGGTTGCTCCTGGTATGGCAGGCGGACCGGGCAACGAGTACATGGTCGAACAAGTAATGCGCGATGGTGGTGGCGCTGGACCGTCGGGCGCCAACAATCTCGTCGGACCAGCGATCCAGGCTGGAGGCTCGCCTGGCGTCAGCCGCCGCGTCGACGTGCGTTTCGATCCACGCTCCGGCAACGTCTCACCTGTTCGCCAGACAGTCGAGCAAAACGTCTCTGCCCAGATTGTCGGCGAAGATGTGCACATTCACGGCAACAACCAGCAACCGATCGTACAGAACGTCGATCTCGACGTCGTCACCAGAACTGGTGGCAACCTGCCGCCGCCGCGCATCCCGACCAACCTGCCGATCGGACCGCAGCAAGTACGGCAAGACATCCGCGTCAACATCGTTCAAGGCGACACGAACTCCGGTGGCACGCAGCGCGTCACCACAGATGTTCCTTCCGCCGGCGTCGTTTCCGGACCAGAACAAGTGACTGTCAGCGGCTCAGGCTCCGGCTCGGGCTCCACCGTCAACGCCACCACCCACGTCGATGCCCGCAGCCGCGGTACCGGCGCACCGCCTGCCAGCAGCTCTACTGGTGCTGCAGCGTCGGCCGCCCAGAGCGAAGCGCAGAAGCGGGCCCACAACGTGCACGTGGCACAGCAGTTCATCATCGATATGCACGCAGCCGGTTTCAGAGACGACCAGATTCAAGATCCGCGTATCGTCCAGACCGCGCTCGACGTATACAACAGCCCCGGTGGCGCATCCATGATGTCGACCGCCGCCGTCGTCGCCGGCAAGCTCGGACCGACCGATTTCACTCAGCACTCTGTCCAGGTCGTGGAAGCGATGGTAGATGCCGGTTGGAACCCCAACCAGATCTCTCGCCCAGACATCATCACCGCCGACTCGATCATGAAAAATGGCGGCGGCTACCCAACACCACGCTACGTGCGCGAAGTCCGCCAGGATCAACGCTTCTCACCGAAGCCGGGCTCCAACCCGATGGTTCCACCAGACATCGCCCAGCGCGCTGCCAGTGGCGAAATCGACAAGATCATTCGTCAACTGCCGTTCTAGGATTTCACAAAAGGAAGGACCTGCATTACCGCCCTTTTCGGCCTATGAGTTGGAAACACATATGTTTCTTGTCAGCAGGAAGCCTAACGAGGCGGGACCATCGGAAATCTTTGTGCAGCAAGGCTTTCCCCGACATGGCCATTCTAGACTCGGCCATCGTTTTAGCAACATATGTGTTTCCATCTCATAGGCAGCTATTGGGAGAGGATAGTTGGGTCGAAGGAGCGCGCATGTATTGTCAGCCCATATAAATGAATCGTTTTGTTCTTCAAAACAGGCTTCCTGTGACAGCTCTTTCGCTCTAATGCGTATTCTTCCCATTAAATGTTGGCTCCGGTATGGGCATTCCACCACGATCGTGGGAGTTCCCCCGATTGGCACAGGCTTTAGTAAGGCTTAATCTGTATGCACAGTCGAACACCCTATTCATCAGGCGAGTCGCTATGCAGCAGGTTCAAATTCAAGAGTTCATACTCCGCGATACGTCGCTCATATGCCCGTCGTGCAGCACGCCATTCGCTTCGCCGCAGATCGCACGCATGCCGAACATCACGGCGGAAACGACCATTGAAGCCGATTTGCACCGAGTGTTGCCGGCTGCGGCAGTGCGTGGTGCTTTGATCGCCATCTGCCCGGCGTGTGTCTACACCTGGTGGTCGACGGCCTTTGCCCCGCACTTTTATGTGCCGGATTTGCTGGTGCCGTCGCCTGAGATCGAATACCCGAAGAAGTTTGCCCATGCGGTTTTGACCGGTCGCAAGAACGGCGCGCATGCCCTCGACCGTGCTCTTCTCGCTCTGAACGGGCTGTGGTGCGCACGTGAGACATACATCGGCGCCGGTCCGGAACAGATGGACAACTACAGAGCCGACAACGAGCGCTGGTTGGTCCTGGCAGTGCAAGAACTGGACACCGCTTTGAGAGATGAAGATTGGAACGGCAACCGCCATCGCTACGCCTACATCATGGGCGAAGTGCTGCGGCAGTTGGCTGATTTCCATGCAGCAGTGCGCTATCTCGACACAGTCGTCGCTCGCCGAGCGATGTTGCCGCAAGAGCTGATCGACCATCAACGCCAGTTGGCGATGGCCGGTGTCAGCGACCCCACCGTCCTGCCACCACATGTGGTGGAAGCGATCTTCCTGCCCAAACCGCAAGTGATTGTAGCGGAAGCAGAAGAGCCGATACCGGCAATCAGCACACCACTGATATTCACCACACCCTCGATGCAAATGACAGCAGCAGTCCGCTAGGTAAAGAACAATGGAAGACATTACACCTCTCAACCTCGAAGATCACCCGAAACTGTTCGGGTTGAGATACGACCAGCTGATCGCTATCTTGGCCAGTTTGATTGTCTCGACCCAGCTCTATTCCTGGATGAACCCGACTCCTTTCGCCGGCCAGGACCTGCGCCTGGACATCTCGCTCTTTCTTGGTTTGATCGGTCCCGGTTACGCTCTGGTGACCATGCACAGCAACAGCGCCAACTGGGACAACTTGCTCAACTTCTATTTTGCTTCTCAGGTCCTCATCCCCGGTCCTGATCCCAATCCCGTCCGCTTCCTGTTAGATGAAAAACTGCCCGATTTTTGTGAGTAAATCACCCTATGGTTTCTGCAATTTCACGCTCCTATAGCAAAGAAAATAGCCTGTTCGGCTTCTTCAAAAGAAGCAAAACAGAAGCGATTGACCCCAACGTTTCTGCCGGTCTCGCCAAGCTGCCATCGCTGGCGGTGCCGAGACCCAATCCCTCTGCTGCCGGTCTTGTTCCCATTTGGGACTTGTTTCAAGACGATCAGTCCGGTCTGGGCGTCGTGGTTCTCAAAGACGGCAGCTACCGCTGCTGCTACGAACTTGATGGCGTGCACGTTTCAGGATTCGATGAAGCGCGCTTGTCGACTTTGATGACTCACTTCACCGGCTTCCTCAACAGCATCGATACGTCGATGCAGCTGACGATCGTCTGCCATAACATCAGCAAGAGAGAATACTTTTCGCGCCACCCTGTCGAGGTCATAGATGATGAGTTTCTCAAGTACGTCGCACGTGTTGTTGAGAACGATGAGGCATATCTTCTCTCCAAAAACTTCATCCCCGAGCTTAAGTTCTACGTTACCTTCTGCTACCGCGCTCCCAAAGAAAAACCCGCGAAGAAAGGTTGGCTCGACGCCACTGTCGGCAACATACTTGATGTATTCACCAATCAGGCCAGCCGCCAGACGATAAGCGCGCACGGCAAGAACGTCACCACCTTGATTCAACGCGCCCAGGGCTATCTCAGTCAATTGGGCAACTGTGGCATGTCCGGCAGACCGATTTCGGCGACCGAATATTTCCGCATGCTCTATCGTGAATTGAACCCGAGACTGGGAATGGAACCAGAGCTGAGCCTACCTGTGCCGGAACGCCCGGCCACGGCAGCATTGCCCAGCAGCCTGCGCCGCATCTTTCCTGACTCGGAACCGGCCACCATTCGCCAGCAGCTGATGAATTCACGCTATGACTTCAGCAAGCCTGATTACCTCAACATCAGTGACATCTCGGAGCTCGACACAGACACCGGCGAGCACAAAGGCGCATTCGTTCGCACTTTGTACATGCAGCGTTTGCCCGAGCGCACCGGACCATTGTGGTTGCAGCCGTTGCTGCGCTTGAACTGCGAATGGCGCATGAATATCTACGCGCACAAACTGGACAAAGACATCTTCCGCAAGAAGATGCAGCGCAAACAAGCGCAAGCGCATGCCAACACCTATCAAGGCATCCTCGGACCGCGCTCTGCTCCCAACCAGGAAGAAGCGGAAAAGGCGCAAGAAGCCGCGAACCTTGGCTCCGAACTGTATACAAGCAACATGGAAGTTTTCAATCAGGCGATCTACTTCACGCTCAACGCCGACAGCCTGGAAGAGCTGAATCGCTCGACGGAACTCGTGCGAACAGCCGCTCCGCAATGCCGCGGTGCGCGTTTCATCGTCGGCTATCACGAGCAGAAGTCTTTGTTCGTCGGCAGCATGCCCGGACTGGGACTTGATTTTGCCCGCCGCGGCAAAGTCGTGCGCACACCAACGCTGCGCAACTCGTTCCCTTACGTGCATGCCAAATTGGGCTCGGAAAAGGGCGATTGGCTGGGTTTCTCCAAAGAAACGCTGGAGCCGGTATTTCTCGATCCCTACGATGAGAAACTGCCCAACGCGCTTTGTGTAGTCTTCGGTCAACCTGGGGAAGGTAAATCGATGGTGGCACAACAGCTGATTCAAATGAAGACTCTGGCTGGCGCCAAGACAATCATCATCGACCGTTCCGGCAGCTACAAAATGCTCGGCGAAGTCTATGATGACACCGCATACATCAGACTCGGACCCGACGGCTCGGTCTGCATCAATCTCTACGATCTGCCGCCGGTCGGACCGGACAACAAAGAGATCGATCCAGCCAGCCCGCCTGAATCGCACATCATCAAAATTCTCAACTTCCACTCCGTCATGCTCGGCGAAAAAGGCGAGCAGTCGCTGTCGAAAGACGAGAAGCCGATTTTGATGCAAGGCATTCAGCAGATCTATAAGAAGTGCGCCACCGAAGGCCGCATCCCGATCGAATCGGACCTGGTCGCTTGGCTTTTGGAAGAAGCGAAGACCTGCAAAACCGCAAAACGCACCGAAGTCTGCGAAGACCTGGCGAACAGATTGAGCCTGTACTGCCGTGGTGCCATTTTCGGCAAGCTGTTCGACGGACCGACATCGATTCCGATGGATTCGCAAATCATCGTTTTCGACACCTCCGATCTGGCTCACGACAAGACTCTGGAAGCGGTAGTGACGCTGTTTGTTTCGGACTTCACCCTGCGCGCTGCTGCAGCGCACAAGCAAGAGAAGATGAAAGAAGGCAAACCGGCGCGCTTCGTTTTCTGCATAGACGAATTGTGGAGACTCTTGCGCTACGAAGGCGGCAAGACATTGGTGGAAGATGCTTCGCGCACCAGCCGCCACTTAGGTCTCTTCTTCATCGGCATATCGCAGGAGCTCAGCGATCTGCTGCGCGACGAGCGCGCTCGCAACCTGGCTACGAACAGCTCGATCAAGATCATCCTCGGCAACGACCCCAGCAACTTCGACTTGATTCGTGAAGCTTGCGGTCTGACATCGCAGGAAATGGCTTCAATCGCGCACCTGACCAGACGCAACCGCGAGTATTCAGATGCGTTCTTGATCTATCACAAAATCTCACGCGGTGTGGTGAGACTGGTGGTGCCGCGCTTCATGTACTGGGTCGCGACGACCGAACCGAACACCGACCAGCCGATGCGCTCGCGCATGATTGACTTGTGCAAAGGCGATACGCGCTGGGCCTGCCACCTGCTCGGGCAAGGTGTGACACCAGAGACTTTCTCTACTGATTATTTGGCCAGCTAAGCTGGCAGGTGAATGGCGATGTTTGACTATCAAGCCGGTGAAAAATTCAAATTGACGCTGCTCATGGTCGGCTTTGCCGGCGTGATGGCGGGAATGTTTTTCACGATGTTGTTGATGCCCACTCCCGAGCCGGAGCAACGCAAGCACGCACCACCTAAATGGTCGAGCGACCCGGACATCACGGGCAGACCGCGCTTGCCGGCACCAATCGGTGCCGCTCAAGAAGCTGCCAGACAAGGTAACGGCGCTGCCAACGCAGCCGAGCAGCAACAACAGCAAGCTTATGCTCCTGTCGACCAAGCGGCTGGACTGAGCTTGGTCGAGAGCTGGATCAATCTGGCGTGGGACATGAGCGCCAATTCCGCTCGCCAGAGCCAGGAGAAAGCGATCGCTTATATGACTCCGGACTGCGCCACCGCCTACAGACAAAATGTCTGGACCGCGGAAATGGCCAAACAGATCGAAGACGCAGGACTGCAGAGCAGCTTCAAGGCAAGCAATGTCAGATCCGGCGGACCACAGCAAGACGGCTCGCTCGTCGTATTTGTGGAAGGGCAACAAGTGCTGACGGTGCCTGGAAAAGGCAATCGCATTCGCCCAGTCAAGCTGGAATACTTGTTGAAACAAACACCGGAAGGCATCCGTATCGCCGGTATCAGTGAGGGAGGCGGACAAGGAGCAGACCGCTGATCGCCGGATAATCAAAGTTTCGCGCTAGGCCAAGGAGAGCCACCATGGGTTGGAAAACACAAATTGATGAAAGAGGCATCGTCACCCGGTACAGAGATACCGACACCGGTGAGTGCATCAGCCCGCAAGAATTTGAGCGCCGCCAGCAAATGGGTCAGCTGCAATATCAGCCTGCACAGCCGGCGATGACGGCATTACCTCCGGCAATGGGCGGTGTCTATACCACTCCCGCTGGTGGCGGCATGGCGCCTGGTGGTTATGGCGCCCAGATGGGTGGAACGCCGATCAGCAGCTCTATGGGTGGTGTCAGCCCCGGTGGCGCCATGATGAACGCTCAGCTCGGCGCAGCCCAACAAATGATGGGCGGACAACTGAATGCCGCGCAAACTGCGATGGGACAACTGAGCCAGATCAACCAGCAAGCCTCAGCTGGGCTTGCCGTCTCGCCTACGGGCATGCCGATGGCGGCACAAGCTCCGGCAGCACCTGCCGGTGGAGTTCCTTTGATCCAGCCGGGCGCTAAACTGCTCACGGCCAACGCCCAACCGAACATGCTCAATCAGCAAGCGGACAACCCGTCGCCTCCGCCTATCGGCCTGACCGGTTCGCCATTGAACAATCCTTCGACCGGTTTCAACCCTACCGCCGGCATGGCGGTGCAAGGCAAGAGCCTGCGCATGGAAGGACTTCCGGGACACGCCGGCAACGGTCCCAACCCTAACTACAAAAACCACGGCTTCCTCGATGCCACCTCGATCGCCATCTTGTTGCCGACCTTGGTTTTGCTGGCGTTGATCATTGCCGCAGCGCACAAGAAAAGACTGTTCCCCTGGCAGACGATCAGAACCTTCAATCCACCTTCGGGCTTGCTCAATCCTCGCGATTACGAGCGTTCGTATCTGTGCCCGCCCAACTTGCGGCGCCACGGTCGTCTGGGCAAGCGCAATCCTAGCGCCACCTGGACCGAGGCGGACGGCGTCGTATTGCCGTTTGGCTTCCTGGCTCGCACGCACCTGCCGATCACCATTCCGATGGGACGCCTGCCTAACAAAAACCTGTTCATCGTAGCCCCATCTGGTTCAGGTAAAACCACCTTGATGAGGGCGATCATCAAAGCTTTGTTGGCGAAACCATGCGTGATCATCGCTCTGGAAGCCAAAGCCAACGACCCCAATTTGGACGAGCGGCGCGAAGGTTTCAAATACACAGTGTTGCCTGAAGCACAGCATGCCGGATTCGACACGCTCTATTTCAACCCGTTGGATGCCAACTCGATCCACTGGAATCCGATGGATCTCGATCCGATCACATTTGGCTCATCGATAGTGCAGGACATCAACTCGTTAGAAGCAGAAGAGCAACACTGGGCAGAACGCGACCTCGGTTACATCGCCGGTCTGGCGCAATTGCTCAAGTGGGGCGCTGTGCAGGTAGTGGGTGAAGATGAAACCGGAGCGGTAGCAGAAGTACAGACGTTGCCATGCAACCCGCGTGGTTTGATGAAGCTGGTCAACAACCGTCGCAACATCGTCGAATCGTTGCGCCGCATGAAAAACAACCCGGAAGTAGATGCGACGGAATTGACTGAAATGACGCAGACGTTGTCGTCGATCATCCGCACCGACTCCGATTGGGACAAGAATATTCAGGGCGTGCGCGGTCGCTTGCGCATGTTCAAAAACAGCAACATCATGCGCGTCACCGAGCAGTCCAACATCGACCTGAAGGCATCGATGCACCAGCCGACAGTGCTGATCTTCGGTGCTCCTGCATCGTTGGGACCTGATGCTGAGTCATTGGCCGCTTGCTTCGTCTATCAACTGCAACAAGCCTTGCACACCAGATACGGCACCAAGTCCGTACTGCCGTTGTTCGCGTTCTTTGATGAATATCAAACTTTGAACATCGACCTGGCAGGCAGACTGTCCGCTATCGTCCGTGGTGCCAACGGCGGACTGACGGTTATCTTGCAGAACATCAGCCAAATCTCCACCGGCGGCGGTGGCGACACCTCGCCTGAATTGAAGACGATTTTCTCCAACTCAGCCATCCGCGTCTGCCTGCACAACGCTGATGAAACGACGGCGGCGTTCTTCTCGGAAGAAATCGGCAAACACGCAGTGGTAGTGCCCGGTATCGCCGACCACTATCAAGCCAACGGGTTCGGGATCTTTCCCACCAGTTGGAACAGGATCCACTCACAACAGGTGGTGGCACGCGTCGACTCCGATTCGATCAAGCGCATGGAAAAACACCACGGGCTCGTCTACCTGGCTCCAGCCGGCGACCCAGAATTCGGCGAAGTCAAACCGTTTATGGTTGACCTCAGAGGTATTGAAGAGATCGCCAGACTGCACTTGTTGCACAACGTTCAAGGTCGCAGACCGACGCCGGACGGCGAAGGTCCGCAAGGACCAGGACCAGACGGCACCATGCCGCTCGATGGCGGGCAGCCGCCTTACGACGGCGGACAAATGCCCTTCGGTGGCGGTGGTGTGCCGGGAGAAGGCGAGCCTGCATTCCCGCTGTTTCCTGGTCAAGCACCGCAACAGGCGATATCGTATCCGGTGCCAAGCACAATCAATCCGGCGGCTTCGATCGGCGGCAACGGCAACAACGGCGGCAACGCTGCCGCTCCAGCTGCCCGCACCTGCTCGACTTGCGGCAAGAACGCTGGCAAAGGCAAGTTCTGCATCGAGTGCGGAGCGTTTGTCGGACCGGCAGTTGCTGCCACCGCACCCGGTGCAGTAGAGCAGGTCGTTTCCGGCACCTTGATGGACAACGGCGGCGTGATCTCGACGGCGGCGCCCGACCAGGCTGCACCACCGCCATTCCCCACCTTTGTCACAGCGGCGACGGCTGAGCCGCAACCAGCGCTGCGCAAGGCCTCGTTGTTCGAGAGCCCTCAGCAGATCGCCGAGACCGGCAGCGCCTACGCAGCGCCGACGACTGCTCAACCGAGCATCCTGCAAGGGGCCAAACGCCAGCCCGTCACCAGCTTCAATCTGGATCCAGCGCGCATCGGCCTGCCCGGCGCGCAGCCATCACAAGGCAAAGGTGGCGTCGAATTCTAAGTCGATTTGACCCTCAGATTTCTGAGCCGGTCCGCTGATTCGCATATTCGACGATCGGATCAAAACTAATGATTCAGCTTTTCTTCGAGAAAATCTGAGTACCTGATAACCGACTGGTTGCTCCGCTGATTCGCATATTCGATGATCGGATAAGAACTAATGATTCAGATTTTCTTTGAGAAAATCTGAGTCCCTGATAACCAACTGGTTGCAGATTGAAATTTCCTCACGCGTTTGCCACTAACGCGACAAATTAGCGGCGAGTTGTTCTAGAATCATATTTACGGGGTAGTAATTCGGCGCTCTAATTGCTGGCAACCCCGAATTGGAAACCCTCGGTGTCATCAAGGTTTGAATCATGACAGATAAACTGGCCAAGCTCAAATCGAAGAGAAAGAGTTTGGTGCTAATGCAGCGAGACATCTGGGCCCTTGTGCAGTTGTATTTGCACCGCACGATCTCGTCGAGCCAGCTTGCCAGGCTGTGCTTCCCCGATATCAGCTACGAGACGGCGCGCAAGCGCTTGCGCCGGTTGCAACAAGCGGGATTCACCGGCTCGTCGTCAAGCGGGCGTATGGAAGGACGCGGCCGGCCGGAGTTGATTTATTTCCTTACTACCGCCGGAGCCAAGGCGCTCGAGCAAAATCGCGGCATCTCGTGGGAAACCATCCCTACCGGACCGCCGCACACTTATCACAAGGAGCATTTTCTGCGCCTGGTGGACGTGCGGCTGGCCATGGAAGATGCTGAGGTAAAAGAGCAAATACTGGAGCTCGAATTCACAACCGGACGCGAATTTTGGAAGGAGCTGGCCGGCGACCTGACCAATTTGGAAGAACAAGCTGATGCCACCATTGGGTTTCGCTATCCGGCGATGGAGCCAATTAAAGTATTGCTCGAAATCGACACTGGCAACTTCCGCCAGACCCGGCACTGGGAGCCGAAGATCAAAGCGTTCCTCAAGACTGGATTTCCGATCTGGGTAGTCACCGGCAGCGCACCGCGCATCGTCACTTTGCGCAAATGGACTCAACCCTTGCTGGAAGAAGCAGGTGTCGGACCTGGCAAATGTGTTTTCACCGTCTACGCCGAGTTAGTGGAGCGGGGCATTTTCGGGGCGACATGGCAGCGCACCGATGGTAGTATTACTGACCTGCGGCCGAAACTGGCGGACCGCGCTCAATAGTCGGGCTCCAACTTATTTGGTGTGGCACTTGTTCTGGGGCGTGACGAGCAGATATACGAATTCTTTTGCACGTCATTCGCTAGGTGTGCGAATTTTCCTGAATCAAGTTTTGCAGCGCATAATAGGATATTTTCGGATCGAGGTTTGTGTCAAGAACGCCGCCGGTGTTTTGATTCCAGGCATTTCTGTCTGTGTAATCCCAAAGAGAAACGCCGACAGTTGTGCTGCTGTGCATGGCCAGTTTGTACATGACTAACAATTGTTCCGCCTGCATCTCTTGTGCTTGCTTTTGTGCATCGGTAAGCGGACTCAGGTTATGGAGCTTCCTGTAATAATCTTCTTTGGCGACGGCCAAACTGACTTCAGGGGGCAGTGTCGATTGATCGATGCGACCTGCTGGATTCGTGTCAACAGTGATCTCGCTGATGTAATCTGGGATGCCGGTTTGCGCACGATCGTGAAGTTCCTTGGCGATGCGAAGAACTGGATAGTTGCCGTTAAATTGATGCATTTGAATGCCCAGTGCATCCGGCCGATTGGCATCCTGGCTGACTACGGCATCGCTAGATAATGTTTGTTGATCGACATCGTATTCGTTCTCGAGAAGCTTCGCTGTCGAGCCATACTTTTTCAAGTCTTCGCGTGCCCATCGATCGACCTGGTTAATGACTGCAGCCGGCCCTTCCTTGCTCACCCAATCCGTCAGCCCATTATGCATCTGCTCAAGCTGTGCGTGCCCGTTTGCGTCAAACTTCTTGCGCGTGGCCAGGTCGGTCGAGTTCATTTCATTGACGACAATGAAATCGGCTCTATTGCCGAAGTGCTGGATAATGTCGTCAATGTGCTGACGTGTGACACTCTTTGTTTGTTGTTCGTTGAACTCGTTTGATTGAGCGGCGGCGCCCCCACTGCCCTGCGGCGTCTGACCGCCTTTGTCCGCCCAACCGGGATAACAATACGACCAGACCATGGGATCCAGTTCTACTTTCATTCCATAGCTCTTGGCCAAATCGATCATGTGATCGACTGCGGCGTAATCTGTTTTGCCAGGCTGCGTTTCCGTCTGATTCCAGTAGATCGGGATGTGAATGCAGTCGATGCCCATTTCCTTCATTTTCTGCAAATACGTTTTCTGTTGTTCCGGCGTCAGCGCATGCTCCTGTTGATATTGCTCGAACATCTTTTGCTGTTTGTCTGGTTGTCCAGGATATGCCTTCTGCGCCTTCTCTCTGATTTCATCGGGCAGGAACACATTTTGCACAGTCAATTGATTGCCGTCAGCTGCGAAGACAAAGGGAACATTGTTTTGTCTGCGCACGCTGCCAGATCCTTCGCTTGCCGCTTGGGCGACATCAGCTGGATTGAGTCCCGGAGCGGAAGTTACTTCTTGCAGACTGAGATCTTTGATGTCGATCTTTCCCGCTGGCTGTTCGCTGCCGAAGTTGAATTTCAGATTCAACTTGTTACCGGCTTTGCTGTCGGGGACCACTCCATAGAAATCGTAGGTGGTGTATCCATCGGGATCCGCATGACCTTTCCCCAGATCCACTCTTTCGCTCATCGACTGATCGTAAGGTGGCTTGGAATCCATCAACTGAACCGTCATTTTGTGGTCCTTGACCTCATCGGATTTAGCCCTGAATTGGACATGCACGATGTGACCCAGCTCCGGACCGTTGGGATGGTCTTGTTTCCACTGCCGCTGTTCTGGAGTAATCGGATTGAATTGGTAGTCGATCGGTTGACTGATTGCGACGTGCTCACCGTCCTGAATCTGTCGGTTGAGCTTAACCTGCAGCTCGCCTGATGGCATATTTGGTGTCAGTTCTACGGCTGTCGGTCCGCAACCAGTTCGATCATCGGTCTCGGGTTTAAAGCCGGAGTTGGCCAGATTGCTTGTGTGCCCCAAATGTAGCAACTCGCCTGCGTTCTTCACCTGATCGAAAGTGCCTTGAACCTTGTTCTCCAATTGGGCGAATGAGAAACTGCCCTGGCCAAAGAAAGCATTCTCCCTGGCGCTTACGTTGGCACTGCCCGCACTGTCAGCAGTTTTATCGGAGGGATTGGCCAGCAAAGAATCCACATGGTCAGCTGTGATTGCTGACGCAGCATGATCGGTTGTTTCGTAATTCAAGCAGCTTTTTTCTGCCATAGGAGGCATCAACCTGATCGAGAATATAGTAAGTTGCTAGAGATAAGATGAAAGTTCTGCGCGTCTGCATTATAAGCCCGATTTGTGAAATTGTCGGGGCCCCGACAAGACAAGATTTCCGATCTGAATGATAACCAGCGGGGCACCGCGCATCGGCATCTTGCGCAAGCGGATGCAGTCTTTGCTGGAAGAGGCCCGGCTGACCACGCTCATAAGCGCAGTCAGCTGGCTAAGCGCTCTATGTTCCGATGGTTACCTGGTTTGTTTCAACAGCGCCTGCGCCGTGCACGGCTTTGGCGGCAGCCACCATTTTGTTGAGAAGGTCTTGATCGGGACATTTTCCCTTGAGGACAACTGTGGTACCAGTTTGGGCAATCCATACTGTTTGATGATCCTGAAAACCGGCCTGATCAAATGCTTTGGCAACGCGTTTGGCCAAACCGCTTTGATCGTATTCACCATTTAAACCGACGCGTTCCGGTGGAATCGTCGCTTGCGCCGTCCCCGGAGCTTGCGCCGGTGCCGGTGCGGGCGCTTGTGCGTCGTGGTGCCCAAATATTCTGTCGAGCCAGCCCATTTTGCTACCTCCAATTCTGTAACTAATGTCGATGGATGATATCACGCTTATGTGGAACTCATCTCATCTATATGATTTGTTCTCAGTTTCTCGCTGTTATCGTCAATACATGCGGTGGTGTGCAATCCGCTGGATAGCGCAAGCTGAAGTTGACCTCTAGCAATTCCTTGGGCGCAAGCGGGAACTCAACCAATGAATCCTGCATCTGTCCTTGTTTTTGAACGAGGTGGATCAATTTGTTCTGTTTTTTTTCTTGTTTATCTTTCCACGCAAATTTAACGCTGCCGCGAAACACGATTGCGTCCGGAGGTTGTTTGAAAAATCTGAGCACCGCTGTCTCGTAAGAGTTTTTCAGGGGACTTTGAAAACCGAGTGAAACAGACAGCGTCGTATCACCGTTATTTTGAAGGGGTAACGTCAGATCGTACAGAACGCCATAGTTGCCGTGAGCTTGATACGCGGTATCTGGATATCGCACCGCCATTGGTGCCGATTGCACTTGATTCGTTCCCAGCGTGCCACCAACTACGGTGCAAAGCGGATACGAAACAGTCTGTCCTGCTACGACTGAGAAAGCATTCTGCTGATCGTTATTTGTGATTAGTCCGCGCCAAGTCGAGCCGCAAGCTATGCCGGCTGCGCGCCCGTAAATCAATTCTCCAGACGCTCCCGGCGAAGTTGGCACTCTGTCTCTGGGTTGAACCAAAGCTCCGGTGTTGAGGATTTCTAGCCAGTTTTCGATGGCCGGTTTGCGCTGTTGACCGAAGCCGCGATTTTGGGCGAACGCAGAGAGAGCAGCCAGGTAAACGGGACCATCCGAGCTAAAGCAAATCAAACCTGTGCGTCCGTTCAACGGATGGAAAACTGAACCAACTGGTATTGGCAAACTGCAGACAACTTTAGTTTCATAAGCGGCCAGCGTGATGCTGTTGTCCCATCCCTCCTGGCTGCAGTCGCGCAGTGAATCTAGCATGACCCTGTCGCCAGGACCTGCAAACAGCTCGCCGTCGGCGTTGTCCATCACCGGTTCGAGCACCACAAATGGTGCGTCTGGTTTGGTCAAATAGCTGACAGCATTCAACAGACGCACGTGCACTTCTTCAGTTGAGGAGTTACCAATCAAAAGCCCCAAATAAAGGGTTCTCTTACTAGGCTTTTTGCGAGCATCGGTTATGTGGTGGAAAAAAACGTCAAAGCGTCCGGTCACAGGATGATCGAGATGTGCTTCCGGGCAGGCTTTTTCAGCGGCGGGAAAAGTAGAGAGCAAGACTCCAGATTGCAAAACAATTTCCGGGCTATTGCTATTGAACAATGGAGTGTCGTCCAATCCTCCCGGCAGCGGCAGCACCAGTTGTGGAACAGTTATTCGGTTCGAGGAAGTTTTTTCGGTCATTGAAATGATATTCGTAGTTGAGATTTTCTTTGGTCATTGAAATGATGTTCGTAGTTGAGATTTTCTTCGGTCATTGAAATGATGTTCGTAATTGAAATTTTCGCCGGCCATTTCAGTGATGTTCGGTGGTTGAGATGTTCACCGGCAATCCCCATGAGTTCCCGGAAATTATTTGCCAGCCTCTCTGAAAGCCACGGCAACTCTAAGCTCGATCGCTAGAGCAACGTCGATGGGTCGAAGTTTAGCGCTGTAGCTTGCGCTTTTGCTTCCTTTGCTTTCGCGCGTTGACCAAGCTTTTCGAAGACCATCGATTGTACGTAAAGAGCGGCTCCGGATTTAGGATTTAATTTGAGCGCGCTGCCGCAATCGGCCAGTGCGTTTTTGAATTCTCCGGTGCGAAGGTAGGCTAATGCACGGTTGACGTAGACGCTCGGTTCTTGAGCTCCGTACAGGAGCGCGCGCGAGCAGTCACCAATCGCTTCTCTGCTCTGCCCCAGTTTGAGGAAACCGGCAGCGCGTCCTTGATATGCCTGAGCGTATTCGGGACTGAGTTGGATCGCTTTGCCGCAGTTGAGGATTCCGTCTTTGTAGACCTGCATTGAGATCTGCGCCGTTCCCAGAGTGCCGTAGGCGACAGGGTTTTGCGCATTGAGGCCCAGGGCGGCGTTGCTGTCAGAAATGGCATCTTGCGGCTGTTGCAGCATTAAGTGAGCTTGCGCCCGATTGCAGTAAGCTTCGGCATCCTTGCTATCTAATTCGATCGCTTTGGTGGCATCTTTGATGGCGTCCTCTGGTTTTTGCGACCAATTGTCGACGTTGGCTCTGAGGGTGTATGCAGCGCTCAACTTAGGATTGATGCCGATCGCTTTATCGATATCAGCGAACGCTTTTGCATAATCGTGAGTCCATAGATATGCTGAGGCTCGCTCTTTGTATAAATTGGCGTTGTTGCTATCGAGTTCGATCATTTTGTTCAGGTCGGCGATTTGTTTATCGCGCTGACCGAGATAACTGTAGGCAAGAGCGCGCTCACTATAAGCTCGCGAATCTTCCGGGTTTTGACTGATCGCCAGGTCGAGGCATTCGATTGCAGCCTTATAGCTTTGACTTTGCATAAGCTTATAAGCCTGGTCGTCAAGTTCAGTTCTGATCGGACGTTTCGTGCAACCAGAAAAAAGTACAACGCAGCACACAGCGATGACGGGATAACGAATTTGACGCTCGAACATTTAACAACCTCAACTGCCGAAAGGTATTTTACCGCCCTACGCCAGCGCTTTCTGGTCGGTGAATGTATTAGATGGTGGCCACTCCAATAGAGACTCGGAACTCAGGCTGCTTCGCAACAAGAGAGATTTCTCGTATGTTGGAGTTGACGATCCGTATGGATGGATCAAAATACTCTCGGATGCGAGGGTTGGGAGAAGAGGAACCTGAAGAGATTTCTTGAGAAATCGCAGCGGAGATTTGGT
>Ga0182024_10011376_pt1 | contig 17889 bp, 15 predicted proteins | sample P32metaG_FD_120480 | JGI IMG/M metagenome (GOLD analysis project Ga0182024, IMG submission 120480) | Permafrost microbial communities from Stordalen Mire, Sweden - P3-2 metaG (Illumina Assembly) | ecosystem: Environmental > Terrestrial > Soil > Wetlands > Permafrost | place: Sweden: Stordalen... | reverse complement strand
GCGATGAACAAGCTCGGCACCGGTCCGAACTCGGTGACGACCGCGCAGATCAATGCGCTCGGAGTCGGTCCGGCGTCGCCGGCGTCGCCGGCGGTCCGGATCGGGACACCGCACGCTCCCGGCGACGTCACCGCGGCCGCGACCAACCCTCGCGGATCGCTGGTCGTGCGATTCTCCGCGGCTTCGGGGAGCGGTTCGCCGATCTCGGGATACACCGCGGTGTGCGTCTCGCGCAACGGAGGTGCCACCCGGTCCGCGACCGTCACGAACGCCCAAACGATCCTCGTCGGCGGCGTGACAATGAACAAGACCTACACGTGCTCGGTTGCCGCGACCAACCGGCGCGGATCGGGTCCGGCTGGGATCTCGAACCGGGTCCTCGCATAGAACTTCGCTGCGCGCGTGTCCGAAAAAGAGGTCGACGCCTACCTGGATTCGTTGGACGAGCCGAAGCGGACGACACTGTCGCAGCTGCGGCACGCGATTCTGCAGGTCCTCCCGGACGCCGAGCAAGGCATCTCGTACGGCGTTCCCGCCTTCAAGGTCAAAGGCAAGACGGTCGCCGGCTTCGCCGCGTTCAAGAACCATCTCAGCTACCTGCCGCACAGCGGATCGGTCTTCCCCGAGCTGCCGCAAGAATTGGCCGGCTACTCCATGTCGACGGGCGCCCTGCGCTTCGAGATTGGTCGTCCGCTTCCGCAGGAGCTCGTCGAAAAGTTGATAGCCGTCCGGCTTCGCCAAGCGTTTTCGGGATAGCCCGCCCAGCGGCGACGCGGACACCGCGCCGCGAGTTTGGGGCTGGTTCAGGGACTTCCTTGGGCGCAGCGTCGGACGCACGTTCCCGAAACATCGTGACGGTTCGTAGATTGAGGACCGATGGGTCGACCAGCATCGCTGGTCAATAGATCGGAGCGGTCGGACCGGTTGAATGCGATTCGATCTAGGGCCTTTCGTACGCGCATGTGAGCGGCGGTGGTGGCATTCGAGCTTTCGGTGAGCCCGAGGCGGAACCTATGGGAGTGTCGGCTTTGGAGAACGTTCTGGTCGTGATGGCGGATCAGCATCGCGGCGACATGTTGGGTTGTGCCGGCGATACGGCGGTGCAGACGCCTTTCCTTGATGGGCTTGCGGCCGAGGGCGCGCGGTTCTCGCGGGTGAGCTGTCAGGGGCCGTTGTGTATGCCGGCGCGGGCGTCGTTCATGACGGAACGCTATGTGCGGGATCACGGTGTGTATACGAACTGGGCGGATATCGCGTCCGGCTCACCGACGTACGTGTGGGCGTTGCGCGCGGCCGGATACCACACGACGTTGGTCGGAAAGGCGCACCTCTACCGCGACGAAACACGCACGGCCAAGCACGTCGACGACCTTGCGGGCCGTCTGGCTGCGTTGGGGTTCGGGGAGGTGCACGAGACGGGCGACAAGTTCTCGGGTCAGATCCCAAACCGCTACACCGATTTTCTGTACGAGCGGGGTCTCCTCGACACGTATCGGCGCCACATCGCGGATCGGAGCTATCAGGGCGACGGTGAGAGCGGACGGAACGCGACCAAACGCGTACCGATGTGGGACTCGACCCCGATGCCGGTGCCGCTCGATGCCTACATCGACACGTGGCACGGCGCCGAGGCGGTGCGCTGGATCGAACGGTACGACCGGCCGGAGCCGTTCTTCTTGTTCGTCGGGTTTCCGGGGCCGCACGACCCGTGGGACGCCCCCCAAGCCGCTGTCGACCGCTACCACGACATCGCAGTGTCGATGCCATGTTCGACACGGCGACCGACCCTGAACGGGACTGGCCGCTACGAGCGACTCCTGCGGGCGTTTTTGGGATTGTCGGATACCGACACGATGACCGACGACGCGATACTGGGAATGCGACGGGCCTACAGCGCCAACATCACCATCATCGACGCCGCGGTCGGTCGCATCGTCGCCGCCCTCGACGCCAGAGGCTTTCTTGAGAACACCTGGGTGATCTACACGAGCGACCACGGCGAGATGGGCGGCAACCACGGCCTCATGTCGAAATGTGTGCTGTACGAACCGGCTGTACGTGTCCCACTGATTGTGCGTCCACCCGCCGGGTCCGACCGGCGCGTCGTGGATGCTCTCGTGGAGCACGTCGACGTCCCGGCGACGATACGCGCGATCGCGCAGGCGCCCGCGCTCGGAGGAAGCGAAGGTCGTTCGCTGCTCGGCTATCTCGACGGCAACGACCCGACGCCGCGGACGGTGTCGATCAGCGAGAACTGGGGCTTCGCGTCATTTGAGACCGACCGTTACCGGCTCGTCATCGACGAAGACGCAGGCACGCCCTGCCAACTTTTCGATCTTGACGAAGACCCGAACGAGGACAACGACCGCCTCGCCGACCCCGAATGCGTGTCCGTCGTCGATGAGCTCATGGAGACGTACGTGCGACCGTTCCTCGCCGTCACGCCAGCACGCCCACACCCAAACCCGTTTGCCAACTGACAACGCCCCTTGGCGCTCACGGCCCGGCCGAGGCAGTACGCACACGCTTCGGTCCCGTGACGCGAATGGTGCGTCGGGGCGTCCCCATCGCCCACGCTTTCATGAGGACCAGACATGTCGCCGGGCGACGGCCCGGGTGGTGCAACTGTCACCGATCGGACGCTCGGTGCCGTCCTCGCCGCGATGCGTCGCTGCTCGGCCGCCGTCGTCTTGTGCGGAGGGTGATCACGCGGGCGGGCGGACCGGTTGCAGCCCGTAGCATTCGATCGCGTTCGTGCCGAGGATACGCGCTTGGTCAGATCGCGCCAGCGGTGCGATCCGTTCGCGTAGCTCATCGACGATTCCTCGATGGTATTCGGGATGCGGGTAGTCGGACGCCCACAAGACTCGATCGGTGCCGAGCCTGTCGGCCGCAGCGGCGAGGTTCCATTCTTCGGGTTCGAAGCTGACGTAGCACTGGCGAGCGAAGTACTCGCTCGGGAGCAGCGAGAGCCAGCGACGCTCGAGCGGGAAGGCTCGTACCTGTTCGTCCATGCGTTCGAGCATCGACGGCATCCACCCCCCACTCGATTCGAGGAACACCATCTTGAGTCGCGGGAACCGTTCGCAGACTCCGCCCATGAGCAAGCGACCCATCGTGATGATCATGTCGACGGGATTTCCGACCGCTTGACCAAGCGCAGAACCGCCGTGGATCTCGTCCATCGCCATGTTCGTGACCGTCGCGTTTTCGCTGACGGCAACCAGTCCGAACTTCCGACATGCGCCCGGCGTGTCGACATGAACGCCAGGATGGAACGCCACAGGGACGCCGAGTTCCTGGCACGTGGACCAGAAGTCGTCGTAGACGTGATGGTTCAACGGAAGTTCGTCGACGTACGCCGACGGGCGCACGAACACGGCCCGTAATCCGCGCTCGATCGCATGCTCAACTTCGGCGCACGCACGCGAGACATCTTGCAGCGGTGCGCCCGCCACGCCGAACAGCCGCGTGGGCTCGTACGCGCAGAACTCGGCCAGCCAATCGTTGTAGGCGCGCAGGCAGTCCGCGACGAATGCAACGTCGTGCAGGGCTGCGATTTCATCGCACGGCCCGAAGAACATCGCAAGACTGGGATACAGCACCACGGCGTCAATGCTGTCGGCGTCCATGTCATCGAGTCGGGCCTGAGGTTCATGTCCGCCCGGACGGCGCAATCCTTCCAGCAGGTCGTAAAACTCGCGTGGGGTCATACCGACCGTCGCCGCCATCTGGTCATGCAGCTCGCGCCCCCCGCCCCGCACGCGGCCACCGACGTGGACGACCTCGTAGATCTCGTCGATCACTTCCTTGTGAGGCACCCAGTCGCCCCACCGGTCATGGTCGATCCTTGCCGGCGTCCAGATCTCGTTCGGTTCCTCCATGATGTGGCCGTCGCCATCCACGATCGAAAAGTTCGTCACCGTACGATCATCCCCCCGCGGTGACCGCCTGAACAGAGCCACCCCGAGCGCAGGCCCGGACCGCCCGTTTCAGGCACCCCGCCCCGCTGATGGTCCCGCCGACGATGCCAGCCGAAGCGCATCGACGACCGCCCGGGTGCCGAGAGACCGGCCGCGCCGTTCCGCACGAACGTTCTCGGACGTCGCGCAAAGTGGGGGCTGTCGTGGCGAACGGCGCGGGACGCTGAATCGGGATGCCGACTCCCCGGGCAGCGTTTGGGGTGTGCTCGCGTGCTCGACCGGTCGCCGGAGCGGACACGTCGCCACGCCGGCGGCCCGGCGGTTCGTCCGGTGCGCAGGACGCCGCGGCCGCGCTTTGAGATCTGTCGACGTCCGGTGCTGCGTGAACGGACGATGACCCCAACGTCGCGTCGGCTGCATCGGCAACGGTCGCGTGACCGAGGTTGTGGCGGGACGGTCCGTCGGTGTCCTCGCCGCGGGCGGCGCGAGGAGCGACTTTACGGATCGCAGACGTTGACGTGCACTCAGTTGCGCCGTGTGGGGCGACCGACGCGATGGTCGCGGCGTCGGACCGTGTCGGGCGCCGCGACCATCACGCGTGCTGCGGGGCGGTCAGCTTTTCGGAGTGGCGAGCAGCGTCGTGATCTTCGCCGATTCGTCGGGCGTTGCGTCGGCGAGTCCGTAGTCGATGCTGATGTGGTCGGCGCCGACGGTCACCGCCATCGGGTAGCCGGTGGAAGGCTGACCGACGGTGGCGAGGTCGGTCGTGGTCCAGTCGATCCCGTCGGTGCTGAACAGGAGGTAGTCGTGACCTGGTGTCCGATCGTTGGGGCTCTGGATGGGGGTGACGAGTACCGCGAACCCGAGCGGCCCGACGTCGGAGACTGACGCCGACGCGGTTGGGGTGCCGGCCGGGAGGAGTGTGTTGACGTTGGTGGTGTTCCAGGTTGCGCCGCCGTCGCTGGACGTTTGTAGGGCACCGGGGGCGTCGGTTCCCACGATGAGGTCACCGGCCATTGCTTGCACGTTGAGACCGGGCGGCGTATCGACCGTGGTCCAGGTGCGCGCGTCGGTTGAGTGCAGCAGTGTCGTTCCGATGCTGGGCGGCTGCGTACCGAGCGACGGGTTGGCGTTGTTGGCGAGGAGGAGGAAGCCGTCGCTGTCGGCGACGAGGTCTTGTACCGTCCCGGTGTTCGGCGGGGGCGTGGAGGTCCAATGCGTACCGTCGGTGCTGACGAGCATCTGCTGGCGGGTCAGTTCGGCCGGACCGGTCAGGCCCAGATCGGACCAGCTGATCGTGCCGACCACGGGCGGGTCGGTGCAGTTCGTTGCGAGATAGGCACGTTTCACACTGGACACGGGCACGGGCACGGTCGGTCGTTGCGTGACCAGCTTGTACGCGTTGTTCAGCGCCGACCGGACGACGCCGGGGGCGACCCCGGCGGGCGTGCAGCCGCTCAGGTCGACGATGTTATAGCCGTCGTTCGTCATCGTCGTGGTGACCTTGGGGTGACCGTCGGAACGGGCCGCGACGAGCGCGTCGAGGTCGGGCGAGAACTGCTCGGTCAGCAGCGCGACAGTTCCCGTCGCGCCGCTGGCAATCTGCACGGTTGAGGAGGGACTCATCGATACCGTCGCGGTCGGGGCGCTGAGATCGAACGGCAGGTCGGTATCGGACCACGCCGTCCCGCCGTCGTCGGACGTACCGACGAAATAGCGGACGTCGCCGGCCGCGGCACCCGGTGCGGTACCGATCGCGTAGAGCACGCCGTCGTTTCCGGTGAGATCGGAGATCCAAGGCTGGTCTTGGGTGGCGGTGGTCCAGTGTTCACCGTCGCTCGTGCTGTAGATCGCCTGGCCCGGCTGCGCGCTGGCAGTCGCGACGCCGGGCGCGGTCGACAGTTCGTAGGTGACACCGGCTGCGGTGGTGAAGTGCGTCGTCGAGTTCGCGACGGTGCCGTCAACGACTCGGAACTCGAGCGTCGGCGTGACCGCCGCGCCGGACTGGGCGCCCACGACGACGCTGTGCGGCGCCCCACTCCCGCGTTCGATCAGCGATACACCGACGCCAGCGACGCACGTCGCCGCGCCGACAGCAACGACGGCGCGTCCGCGGTGACGTCGTCGCCGGCCGCGGCGGCGCACAGTCTCCGCGCCGAGACCGACAGGATGGATGTGCTGTGCCTCGCGGCGCAACGCGTCGCGGAGCTGGTCGAGCTGCGTGTCATTCACTGGGTCTCTCCGAGGTGTTGTTCGAGTTGGGCGAGCGCCCGGTGCAGACGGCTTTTCACCGTGCCCGGCTTGATGCGTAGCGCGGTGGCGGTCTCGTCGACCGACCAGTCGAGCAGCAGCCGACAGACCACAACGGATCGCAGGCCGACCTCGAGCTCTCGCAGTGCGGCGTAGTGCGCGGGATCGGTTGCGGGTGCGTCGATGACCCGTCGTTCGTGGAACGGAGCCGTGCGGGTGAGACGACGTCGAGCCGAGCGGGCCCAGTTGAGGCCGACTCGGTAGACCCAGCCGCCGGGATTGTCGTACGAGCCGATCTTGTCCCACCGGGCGTAGGCGCGCACCATCGCTTCGTCGGTGGCTTCTTGCGCAAGGTCCAGGTCGCCGAGCGTGACGGTGAGTGCGCGGGCGATGTCCGCGTATCCGTCGCGGTAGAACGCTTCGAAGTCGCGCGGAGCGTCGACGTGGACGACGGTGACGTCGGTCGTTGCCGGCGTGGTCCGGGCCGGGCCGCAGGGAGTCGGGTCGCGGTCGGTCGAGGTGGCCAGCGCCAGCGACGGGTCGTGGGACTGCATCGCGTGATACACGTCTGAGCGGCCCGCGGGGTTCACGGTTTTCCGATCTCGCGCAGAGATTCGGCGGTGACCTGGTCTTGGTGCAGCATCGGGTCGTGCGGCGCGTCGGCGACCAGGCGGCCAAGCTCACGACGCGCGAGGGCGATATCGTCGCCGAGACGGGAGCGAGCAGCGCGTTCGACGAGCAGCTCACCGTAGAGGTCCCGCAGCGCGGGATCCCGCGGCGAGCGGTCGAGGCCCTGCACCACACGAGCGAGTGCCGCGTCCACGTCAGTCAGCGCTTCGCCGCGCTGCGCGACCTGCGCGGCGACGTACCAGGTGCGGATCGAGTCGGGTCGCAGGCGAGTCGCTTCGTCGGCTTCGCGCAACGCGGTGCCAACGTTCGCGGTTGTCGCGGCGCGCTTCATGGCTTGGTCGGCGAGAACGTCGCGCACGCCATAGAACAACGCGGCCGCGGTGACCATCACGATCGGTCCGACGAGCCAGCGAGCGCGAAGCGTCGTATGACGCGCAGAGCCTGGTGTCCGCACGACAAGCATGCCGACGAGTACCCAAAAGATCGGGTCAAGCTCTGCGAGCGGGAACAGGAACTGCTGTTGCACGACGTACGCGATCACCGCCGCGCCGAGCGCGACCGCGACCAGATCGTGCGTCGCGATCGCGCGCCACGCATGCCGCACCGCCAGTACGAGCAACGCGAGGTAGCAGGCGCCGGCGAGGAGCCCGCCGTCGAGCGTGACGTCGAGGATGCCGTTGTGAGCCCGGTCGGTGTAGACCGCGTCGCCATAGTCGCGGACGTACGCCGCGTCGACCTCCTGGGGGAACACGACGCGGTAGCCCTCGGGTCCCACGCCCAACAGCGGATGATCGACGATCGTCCGCGTCGCGATCCGCCACTCGCCGAAACGACTCGCGCTCGTCCCGTGATGCAGATCGAACGTCGACACGGCACGCGCACCGAGCGGCGTCGTGACGCCGACCACGACGGCGACAACCGCGAGCGCGACCGCCGCCGCAACGACCCGCCGCCGGTGACGGCCCAGCACTCCACGCTTGCGCACTGCAACCGCGACACCAGCGACGACGGCACCAACCCAAGCCCCACGCGTCTGCGACGCCGCCAGCGCAAACACCGCGCCGCCCGCACCGAACGCGCCGGCGCACCTCCAACCGCGCGTCTCATTGTCCTCAAGCGCCGTCGCGACGCCCAGCGGGCCGAAGAGCACGCACGCGGCCCCGAGGTAGGCGGGCTGGCCGAACGGGCCGCCGGCGCGCCCGTTCGCGAACTCCAGACCCAGCGGAGAGTGACCGAGCACCTCGGCCACGCTCCACAGACCGAGCACGACTGCACCCACCGACCCGGCGCGGACCACGACGCGGGCCGCGGCTCGGGACCTACAAGCATGTCCGGCAAGGAACAGCGCCGGGAACATGAGCCAGGCGAGCAGCCCGAGCCGCCGATCCGGTGTGCCGATCCACGCATCCAACGGATCAACCGCTCTGACCGTCGCGACCAGCAGCACACCGATCAACGCGACCCATACGGCGCTCATCGCGAGCGGGATCGCGACAGTGCGACGAACGAGTACGGCGAGAACGAGCCCCGCCGTCACCGTGATCACGGTCCAGCGCAGCGGCCCCGTCGGCACTAACCCGGCCGGGTCGACAGCAACGACCGTGCCGAAGAACAGCATCCCCACGACCCATGCGAGACCATCGGGGCGCGCCGAGGTCGCCACGTCGGCAGTCGGCGCCGCCACCACCAGGTCAACGTCGCTGATCAAACGCAGATCCCGTCCTTGGGCGCTACCGAGAAACGCCGCCCCAAATACACGCCACCGGCCGCCACCAGGTTCCCTCCTTGAGGTTTCGGCGTCCAGCGGAACCGACCGACTCGCCGACGAGGTCGGTTCGCGGGCGTATCCGATGAGCGGTGTCGATTTCGGTGCTCCTCGTTCGTCGTGAGGGCGTGGACCTTTCGAAATCCGTGTGATGTGACAAGGAGGCCGATGCAAGCCCGAATGAACCACCCCGCGTTCGTTGTTCCCGACGCGATGGACGCGCTGCAGGCGCTTGGAAAGGCTGTCGGCAACGGTGGTGTCCCCGAACGGACGCTGGAACTCGTCCACCTCCGGGCGAGTCAGATCAATGGTTGCAGCGTCTGCCTCGATGGCCACTCTCGTGCCGCCAAGAAAGCTGGCGAGACCGACGATCGTCTGTTCACCCTGGCCGCATGGCGGGAAGCGCCGTATTTCACGGACGCCGAACGCGCCGCGCTCGACTTGACCGAGGCCGTCACGCGGTTGAGCGACCGGGCAGATCCGGTACCAGATCAGGTCTACGACGAAGCCGCACGGCACTTCGACGAAGCGCAGCTCGCGACCGTGATCTTGGCGATCGCGAATATCAACGTCTGGAATCGTCTCAACGCGGCGACCAAACAGGTAGCCGGCGGCATGCAGTGGTGACGGCCAACTGACGGACACAGCTCCGCGGCTGGTGATGCTTCTCGCGACTACCACGACGGGACACCCAAGACGCCGTATCAGATCGACGTCGACCCACCGTAGGTGAGCTCAGTGGCGGAATAGCCGGATTCCGGTCGTGGTGAGGACGATGTCGTGTTCGGCGCAGGCCGCTTCGACTTCGTGGTTGCGGGTGGAGCCGCCAGGGTCGGCGACGTAGCGAACTCCGTGCCGTGCGGCCTGGTCGATGTTGTCGCGGAACGGGATGTACCCGTCGGATGCGAGCGCGACGTCGTCGAGTTGGTCGAGCCAGCCTCGGCGTTCGGCCGGTTGCAGCCTCGGCGCGTCGTCGCTGAGTGCGGATCGGAAACGTTCGAGCTCGCGTTGGTCCATGTCGCCCTCGATGTATCGGATCTCCCAGTTGATGCGTTCTTGGCGACGGATCGCGTCGATGAACGGCAGTGCCCGTACCTTGGCGTGCCTGCGCAGCCACCATGTGTCGACCTTGGCGCCAGCGAGCTTGGTGCAGTCGACGCGGGACTGCTGACCGGCACCGATGCCGACGACCATCCCGGCCCGCGCGTACGTCACGCTGTTCGACTGGGTGTGGCGGGCGGCGAACATCGCAAGCATCAGATCCGAAACCGCCGAGTCCACGAGGGGCGGCGTCGTCCCTGACCGCACAATCGACGCAGTGATCTGCGTCGTCGGTCGCTGCTGTTCGAGGCGAACTCCACCGAGTTGTCTGCTCTCCCATGCTGGAGGTTCGAACGAGGCGTCTGCCTCCAGCACGAGGTAGTGGCCGTCCTTCTTGGCGGCGAGCGTCTCGACGGTTCCGGGTGCGTATCCGGGTGCGATGATCCCGTCGGACACGACGCGACGCAGCACTTGAGTGAGCGAGTGGTCGACTGGCTCGGAGACGGCAACGATGTCTCCGAAGGAGGACTTCGGATCGCAGTCTCGAGCTCGAATGTATGCAGTCGCGATGTCCGACAGGTCGACGCCGTCCGGGGACCAGGTGTGACGCATCGCTTCATCGAGGCCGCCGGCAGTCGCCACCCCGGCCGGTGAGACATGCTTGAAGGTCGTCGCGACCGGAACCGAAAGAACCGCGGCGGCCTCCCGGACCAGCTCCCACGCGCCGAGCGCGTCGAGAACGTTGATGTACGACGGGTGCCCGGCGATCACCCGCACCGGAACTCCTGCGGCACCGACCGAGGCGCGAGCCAACTGGTCAGGGTTCGAGCCGTATCGCAGGTCCACTGGTCCTCCTCGATTAAATCGATGAGGACCCAGGCGGACGGCCCCGTTGCTCAGCTCCCCGGTGGTACTCCACCCTCGCCAGTCGCTTCCCCATTCTACGGGCTGCATCAAGGACAACAGCAGAAGTTGCCGCGCTGATCGCAGGCCGTGCAGTGCCCGAATGACGCCGACCCTGAGGCGACCGCGACGGGTGTTTGTGCGCGGCCGACGATGCTGCATGGTCGTGACCGCAGCTCGGCGCGTTTTTGTGCAACAGACCGCGCGGAGGCCGCCGCTCGTCGGTTGGGGCCGTGGAAGATCGACCAGCTCGTGCCCCCGCACCCGAATGGCGCGGCTGGCAGTTGTGGCGCAACAACCCGCGGCTTCTCGCAACGCTTCGAAGGCCGAGTTGGCCAGGACCGAACGACGATCACGGCGCATTGGGAGAAGTCGTCTGATGGCGCCCCATGGGAGCACGACTTCGACATCAACTACACGCGGCTCTAGCACTCGAGGTAGCCACGCCGACCATCGAGCCATCGCGGCCTCAGCGTCTCGGCCGACGGCGGGACGGGCGCGTTACGCCCAGCAACGAGGCGTTCGCGATCGTGGTTCATCGCAATCCGGGGCCGGCCTCGCAGAAGCGACCCGGATCAGTCCCCGATGCCGTGGGACCATGCTGTTGCGCGGATCTCTCGCCCGGATTGCGGTCGTTACTCGGGCGACTCGGTGGAGCGAACGCCAATCGATCGCAACCATCCGATGACATTTTCTTGTCGGGTCCCGAGGCCCGTGGCGGCGTCCAACGCGGTGCCGTGCGCATAGTCTGGTTCCCATTTGAGATCTGCGCCCGCGCTCAACAGGCGTTCGGCCGCACGGCGTTGACCGGCGCCGCAGGCGTGCCAGAATCCCTGTGAAATTTGCTCCGGATCGATGTGGGGTACGAGGAGTTCGTCCAAGCGTTCCAGCATGCCGAGCGCACGGCGTGCCAAACCTTGTCGACTTGGGCGCCACGCATCACCAAGAGGCGGGCGACATGCCAACAGGCGTATCCCACCGCATTGTCGAGCGGTGTTCCGATAGAGCCGCCCGGCGTTTCAAGATCTGCGCCGCGGTCGATGAGCGCGGCGGCGACATCGACGTCGTCGCTGCTCGCGGCATAGTGCAGCGGCGTCTCGGCGCCAGGACCTGGTGTTTGCGAGTCGCGTCCCGTCGTGCGCGCGTTCGGGTCGGCGCCGGCGTCGATCAGCAGGTGCAAGATGTCCGGCCCGTTTGGGAAGTAACCCGGCCAATCGGTAACGAAATGGAGCGCGGTGGTCGTCCCGGCTTTGCCTGCGAATCTCGCCCTGGCCAGCTCAGGGTTCGCTGACAGGAGACGCCTGATCAGGTCCACGTCACCGCCGCGCACGGCGACAAGCAACTCGACCGTTATCGGGGCATCACCGGGGAGCGTGACCGTCGCGGTCCCGTCAGTCATGACCACGATGATCGCAGGGCGGGCGCCGAGGTGGAAACTGCGACACGCGGAGACAGGGCCCGTACCGGATCGATCCCGGTGTCCGCACCCGAGCCGGGCGGATCCTCCTCCCGAACGCGAGCATCGGACGTGCGCGACTCAGGCTGAGTTCGGCCGGCTGACGGTGCGCCGAAATGCTGTCGTGTCGTTCGCGCGAAAGCCGAGACGAAGATAGTGCTCGTGACCGGCCTGTCGGACGGCATGCGATCGCAGGTCGAACGAGATGACTGCTTCGGGCAGGTCCGCCATCGCGGCGTGCTCGCGATCCCCGCGAAACGGCTGACCCACGACGTCTTCGAGTTGAAGCGAAGCCCCGGTCACTCGGCGGCCGTCACGCCCAGGTACCGGCCGGCGACGGTGTGGAACGAGCAACGTGATGCCGACGGCCGCGCCTTCGCAACGGGCGCCGTACGCGCGTGTCGGCGACTCGACCAGCCGCTCGAGGCTCGCGACCGTAACGGGATCCCGACCGGAGCCGACGCCCGAGGCAGCCATCACAGGCTGGGCGACCAGGTACAACAAAAAATGACCCATGTTGCGCGACGCTCCCAGAACGACGCCCGCCGCGGTGGCCCGATGGTTCCGGTCAACCGAGTCGTCGTCGGCCCGTGCAGCCTCCACGTCGCCACTGGCCTCGTGCGTGATGGTCGCACCTGACCCCGTGATGTCCGAAGGGCCCGACTTCCTTCAGGCGGCGGACGGTGTCGTGGTACAGACGTCCGAGTCCCCGCGGACCTGTCGCACTCCTTCGTGGCGCGTTGCGTACGTAGGGTTGTGTTCGGTCACCGTGCCTTGGGTATTGCGGACGCTTCGATCGCGGTGTTACGAAGAGTGGGTTCGTCGATGCTGAGCGAGAGCAAAGAGTCGGATGCAGGGATGCGCTCGTGGTTTCCGTCAGCGCCTGCTCGGGCGTTTCCGTCGGGTGGGGAGCGCCGTTGGGATTGTCGCCTTGATGGGCGCGATCGTCACTCCGGCGATCTCGCTTGTCACGGCTTCGCCAGCGTCCGCGGCCGCGAACGCGGTGGTCCCCACGTCAGCGAGTCCGGGGACGAGTACCAGCGTCATCGATAACTATGTGTCGGTCAGCTTCCCCGCGAACGACGACGGGACCTGGCCCTGCGGTGGGAGCGGCAATGCGTCACCGGGGTGTCCTGGCCCGGACGGAGAGCTCGGACCGACGCGGTACCCAATCGGCTTCAACATCAACTTTTTCGGTGCGGAGTTCAACTCGGCCTACATCAACAACAACGGCAACATCACCTTCAGCGAGCCGCTCCCTGAATACACGCCCTCAGACCTGACGACGTTCGGGAGCCCGATCATCGCTCCGTTCTTCGCTGACGTGGATACGAGGGGTACGAGCAGCGCGCTCGTCAACTTCGGTACCGGAACGCTCAACGGGCAAAAGGTCTTCGTTGTCAACTGGCCCGGCGTCGGCTGTTACGACTCGATCAGCACCGTGCTGGACGACTTCCAGTTGATACTGGTCGACCGCCCCGACCGAGGTACCAGCACGCTCGGCGACGACTTCGACATGGAGTTCAACTACAACAGCATGCAGTGGGACACCGGAACAGCCAGCAGCGGCGATTCCAGCTGTCAGAACGCCACCACCGCCGGCAACTCGGCGTTCGTCGGTTACGGGAACGGCACCACCACCGCCGGCGACTCGTTCAACCTTCCCGGTTCGGGTGTTGCGAACTCGTTCCTCGACTCCAACACGACAACGGGATTGATCTACAACGACCTCAACAGCACGACGCCCGGACGGTACGTCTTCACCGTCAACAACGGGGCGCCCACCCAGCCGACCTCCCTGACCACTTCGCTGTCCGGTGCCGGCCAGAGCGGCACGACGATCTCGGTCCCCACGAACACGCCGGTGACCGACACAGCCACGCTGACTGGAACGAACGCGTCGACCGCGACCGGCACCGTCACCTACAACGTCTACTCCGACAGTGGTTGCACCACCCTGCTGAACGCCGGCACCCCCGAAACCATCACCACGCCGGGCGTGCTCCCGTCGTCCGCGCCGCTGTCGCTGTCGACGGCCGGGACGTACTACTGGCAGACGGTCTACTCCGGCGACAGCACCAACAACGGGTCGAACAGCACCTGCGGCGTCGGAGCAGAAGCGGAAGTCGAGACGGTGACCGGACGGTCCTCGCCGACGGCGCTGCCGACGCAACTGACGACCTCGTTGTCCGGCGCGGACCAGAACGGCACTGCGATCTCGGTACTCACGAACACGGCGGTCACCGACGCGGCCACGCTGAGTGGAACGAACGAGTCGACCGCGACGGGGACCGTCACCTACAACGTCTACTCCGACAGTGGTTGCACCACCCTGGTAAGCGCCGGCACGCCCGAACCGATCACGACGCCGGGCGTGCTCCCGTCGGCCGCGCCGCTGTCGCTGTCGACGGCTGGGACGTACTACTGGCAGGTGGTCTATTCCGGCGACGCCAGCAACGCACCGTCGATGAGCGCGTGCGGTGCCGAGGTCGAGTGCGTCATATGCCCGTCAACCACGACCACGACCACGACCACGACCACAGTTGATCCGCCCACCACGATGACATCGACGTCGACAACGACCAGCACGACAACCACGCTCCCGGTCACCGCCGGCTGCAAGACCAACGGTGGCTACGTGCACGCCCTCGCCGGGTACGACAGCAAGAGCCCGTGCGAGCCGCGATGCAATACAAACGGTGGCTTAGCCCGACCAGGCATGAGCGCGGGCCGCGGCGCCTGCAAGCATCAGCGGTCAACCCCTCCCAACCCCGTACCCAAGTGCAAATCTGGCTACAAGCTCACCCGCAGCAATGGTCGCGACGTCTGCACGGCCGTCGAGGCTCGGAGCACGGTCCGGAAGATCCATACGACCCTCATCTCGGCTACGCGTACTGTCACGTCGCACGGACCTCTCGCGGTTCTCATCGCCGTCTTCATCGCGGCGATCGGACTCGTCGTTCCCGGCCGACGCCGGCTGGACCCGCGCCAACGGAACTAACTCGCACCGTCCCGCCGCCTGAGAGTCAGGCGTGATGTCGTCACGCGCCGCCGGGCGATGGTCGACTCCCCGTTGTGGCATGGGAGCAGCACCCTCGCCCACCACTCCACCAACGACCGTGCGGCTCGGCGACTCCGATTCATGCATCGTTGACACGTCATCGCTCGCGGACAGTCGACGAAACCTGACCGTCGGTCCAACTCGGCAGCGGGTCCGGCACAACACGAAACGCTACCGACGTAGCATCATCCCTCCGGCTCGGCGACGTTGGAAATACGGCTGGTGAGTGTCAGCTTGCGAGAAGTCCGCGTAGGTATGCCGCCTGGCCGAGGTGTTGCAGACTGTCATCGGCGATGCTGACGAGCCGCACGCCGAGCGTGACCGGCGGATCCCACCGTCGGTCCACGACGCGATCGAGCGCGGCCGGCGTCAGGCCTTCCAACAGCGTCCGGGTGCGGCGGTCGACCGCATCCAAGTACTCGATCAGTACCGCAGGCTGTTCCGGTCGTACCGCCGCGACATCATGCACAGCATGCCCGTACCCAGTGTTCGATGGGTCCGGGCCGAGCCCAAAGCGGCCCGCCCAGTCGTTGCCGATCCAAACCTGATCCGAATCCAGGATCTCGCCAACGTGGTGATCCTGCACGCGAGCGGCGTGCCATACCAGCCACGCGATCGAGTTCGCTCCCGGCGACGGCGATTCCATCAGCGTCGCCAGGTCGGCGCCGTCGACAACGCTACGGGCCAACGGAGGGATGCGACCATACAGTTCGGTGAGTAGTGACGCGACGTCCATATGAAGATTCCACCACGCGGGCGGCTGTTCCGCACGGGGTGCACCATCGCCGACGGCACCAGACGATCCAACGCCCAACCGCGTGGAACGAAACGATCCGAACCGACAGTCCCCAGCACCCGTCCCCGAGTCCCGCGCCCGGGCGTCCCAAACGAACACCGCGACGTTCGCGTTTGATTCGACCGTATCGACCTGGCGTGCCCGTTCGGCACGACGTGATCGCGGAAGGCGGCTCATAGCGATGGTCGACCGAGGCGAACTTTTCGAAGTTGCGCTTCGGGGCCGACGACGGGGACCGTTGGCTCGAACCGATCCCGCCGGGCTCGTTCTGCCCGCGGCGCAAGGCGCACAGAACACTGTGACGTCCCGACGGCGTCAACAAGCGCGCGCTGCGCGCCCGTTGCGTTCGGTTCGGTCGACGACAGGCGCGCGCCGCCCAGCCCGCAGGCGTGCGGACACACGCCTGCGGGTCTAGGGCGTGAACTCGTCGACCACGGTCAGGTCGACGAACTCCGGCGCTCCGTCGAAGATCTCAGCCATCGTCGCTCTCGCGGCCTGCAGTCCTTCTTGGCGCCGCGGATCGTTTCCCGCGCACGCGCCGCTTCTTCGCTGTCGAAGACGACGAACATGTGCACCTTGGTCGGATCCTGCTGGTCCTGCATCGCCATCGAGCGCACAAGTCCCGAACCGCTGTTCGGACGCTCGCAACTGTTCGATCAAACGCGACCAGTCGCCCTCATGGCCCTCCTTGAAGCGCGTCGCGATCATTTGCGCCCACATGACAGTTCCTCTCGTCGCCAACCTGCTCTGCCCGACCGTACGCTCGGTCGGTCGAACATTCGTCGCGGCCGGTGACGGCAATCACATCGCCTCACCCGTGCCTTGCACTTCTGGTCCGGTCGCCGCTGCCGCGCCTGACGTCAGCCACCACCGGCCCCGGCCTTGCGCTCGGTCGCGTGGCTCGCCTCCGGCATTGCGGTTTCCGTCGCTCGCTACGCAATAGTCCAACGTGTCACCCAGCCGCTCCGAGGGGATCATGCGACTCGCACCCGAGTAGTCGTCGGGCATGTTGGCGGCCAGCACCGAACGGGAACTAACTGCGTGCCAGGCTGACGGCCCGGAAGTTCAAGAAGAGCGGCGCCGCTCTCCATCGGCTGTACGCCGACGCAGCGAGGTTGGGGCGCGGCTCTCGGATGCATTCGAGGTGGAAGCCCGCTCGTTCCAAAGCGAGCGAGTAGCCCTCCAGTGAATGTGTCCATCCTCGAAACGTCATCGCATGGCCGTCGATCTCCACTGTTTCGTCGACCCTGTGCGGCTCGAAGTAGTGCTCTCGGATCGTGAGCCTCGGACTTCTCGGATCCTCGCTCACGTCGCCCAGATCCGTGACCGGGTGCGCAACGCAGGCGCAGAGATGTCCGCCCGGCACGAGGACTCGCGCCGCCTCGCTCAGAGCGAGATCGAGGTCGTCGACGACCTGGAGCACGTTGTAAGCGACGACAACATCGAACACGGCATCAACAAACGGCAAGGTCGTGCCGTCCGCGACCGCGTACTGTTGGCCGCTCGAACCTGCCGCTCTCGCCGCAGCCAGGAGACTCTTGGCAGGCTCAATCGCGACGACGCTGTGACCACGGACAGACAGATCGCGAGCGACGCGGCCCTCACCGCAACCCACTTCGAGTGTGCGCTGCCCAGCTGGAGAAAGCACCTCTTCGAAGAACGCACCGCTGTACGTCCAGTACGCGTCGAAGCCGGGCGACCTGGTCCACTCGATCCACCGCTCGGCCTCTGGTTCCCACTCCGTCGCGCGGTCCGTCGGCACCGTGCAAGTATGCACAGGAACTGAGCGGGATCGCCCAGTGCCCGCTCCGACATCGCTCGGGCCACGAACAGCACCGACACAACGCTCCGTCGGACCTCCCGACCCATATCAATATCGTGCGCCCGATGACCGGCGCCGCCCTCTCACCGAACGGTGGCGGCCATGCAGCTCGCACGACGTGCGCAATCTTTTGGACGCGGGGCGGGCGTTGTGAGTGCGGCATCCCGGGGTTCCGGCCGCTGTTCCGCGGGCGTTGGATGGCGGCGTTCTCGGCCGTTTGAGCGGTACGGAGATGTGGACGG